>FWPV01009798.1_pt1 | contig 16031 bp, 15 predicted proteins | sample 2228371 | NCBI WGS metagenome assembly FWPV01 (sample SAMEA103939776, study PRJEB20133) | metagenome | reverse complement strand
GCCTTGCGTCTCTGGAACCTGGCCCAGGGAAAGAGCGAAAGACAGAGATCTAAAAGCCCCGGAAAAAGGACGCACCTCAGCTCCCCAGGCAGGAGGAGATTATGAAAAATACTCGGCCGACGACTCGGCCGCCATCAGGACCTCCTGATAAGCGACATGAGGCGGTGGGGGCCTCTCCGCAAAGAAGGTGAGCTTGAGGTGGTTGATGATTCTATCCACCACGTCATAGTCTGTGAGGAAAGAGATAATCCTCATCTGACCGCCGAATCGAGAACAGAGAATCGAGTCAACTTCATGCACTTGGCGGCGACCCGCTCAAGTCGTTCGACGTCTTGGGCAAGCCCGAGATCGTTATGATCAACGGCAAGATCCGTCAGGATTAACGCATCCTGGAGGCCGTCAGAGATCAGGCGGTGCGCCTAAAATAGAGGCGGTATGAGGTCGGCCGCGAGAAATATTCCGCCGAAGCCATGTCCGGTAGAATTATTAATCCTTGCGAAAGCTTTGCGGCCAAAAAGGGATCAAAATCAGCCGGTAAAGCCCGGCAACCTTAGGGACTCTTCCTGCATCGAGCCCTGGACCGGCGTCGGAAAACCATCGCCCACTCCATTTCTTTAATCGCCATCGGAGCCGGACTGTTTTTCGGCGCGGGAGTTTTCGGACGGCAGAATGAGCAGTTGGAGGGATTCTTTGTCGACTTATGGCTGGGGCTCGCGGGGGGGGCTATGGTCCATTATCTCGTCGCCAAGATCATCGGCCCGCTCATCGTCGGGCGCCTGTGGTGCGGCTGGGGCTGCTGGACATTCGCCGTAATGAATTTTCTTCCGTTCAAGCGTTCGAAAGGAAAGGCAAAAGAGGCGCCGCATTCGCCTCTCCGATACGGCGTCTTTCTTCTGTCTTTCGGCCTCGTCGCTTTTCTTGTCTGGAGGGTCGGTTATACGCCGGGTGCGGATTGGAAAACGACGCAGGCGCATCTTTGGTATCTCGGAGGCAACGGCCTCTATTTTGTTGCGGGCGGGCTCCTGGCCTTTGTCTATAAGGACAACCGAGCGTTCTGCAAAATCCTGTGTCCGATCACGGTCTTCCTTAAGACCACAGGGCGCTTTTCCATCCTCAAGATTGGGGGGACGTCCGTCTCCTGCAATTCTTGCGGCGCTTGTGTCAAAAGGTGCCCCATGAACATCGATATCCCGGCTTATATTGCCCGAGGTAAACGCGTGCTCTCGTCCGAATGCGTTCTCTGCCGGCAGTGCGTCGCCACTTGTCCTTACGGGTCCGTCGAACTGACGCTCGGGCTTGATGCCGGGCGCAAGGACATTTTCCCGGTCAAAGAGGTAGCCAGACCGTGATTGGCCTTTCCATCGGGCGTTTCCTTCTGCCGTCAGGTCCGCACCGGTCCTCGGCCTGCTCATTCCCGTGTTTTCTCTGTTTGATGAAAACGACAGGAATTTATGCCGGCCGCTTTCGGGGCCATATCCCTGTCTTGCGGAGTCGATCTGCTGATTGAGGCCCGACTCCCCTCACGTGATAAGAGATGAGTTTTATGGAGCTGCCGGAAATGAAGAATTCCCATATTCTCGGACGACATCCCATCGCGTGTTATTATGTCCTGGCTCTGGCCTGGACTTGGACGGTTGAACTGTCGCTGGTTGCGGTCAAGCAAGGCTGGACAACCCTGAAAATTCCGTTCGGTATACACTATCTGGCGTCTTTAGGCCCAGCGGCGGCCTCGGTTCTGGTCACGGCAGCGACTTCAGGCTGGAGAGGAATGCGGGAACTCTGGGGCGGGATCACCAAGTGGCGCGTCGGCCGGATGTGGGCCATTTTTGCGGTCGGCTCGCCTCTCGTCATGTTTACAGCCTCCATCCTTGTCGTCCGTTTGGTAAAGGGAGAGTGGCCGAAACTTCGTCTGCTCGGACAGCCGAATTACTTGCCTTATCTGGGACCGGGTGTCGTGCTCCTCTGGCTGGCATCGTTCGGTTTTAATGAGGAGATCGGCTGGCGCGGCTTCGCACTTCCCCGCCTCCAAAAGGACATGAGCGTTTCCAAGGCCACCCTCCTACTCGCGCTCATGTGGGCTATCTGGCACGCACCGGCCTTCCTTTACCTGGACACCCTTCGCCAAGCGGGCTTGATCATCTTGCCGGGATTTCTCGTCGGCGTCCTGTTTGCCTCGGTCGTCTTTACCTGGATTTACAACGGCACGGGCGGAAGCATTTTCTACGTCGCTGTCTGGCACGCCCTTTTCGACATGTTTACGGCCTCGAAGGTAGCGCAAGATGTCATTCCCATGGCCATGAGTGTTATGGTCATCGTAGTCGTCCTGATCATCACCCGAGTGAACAAACCCTGGAATTTCAACCGCCTTGAAAAGAAGCTTTTATGATAGAGGAAATCTTCCCTGTTATTAGCCGAGGTGAAAAACTGCCCACCATTGATAAAAAAAATGGGCGATACAGGATTTGAACCTGTGACTTCTATCGTGTGTGGGCGACAACGTAAAAGCATAAAGCCCAGGAAATAAGGCTATTCTTCTGGAAAACGGCGTTTTTCAAGACCTTCCGGATTTCGATGGATTTGGATATCCTTTGATGGTTTTCGATATTTCTGGGTAAGCTTTGGGCACAGTCCCTAAGACTTCGGGGCTGCCTCAGCGGCACCGAACGGGCCGGCCTGACATCTAAAGATGGGTGAGGCTTTCTAGAGACCGGACATGGCGAAGGATATTTTATAAGGTCATTTCCTTCCCCCACTGATTTCTCCGTGGTCGATCGCATCATCAATCATCTGCAGCTGACGTTCGTTGCCGAAAGATCCCCTCCGCCTCATGTCGCCTATCAGGAGGCTCCGATGGGCGCCGATAGCGGCGCTGGATATTTTTCTTGATTCTTTCTTTGATCGGGAGGAGAGGTGTGCCGGACTTCTGACGCTTTTTGGCTCCTCTGCGGATTTCCGGCTCGCCCTCCACTTTTTTTTGGTCAATTTGACAGCCCTGAGTAGCACGTTTTATAATTTCTCACGATGGGCTGGGGTGAAATTTGCGCTCGCGAGATCATTCGGTCAGCGCAGCAGAAAAGGAGTTTTCTTGTCTTTGAGAATCTTTAGCACCACGCCTGGCCTTTCAAGGACACAAATCCGTGCTCAAGAGCCTTAAGCTGCTTGTTGATTCGATTCCCGCTTTAATCCACAGCGGTCTGCCTGACGGCTCTCTCGATTTTTTCAATCAACGGTGGCTGGACTACGTCGGTCTTTCGCTGGAGAACCTATTGGGCTGGAAATGGACAGCTACAATCCATCCTGAAGACGTCGATGAGTTCGTCGAAAAAAGTCGCGTGGCCCTTGCGAAGGGGGAGCCCTTCGAACAGGAAGCACGCGTCCGGCGGGCTGATGGGGAATATCGCTGGATGCTTCACCGTAACGCGCCGCTGCGTGACGGGCAGGGAAACATCGTTAGATGGTATGGATCCAGTATAGATATCGAGGACCGAAAGCGGGCCGAAGAACAGGTTCGGCAAAGAGAAGCGGAGGTTCAGCAAATCCTCGACGCCGCACCGCAATACATATGCGTGCTCGGGCCCGATAGAAGTCGACTTTATCTCAACCAGGCTGCGCTTGAATTTTTCGGTCTTACTCTTGACGAATGGAAGACCTGCGACCCCCGCAGGACCTGGCACCCAGAAGATTGGGAGCGGGTGAGTCACGAAATTCAAAAGGCATTTTCGACTGGGTCGATTCTCGAGCTGGAAATTCGAGCAGCGAGGCGAGACGGCGAGTACCGCTGGTGCTTCGTCCGCTACAAGCCGCTACGAGATGAACAGGGACGCATCACGCGCTGGATTGTGGCTGGGATTGATATCGACGATCGCAAGCGGGCTGAGGAGAGACTTCATCAAGAAAACATCGCCCTACGCGAGGAAATTGACAAAGCATCGATGTTCGAGGAGATCGTGGGCGGGTCACCGGGTTTAAAAGCCGTGCTGGCACGTGTCGCCAAGGTCGCGCCGACGGATTCCACCGTCTTCATCACCGGCGAAACCGGCACGGGCAAGGAACTCATCGCCCGAGCTATCCACAAACGGTCGCACCGCTCCTCGCGAGCGTTTGTGAGTGTGAGTTGTGCGGCAATTCCGGCGCCGTTGATCGCCTCGGAGCTGTTCGGTCACGAGAAGGGAGCCTTCACGGGAGCGCTGCAGCGGCGCCTCGGCCGCTTCGAGCTGGCGGAGGGAGGCACGATCTTCTTGGATGAAATCGGGGAGCTTCCGACTGAGACCCAGATTGCCCTCTTGCGTGTGCTGCAGGAGCACGAATTTGAGCGTGTAGGCGGGAATCAAACAATACGGGCTAACGTGCGGGTGATTGCCGCCACCAATCGTGACTTGAAGGCCGCCATTGAAGCCGGCACCTTCCGGAGAGATCTATTCTATCGGCTCAACGTATTCCCCATTCAGATGCCGCCCTTGCGCGAACGAAAAGAAGACATCCCCATCCTGGTTAAATACTTCATTGATCGCTACGCCAGCGAAGCGGGGAAGAAAATACGAGAGATCGACAAGAAGACCCTGGACCTGTTTCAATCGTATCCCTGGCCGGGTAACATTCGGGAGTTACAGAATGTTATTGAACGGTCGATCATCCTCTGCGAAACGGAGACCTTCTTGGTCGATGAAGGTTGGCTTGTTCGGGAGTCTCTTCAGACTCAGCCGGCAAGCCGCCTGCTCCCCGACACGCTTGTAACTCACGAGAAAGAGATGATTGAGGCTGCTTTGACTGAAAGCAGAGGCCGAGTATCCGGACCGACGGGTGCGGCGGCCAAGCTCGGTATTCCACCCTCGACTCTGGAATCGAAGATCAGATCGCTCAAGATCAGCAAGCATCGCTTCAAACCAGTCTAGCTGCCGCAAATACCTTTTCCCCAAAATCCAAGTTTTTTGCGAGTTTTCGTTAAATCACGAAGACTCGCGACTCTGTAGTTTCAGAAATCATTTATTTTAAATGACTTTCGATTGGCATGTGAATTGCAATTGGACTGCGATTGAAAACGAAGGTGATTTCAAGTGAGGATCGATGACGTTTAAAATCCAGAGGGCGGCGAAAGAGGATGTCGTGACCTTTACCCTGAGTGGTCGGATCAAGGCCGAAGAGGTCGCAGAGTTGCAAAGACTTTTTGAAGTCGAAGGACAAGACCACCGCATCGTTCTGGATTTAAAGGAGGTTAAGCTCGCGGATCAAGACGCAGTGAGATTTCTGGCCCGTTGCGAAGCGAGTGGCATCCAGCTTGAGAATTGCCCGGCCTATATCCGCGAATGGATCGTGGGAGAAAGGCCCTGAAGGTGACCGGTGTCAGCGCTCAGCAACAAGGATGTGAGGCCAATGGCCTCCCGCGTCGTGCGAATGATGGACGCAGGGCGCGGCGTAATGAGTCCATCAAAATTCAACCGAAAGGAGAGCAAGGTATGAACAAGATGTTGGTAGCTGTTTTCGGCACGGAGGTCGCAGCCTACGAAGGGCTCGGCGCACTCAAGGATCTGCACAAGGATGGAGACATCACCCTGTATGCGACGGCGGTGATCGTGAAAGACCCCGGTGGGGCGGTGACCGTGAAGCAGAGCGCCGACGAAGGGCCGATCGGCACGGGGATCGGCTTGCTCAGCGGAAGTGCCGTGGGTCTGTTGGGTGGTCCCGTCGGGGTCGCCATAGGGGCCTCGCTGGGCAGCCTGACGGGAATGATCTTCGATCTGGACAAGTCCGGGGTAGACATCGACTTCGTGGACGAGGTCTCGAAGGCACTGACGCCGGGCAAGGCGGCCCTGTTGGCGGACATCGAGGAGACCTGGCTGACTCCAGTGGATACAAGGCTCGGAACGCTGGGCGGGATCGTCTTCCGGCGCCTTCGTTCGGAAGTGGTCGAAGATCAACTGGCCCGGGAAGCTGCTGAGTTCGACGCCGAACTGAAGCAGCTCAAGGAAGAACTTGCACAGTCGAGAGCGGAGACCAAGGCCGAGGTGCAAAAGCACATCGATGCAACCAAGCAAAAGATCCAGGCGACCCAGGCTCATGCCAAAGCGATGCTCGACCAGGCGAAGGCCGAAACCGAGGCCAAGATCGCCGCGCTGGAAGCCCAGATGAAGGGGGCCAGTGATCGCCAGAAAGCGAAGATCAAAAAGCGCATCGCCGACGCCAAGGCCCGCCACGAAGCGCGTCGCGTCAAGCTCGAACAGGCCTGGGAACTCACCAAAGAGGCACTGTCAATCTGATAACGGACCTAAAACTCATTAAGCCCTGCCGCCGGGCCGCGGCGGGGCCAGGAGGAGGAACCCATGGAAAAGTTAGAGAAGTTGGAGGCCCAACTCAAAGAATGGGGCGTGGACCTCGAAAAATTCAGGGCTAAGGCGGAAACGACCAAGGAAAAGCGGAAAGCCGAGCACGAGAGGGAGATTAAAGCGCTGCGGACCAAGCTGAATGAAGCGCAGAAGAAGCTGGAAGAGTTGAAAAAGGCAGGCGACGCGGCATCCCGGGAGCTGAAGAAAGGGTTCGAAAATGCCTGGGCCGATTTAAAGAAGGCCTTCGAGAGCGCTACCCGGAAATTCAAGTAAGGAGGTCATATTATGCAGACACAAGTGGTTGGTCTTCTTTTGCAGGTTCCGGCGGAGGTGATCCGGAACTGGGGATGGTTCCTGGCCTTCGGGATCGGCCTGGCAATCCTTGGCATCCTCGCCGTTTTCCGGGCCGCAAAGGCCACGGTGGTCTCCATGGTTTTCTTCGGATGGTTGCTGATCTTCGCTGCCATCATCGAAATCGTCCTGGCCTTCATGGTGGGAACCTGGAGCGGCTTCTTCCTTCATCTGCTGGTCGGGATCCTAAGCGGGGTCATCGGGTTCCTGCTGTTGACGAGACCCGTGGCCAGCGCCGAGGCCATCACCATGGTCATGGCGGTGTTATTCATTGTTCTGGGGATCTACCAGATCATTGCGCCGCTTGTAATCCACCTGCAGGGCTGGGGGTGGTGGGTTCTGAACGGTATCGTCACGTCTGTGCTCGGGATTCTCATCCTTGCTCAATGGCCCGCTTCCGGGCTCTGGGTGATTGGCCTGTTTATCGGGATCGACCTGATGCTTAGTGGCTTTACATTGATAATGTTTGCGCTGGGCCTGCATAAGATGTAGTCTGCGAATGATCGACGTAATTGGCATCGTCATTCTTCTTTCTCAAGTAGGAGGGTGCCGTATGCCGCAAAGGGCGTGTTTTTCCTCATAAATCCGTAAAAGGAGGGACTTCCATGAGCAATGCGTCATTCATCGAAAGCCTGTTTCACGGCCGGCTCCGGGCCGCTTCCAAAAAGCTGTTCTGGATCGGCCTGGCGATGGTGGTTCTCGGAATCGTGGCACTCGTCTTTCCTTTCATTTCCACGATGGCCGTGACCCTGCTAGTCGGCTCGCTGCTGTTGATCTTCGGCCTCATCACCTTTATCAACTCGTTCTCCATCCACGGCACCGGCCCGTTTTTCGGGGCGCTTCTGCTCGGCCTGCTATGCATTGTAGCTGGCGTCTATCTACTCTTCCATCCGCTTGTCGGCGAAATCGCGCTCACACTCATGGTGGGCGTGATCTTTATGTTCCAGGGCGCGTTCGAGATCGTCTTCGCATTCGAGGTGCGTCCGCTCAAGGGCTGGGTGGGCATGCTGCTTTCGGGCATAGCCAGCATCGTGTTGTCGGTTCTGATCATGGCCGGCTGGCCGGCGATCTCAACGGTGGCGGTGGGCATTCTGCTCGGCGTTGATTTCATCAGCACTGGCTTTGGTTTTATTTTGGTCTCACGGGCGCTGAAGCCGGCGGCCTAGGGCGTCGCTGCCGAAATCATGTCGAGCCGCCGGCCGTCATCCATTCGCCGTGTACGGCTTCCTGTTGCGGGATGCCGCGCATCTCGAGACGCTGAAAGCCGGGCTCTTCGATGGCACAAGGAGGATTGAATGGCTACGAATGACGATGACAAGAGAATGCTGCAGGCTCGCGACAGGAAAGGAAAAGAAGAGCCGGGGCTTAAGAAAAGAGAGCCGCTCTTCAAGCCCCTGGACCCCAAGCAGTTCCGGTTTACCCTCTGGTACTTCCTGTTCATGCTGATCGGGCTCTTTCTGTTCAATACTGTTTTGCGGCGGACCAAGATCGAATCCATCGATTACAGCGATTTTAAAGCGAAGATCGAGTCCGGCGAGATCCTCCGGATCGAGATCGGCGAAAAGTACCTGACCGGCTTCACCCTGACAAAGGCCCAGCTCGATGCGTACAACCAAGCCCGGTTCAGTGGCAAACCGCCGTCGGGAACGCTAAGAACCTTCCGGACGGTCCGGACAACCGATCCGGGCCTTATCCCATTCATGGATAAGAAAGGCATCGAATACTACGCCGTCTCCGCCGCGGGCAGTTCCTGGGTGGGGGCTCTCTTGTCCTGGGTATTGCCGTTCGTCCTGATGGTGTTCTTCTGGAATTACATAAGCAAGAAGATCGGCAGCCCCGGCCAGGGCGTAATGTCGTTCGGCGCGAACCGGGCGAAGCTCGTTGCTGAGGGCGACACGGGCGTCACGTTTCAGGACGTGGCCGGCGTCGACGAGGCCAAGGGGGAGCTCATCGAGGTCGTGGATTTCCTTAAGAACCCGAAAAAGTACGAAGCCGTCGGCGGCACGATCCCCAAGGGCGTTCTCCTCGTCGGCCCCCCCGGAACCGGCAAAACCCTTTTGGCCAGAGCCGTCGCCGGCGAAGCCAAGGTCCCCTTCTTCAGGATAAGCGGGTCCGAATTTGTGGAGATGTTCGTCGGCGTCGGGGCAGCCCGGGTCCGCGACTTATTCAAGCAGGCCCGCGAAAAGGCCCCCTGTCTCGTCTTCATCGACGAGCTCGACGCCATTGGCAGGAGCCGAGGTTTTACGCTCGGAGGGAACGACGAGCGCGAGCAGACCCTGAACCAGCTGCTTGTTGAGATGGACGGCTTCGACGCCCGGACCGGCGTCATCATCCTCGCCGCGACGAACCGACCCGAGATCCTTGACCCCGCGCTTCTCCGGCCCGGGCGTTTCGACCGTCAGGTGCTTGTCGATAGGCCCGACCTAAAGGGCCGCGTCGAGATCCTGAGAGTTCATTCGCGGAAAGTGACCCTCGATGCCTCCGTGGACCTCGAGAAGGTGGCCCGCGGGACGCCGGGCTTTACCGGGGCCGACCTGGCCAACATCGTCAACGAAGCGGCGCTGCTCGCCGTCCGCGCCGGCCGAGACCGGGTCCTGCCGGGGGATTTTGACAACGCCATCGAGCGCGTCGTAGCCGGCCTAGAGAAAAAGAACAGGCTGCTCAATCCGAAGGAACGGACTATTGTCGCCTACCACGAGACGGGGCATGCCACGGTCGCCGCCTTCACCAAGGGAGCCGACCCGGTCCACAAGATCTCGATCATCCCCCGAGGCATCGGGGCCTTGGGATACACGATTCAGCTCCCGACCGAGGATCGATTCCTTCTGACAGAGGACGAGCTTCTCGGCAAAATCGATGTCCTCCTCGGCGGCCGAGCCAGCGAGGAGGTCTTTTTCGGAGAGATATCGACCGGCGCCTCGAACGACATCACCCGGGCGACCGACATCGCCCGGAAGATGATCAGCGACTACGGGATGAGCGATAAGTTCACGAACGTGGTTCTGCCTTCGCAGAGGAGCCCGATGTTCCTCCCGGGGGAAACGATCCCCGGACAGCGGGAGTACTCCGAATCCACGCAACAGTACATCGACGAGGAGATCACCAGGATCATCAAGGGCCGCTATGAAAAAGTGAAGGGGCTCATCGAGGGGAAAAAAAGCGTGGTCGAGAAGATCGCAAAAAGGCTTCTCGAGACCGAAACGCTGGGGGAGGAAGAATTCAAGGCCTTCCTGCATTGAAAGGAATTTTCTTTGTTCGGAACGAAGATTAGCCCAACCATGGGCAGGTACCAAGAGGGTGAAATCCGTCTCTCACGCGTGAGCGAGGGCCCTCGGCGGAGGCAGCTGCTTGCAGTTCCAGTCGTTAATCTAGCCCTTCAAGAGCTTGAGGATGGCGGGGAGGTTCTTTCCAGTGGCCTTCCGGCCCATGTCGATCATCATCCGCGTCTGAGAGAAATCGAACGTTCCCGCATCGACATTGATGCGGCAGACGAGGTCCGCCCCTTCGAGTCGGCTTTAGAGGCACGTCAGGTTAAAATAAAAAAAATTTCTAGGAGGTTAGGGGTCTGACATGAAAAAAGCACTATTTGTGATCGTTCTCTTGGCTGGGATGCTGAGTATCGGCACCGTTTGGACCGCGCCTCAGGGCACGGAAAAACCGAGCGACGAAACGGAGCGAGTCCAGAGGTCCATCGATGTTTTTAGGGACCTGCTGGCGCTGCCGGAGGAAGGAATCCCGCCGGCGCTACTCCACAAGGCTCAGGCCATCGCCATCATTCCCGGTTTTCTCAAAGCGGCGTACGTCGTTGGCGGTGAGCATGGCAAGGGCGTTGTCCTGGTACGCCGAGAAAAAGGTGACTGGAGCAATCCCTCTTTTATATCGATGACCGGCGGAAGCATAGGTTTTCAGATCGGCGTGGAAAAGGCTGATATCATCCTGGTTTTCAAAGACAGGGCCAGTGTCGATAGCATCGCCAAGGGCAGATTTACACTGGGCGGTGATGCCAGTGTGGCTATCGGCCCGGTGGGTCGGGCGGCCAAGGCCAGCACGGACATTGCCTTCGAAGCTGAGGTCTATTCTTATTCCAAGGCCAAGGGAATATTCGCCGGGGTTTCGTTATCCGGAGCTTCTCTCCAGGTGGACAAAGATGCCAATGAACGTTTCTATAAGATGTTCGATATCACACCCCAAGACATCTTGTATGAGGACAGGCCTGTCCCCGCGGCCGCCCAGGAACTCAAGGAGACCATAACCAAGTACGCTAAATAAAACTGTCCAGGTTGCGGGGTTAACTGAGAAGCCGTCTCTGAGTCTATTTCTATTGAGGTGCTTTCCGCCCTGTGATAAATAATATCCCCTAACCTTTATTAGGAGCCAGCCATGGCCAAGTTTGAGGGAGTGAAGTGAGTGGACTCCCCGCCAGATGCGCTCTACGCTGGGGGACAAACAGTTTGAGATGTTGGAGGCCGATGCCAAAGTCCCGGTCGTCTCACGTTCCATTCACTATGGGTTGTTCTTGGCCTTCGAGGGGATCCGGTTATACTGCCGGAAGGGCTCCGGCGGAGAAATCGAAGTCATCTTCCTCAACCGGCATAAGAACCTCGAACGATTTTAAAAGGGAATCGCCTTCAACCTGATCAGCGAACAGCAGGAGTTGGTGCCGGCCGTCGAAGAGATGGAGAACACTCTCGTCCACCTTTATCTCAAGGATCATTCCCTGAGGGCGTTCCTGGAGGAGATGGCGCAGCCCGCCATCCGGGCCATGGCTTGAACGAGAGGAATTTCCTTTTCGCGCTCGGCGAGAAATCTCGGGTAACGGACTCTCGATCAACCCTTTCCGGTCGGATAGTCATCGTCCGGTGGCGAGGGCGAGCAGCGGCGGGATCTCGCTAAGGTGGTGCACCGTAGCCGCCTGACCGTAGTCGATCCCCCTCTCGGTGCGGTCGAGGAAGATCGGCACACAGCCGGCGGCTAGCGCCCCCGTGACATCGGTAGGCTGATTCCCGACGTATGCGATCTCCCGCAGGTCGACGGCAAGCGTCGCTGCCAGCCTCTCGAAAGATGAGCGGTGCGGTTTGCGCAGGCCGACCTCGAACGAGGTGACGAAGCCATCGATATACGGCGCGAGCCCCAGGCGCTCCAGATCTTGCTGGATGGTGCGCCGCGGCATGCCCAAAGGAACGTTGGTCAGCGCGCCGACGGCGAACCCCGACTGCTTCAGGACGGCGAGTGTCTCGATTGCGTCCGGGTACGCCTCGAGGCTCCTGCGGAAGCGCTCGAAGAACGCAGCGAACACGCCCGTCATGACCTCGGAGGCCGCCACCCTCGCGATGCGCTCATGAAGGTAGGTACTGCACCTCGCCGGCCTATTGCAACCGGCTGCGACACGGGCCTTGGAGCGGTCGATGCCCAAGGCCTCGACGAATCTCTCGATGGCAGGTCGTCCCTGCTCGAGCCAGCGCATGGGCGCGTCACGATAGTGGTAAAGCGTCTCGCCAAGGTCAAAGCCGACGGCGGTGACGACTATGCGTGTGTCGCCGCTCATCGGTGTTCGGCCTCTCGGCCGTCCTCCTCCGCTTCGTCGCCGCCAAGCGCCGCCGGCCACCGTCCCAGCGCCACGGCGAACAGGCCCCTGGGGCTAATGCCCCGGGCGCGTCTTTTCGTCGCGCTCACCAGGACGTCCTCGGGGACCAGCATGCGCAGGGCGCGGGGGTGGATGCGGAACTCGAGCGGCGTGTCGAGCTCGACAGCCTCGCCGTCGATAGCGGCGAAGACCTTGCCGCCGCGCGAGCGCACCTCGAAGGTCTCGGCGGTGAACTCGTGGAAATAGCGGTCGTCTTGCCTGGGCAGCCCCATCGCCGCGCGTGTAACGATCTCGGCGGCCTCAGGCCCGGTCCTGGCATTGATCGCGAAAATCCCCAGCTTGCCGGAGTCCATCGTGCGCCGCTGCGCGAAGTCGGCCGACGGTTCCCAGATGTAGGGGTTATTAGAGACCTGGACGATGAAGGCGTCGTCGATCTCGACTCCGTCGGGCGTGGTGAATTGCAGGTCGAACGGCTCGGCCTGGTGGCTCAGCATCTCGGGCAGCATCTCCCTCGACGTCTTGATCTTGGCGCCGCGGTAGCTTTCCTGCTGCACGATCGTCGCGTAGATGCCCATCGATACGTTATTTACGAACAGGCGGTCGCCCACGGTGCCGTAGTCGATGAAGCGCTCGACGCCCTCGCGGAAGGCGACCATGCCCTTGCGAGGGTCCTCCTTGTCGAACCCCAGATCCTGGGCGAAGTGGTTGCGCGTGCCCGCCGAGATGCAGACAAAGGGGATGTTGTGCTCGTGGGCGATCGAAGCGACGAGGGCCTGCGACCCGTCGCCTCCGGCCATGCCCAGGCAATCGGCGCCGCGGGCGATCGCGTCGCGGGCCAGTTCGGCGAGGTCGAGCCCCTTCTCGAGCATGACCAGCTCGACGCCCATTCCGGCGGCGATGTCGGCCAGGCCGAACTTTGCCACCTTGCCCCCGCCGGACCAGGGATTGCACAGGAGCACCGGCTTACGCGGGTGCACGCGCTTGAGAGCTCGCAGGCGGTCGAGCTCGTGCGGGTCGGGCGCCAGCGCCGCGCGCGCCGACACGGCCGCGACCGCCAGCACGGCGACCACGGCTGCGATCGGCGGAAGCGCGCCCCGCGAGCCCTCGATCGCCTGTACCAGGGTTTCGCGAATGAGGAGGACGCCGACGATCAGGCCCCCGAGGCCGACGGCCCGGCGAAGCTTGCGCTCGACGAGCGCCCACCAGACGCCGGCCACCGCGACCGCCAGACCGATGAGGGCAACGATAAGCCAAAGAAGGTTGTGTGCGAGAAAGGCGATCACCGCGACGACGAGAGCGGCCGTCGACAGCAACGCGAGGACGGCGAGCGCTCGACGGCCCAGCGATGGGGCCTCATGGTTATTGATTGTCATTTGGCATAAGAGGAATTTGCATTTTTGCGCCGGGCGTATGCCCAGGCTCGTGGGCTGCAAGCCGATGACGCCACTCAGTGATTGATGATATTCCCGATCGCGGAACGATGTCAACCGCCTGTAAGCTCTGAGACGAATAGTGCGGTGACAGGAAGAGGGCTTCTTCGTGCTCAAACAGTCCTCCCGCCCGCCGGAGCGGTTCCCTCGAAGAGCATCTCGGTCTGGCGAAAACCTCAATGGTCGCTGCGGCCGATCGCGGCTGATCCCCCCTCCAAGCCCAATATACTGACCACACTATTCGTCATAGAGCCCGGGCTGACTTGACATTAATGATTCGGCGTTGCATTCTGTAAACCGGACATGGCGAAAGAGATTCAAACCTCCCCCATCATTGGCTATCTCGTGGCCATCGCAAGCTTGGTGGTCATCGTCGCCGGGCTTAAGCTGGCGGCTCCCATCGTCAACCTGGTGCTGATCTCCTTCTTGCTGGCCTTTTCGATCAGCCCGATCCAGAATTGGCTGATCCGGAGGAAATTTTCCAAAGGCTTGGCGGTAATCGTTACGGTCCTCCTCATCCTCGTCGTCGGATCGGGGCTGATCTCCATCCTGGTCGTGTCCCTGGCCGGGCTGATCGGGAAATTGCCCGACTACCAAGCCCGGTTAACGAGCCTCTGGAACGCCGTCACCGCTTTTTTCATCGAGCGGGGAATCGATTTCACGAGCTTGCTTTCCTTGAAGGAGTTCGATCCCAGTCGGGTGGTCGCCGTGGCCGGCAAAATGCTGGAGGCCATTTTGCAGGGGCTGAGCCACAGCTTGTACGTCGCGATCATCATGGTTTTTGTGCTGATCGAACTGGCGTCCCTGCAGTACCATAATTTCAGGAGCAAGTCTGGCAAGACCGGGTTCCAGAACCGAGTGAATCAGGTCGTCGAGGACGTGGGCAGGTATATTTCCATCACCGGCTTGAACGGCTTGATCAACGCCGTCGCGAACTATCTTTTGCTGCTCGTCCTGGGCGTCGATTTCGCATTGACCTGGGCCGTCATCAGCTTTTTTTTCAACTTCATTCCGAATATCGGGATCGTCATGGCCATCATCCCCCCGGCCGTCATCGCCCTGCTCGAGTTCGGCCCGGTGCGGGCCCTGTTCGTCGTCGCCGGATACATCGCCCTCAATTTCATCTGCGAGAGTGTCATCAAGCCGCGGACCATGAAGGCACGCCTCAACATATCCCCCCTTGCGACGATCCTCTCGGTGATCTTCTGGAGCTGGGTCCTGGGTGCGCCCGGGACGATCCTCGCCGTTCCCCTGACCATCACGCTCCAGAAACTGGCCAGGGAAAGGCTCGATCAGAACGGTCCCGCATAGCGGGAAAAAGATCAGCGGGATTCCCTCGTGCGGGCTTTTGTGCCGTTCTGATTGCCATGATATAATCTCTGCAGATCATAGAGGGAGGAAATATGTTGACCGTGCTTCTTCGGAATCGGGGGGCGTTCCTTTTGTGCGGCCTGATCGCCATCTCTTCCGGCGCGGCGCGCGGGCAGATGAGGGAAGAACTCCGTAACTATTTCCGGCAATATGTCGGCTTGAGCGATGGCCAAATTGCCGATGTCTCGAAGGGGACGGTTTTCGTTAAAGAGCTTCGATCCCCAGATGCGGCAGAAATAATTCTTTTTGGCACTGTCTTTGTGAATGCGTCTCCTGAAAATTGCCTGAAACTCATCAGGAATATTGACACGCTTCGGAAGCTTCCCAATTTCTTAGCGATCCAGCAATTCAGCAACCCTCCGCAGCTTTCGGACTTGATCGGGTTCACGCTCGATGCCGAGGACATCGAAGACCTGAAGGTCTGTATTCCTGGAAACTGCAATGTGCAACTCCCGGCTGAAGGGATGGACACCTTCAGGAGCTCTATAGATTGGTCGGCTAAAGATGTGGGCGATCAAGTCAACAATCTCGCACAAAAGATGGCGCTCGAAGCTCTGGTCGCCTACCAGCAGGGGGGCAATCGCGCATTGGGTGCGTACAGAGATAGGAAGAATCCGATACAAGTTTCTGAGACGTTCCAAGAGCTAGTCAACCAGATTAAGAGTCTGCCTGTTTACCTCCCGGAGTTTAGAGACTATCTCCTGAGCTACCCAGATTACATTTTACCCAACGTGGAAGATCAGTTTTATTGGGAGAAGATAACATTCGGACTTAAGCCAACGCTCCGTCTGGTCCACGCGGTTTTCTATCCGAATCCAGGCGGTGGGCTGGCCTTTGTCTACGCCCTGAAACAGCTGTATTCCAGTCATTATTTCCATACCGCCGTCGATCTTACCGCCTGTGCCAAGGCGGCGGATCAGGCCGGCTTTTTTCTTATCACCGTGAAGGCCTCGAAACAGGCGGGACTGACCGGCG
>FWPV01009797.1_pt1 | contig 16032 bp, 16 predicted proteins | sample 2228371 | NCBI WGS metagenome assembly FWPV01 (sample SAMEA103939776, study PRJEB20133) | metagenome | reverse complement strand
TTAATCTTAGATAATCTTTAAGCCCAATTAATGAGCATTAGCTAAATTAAATTTACAAATTTGTAAAATATTTTACAATATTGTAAAAAATATTTAAATATAAATAAAATCATAAAATAATTTATATAAAAATAGCTATACTCTATGTTTCTCTTCTACAATATTACGTATAAGGGTAATTATACGCAATTTATAATTATAACAAAACACTTATATTTTATATGAGTGGAGAACAAATTTCTGAGTACAATAGTATTGTAAATTAAATATATATTTATTTCGCTTTTAAAAATTAGATACATTACTTTGAAGCTAAAATTAAAACATTTCCTATATTGTTTTTTATTATCAAACATTAACCAGTTATCCACAAATATAACATCTATGAAACACATCATTATTCTACTAAAAGAGTAATATTTTATTTACTCAGTTTATGTTGCTTCTTAAATTAATTATTTCTATTTTCAAATAAACTTAAAAATATATATAAAAGCAAAAAAGACTTATAGTAAAATATACCCTATAGCAAATTTTGGATTTTTTTTACTCTATCCCCTACTCTAGCTACTACTACACATTAAATACGAACAATATTTCAAAAACAAATGAAGGTATATAATGAGGAATTTTTACCATTAAATAAGAATAAATATTAAAAAATTGAGCCATTTATGCCCCAAACAGAAAGTTTTAGAACTACAAAAACTGTAACTATAAAAAGTAAAACATATTCAACTCTCATAAGAAAAGATGTAGTTTCCCTTTCTTCAAGTCCAAGTCCCAAAAGTATATAAAATATAACTGTATAAAGCATTGATAATACTTCAACTGAAAGCGGCCATATAATAAAAGTTATAAAGATAATGCTCATAAAAAGCACAACAGCGCTGGTTTCACCAAACAACTGCTGAAAAGATTCCTTCTTAAACCAAAAAAGATTCAATGTTAAGAGAAAGACTACTAATATATATATAGGGATTTTGGCTAAATCATAGATTCCTATCCGCGAAATTAACAAAAAAGTAAAATACGCTCCAAATAATGTATATATAAAATTTGTAGCCTTAGCCGCTTGGGCAAGAGGAATTTTTGATATATATGAAGTGTTTAATATATTCATAGTCAGTATAAGAAAATAAATACTAACGCCAAAACCTATTAAAGTAATAAAGGATATGCCTCTTTGTGTTAACCTAGCAATATTCTGAAAGACAATAAGCTCAATAAATAAAGATTGAATAAAAACAAGATAAGAAGAATACCCAAGAATAGTTATCAATCTAATTCCTTTTATCCTATATCCCAATACCCAATATAAGCCAGTCAAATATACCAGTGAAACAATGAAAGCTTTAAATACTTTAGAATTTAATATGTGAAATGTTTCAAATTCAAGAAACTGGGATAATACAAAAAGTAAAATAATTCCTATTGTCAAAACAATAGCTCTTGTTCTTAATTTCATAAATTTATTGTTTCAAAATTTTAATAAACTCTTTTGAATGTTTTTATTTTTCCTTTCAAGACCTAAATGTTTATAAGCTTTTGATGTAGCAACTCTTCCTCTTGAAGTTCTCTTTATAAAACCAGCTTGAATAAGATAAGGTTCAAAAACATCACTAACTGTAGATATCTCTTCTGAAATTGCCGCTGATATAGTAGAAATACCTACTGGCCCCCCATCAAAATCTTCAATGATTAACTTCAAGATTTTTCTATCAATTGAGTCTAATCCAGCACTATCAACCTCATACATTCTTAATACTTTTCTTACTGTATCAATATTTATTTTATGTATTCCTTTTACCTCAACATAGTCCCTTACCCGTTTTAAATTACTTATTGCTATTCTTGCCGTTCCACGGGACCTTTTGGCTATTTCAAAGGCAGCAACCTTATCTATCTCTACGTTTAACATATTGGCCTTTTGAAGCACTATATCCCTTAACTCTATAGGTGAATAAAAATCAAGACGAAACTGAGCTCCAAATCTATTTCTTAAAGGAGAACTAATTAAACCGATTCTTGTTGTAGCACCTATAATAGTAAAGTTTTCAAGTTCAAGTCGTAAAGTCTTTGCAGACGGTCCTTTTCCGATTACAATATCAAGAACCCTATCTTCCATTGCAGGATAAAGCATCTCTTCCACAGCTTTATTTAATCTATGAATCTCATCTATAAAAAGTATGCCAAATTCAGGCATACTTGTAAGTATTGATGCAAGATCCCCTTGTCTTTCAATAGCAGGACCGGAAGTATTAAACATTTGAACCCCAAGCTCTTTTGATATAACATTTGCCAACGTCGTTTTGCCAAGTCCAGGCGGCCCATAAAAAAGTATATGATCCAGTGGTTCTCCTCTTTTTTTTGCCGCCTTAATCATAATATTAATATTTCTTTTTTCCTTTTCTCTCCCAATCACTTCATCAAAAGTTTTTGGCCTTAAAGAGCTAATAAATTCATTACTTATATTTATTTTTCCGCTGTTATTTTTTAACATTTTAAGATATATTAGAAAGCAATATTTTTAAAATCTCCTGTGTCGTTAAGTTACTAATATCTATTCTGCTTGTAGCTCTACTAATTGCACTTTTAATGCTTTTTCCATCGTAGCCAAGACTCTGGAGAGCAACTTTTGCTTCCTCAAGAGATTTAGACGAAAAGTTTTCATCGCTTTTGCCACTGGGAGTATACCCCTTTTTGACTAACTTATCCTTAAGCTCAATGACAATTTTTTCAGAAATTTTTCTTCCCACTCCGGTAACCCTTAAATTATCACTATTACCTTTCAAAATTGAGTTAATAATTTTATTTGAACCAAGCTGTGAAACAAGATTAATCGCCACTTTTGGTCCAACTCCGTTAACAGAGATTAACATTTCAAATATTTCTAAATCTATTTGTGTAAAAAATCCAAAAAGCTTTAGCTCGTTTTCTCTAACATAAGTAAAGATATGAAGCTCAATTTCATCACCAATATTGCTTTTTGGAACAATATCCCCAACATCAATCTTATACCCTACTCCATTACAATCTACAATTATATTGTTATCTATTTTACTTTTATATACTCCTTTTATATACCCTATCATTTTTTATAAATTATTCAAGATAAATTCTTAAAATATCTTTTTATATTGATAAAATTTCTTTGTATTTAAATGACATATGCAAATTGCAAGAGCATCCGCCGCATCATCTGATTTTGGAAGTTCTTTTAATTTAAGAATGGATTTTGTCATAATCTTAACTTGATCCTTTGTTGCTTTTCCATAACCAGTTACAGCTTGTTTTACTTGAAGTGGTGTATAACTTATAACTTTCAAATTTTTCATTGTAGCACTTAAAATTATTACTCCTCTAGCCTGCCCCACAGATATAATTGTTTTTTTATTTTTAAAATAAAATAAATCTTCAAGTGCCATTTCACAAGGATCGTATTTCTCTATAATCTCTGATATATCGTTATAAAGTTTTGAAAGTCTTTTTGGCATAACCCAACCTGGATCAGTCTTTATTGTTCCGTATTCAATCGCTTTTAAAGTGCAATTTTTTACTTCTTTTTCAACAACAGCCCACCCAGTAATTGCTATACCACAATCTATTCCAAGTATTTTCATATCTAGTAATAATAGCTAACTTATACATTATTAAGATATATTACTCCATATATCTACTACATCTTCTATTTCTTCTAATTTTCCAATTACTTCCTTTACTTTTTCTCTTTCCTTATCATCAATATTTATTTTGTTTTTAGCTTTTTTTTGTACTTTAATTTGATTTATCTTTAAATTCATTTTCTCCAATTCGTGAAATACCGTTTGCATTTTATTCTTATCTGTGGTTATTTCAAGTTTATCACCTTTTTCTTCAATATCCACTACCCCATCAATTTCTAATATTTTGATAATTAAATCATCTTTATTTATATCTTTATAAACTACTTCTTCACGCCCCTTTACTATTTTTATTTCTTTTTCCTTACTTTCAATAACAATTAAACCATATTCATTAAATTGCCATGCTACACCCGCCTCAATAGAAAAATTTGTGTCAGATATCATTCTTCGTATCTCCGATACAACTCTGTTTCTATTATCGGTCACACAATCTACTATTAAACCAATACCTTTTTCACCTACAATCTCATATGAAACTGCCTCAAACTTACCTGAGTCTCTTTCGCCAACACCTTTGTTTATAGCTCTTTCTATGTTATCTTTAGGCATATTTGAAGCTTTAGCATTTTCAATAGCAATTCTTAAGAGATAATTCATATCAGGATCACCTCCGCCACCTTGACGAACAGCCGTCGTTATTGCCTGACTAAGTTTCGTAAATAGATTGCCTTTCTTTATATCTCCAGCCATTTTTTGTCTTTTAATTTTTTTCCATTTAGAATGCCCTGACATATGTGTTTGAAAAAATGTGAAGTAAATATCTTTTATAAGAGTAATTATTATACATCTAAACCTATAAAACAACAAAGCTATAAACTAAGAAAAAACTTTTACCAATTCTAATATCTCTTTTTTACATAAAATATCAACAGAATCTTTTGGCATATATCCAAATAATAGATCGTTTCTCACTTTGTTGTTCATAGAATTATAAAACTTTGCAACGCAATAATGATTGAAATTTTCACATTCAAATGATAGATTTTGAACAATTTTATCAACTAATCCATATTTTCTATCATTGTCTTCACTATACAAAACAACTTTTAAACATGACTCAAATGCCACATTGCATTTTTTTGATTCTATTGACTTAATTTTTTCGATTTCACTGTTAGAAATATTTAATCCTTCATCTTTTTTAGTTTCTATATTGGTTGAACTACTTCCATGAAAAAAACTTGTTAAAATATCACCTAAAAGGGAAAAGAAAGATAAAGTTATTTTAAGAAAACTTCCCAAGCAACCATTCAAAATAACAGAAGGGTTTTTCCCTTGCTTTAGAGTTTCAATATAGTCATATAAATTTTTTAACCATTTTTTGTTGGCTGGTCTTAAAAGTAGCTGGATAAAAATATATTCATCTAAACCCAGAAAATTTAATATCCTTTCACTACCAAACTTCATAGGATAAACAAAATCTTTTGCAAATTCTAAATAAGTTACAATTGAATTTCTGCTTATTTTTTCAATTAAATCCTGCCTTACATCATTTACTATTTCAGTGTTCTTTCCCAAATCAAGCTTAGAATATATTTTTCGTGGAACACTGAAAAGAACTTTTACTCCGTTTTTAGATATAAACATCTCAAGAGATGCGAAATATTTACTTCCAAATTGTGAAACAGCTATATTATATTTTTTAATCACTTCACTTGTTATTTGATAAATATCACCAAGCGGTGGAATTTCTACTTCAACACAAACAAAATCATCGAGGAATTCTTTTACTGATCTAATTTTTAAAATAATAAAATTAGCTAAAAGAAAAAGAACACATAAACCTAAGAAATATAAAAAATATCTTATATTCATTGATAAATAATCGTTATAAATCTGTACTAGTATATATCTTACTAATGTAAAAGAATCGTTAAAGTAATTAAAATACCCCATATAAACATTTTAAAGATTTAATTTTGCGCATTCTTGCCAAGGATAATTATAACATCGCCGGTGCAAATAATATCAGGTATTTCTCCCTCTTTTACTTCAATATCTTCGTCAAAAGTTAATTTGATAGCTTTAATTGTATTTAAATACTTGTCTCTCTCTTTTGTATAAATTGTTGTCTTTTCATATATTTCTTCTGTGTCTCCAATTCTAATTACATCAAGACCAATATTTTTAAGCCATCTTGCTCTTAAAGCGCCTAATCCTCTAATATTTGTTGAATTAAAAATCTCAATTCTAGCTTGTTCCAATACAGCCTTTCTATCTTGGAAGGTGAGAGAAATATCGTTGTCTAACTTCTCAATAATCGGTTTATATAAAATCTCGCCATCAATTTCTATTTTTTGCAAAGAAGAAAATTTCGTATAACCAGATCTCACTTCACCGACATCTCTAATAACAAACCAAAGCTTGATCATTTCGTTTTTTGTAAGATTTGTTTGTATATTATTTTCAAAGCAATTAATAATTTCAAAAAATCGAAAAAAAATAACATAACCTACTAACTTTTTTAAGATATTCTGCATTCCATTTATCTGCCTTAAAAATTTATTCTCGGCTCCGTCATCATCTGCACTTAGATATCCAATAAAATCATTTCCACTAACTTTGTAACTTCCTTTTGGTAAATAAAAATTGTAAAAAACATCATTATCTTTTACCTCAAAAGAATTATTTATATATACCCCCCCCAGTATGTCAACCATCTCTTTAAGACCCTCTTCAGAAAATACAATGTAACGATTTACTTTCACAGATAATAGATTCTCAACACCAGAAATCATATAATTTATTGGTGGTTCTTCACCTTCAAGAATTCCTAAATTATATAAATTCCTAAGCTTAACATTTCTCCCTAGCTTTGAAACATAAACTTGGATATCCGGATTAATATTAAATATTCCAATACTTTTCTCATAAGGATTAATAATTACAACCATTATACAATCGGAAAAACCAAATTCATCTTTTCGTTTATCTTGTCCGATAACTAGTATGCTTAATTTAGTTTGTCCACCCCATTCACTTTTGTCAGCAGTGATAAAATCTTTGTAAGCAGGGTTAGGTTGAAATTTATACAATTTAAAAATTCCTAATCCACCCCAGAGGATTGCCACCAAAATTAGTGTGATAAAAATAAATACAAAAAGTATATTTAACTTACCTATATTAATAACATTCCCTTTTATACGATGAGCTTTATAACTAAATATTTTTACCGAGCCTTTTTTTCTCTTTTTAGCCCTTATCTTTCTTTTAATTTTCAAAAATATATTTTTCATAAAATTGCATCTTACTTTTAAATTCTTCTTCAGAAAAAAACTTTGCAAATCTTATTGGGTACTTTGTTGTAAATTCCTTCTTCTCACCAGTTGGCATTTTCAGACCAATCTTATACGAATGCAGTAACATATCACTTTTATCTCTACATTTTACCAACCCATACAATTTATCACCGACAATTGGCAGATTCAAGCTCTTTAAATGAACACGAATTTGATGAGTACGTCCTGTTATAGGTTGTGCTACTATAAGCGAAATTAGTCCAAATTCTTCCGTTTGTTTTTTTAGAAGAAAATAAAATCTTGTAGTTGAAATTTTCCCTTTATCTTTATCAACAATCGTAAATCTTTTCCTATGAGCCTTATCCCTTCCAATGTAAGCGGAAAAAACCTTTGATTTCTCCCTTTGCAATTTCATGGCGTCACCATGAACAATTGCTATATAAGTTTTTTTTACCTCTCTCAACTCAAATTGCCTCGTCAAATACCAATGCATTCTTTTATTTAAAGCGACAATAACAATCCCAGAAGTATCTTTATCTATCCTATGTACAATGCCATATCTCTCATTGCCCATGATTTTTAATATATCTGGATAATAATAAGCCAACCCACTAATTATAGTCTTTTCCTTACTAGGAGGATGCATAGAAATACCTGCCTGCTTATCCAGTACAACAATTTCAGAATCTCTATATATAATGTTCAATTTCATTTTTTGAGGCTTAATACTCTCTAGATCCTTTTTTTTCAGATAATCAGAATAGAAAAGTTCTATGTAATCTATAGATTTGACCTTATAGCTTACTCTATCAATTAACCTTCCATTCACTTTTACCATTCTCTCCTTTACTAACTTTTGAACTGAATTTCTTGATAATATCTTAATTTTAGAAACTATCAACCTATCTATTCTTATTCCGCTTTCTTCTGGCAAAACTTTAAAAGAAAATCTTTTTAACTTATGCATAGTTAGAATAAAGTTTAATTTCAAGTATGGAAAGAAATGATTTTTATTAATGAACTTTAAGCAAATCTAATTATTTTTGTCCGATAAGAAACTATCTTAAATATTATTTTTATTGCAAATTCAAACAATGCTTGATATTACAATTGAATTCACTAGCAATTTAACGCTATTAAATAACACAAAAAAAACTCATAAATCAAGACCTTTTATTAAATACATTTTTTTTAAACTTTGTATAAAGTCCAATTTACATAATATAAAAGAAAATAAATCATTATTTGTTCTTAAAAGACCTTATCTTCCTTTTAATAAATTGAAATATAGACGGCGTCATTTTTTTATAAGAAGCATATGATGATTGGAATTTCCTATTACTTTGACTTACCTTATTTCTTCTTGTCAAAGGATCTCCATTCTTATATAAGCTTAAATCTTGTACCTGAAACTTTTTAAAGAATTTATAAACATTGAAAAATCCCAACAATACAAGTACTCCATAAACCGCTTGAACAACAATACTTGAACGATTTGAAAGCTCTATTTCTTTGAAATACTCCATAAATATCTCAAGCCACCCCAAAGTAAAGATAAATATTCCAACCATAATTCTCTTTGCATCCTTGACAAACTTATAAATTAGCACAAGAATTAAAAGAACAACAATTTCAAATATTTGAACTGGAAAACGATAATTGTCATCAAAGTATTTTATAGAAAATGGGAAATTTGTAACCTTTCCGCTATAACTTTTAGTAATAAAGAATCCAAAAAACAAAGATATACAACCAACAACAATTGGTATAAAGAATTTATTTATGCCACTTTGTCTATAGTTATTTATTTTTAAAAATATAAGCGCTGATAGTATAAGACCAAAAGGAAATATTGAAACAAGCACTTCACCAGACCAAAATTTCAAAATTATCCACGGCATTTGCTTAAACCAAATTCTTTGCGCCCCTGGGATATAGTAATATGGATACATTGACCAAGAAATTTGCTCAAACTGATTTATGTTTTGTATCACATAAGCTAATCTTGCTAGTATTATAGATAAAAAAATCGAGATAAAAATCAAGTCAAATACGTTTCCTTTTTTACCTTTTAGCCTGCTTGTAACCCTCCACAATAAAAAACCTGAAATAAAATTTGAAATGATAAGAACTAAAATGTAGTCGGGTATTTTAATTTGCGAAAAGAAATTCATTTTTTAAGTTGTAACTTTCCGTTTTGTAAAAAGTAAAAAATTACAATTGAGTACAAAATATCTGCTACGGCGACAAAAAGTATAGCAACAGCAAGGTTATCAACAAAATCAACTAATATTCCCATAAATAAAGCAAATAAAGAGGCAAGTGAATTAGTAAAAGCTACCCATATTCCAAGGACTCTGCCTCTGAATTCTTTCTTGGTATTTTCATATATCAATGTTTGTGGAGGTATTAAAAGAAATGGGCCGGAAAATCCTAAAAACATTAAGCTTAAGGATGCTACAATTCTATTTACTGAATACTTTTCCAAAATACCATTACACAAAGATATAACAACCATAAAAATTAATCCAAGAGAACTCACTATAGTTCCAACTAAAATAAGATTCGGCCTATTTTTATTCCTACCCCAAATATTTAAAAGCAAAATTCCCAAAACAAGCCCAAGTGCAATTGGCAAGAAAATTACTAAACCTGCACTTCTTGAAGAAACTCCATATATGTCATTTCCTATTTTAAAAACAATTGTAGCAAGTGTAAGCGCAACAGATTGAAGAATCAACAGATGAATCAACGAAAAACGTAAAATCTTATTTTGAAAAGCATACACAACACCATTAAAAACGGATTTAAATAGCAATCTAACAAACTTTATAGCATATTCAATGTGAAATTTTTTATTGTGTTCTTCTTCTATTTTTACTTTCCAAACAAGATAAGTTGAGAGGAATAATAAAATAACAACAAATACAAACATGAGATTATTCCCAAGGATATTTAATATAATTCCCGAAAATGCAATTCCGACCGCCATAGTTGAGTAAACTGTTAGAGCGAACAACGAATTTGCAATCATAATATATTTTTTATCTACAATTCTCGGTATAAGTCCGCCCTCTGCTGGAATAAAAAATTGTAAAATCATTGAAAGAATTAATATAAGAAAATAAGACAAAGTTGCATTCTCCCAACCTTTTAGCAAAATGTAACCAATAAGAAGGAAAATTCTTAGAAGATTTGAAATAATCATTATACGTTTCTTAGAAAATGAATCTGCAAAGACACCCGCTAAAGGCGCTAAAACCAATGAAGGGAACATAGAAAAACTGACTATAATACCAATGCTTGCTGCTGATTCTTTAGTACTTTCAGATATTGTACCTTCATGAGAAAGGATTCCAATTGTAATTGTAACAAAACTAACAGCGCTTTGGGTAAAAATTTGAGCTATCCATAATGAAAAAAAATTCTTATTTGATAAAACAAACTTTTTAATTTTTAATAGTTGTTGAGACATAAGTAATCGTAAAAAAAAGTTTTACAAATTTTTAATTTCATTATTTTTCAAGCTTACTTTTAACACTTTTCTTAAAATTCTTTTCTTTTTTTTGAAAATCTTCTTTCTTGTCACTTTTTTGAGATTTTTCCTCTTTTTGTTTTCTTCTTATTAACTTAAAATTACCAAATAAACGTGATATCTCTCCAATATATTTTTTTAACATATTTTCAAATGGCTTGTTTATCTTTTGCACTTTCTTTTCGGGATGAGGATACCACTCAACCCTCATATCCATTCTGTGCTGACCTTTATCATTTTCACGAGGTTGAACTGACAAATTAATTGATATATCAAATCCCTTGTCCCCATCAAAATATATCGGTTTGGATTCTTTCTCTCCGCTTAATGCAAGATTTATGTAGTATTCTTCTTCAATAGTATGTTCAGGCCTTATCATAATATAAAACATCAAAGCGGGAGGTCCAAAAACAAGCACAAACAAGGCAAAGCAAACACAAGTAATCCCAGAAACATATCTTTTTCTAGCATCAAAATAAACCCATATACAAATAACTAACCATATTAGAAAAAAATATGAAAAAACTATTGCAACAATTAAACTATAATTTATCTCTTCATTTACTTTTAAAAGATTTAACAAAAATTCCCACATATACATAAAAAATAAAATTTAATGTTGTTTTAGAATATTTAAACTTTTCTTTCCAAAATAAAACTATATATTCCCATCTTTTATCAGCAAATAACAGGCCTAATCAAATTTCAAATTTTATGCTTTTGACACGTAGTTCCGCCCTTCAGTATTTACAATAATTTCATCACCCTCTTTTATAAAAAGTGGTACTTGAAGTCTTAACCCTGTTTCTAAAATAGCTTCTTTGGTTTTGTTTGCAGCGCTATCTCCCATAATACCTGGACCGGTTTGTTTTACTTTAATCTTAACTTTTTTTGGAACTTCAATACTTATCACTTTATCACCTAAAATTAAAGCTCTTAGTTTCAATCCCTCAACTAAAAATCCTAAATCCTCCTCTATCTTTTCTATTTCTATTTGCATTTGAGAAAAATCATTTAAATCCATAAAATAGCAATAGTTGTCATCATTATATAAAAATTGAACACTTTTATAATTTATTTCGGCAGCTTCAACCTTTTCATTACTTGAAAACGTTTTTTCAACCACTGCATCTGTTTCAACATCACGTACTTTTACCCTTACAACAGCAAGTCCCCTACCCTTTTTTATATGTTTATAAGTTTGAACTAAATACACTCTACCATTGGATTTAAAAACAGTCCCTTTTCTAAGATGAGTAGTATCTATGCTTATCATATATAAATATATTTCAATAAAATATTAATAAAATATCATTATAAGTCAATGCCAATGGTGGGAGTCGAACCCACATCCCTTTTTAAAAGGGACGCGATTTTGAGTCGCGCGCGTATGCCAATTCCGCCACATTGGCCAAATCTACAATAGACGATTGTCTTTTTTTTGATAAGTTTAAGCATTATACTCCAAAATTATCTATAACTACAAGAACACATATAAAATCATAAAACGGGAAAATATATTGATATTTGATAAGCAATCTTGGAAAATATTAACTGCAAAATTTAACCTCTTACTTTACCCGATTCTTTTTTGTTTACACTCTTCTTTTTAGCTTGTTGTTGCTGAGCAGCTTGTTGTTTCTTTACAGCATGTTGCCTTTTCCTAACTTGCGCAAGTTGTTTCATAGCCTGACCTGCTATTCTAATTAAAGCTGCTCTATATTGCGCTTTCCTTTGCCTTAACATTTCAAGCTGGCCTTCGTATTCTCTTAACTTACTTTTTAGGCTTTCAAGCTGTTCTTTATAAGCTTGCATCCTTTGTATATACGTAGGATGGCTAGCAAGTTGTGGATTTTGAGCAGCCTGAGAACGCAATTTATTCATAGCGCTTCTAATATTTCCAATTGCTGTTTTGATCGCACTAATTCTCTGTTGAATTTGCTCTATACCCTGATCTGTTTTATTAATAGCTTCACGAACTTGATCCTGCTTTTCTCTTGACTGCTGCTTTATTTGCTCTGCTGCTTGTTCAAATTGCCCCATGCTGGGCACTCCAATTGGCATATAAAAACAATAAAAATAAAAAAAGTTACATTTGTTTAAAAACAAAACAAATACGGAATTTTAGCTTGCCATATAATCATCCTTAAATCTGAAAAGTGCATCCTGAAGCCTGTCTTCAATATTTGGTATAGCTCCAATAATAAATTCCAAAAGTTTATCTTGATCGGCACCATTTCTAACTAACTCATCAAATTGACTTTTCTGTTCATCAGTTAACATCGGCTCAAACTGTTCAACAAGTTTATCTCCAAATTCATTATACAATCTCATCGCTTCTTCTTGAAGGAATTTACTATCAAGATCATTTCCATGCTTCTTCTGCACTAATTCCATCATAAATGTAAACACAGTTGGATCTACAAAATTGGTGTCCATATTAAGAATTAGCTAAAATAAGTTAGATATACATTTAATTTTATATTTATTTCTATATAATGTAAATAACTATTTCACAAGTTCCGAAAAAATCTTTTGATTAATATATAAAGTTCACTTAAGATTCATAATTACGGGAAACATTTAGCTTAAAATACCAATTTCATGCAATAACAAAAATCTTATTTATAACTTACCATATACCTTTACCCTTCATCTTCCCTCTTCTTCTCAAGTTCTCTAAATCTAGCCTGTTCCTTTACAAAATATAATTCAACTGATCCAGTAGGACCATTTCTGTGTTTGGCGATAAACAAATCGGCTATTCCTTTACGCTCTGTTTCCGGATTATACAGCTCTTCTCTATGTATAAATATGACTACATCAGCATCCTGCTCTAGAGATCCAGATTCGCGCAAATCAGAAAGTTGTGGGATTCTTGTTGTTCTTGACTCAACAGCTCTAGATAATTGCGACAAAGCTATAACAGGAATATCAAGCTCCCTCGCAAGATTTTTTAAAAACATTGATATTTCGGACACCTCTTGAACTCTATTGTCTCTAGTTTTACCCTGCATCAGTTGCAGATAATCAACAACTATCATATCAAGCTTATGTTCTGCCATCATACGTCTTGCTTTCGTCCTCATTTCCATAATATGTATACCAGGGGTATCATCTATATAAAGCCCTGATTCGGACAACACCCCCATCGCATCCGCAAGCCTTTCAAACGCCTCATCAGGAAGCCGTCCCATTCTTAAATCCCATAAATTCGCTCCCACCTGCATAGCCAATATTCTATCCATAAGTTGCATATTTGACATCTCAAGAGAAAAAAATCCAACATTCTTTTTTTCTCTTGTTGCTGCATGTCTTGCTATATCAAGAGCAAGTGAAGTTTTACCCACCGACGGTCTTGCAGCAATGATTATTAAATCACTCTTTTGCAGCCCCCCGAGAATTGAGTCCAAATATTGAAATCCTGTCCTAATTCCTTGAATTTTATCTTTGCTCTTATCGGCATTCTCCGCCCTTTCGTATGCTTCTTCCAAAAGTTTTGAAATATGGACAAAATCTCTTTCAATACTTTCTTCCGTAACTTCAAATAATTTTTGCTCAGAGCTATCAAGTAGCTTTTCCAAATCTTCATCTTCATTGTATGCTACCTCATTTAAATAAGAGGAAACATGAATAAGTCCTCTCCTTACACTTTTTTCCTTTACAATTCGCGCGTATTCTTCTATATGTGAAGAGCTGGGCACACTATTGACAAGTTCAGTTATATAAGTTACGCCACCAACTTTTTTTAATTTCTTTTTCTTCCTAAGCTCATTTGTTAGAGTTAATACATCAATTGATTTTCTCTTCTCAAAAAGTTCTACAATCGTAGAGTAAATAATCTCATGTCTTGGATCGTAAAAATGTTTTGATTTTAAAAAATCAACAACCCTCACTATAGCATCTTCTTCTATGAGAAGCGCCCCTAATACAGCTTTTTCAGCTTCTTTACTTTGAGGAGGTAATTTTATATCTACCATTTTTGTATTTTTAGAATTTTGCTAAAAATTGCGGGGCAACCTTTGCAATACAATTTTAACACTTCAAGCAAATATGTCAAAAAAAATTACTCTTTAAAATTTATTTTTAAGAAAATGTAAAAAACTATAATACTAATTTGATAAATCCAGTATATTTAAAACAAATTACTTTTTAATTTTCAAGAACAATAACTTTCATTGAAGCTTCTTCATCGGTAAAATCGCTACTTTTAACCTCAAGATCTTTTTCCTTATCCCACGCTTTTACACCCAAAACCTTAGCAAATTCCCTTAATTTATCTTCATTATAATCCATTGGCACTAATATTTCAGGTTCAATCTTACTTACAAGCTCAGAAAGATTTGAAATTTTCATACCACTCTCTTCCGCAAGTGGTACGAAAAGTACATTTACTATTCCCATTTGATTTATAACCCAGCTTCTTAATTTAGTTACAGACTTATCTATCATACCAAGATGAACTCCTTCTATGTCAAACATATATACATCACAATTGTATTTCTTATCAGAAGATAAATCTGAAACATAACCATAAACAAAAAGATCTTTCACTTCATATTCGCCGGCCGAAGAAACAATATAATAGCCATCTCCTTTACAATCAGCATCATGACTCAAAACAACGACATCAGGTTCAAGGCTTGAAAGTTTTACTTTAACATGTTTATCAAACGGATTTGTAATTAATTTCGCTCCTTTTGACTTAAAATAAAAACATGAATTACCATAATATTTTATTTTCATTTTCAAAAAAGTAAAAACTTATTTATTATAAACAATTACTCTTAATTAAATTTAACAAATAGATACAAAATTCTATCTTAAAGACACGCCAATTAATCCATTTAATCCTTTACTTCGTTATCTATTGGTTTTGCATAATAAACAAGTCTATGCGTAAGTCTTCCTAGGGGATGACATGTATACATAGTTAGCCTCTCTTCACCAGTTTGATTTTCAACATAGCTCGCACTTGCCTCAACTACTTCCCACCCAGTTACAACATAATCATATTCCTTTCCTTCCCAATAAACAATTACAAAATCTCCTTCCTTTAATTTGTCTAGGTTGTAAAATGATGTCGCGTTTTTAATATCGTACGGTAAAAAAGCGTATCCAATTCTATGTCCAGTTAAAACCATATTACCCTTGCCCGGAATTCCAGTTCCAGGTCTTCTCCAAATTCCACGATTTAGAGCTTTATCATCATTTCCCTCAACTATAGGCATATTTACACCTATAGAAGGTATTACTAATCTGTTTTCTTGTGGAATTCCTCCTTCTTCAAAATTACCTGATGTTAAATTTTCCAATTTAGTCTTATATGGAAAAAAGTTTTTACCTTCTTTAAATAACTTAAAAAATATCCAGGGAGCAAATGGGTAAATAAATAGATATAATCCAATAAAAAACAATATATAATTTGAAATTTTTATTCCTATTCTAAAATTTTTACTAGTTTCAAGCTTCTTTTGATACCATTTTTTGATTTCAAAAATTTTTCCCTTTATTATTGCATAAACTTTTACTTTTCTTTCTATTTTTCTATCAACTACAGAAATTGCATTTA
>FWPV01009796.1_pt1 | contig 16034 bp, 12 predicted proteins | sample 2228371 | NCBI WGS metagenome assembly FWPV01 (sample SAMEA103939776, study PRJEB20133) | metagenome | reverse complement strand
AGCGCCCAACAAAGCCACCGCCAGCATCAGTTTTGCCGTGTTCGTGGACGACTCCACCGAGGAGAACATCCGCAACTTCTACGGCTACGTTCGCGAGATGAGCGAGATGGCGGTGGAGTTGGAAGGCACCATGAGTTCGTACATCGGCGACGGCGACCGCCTGGGGGGCTTCAACATCCTGGAGCACGGCCTCAGCCTGGAGTACATGAGGCAGGTCAAGGCCCTGTTTGACCCGCAGGGAATCATGAACCCGGGCAAGAAATTTGAGACGAGGTGGCTGTGATGGAACCCCTGCAAGCCCTTGAGCAGTACATAGATGACATCTACACCTGCAACCGCACCCGCTGTGGATTCTGCCGCGAGGAGTGCCCCGTCTACCGCGTAGAAGGATACGAGACCTACGCATGCCGCGGGAAGATGCTGGTGGCGCGCGGCCTGCTGGAGGGCACGCTCCGGCCCGATGAGGAGATGGCGCGCATGGCCGACGAATGCCTGCTGTGCGGCTACTGCGCGGCGCGGTGTGCCCTGCACAACGTGGAGATCATCACCGCCCTGCGCGAGGCGCTGGCCAAGGCGGGCTTCCAAGCGCCCAAGCACCAGGCCAACAGCGCCCAGATCCTCACGGAGGGCTACCTGTTCCCCCGCACCGCCGCCGTTCGGCGCGAAGGCACAACGCCGCTGTACCTGGGGTGTTTGTATCAGAGCAAGCCCGCCGAGGTCAAGACCGTCCTCTCGGTGCTGGAGAAGGCGGGGTTTGACCCGCTCATCGCCGATGAGGTCTGCTGCGGCTACGTGGTGGAGGCGACAGGCGACTCCGAGGGATTCGCCCGCGCGCAGGAGCGCTTCCGGCAGGTGTACGGGCCTTACGCCGACCAGGAGATTCTCACCCTGTGCCCGACGTGCACCATCACCCTGCGCGACAAGTACGGCCTGCGGGTGAAACCAGCCATCGTGGCCGTGGCCGAGCGCCTCGGCGGCCTGAACCTGCGGCGCACGGAGATGACGGCCACGTACCACGACCCGTGCCACCTGGGGCGCATGTTGGGCGTCTTTGAAGAGCCGCGCGAGATCATCCGCGCGCTGGGCATCCATCTGGTGGAAATGGAGCACAACCGCACGTTCAGCACCTGCTGTGGCGGCGGGGGCGGCGTAACCGCCGTCAACCCGAAACTGTCCGCCGAAATCGCCAAGAATCGGGTGCGCGACGCGTTGGCGGTGGGCGCGGAGACCATCATCACCGTGTGCCCCACCTGCACGCCGACGCTGTTGCGAGGCGCGGGCCGCCTTGCCAACGAGGTGGACAAGTTCGTGGATGTGCTGGACCTGTGGCAACTCCTGGACGAGGCGCTGGGCGAGTAGCCTCCGCGCCGAACCCTGGATAGGCCACGCGCGTTACAGCAAGAAACGGGCCGGAGTTTGCGTGCCGCCGGCCCGCAGGTGATATTCTATCCCTATCGCGACCGGAGAAGCCATGACAAAACCGAACATCACCCGCACCGCCACCGCGCTACTCGTCTTCGCCGTGGTGCTGGCCGCCGCGCTCCTCGGCGCGTTCGCCGCGCCAACTTCCGGCGATTCCTGGTGGGAAGACACGTTCGCGGACGCCGACGGCCTCCACGCCATGACGGACACCGTCGTCGCCGACGGCGCGCTTGCCCTCGCGCAGGAACTCGTAACCTGGACCCAGACCACCGCCGCCGACTTCGCAGCCGGCACCCTCAGCGGCACACGGGTGGTTACGGCAGAAGATGCCGTTGAACTGGCGACGGGGAGTTTCTCCGCGCCGTCCCGGGTGTACTCGCCCACCGTGCAGTCCGCCCAGTCGTCGCCCGACCTGGCCCGCGATTCGGCCGGTGGCCTCCACCTCGTCTGGGAGGATGTCCTCGCGTCGGCCAAGTGGGAAGTCTTCTACGCCTACTCGTCGGACGGCGGGGCCACCTGGACGGCTCCGCGGGCGATTCTCCACCCATCCACCGCCTTCCGCTACCCCGCGCGTATCGCCGCCGCAAGCCCGACCGAAGTCCACGCCGTGTGGCGCGAATCCAAAGAAGGCGAAAACGGCGACAGCATCGTGTACGGGCGCACTACCGACCGCGGCGCATCCTGGACGCTCACGACGCTGGCGTCGTTCCCCTACGATGAGAACCGACCGGCCGTCGCGCGTTCGTCATCCGGCAGAGTTCACGTGGTCTGGACGAGGGACTTCGCGGGCGTGTTCTACGCCAACAGCGCCAACTGGAGCGCCGTCGCCCGCATCAGCGACGTGAGCGCCGCCCAGTTCGGCGATGCCCCCCGCATCGTCGCGGGCGCGGCGAACGCCGTATACGCCATCTGGACCGACAACCGCAGCGGCACCTGGAACGTTTACGTGGATCGGAGCGCCGACGGCGGCTCCACTTGGGGGGCCGATGTCCGCATCAACGGGGTGGCCGGTGCCCAGGATGCGCCGTCGCTGGCCGTGGCGGGCAGTGGCGCGCTCATTGCCGCCTGGCGGGACGACCGCAACCAGGCCACCAGCGGCTACGATGTCTACGTTTCCAGGAGCACAGACGGCGGCGCGTCGTGGTCCGCGCCTGTGGCCATCGCCTCGCCGCAGGCCGCCGCGGATCAACATGACCCCGTGCTCGCCGCTAGCGGGACGTTGGTTCATCTCCTGTGCCGCCAAAGCGACGGGGGAAAACTCAACCTCTTCCACGCCTACTCCAACGACGAGGGGCAGACCTGGTCTCCGCTTGCGCCGGCGGATCCGGGCGGCGCGGGCAGTGAGCACGGGGTGCCGGCGGCGATTGCCGGATCGTCGGGCATTCTGCACATGGCATGGGAAGACCGCCGCGACACCTACGGGCGCATCTACATGTCCCGCTACGACCCGAACTACGTGTATCAGGGCGAGTACCTGTCGCCCGTCTGGGATACAGGCGGCATTGTAACGTGGGGCACGCTAGACTGGGACGCGGTTGTGCCTGCAGGCACGTCGCTATCGTTCCAGGTGCGGAGCGGCAACACCCCCGCGCCCGACGCTTCATGGAGCGAGTGGTCGTTCCCGGTTATCGCGCCGGGCCTGCCCGTCCCCGCGCCCCTGCGCCGCTTTGTCCAGGTGCGCGCGAACCTGGCCACGACGGATCATCTGCTGTCGCCCCGCGTCTATGAGGTGCGCCTGTCATATCGCAGGTACAATCCCAACGGCTCCGCGGTGTCGGTGCTCATCGCGCCCGATCCGCTGGCCCAGTGGGGGCAACTGGTTTACACCGCCACCGTCCCCGCAGGGACGTCGCTCCACGTGGACGTGTGCGACTCTTCGGACGCGCCTGTTCTCACGAATGTGGCCAGCGGGGCCAGCCTGGCCGGGCTGAGCGTTCAAGCGTACCCCGCGCTCCGCCTGAAGGCGCGGCTGGAGTCGCAGGACGGCATCGCCTCGCCGCAACTGGATGCCTGGGCCGTGTCTTGGAACCCCGACACGCCTGAGCCCACAAGCACGGCCACACTCACCGAGACGCCGACGGAGACGCCCACGATCACGCCGACGCCGACGCCCACCCCGACCCTTACGGCCACCCCAACGGCGACGCCGAAGTTCACGCCGAAGATCACGCCGTTGCCGCATGGCCGCGTGTTCCTGCCCTTCGTCATGCGCAACATGACGCGGTAGGTCGGCTCTCGCGTGTCTGTGGGATATTGTGGGATATCTGTGGGATAACGTGGGTTACTTCAGGATGTAGTACGTGGCGCGCTTGTCGCCGATTTTCAGGAGCAGGCCCTTGTCCACCAGGTCGGCCAGGTCGCGCCGAATCGTCTCCGGGCTTACGTCCGGCGACAGTTCCTGGAACTCGCGGTTGGTGATGCGGCCGTTCTCGGCGATGTACTCCAGCGCCTGCTGTTGGCGCGGGTTCAGGTTCAGCAGTTGCCATCGGCGGGTGTCGGGGCGCGTGGCCACGAACCGCCCGGCCGGGCCGTGCAAGGTTACCTTGAACCCGTTGGCGGTCTCCTGAAACTCCGGCGGGGGCAGGCCGCGCTCGGTCATCAGGCGAATCATGCGGTCAATTCCATAGCCCAGGCGCTCTATGAACCCCAGGTCGGACAGCACCTGCACGATGACCTCGTTGCGCGAAAACCGCTCATCCACGATGTTCTGGAGCGTAACGTGGCCCGGCAGGCGTCCGGGGCTGTAGAACTCAATGCGGTTGCTGAACATGGCGATGCGGATGGAATCGCCGCGGATGCTGTAATCGCGGTGGGCCACGGCGTTGACGATGGCCTCGCGCACGGCCTTGAGCGGGTACTCGGTCTCCTCGTCGCGGGCCAGGCCGTTGATGCGCACGCCCCGCCGCATGTGGCTGACGAGGAACGCCTCGGCGCGGCGAATCTGTTCGGGCAGTGTGTCGCGGATGTCCTCGCGCACGAACTCGTCGTCCATCTGGTCGCCCAGGTAGCGCACGGCGACGATTTCACCGGAGCGGCAGAATCGTTCCGGATGCCTGCCGAACAGCAGGATGCCCGCGTAGGTGGGGACGAGAGCGCCGTCGCGCTCGGCCAGGCACCCGCGCAGGAGCAGGGTCTGCTCGGCGGTGTCGGCGACAAGGCCCTGGAGCGCGGCCAGGTATCGGGCGACCTTGGCCTCGTCCAGGTCTTCCATGCGGGCGTTGGGCGGCACCTGCGACTCAAACCCCACCTCGCCGCGTTCCAGCACCAGGCGGCGCACCTCACGCGGGCCGAGGACTTCGTTCTTGGCGCCGGCGCGGGCGTAGAACTTGCCCTGCACGGCGTAGGCGCGGGGCAGTCCGCCCGGGACGTGGACGACGAGGGCCGGGCCGTCGGCTGACGCGGGGCACCGGCAGGATGAGGGGCGGGTCGCACAGGAGCGCCGCCTCGCGGATGGTCTGGCGGGCGGCTTCCACCTGGGCCTCGGCGTCGGGCGACGGCGACAGTTGCAGGACGACCGCGCCACCCTTGGCGTTGGCGAAGGCGGCCAGGCATTCGGCCACTTTCCGGGCCGGAGCGCCCGCGGGCAGGATCTCCACAAACGCGCCGCGGCCCTGGGCCAACAGGCCCTCAAGGTCGTCGGCGGAGCCGTCGTCAGGGTTCAACGTGGTCAAGCCTCCAGTTCCCTTTCTCCCGAATCACGAACCAGTTGACCGAGTGCATCCGTTTCTGCTGCTTGGGGTCGTTCTTCAGCGTGTAGAAGAACTCCACGTGGACGATGGCGCCGAAGTAGGTGTTGCCCTGCGCATCCACGTAGGGGATGTTCTCGGCCTGCGGCGTGTAGGCCAACGCCTGCACCAGGATGCGGTCTATGCGGCCGGGCATGACCGGCAGGCCGTAGGCGTGGATGTTCTGCGTTTGCGCGGCGAGTTTCACCCGCTCCCGCGCCGCCGTGCTCATGAGCGGCAAGAAGTCGCCGTTGGGAATCCGCTTGTAGTAGGCGAGGACGACCTTCTCCGGATACTCGGACTCCGCAACGTTCTCCGGCTCTCGGAAGGCGAAGTCTATCCAGGCTTCGGTATAGGGGCGCAGGGCTTTCTCGTTGGCGTCCAGATAGGTATCTCGCGCGGCGTCGTAGTCGTAGGCCTCCTTGCGCGCCAGTTGCGAGCGGTCGTACAGGCGATGCGTTACGATGACGCGGTTGTTCTCATCGGGCAGGAGAACAGCGTCGCCGCGGAAGTAGCCGATACAGCGGTACACTGGCGGATAGTCGCGCGGAGCGTCCCACTCCGGCGATTTGCGCGACGGCTCGTAGCGGAAGTACGAAAACTCCTCGGGCGGGCCTGAGCCGTGGACAAGGATTTCGGGTCGGCCGGTCAGGTCGCCCTTGATGTAGTCGCCCATGTCCACAGTTGTGTACCTCCAACCCATCTCAGAAGCGTAGTCCCTGTCGGGGAGCCGAAGGCGGTAAGGATATAGAATGGGAGGGTTGCCTCGGTCATTGTCGTAGATACCGACGGCGATGGGGCTTCGCTGGCGGGTGAGGTCATACTCGTAGATAACCACCCATTCCTCAAACCTGTCGCCGTCGGTATCCATTCGCTTGACGCCCAAGTTCCCTCCGGCGACTTGGGAGACACCGGCGGGCATGATGTCAGGTAGGACAACCCACCGGTTAAAGACGATCCATCGCGCCAGGGGCTCTCGCCACTTCCAGGTGTCCAGTTGCGTGTAGCGCTGATAGCCCAGGTAGATGAGCACGAGCAGCAGGTTGAACACAATCCACCCGATGAATGCCGCGCGGAGATCCCTGCCTATGCCGGAAAATGGCCTCGGCGAGCCACTACCCATATTTGCGCTCCTGTTCACGCCCCTGGTGGCGCGGTGTTCGCCGAAGCGTGGGGCTCGGCCTTCCTGCGTGCGCGCCGCTTGGGGGCGGTGGGCGGTTCGCCGGCAGGCTGCGCCAGCGCCGTCTCCAGCACCTGCTCCATGCGCTCCACGAACACGAAGTTCATATCGCGCCGCACTTTGGCGGGCAACTCAATCAGGTCTTTCTGATTCTTCTTGGGCAAGATGAAGGTATAGATGCGCGCGCGGTGGGCGGCCAGGACTTTCTCCCGCAGGCCGCCGACGGGCAGGACGCGCCCGCGCAGGGTGATCTCGCCGGTCATCGCCACGTCGCGCCGCACGGGCCGCTCGGACAGGGCCGACACCAGCGCCGTCGCGATGGTAACGCCCGCCGACGGGCCGTCCTTGGGCACTGCGCCTTCGGGCACGTGGATGTGGATGTCTATCTTGTCAAAGTCGCGGGTCTTGAGGCCCAGGTCGGCGGCGTGAGAGCGGGCGTAACTCAGGGCCGCCTGCGCCGATTCCTGCATGACCTCGCCCAACTGGCCGGTGAGGTTCAGCGAACCCTTGCCCTCCATGAGCGTAACTTCCACCGTCATGATGTCGCCGCCGGTCTCGGTGTAGGCCACGCCGGTGGCCACGCCGATTTCGTCCTTCTCCTCGGCCTCGCCGTAGGAAAACTCGGGCGGGCCCAGGTACTTGTGCAGCATCTGGGCGGTGATGCGGGTGGGGACGTGCTTGCCCTCGGCCTTGGCCCGCGCCAGTTTGCGGCAGATGTTGGCGATGGCGCGCTCTAGGTTACGGACGCCCGCCTCGTAGGTGTACTCGCGGATGATGTGGCGGATCGCCTCGCTGGTGAAGCCCGGCGGCGAATCCGACAGGCCGTGCTCCTCAATCTGTTCGGGGATGAGAAACCGCTTGGCGATTTCCAGTTTCTCTTCCTCAATGTACCCGGGGAACTCTATCACTTCCATGCGGTCGCGCAGGGCCGGCGCGATGGGGTCCAGGAAGTTGGCCGTGGTGATGAACAGCACCTTGGACAAGTCATACGGCACTTCCAGGTAGTGATCCGAGAAGGCATGGTTCTGCTCGGGGTCCAGCACTTCCAGCAGGGCCGATGTGGGGTCGCCGCGGAAGTCCATGCCGACCTTGTCTATCTCGTCCAGCATGAACAGCGGGTTGATGGTTCCGGCGCGGCGCATGGTCTGGATGATGCGGCCGGGAAGCGCGCCGACGTAGGTGCGGCGGTGGCCTCGGATTTCGGCCTCATCGCGGATGCCGCCCAGGCTCACGCGCACGAACTTGCGGCCCAGCGCCTCGGCGATGGACTGCCCCAGCGAGGTCTTGCCCGTGCCCGGCGGGCCGACGAAGCACAGGATGGGGCTCCGCATCCGACTGCCCGCCAACTTGCGGACGGCGATGTACTCCAAGATGCGCTCTTTCGCCTTCTTCAGCCCGTAGTGGCGCGACTCCAGAATGCGCGCCGCGTTCTCCACGTCCAGGTTGTCCTCGGTCTGCTTGGACCAGGGCAGTTCAAGGAGCCAGTCCAGATACGTGCGGATGACCGTCGTTTCGGGCGACATGGGCGGCATCTCGGCCAGGCGCTGGAGTTCCTTCTCGGCGCGCGCCTGCACCTCTTCGGGCATGCCCGCCTGGGCGATCTTCTCGCGCAGTTCGGCAATCTCCATCGTCTGCGTGTCCGTCTCGCCCAGTTCCTGCTGGATCGCCTTGATCTGTTCGCGCAGGAAGTACTCGCGCTGGGAACGGTCCACTTCCTTCTGCACCTGGGAGTGGATGCGGTTTTCCAGTTCCAGCACGTCCAGTTCCTTGGCCAGGATGATGCTGAGTTTTTGCAGGCGGGTGTTCGGGTCGGATGTCTCCAGCAGTTCCTGACGCTGGGCCACCGAGATGTTGAGGATGGACGCCACCAAGTCGGCCAGCCAGCCCGGCTCGCTCACGTTCATGGCCGCCACATAGGCATCTTCGGGGAGCGAGTGGTTGAGTTGGACGATCTTCTCAAACAGCGCCAGCACAGCCCGCATGAGCGCCTCGGACGAGATGGTCTTCTCGCCGGGTTCGTAGATGGGGGCGACGCGGACGCGCAGATACGGCTCGGTCTGGGTAAACTCCACGATGCGGATGCGGCGCTGGCCCTGGCATAGGATGCTGGTCGTGCCGTCAGGCATGCGCAGGGTGCGGCCGATGAGCACCTCGGTTCCCACCGTGTACAGGTCCCTGGGCTGGGGGTCAACGACCTCCATATCCCGCTGGGCCACGACAACCAGGACGCCGTCGGTAGCCGTCGCGGCCTCCACGGCTTTCAAGGAGCGGTCTCGTCCCACGAAGAGCGGCGTAACCATGCGCGGGTACAGCACGGTATCCCGCACCGGCAGGACGGGATAGTCCCGCTCCTCGCCAACGTCCCCAGGCTCGGGAGCGTTCACGTCGTCAAGAATATCTCGGTAGTCTATGGACAAGGGGCCTCCTTCAACGGATAGTACGCGCCTGCCCGCTCGGCGCTCAATGGTATTGTACACAAAACCGCGGCAAAAGTAAATCAGGCGTTGCGGCTCGGCGCGAGATGTGCTATACTATATGTGGGTTCCGGCGAGTTGTCAGGAGGTGGGTTAGGTGAGTACGTTGCGGGTGATGATCGTGGATGACCATCCCCTTTTGCGGGGCGGCATCCGCCGAGTGCTGGAAGCGGAGAGCGACCTGGAAGTGGTGGGCGAGGCCTCGGACGGCAAAGAGGCCATCGGCATGGCGCTGGAACTGGAACCCGACATCGTGCTGATGGACATCAACTTGCCCACGATGAACGGGCTTCAGGCGACGCGCGAACTGAAGACGCTGCGCCCGGACATCCACGTCATCGCGTTCACGGCCTACCACGACGAAACCCAGGCGCTCCACGCCATTCAAGCGGGCGCATCGGCCTACTTCCCGAAAGATGTTACGGCCGCCGAACTGGTGAACGCCATCCGCGAGGTGAGCCAGGGCAATTACGTCATTGATGACACGGTGCTGTCCAGACCCGAAGTGGCCAAGTGGCTCCTCAAGCGGTTCCAAGAGGTCGCGCCCCTGCAGGCAGAAGACGCCCTGGCCGATGAGTTGTTCCTGCCGCTGTCGCCGCGGGAGATGGAGATTCTCCAGTTGATCGCGCGGGGCCTGAGCAACAAGGAGATCGCCAAAGAGTTGCGAATCAGCCGCCAGACGGTGAAGAACCACATGACAAACATCCTGCGCAAATTGGCCGTGAACGACCGTACCCAGGCCGCCATGTACGCCTTGCGGCGCGGTTGGATTCGCCTGGAAGACACTCTGTAGGGCTGACATCACGAGCGAGAGGGACTATGGACCGAAATGCGGAGCCTATGGATATTCAAGCGTTCTTCCGTGATCTAGAGGTGGAGCAAGAGCGACTCCAACTGGAGATCAACGAGGTCGCTTTGCTGGTCCGCCAGAGCGCAGCCGAGGTGGAGCGGCTGGCCCAGCGCAACGCCCAGGTCAATACCCGCGTGCGGCAGATGGAAGCGGCCATTGACACCTACCCCAGAGACGCGATCCGCCAACTCTACCTCGCGGCCCAGGAATCCGAAGTCCGCCTGATCGCCATGCGTAGCCAGGTGGAGCAGTTGCAGGCGAAGCAGGAGAAGATGCAACAGTACGCCCAACTGCTCCAGCGGGTGCTGGCGCTGAAGGACTGGGTCATGCAGCAGGGGCCTCAACCCAGGGCCCTGGTCTCGGACACGGCTGCTCTCTCGCGCATCATAGAGGCGCAGGAGGAAGAGCGCCAGCGCCTCGCCCGCGCCATGCACGACGGCCCCACCCAGTCGGTTACCAATTTCATCTTGCAGACGGAGATTTGTGAGCGACTGTTTGATACCAACCCCGAACAGGCGCGCATAGAACTGGCCAACCTGCGCAACGCCGCTACCAGCACCTTCCAGAAGATGCGCGAGTTCATCGCCGAGTTGCGGCCCATGATGCTGGACGACCTGGGCCTTATCTCTACGGCGCGCCGATACCTCCAGGACTTGGGTGGGAAGTCGGGGCTCGCCATCACCTTCACGCCGACGGGCACGGGGCGCCGCCTGGCGTCTTACCTGGAAATCACCCTGTTCCGCGCCATTCAGCAGTTGGTGTCGCGGGCCAAGGATGACGCGCACGCCTCGCATGTGCAGGTGGCGCTGGACGTGGAGGGGGACGTCGCCACGCTCATCGTGGAAGACGACGGGGAACCGTTGGACTTCCAGGACGATTCGCCCGCCCAACGTAAACAAGCCGAGGCGCTGGAGGTGCTGCGCCGCCGAGTGGAGATGTTGGGTGGGCGCATGAATGTGTCCAGCACCAGCGGCGCGGGGACGGTGGTACAATTGCAGATCCCCGTGGAGGCATAGAGGATACCCCCTGCTCGCGCAGGCAGAGCCATTCACGGGCGCCAACGGCCCCCGCTAGTACTCCGTGATCTCGCCGCCCGAGATGGGGCGCGCGCCGCCGCCCAGGTCCAGGGGGTGATCTACCCCTGGCTCAATGTCCCCGCTGATGCTGTACGGCCCCACGAATGACCAGTAGCCCGGGCCGTCCTTATCCTGGAAGGTCAGCGTGTGCACCGCCTTCGCGCCTTTGTACCCATACTTGGACGGCAGAATCATGCGCAGGGGCGAGCCGTACTCGTCGGGCAGGAGTTCGTCGTTCATCTTGACGACGAACAGCACGCGGGGCGCGCGCAGTTCCTCTATGGAAACCACCTCCCAGTACTCATCGGCGCAGTCAAACCGCACGTGGGTCGCCGTCGGCAGAGGCTTGACGATGGCGGCGAGGGTGTCGTAGGTGAACCCTTCCCACTTGGCCTTGGCCGACCAGCACTCCACGCACTTCATCCGCGAGACCTGCGCCACGCTGGGCCAGCCGAGCACGGTTGGATAGTCAAACTCACCCGGATTCGCCACCATCCCCTGCACGCGCAGTCGCCAGGCGCTGCGGTCGGGCGCAGGGAAGGCGCGGTAGTAGCGGACGAAGAATCCCGGGCGGTTCTCGTTGCCCAGCAGTATGGCGACTGCGGTGGGCGTCGCGGTCGGCGGCGCGGGGGTGAGCGAGGGCTCAGGCACAAGCGGCGTGGACGCCCCGCGGGGAGGAGGCGTTACCTCCACGCGAATGCCGAGGCACGATCTGAGCAGGGAAGCCGCGCCTGCGACGAGGGCGGCGCGCAGAAATCGTCGTCGGTTCATGGATTATCTCCAGGGTAGGGAGCAGATGAATCAGCGGGTCTTGCCGCCCAGGGTCTCGGCAACCTCCTGCAACTGCTTCATAATGGGGATGTGCTGTGGGCACTTGGGTTCGCACTCGCCGCATTGAACGCACGCCTCGGCCTTGAGACCCTTGATCCAACTGCCGGGGCGGCCCAGTTGGGCATAGGCCTGCCGCGCGTACTCCGCCAGCCCGTACACGCGGTAGTAGTTCATGTACTTGAAGTTCTCCGGGATGTTCACGTCGTTGGGGCAAGGCATGCAGTAGCCACAGCCGGTGCAGTACAGGTCGGCCAGCGCCGCCATTTGATCCATGGCGCGGGCGATGGCGGCCCTCTCGTCGGCGCTCAGCGGCTCCTCGCGGGACGCGGTGGCGGCGTTCTCCTCCACCATCTGGACGGTGCTCATGCCCGACAGCGCCACGTGCACGCCCGGGTGCGACAGGACGAACCGCAGCGCCAGTTCGGGGCTCCCCGACACGCCGGCCGGCAGGAGTTTGCGGATTTCGGGCGAGGTCTCGGCCAGACGCCCACCGCCCACCGGCCCCATGATGACCACACCCATGCCGCGCGCCGCCGCCCGCGCAATGGCCGCTTCGTTCGCCCGATCCAGCAGGTTGTACTGCACGGTCATGCTCTCAAAATCGCCGGTGTCAATGAACCGCTCCAAGACTTCGGGCGTGTCGTGGAAGGAGAAACTGATATGGCGGATGAGGCCCTCCTCCTTCGCCTTGCGGGCCTGCTCCAAGCGGCCCCCGGGCGTGGCGACCATCGTCTCGTACTTGACCTTGTTCATCCCCCACATGTGGTAGAAGTCAATGTACTCCACGTCCAGTTTGCGGAGCGACGTCTCCAGCCATCGGCGGAACTCGCCCGGGTCGGGGTTGTCCAGCGGGTTCTTGGTGGAGATGTACACGCGGTCGCGCCAACCCTTGATGGCCTTGCCGAGGACGATCTCGCTCTCGCCCTTGCAGTAGTAAGGCGCTGTGTCCAAGTAGTTGACGCCCAGTTCCAACGCGCGCCGAATGACGGGAATAGCGCGGTCTTCGTCCACGTGCTCCCCATCGGGAGTCATGGGCAGGCGCATGGCGCCGAATCCCAGGGCGCTCACGGTGGCTCCGGTGTTGCCGAACGGGCGATATCGCATGAGGCATCCTCCTGTAGGTTTACAGATGGAGCGAGCGGGGTCAGTCTTCCTTGAGTTTCTGCGTGAACGCGGCCAGTGTCTGCAACTTGTGCCAGGCTGCCCGTGAGTCAATGGCGGCCTCGGCCCGTTGGATGCCCTCCCGCACATCCATGGCGACGCCGGCAGCGACCAGCGCCACCGCCGCGTTGAGCACGACGATGTCGCGCCGCGCGCCCCGTTCGCCCGACAGAATGGCCTGCGTGATGGCCACGTTCTCGTCCACGCTGCCCCCTGCCAGTTCGTGCAAGGAGGCGCGCGGCAAGTCAAACTCCAGCGAGTCCAGCGCAAACGTGGTGATCATCCCGCCCTCCAGGCGGCTGACCTTGTTGACGCCGGTCGTGGAGAACTCGTCCATACCGTCGGCTCCATACACCACGTAGGCCGAAGCCGCGCCCAGCACGCGCAGGACGCCTGCGAGCAGTTCGGTAAGCGAGCCGGCGTACACGCCCAGGACGCGCGCCTCGGCTCCGGCAGGGTTCGTGAGCGGGGCGAGGATGTCAAAGACGGTCTGGATGCCCAAATCGCGGCGGGCCTCGGCCACGTACTTCAGCGACGGATGCAGGCGCGGCGCGTACAGAAAGCCGATACCGACCTCATCAATGCACCGAGCGATTTGTTCGGGGTCCAACGCCAGGTGAATGCCCAGGCGCTCCAGCAGGTCCGCGCTGCTGCATCGGCTGGATACCGAACGGTCCACATGCTTGGCGACAGCCGCGCCGGCCCCCGCGGCCACGAATGCGGCGGTCGTGGAGATGTTGAACGTTCGGGCGTAGTCGCCGCCGGTGCCGCTGATGTCCACCAGATCGCGCCGCCGCGTGCGCACGGGGACGACCTTGCCGCGCATGGCGCGGGCAAAACCGGTCATCTCGGCGATGGTCTCGCCCTTCATCCGCAAGGCCACAAGAAAAGCCGCCGTCTGGGCAGGGGTGGTGTCCCCTTCCAGCACCATGGTGAGCGCCTGCTCGGCCTCCCGCTCGTCCAGGGCCTGCCTGTGGATGAGCCGCGCAACAATCTCGCTGAAGTTCATGGCTTCCCCTCGCGCATGGATGAATCTGCCAGAAGTGTAGCATAGGCCAGGGACGGCGTCAAAGCAATGCACCCGACAGGCCAACTGCCCGCCGCTCTCACACCGCAAACCGAAAATGGATAATGTCCCCATCCTGCACGAGGTACTCGCGCCCCTCAAGGCGCAGTAGCCCGCGGTTTCGCGCCTCGGCGAACGACCCCGCCCGCATGAGGTCGGGGTACGACAAAACCTCGGCGCGGATGAAGCCCCGCTCCATGTCGGTGTGAATCTTGCCGGCGGCGGCAGGCGCGGGCGTGCCCTCAGGCACCGGCCAGGCGCGCACCTCATGCCCGCCGGTGGTGGTGAAAAACGTGATGAGGTGGAGCAAGCGGTACGCCGCGCGCGCCAGGGCCGCCAGCCCCGACTCCTTTAGCCCCAGTTCGGCGCGGTAGGCGGCAGCATCCTCCGGCGGCCATTCGGCCAGGGCCGCCTCCAACTCGGCGCAGATGACTACAACCTCGGCCCCTTCCTGCGCGGCGGCTTCGCGCACCGCTTCGGCCAGCGGCCCGCCCGTGGGACAGTCGCCCTCGCCCACATTAGCGACGAAGACACGCGGCTTGGCGGTCAGCAGGTTGAGATCGCGGAAGAACTCCTCCTCCTTGGCCTCTACCTCCAGCGTTCGCGCCGGCTTGCCCGCGTCCAGGTGGGCGATGACCCGCTCGTACAGGGCGATGGGCACGGCGAAGTCCTTGGGCCGCCCCTTGGACGCCTGCCGCGCCTGCTCCAGCCGACGCTGGACGGTGGCCAGGTCTGCCAGCATGAGTTCCGTGTCTATGACCTGGATGTCGGACCAGGGGTCCAGGCCCGGGCTGACGTGGGGAATGTCGGGGTTCTGGAAACAGCGCACGACGAGGGCGATGGCGTCCACGTTGCGGATGTGGCCCAGGAACTGGTTGCCCAGGCCCTCGCCTTTGCTGGCCCCCTTGACGAGGCCCGCGATGTCCACGAATTCCACCGTGGCCGGGACGACGCGCTCGGGCTTGACGATGGCCGCGATGTCGGCCAGGCGCGGGTCGGGCACCTCGGCGATGCCGATGTTGGGGTCAATGGTGGTGAACGGGTAACTGGCCACCGCCGCACCCGCGCGGGTGAGGGCGTTGAACAGGGTTGATTTGCCCACATTGGGCAGTCCTACGATCCCAACCTGGAGAGTCATCGCATGCCTCCGATTCTAGCGCAATGGGCGCGGGCGCGCGTCAGGGCGTTCCGCGTCTAATTCCCAATTCGCCGGATTGTTCCGTATGGATTCGCGGTGGTGGATGTCGGGATCGCGTTCCGGCGCCACGGACATTCTCCCCCTCCGGTGGGGGCATGCCCCCCTACGGCAGGGTGAACCCCCACGGCTCCTTGCGCGGCTTCCATTCCGTCGGGTGGCCCCAATCGGTGGCCTTCCACGGCATGTTCTCGGGCTTCACCAGCGGCAGGACTTCGCGGAAGAAGGCCAGCCGCTCCGGGCCGGTCATCGGCGTGAAGTGCTCGGCCACGGCCAGGTCGGCCTCCAACTCGGCCATGGTGGAACAGCCGACGATGACGGTGGTCAGCGGCAGGGCCAGCGCGTACCGCAGGGCGCGGTCGGCCACGTGGGCCAGCGCCTTGTAGGCGAAGACCTTCATGCCCACGACGCCCACGCCGCGGCTCTGGGCGAAAGGCAGGAACTCCTCGGCAAAGGAGTAGATGAAATGATCCAGCACCGACACCGCCACCAGCGCCGTGTCAAACGGAAAGCGGCGCAGGGCTTCAATCTGCACCTGCGGATCGCTGTGGCCGGAGATGCTGATGAACCGCACCAGGCCCTCGTCGCGGGCGCGGATGGCCGCCTCCAGCGCGCCCCCCGGCCCGGTCATGGCGTCCAGGCGGGCGAAGTCGTACACGTTGTGCAGTCGCCACTCGTCCACGTAGTCGGTCTGAAGGCGCGTCAGGCTCTGCTCCAGTTGGCGGCGCGCGCCGTCGCGGGTTACGTCCCATGTCTTGGTGGCGATCCACATCTCCTTGCGGCGGTGCTTGGCCACCAGGCCGACGCGCTGTTCGCTCTGGCCCTTGGAGTAGATCCACGCCGTGTCAAAGTAGCGGATGCCTCGGTCAATGGCCGTGTTCAGGATAGCGACGGCCTGCTCCTCGCTACAGCCCTCTTCATCCACCAGCCGCTGACAGCCCAGGCTCAAGATGGGCAGGTGGGCGCCGGTCTTGCCGAAAGGTCGCGTTTCCATATCGGTTTCCTCCTTCCAGAGTGCGCGGGTTTCTCGGTGTGCGCCGACGGCGCGCCGCGG
>FWPV01009795.1_pt1 | contig 16036 bp, 16 predicted proteins | sample 2228371 | NCBI WGS metagenome assembly FWPV01 (sample SAMEA103939776, study PRJEB20133) | metagenome | reverse complement strand
ACCCAGGAGAACAGGAGCAGGATGCCGAGCAGCACGAAGAAGCTCGGCGTGATGATCGCGGCGACGATGATCAGCAGGTAGAGCGCCGGGATCGAGGTCCAGATCTCGATCACGCGCTGGAAGATCAGGTCGGTCCAGCCGCCGAAATAGCCCTGGATGGCGCCGGCGGCGATGCCGATCACCGAGGAGATCCCGCACAGGATCAGCCCGAACAGGATCGAGATGCGGAAGCCGTAGATCAGCCGGGCGACGACGTCGCGGCCCTGGTCGTCGGTGCCGAGCCAGTTCCATTCGAGGTCGCGGCAGCCCGTCCCGCCGATCCGCTCGGCGATGCCCTTGCACTGCTCGTCCTTGAGCATCCAGGTCGGCGGCGCCGGGGCCGGCACCGGAAGGTCGAGATTATGCGTGCGATAGCTGTAGCGGATCGGTGGCCAGACCGAGAAGCCGTTGGCGTCGATCTCCTTGGCGATTACCGGATCCCGGTAATCGGTCGTGGCCAGGAACCCGCCGAACTTCTCCTCCGGGTAGTTTACCGCGACGGGGAAGAGCCACTCGCCCTTGTAGCGCACGATGAGCGGCCGGTCGTTGGCCAGGAACTCGGCAAAGAGCGATAGCACGAACAGCGTCAGGAAGATCCAGAGCGACCACCAGCCGCGCCGGTTGGCCTTGAAGTTATTGAGCCGGCGCCGGTTGATCGGCGAGAGCTTGAGCCAGCCCTGGGCGGCTTCGGCCGGGGCCAGCGGCGTCTCCGCACGCAGGGCAGCCGGCGGGGCGATCAGCGTGTCGCTCATCTCACGTCTCCCGCGTCTCGAAATCGATGCGGGGATCGACCCAGGTGTAGGTCAGGTCGGTGATGAGATGCACGACGAGGCCGATCAGCGAGAAGATATAGAGATTGGCGAAGACCACCGGGTAGTCGCGGTTGACGATCGCCTCGAAGGAGAGGAGCCCGAGCCCGTCGAGCGAGAAGATCGTCTCGATCAGCAGCGAGCCGGCGAAGAGCGCGCCGACGAAGGCGCCGGGAAAGCCCGCGATCACGATCAGCATGGCGTTGCGGAAGACGTGGCCGTAGAGCACGCGGGATTCGCTGACGCCCTTGGCCTTGGCGGTAATCACGTATTGCTTGCGGATTTCGTCGAGGAACGAGTTCTTGGTCAGCAGCGTCAGCGTCGCGAAGCTGGAGATGGTCGAGGCCACGACCGGCAGCGTGATGTGCCAGAAGTAGTCGGCGATCTTGGCGAAGAAGCCGAGCTGGTCCCAGTTGTCGGAGGTCAGGCCGCGCAGCGGGAAGATCTGCCAGTAGGATCCGCCCGCGAACAGGACGAGCAGCAGGATGGCGAACAGGAAGCCCGGGATCGCGTAGCCCACGATGATCGCGCCGGAGGTCCAGGCGTCGAACGCTGTGCCGTCGCGGACCGCCTTGCGGATGCCCAGCGGGATCGAGATGAAATAGGCCAGAAGCGTGGACCAGAGCCCCAGCGAGATCGAGACCGGCATCTTTTCCAGGACGAGGTCCACAACGCTGATCGAGCGGAAGTAGCTTTCGCCGAAGTCGAACTGGATGTAGTTCCACATCATCGTCAGGAACCGTTCCAGCGGCGGCTTGTCGAAGCCGAATTCGCGTTCGAGCTCGGCGATGAATTCGGCCGGAAGGCCGCGTGCGCCCACGTATCGGTCGTCGGCCAGCGCGGTGCCGCCTCCGCCCAGGTCCTGCTGACCGAGGCTGTCGCCCCCGCCCGAGATGCCCGCGAAGACATCGCCCGTCCCCTCCATCCGGGCGATGATCTGTTCGATCGGGCCGCCGGGGACGAACTGGGTCAGCGTGAAGTTCAGCACCATGATCCCGAACAGCGTCGGGATCACCAGCAGGATGCGTCTCAGGATATAGGCGACCAAGGTCTGGCTGTCCGGTCCTAGAAGGCGCCGGCCGCGCGCAGGCGTTCGGCTGCTTCGGCGTCGTACCACCAGAAGTCAAGCTCGCCCACCGTCAGGGGGGGCAGGTTCTCGGGGTGGCGGTACATGTCGTAGTAGGCAACCCAGGTGGCCGGGTTGTACCACAGCGGAATGTCGAACCCGACCGCGCGCAGCACACGGTCGAGCGCCTTGACCCGGGTGGTCAGCTCGGCCACGTCCCGGGCGGCCACGACCTCGGTGATGATGCGGTCGACCGCGGGGTTGCGCAGTCGCATGAGGTTGCGCGAGCTGTTGTCGGCGGTCTTCGTGGCGAACCACTGTTCCAGTTCCAGCCCCGGTTCGAAGGACATGCCGAAGGCCTGGCTGGTCAGGTCGAAGTCGCCTGCGCGCCGGCGTTCGACATACTGGGCGGTGTCCACCCTCTCAAGCCGGGCGCGGACGCCGATGGCCGACAGGTTCTCGATATAGGGGTTGATGACGCGGTCGAACTGCGGGTTGAACTGGAGGATCAAGAGGTCGAGCACCTGTCCGTCGGCGTTCCGGCGCAGGCCGTCGGCGCCGATGGTCCAGCCGGCTTCGTCGAGAAGGGCGCTCGCCTCGCGGATCAGCGACCGCGAGGGGCGGTTCTGGGCGGGGTCGTTCTGCGGGGGAACATGGGCTTCGTCCGTCAGGATCGAGGCATCGAGCAGCCCTTCGGCCACCAGCGGCTCCAGGATCGCGCGTTCGCCTTCGGTCGGCGGGCCCTCGGCCGCGAGGTCGGTGTTCGACCAGAAGGACACAGGGCGCTGGTAGAGGTCGTAGAACAGCGTCGCGTTCGACCATTCGTAATTGAACATCAGGTTCAGCGCGCGCCGCACGCGGGGGTCCTGCCAGTTCGGGCGGTCGAGGTTGAACACCCAGGCCAGCCGGTCGCCCACGTTGCCGTCGGGGATCTCCTCGCGCTTGACCCAGCCGTTCTGGATGGCGCGGAAGTTGTAGCCCGTCGCCCAGTCCTGCGAGGAGGTCTCGGTCCGGAAGGTGTAGTCGCCGGCCTTGAACCCTTCGAAGGCGGCGTCGCTGTCGGCGAAGTATTCGACCCGGATGCGGTCGAAATTGTTGCGGCCGATGTTGAAGGGCAGGTCCGCGCCCCAGTAGTCGGGATTGCGGCGATAGACGACGCGGCGGTTGAAGTCGAAGCTGTCGAGCACGTAGGCGCCGGTCGACAGGAAGGGTTCCCGGCTCGACTGGTCGAGCCGCGCGCCCGTTTCCTCGAACCACCTTTTCGAGAACACGGGCGTCCCGCCGGCGAAGGTCACGCGTTCCCGCCGCGGAGCCTTGTCGGTGAAGTGGAAGGTGATGCGATATGGCCCCTCGACCTCGACCCGGTCGACGAAGCCTTCGCGCGCGATGCGGTATTCGGGGATCGCCTGTTCGAGGAACAGGTTGAAGCTGAACTCCACGTCCTCGGCCGTCATCGGGGTGCCGTCGGCGAAGGTCACGTCGTCGCGCAGGTTGAAGGTGATGAACGACAGGTCCTCGGGATACTCCATCGTCGTGCACATGAAGCAGTAGACGCCATAGGGGTCGTCCGCCGTGCTGGTCAGGATGCTTTCGCTGCCGATGGTGTTGAGCGCGGCGGGCACGCCTTCGCGCGAGTAGGAGTTGAAGCTGTCGAAGTTGCCCTGCGCCCAGATCGAGATTTCCCCGCCCTTCGGCGCGTCCGGGTTGACGTAGTCGAGGTGCGGAAAGTCGGCGGGATACTTGTAGGTGCCGAAGTTCGAGAAGGCGTGCGAGATGGTCAGCCCGTCCTGCGTCTGCGCCTGTCCTGCCGGCGCGGCAAGCGCAACGGCCGCGGCCAGGGCCCAGGCGGTGTGGGTCGCGCGTCGCGGCTGGCGTTGGCCTGCGGTGCCTTGGGGCTGCTCGTGCATGGTCTGCCTCCTGCCGGGTCGTGCTTCGCACTGGATAACGCAGTACGTAAGCTAAAGGCCGCGTTGTCGAGTGTTCAAGTTGCGTTTGCGTGAGATACCGGTCCGTCCGGCAAGTGAAAAGGCCGCCCTGTGGGGCGGCCTCGGGTCTGGTATGGCTGAATGCGGGCGCTTCAGCCGCCCGTCGTCGCCAGGTAGGCGATGAGGTTCGCGCGATCCTCGGGATCCTTCATGCCGTTGTAGGTCATCTTGGTGCCCGGCGTGTAGTCGCGCGGGCTTTCGAGGAAGGCGAAAAGGTTCTCGGGCGTCCAGACCTGGTCGCCCTGCGATGCCATGCCGTCCGAGTAGGCGAAGCCCGCCACGCTGGCCTTCTGCCGGCCCACGACGCCGTTCAGGTGCGGGCCGGTTCCGTCGGTGCCGTCGAGCTTGTGGCAGGCCGAGCACTGGCGCCACAGCCGCTCGCCGGCCGACGCGTCGGCTGCGGCGTAGAGGTCGGCGAAGGGAACGGCCTCTTCGGTCGAAGCCACTTCGGTTTCCTCGGCGCCGGTGTCGATCGAATAGGCCTGCTGTTCACCCTTGCCATGGCCGCCGCCGTGATACACCGCTTCGCCGACCCAGCCGAACAGCAGGAAGACGAGAAGCGAGCCGCAGAGCGCAGCGACGGTCTTGGTGAGCGTCATCGTGTCGAACATGTCGCGTTCCATGTGATCCGAAAGTCGGGCGGTATGTATCCGCTTCCCCCGAAGAAGTGCAAGGTGTAGTTGGCGCGACCAAACGGCACTAGGGGAAGGAAGGGCAATGACCGGACGCATCGCGTTCCAGGGAGAGCCGGGGGCTTATTCGCATCAGGCCTGCCGCGAGGCGCGGCCCGACCACGAGCCGCTGCCCTGCGCGACCTTCGAGGACACGATCGAGGCCGTGCGCCGGGGCGACGCGGACCTGGCGATGCTGCCGGTCGAGAACACCACCTACGGCCGGGTGGCGGACATCCATCGGCTGCTGCCGCAGTCGGGCCTGCACATCGTGGACGAGGCCTTTGTGCGGGTGCACATCAACCTTCTGGGCGTGCCGGGCGCGCGCATCGACGAGGTGCGCGAGGCGCTGTGCCACCTGGTGCTGCTACCCCAATGCGGGGCGTTCCTGCGCGCCCACGGGATCACCGGCAGGGTGACTTCGGACAATGCGCGCGCCGCGCGCGAGGTGGCCGAACGGCGCGACCCGTCGGTTGCGGCGCTGGCGTCCGATCTGGCGGCCGAGGTCTACGGGCTGGACATCCTCGCGCGCCATATCGAGGACGCCGAACATAACACGACGCGGTTCCTCATCATGTCGCGCACCCCGGACTACAAGCGCCGGGGCGAGGGGCGGATGATGACCACGTTCGTCTTCCGTGTCCGCAACATTCCCGCTGCGCTCTACAAGGCGCTGGGCGGTTTCGCGACGAACGGCGTGAACATGACCAAGCTGGAAAGCTACATGGTGGACGGGTCGTTCTCGGCCACGCAGTTCTACGCCGACATCGAAGGCCACCCCGACGACCGCAACGTCAAGCTCGCGCTGGAGGAGCTGGACTATTTCACCAGCGAGATGAAGCTGCTCGGCGTCTATCCGGCCGATCCGCGGCGCCGCTGAGCGTCAGATCTCGCCGCGCTCGGCGCGCTGTTCGATCTGGCGGCAGAGCGTCTGGATGCGCGCGCGGTAGCGTTCCATCAGCGACCCCTTCGCCAATCTGAGCGACTGGAGCATCACGCGGGCGGTCAACGTCCGCGCCTTGACCTCCATGTCTGCGCGCAGGCGCGTGCGGCCGGGTTGCAGCGGCGACAGTTCGAAGGTCAGCGTGCCGACGTAGCCGCCGAACCGCCCGACCGACGACACGACGTTCGGCGCATCGACCTGCACGATTTCCGTGATCAGCTCGCGGGGACGGCCGCGGAAGCGGAACAGGATGCGGTAGGACCGCCCGACGCCGGCGGGAGAGCCGCCGGCAAGCTGCGTCACCTCGGCCCCGCGGCGCAGCGCGACACGTTCGAACACGGCGAAATCGGTCAGACCCGCGAACACCGTCGCGGCCGGAAGCTCCAGGTCGTGCCTGGTCGTGAACCGCATGCGCCCAGCCTCAGTCCAGGGTATCCGACAGCCAGCGGTGCAGCAGGAAGGCCGCGATGGCGCCCTTTCGGGGCGGTTTCACCCGCGGATGCGTGCCGGCGAAGATGTCGAGCACGTCCTGCCGCGTCAGCCACAGGGCGTCTTCGATTTCCTCGGGGTCGATGGTGATCTCGCGCGTGGTCGCCTGGGCGCGGCAGCCGATCATCAGCGAGGCCGGGAAGGGCCAGGGCTGCGAGGCGAGGTAGTCGACCGCGCCGACGCGGATGCCGGTTTCCTCGAACACCTCGCGCCGCACCGCGGCCTCGACCGTCTCGCCGGGTTCGAGGAAGCCGGCCAGAAGGGAATACATCCCCTCGGGCCAGAAGGGCGCGCGGCCCAGAAGCACCGCGTCGCCATGCGTCACCAGCATGATGACCACCGGGTCGGTGCGCGGGAAGTGGTGCGCACCGCACGCGGGGCAGTCGCGCTGCCAGCCGGCCTTGGCCGGAACGCTGCGCTGGCCGCAGCGCGCGCAGAAGCCATGCGTCGCGTGCCAGCCGGTCAGCGCCTTGGCCGTCGCGGCAAGTTCCGCCTCGCGCGGAGAAAGGCGGGTCATCATGCCACGGAGTTCGGCGAACCGGCATTCGGGCGGCAGGTCCGGGTGGCGCTGTTCGGAGGGGTCGAAGAAGGCGCCAAGGGTTTCGGGCTGTTCGTCCGGCTCCCACGGAGAGACGTCGATGGCGAAGCGCGGCGCGCCGTCGTCGAGCCCCAGGAAGATCGGGGGCTCCATCGCTTCGCCCTGCACCGGATGGCCGACCGGCAGCCAGCCGCAGCCGTCTTCGGCGAACAGCGGCTTGCCGCGCCAGATGGGCAGGACCCGTGCCTCGGGGGCGGCGTAGAGATAGGCGATCTCCTCGGGACGGGACCGGAGTGCAGCGGCACGGTCCAGACCGGACCCGCCGAAAGTGACGTCCTCAGCACCGCGCATCATGCCCCTCCCGCGGCGCGGACACTCGCACGCGAAATGGACTTGTGCAATCATTGCCGGGAGGGAGTGGAAGCGGAGCTTTTCCACGCGTGGTTGTGCCGCGCTTGCATCACGAGGGATTCGGTCCGAAGGTGAATTTCCTGACCAGGTGGTCCAACGCAGCACAGGGGAGTTGCAGATGTCCGACTTGCCTAGAGTTACCCGCCGCGCCTTCGTGGCCAGCGGCCTAGCGGGGGCGTCCTTGATCGTCCTCCACCCGTTCTCGGCTCGCGCGCAGGCCAATCAGGCGCACCTGCGGATCCTCGAGACGACGGACCTGCACGTCCATGTCTTTCCCTACGACTATTATGCGGATCGCGCGGTCGACACGGTCGGCCTGTCGCGCACGGCGTCGATCGTCAATGCGATCCGGGCCGAAGCCACCAACTCGATCCTGGTCGACAACGGCGACTTCCTTCAGGGCAACCCGATGGGCGACTACATCGCCTACGAACGGGGCATGAAGGACGGCGACATGCACCCCGTCATCCAGGCGATGAACACGGTGGGCTTCGACGCGTCGACGCTGGGCAACCACGAATTCAACTACGGCCTCGACTTCCTGATGAAGTCGCTGGCGGGGGCGGAGTTCCCGGTGATCTCGGCCAACGTCGCGAAGGCGCTGGGCGCCGACCCCACGAAGGACGAGACGCTGGTGCCGCCCTATGTGATCCTGGACCGGACGGTGACGGACGGGGCGGGGGTGGAACATCCGATCCGCATCGGGCTGATCGGTTTCGTCCCGCCGCAGATCATGACCTGGGACCGCCGCCACCTGGAGGGCAACGTCGAGGCGAGAGACATCGTGGCGACGGCGCGCGCCTGGGTCCCGGTGATCCGCGAGGCGGGTGCGGACATCGTGATCGCGCTGAGCCATTCGGGGATCGGCGCGGCGGATCACACCGAGGGGATGGAGAACGCAAGCGTGCCGCTGGCCGCGGTCGAGGGGATCGACGCGGTCGTGACGGGGCACCTGCACCTGGTCTTCCCCGGAGACGGCTTCGCCGGCATCGCCGGTGTCGACGCGGCGGCCGGCACGATCCACGGCAAGCCTGCGGTCATGGGCGGATTCTGGGGCTCGCACCTGGGACTGATCGACCTGCTGCTGGAGCGGTCTGGCAACGAATGGCGCGTCGTGAGCCACATGGTCGAGGCGCGCCCGATCTACAGGCGCAACGAGGACCGGTCGATCACCGCGCTGGTCGGGGACGACGCGGCCGTCCTGGCCTCGGTCCAGGCCGAGCACGACCAGACGCTGGCCTATGTGCGACGCGCGGTCGGCAAGACCTCGGCGCCGCTGCACAGCTACTTCGCGCTGGTGGCGGACGATCCGTCGGTGCAGATCGTGTCCATCGCGCAGAAGTGGTATGTCGAGCAGCTTCTGAAGGGGACCGAGCACGAGGGCCTGCCGGTCCTGTCGGCGGCGGCGCCGTTCAAGGCCGGCGGCCGCGGGGGGCCGGACTACTACACCGACGTGCCGGCGGGCGACGTGGCCATCAAGAACGTCGCGGACCTCTACCTCTATCCCAACACGGTGCGGGCGGTCCGTGTGACCGGCCAGCAGCTCAAGGACTGGCTTGAGCGGTCGGCGGGCATTTTCAACCAGATCATTCCCGGTCAGGCGGACCAGGTGCTGCTGAACCCCGACTTCCCCAGCTACAACTTCGACGTCATCGACGGGGTGACCTACCAGATCGACCTGTCGCAGCCGTCGAAATACGGCCCGAAGGGCGAGGACCTGAACCCCGACGCGAACCGCATCGTGAACCTGATGCATGACGGCCAGCCGGTCGACCCGGCGGCCGAGTTCGTGATCGCCACGAACAACTACCGCGCGGGCGGCGGCGGTGACTTCCCCGGCGCCAAGGGCGACACGATCATCCTCGAGGCGCCCGATACCAACCGCGACGTGATCGTCCGCTACATCGTCGAACAGGGCACGATCAACCCGTCGGCCGACGGCAACTGGAGCTTCGCGCCCCTGCCGGGGACGACGGTGCTGTTCGACACCGGGCCGAAGGCGGTGGACTATCTGGCCGATGTCAAGGGCGTGACGATCGAGCCCGCCGGCGACGGGCCTGACGGCTTTGCCCGCTTCCGCATCACGCTCTGACGCGCTAAGGGTCCGGCGATCCCTTTCGCCGGACCCCGACCATGCCCTTCGCCGCCGCGATCTTCGATCTTGACGGAACCCTGATCGACACCGAGCGCCTGATCCTCGAAGCGGGGCTCGAGGCCCTTGCCGGGCTCGGGCACGACATCGACCGTGCCTTCATGCTGTCCCTGATCGGCGTTGCCGAGGCCGAGGGGCGCCTCAGGCTCGAGCGGCGGCTTGGCCCTGCGGCGGATTTCGCGGAGCTGGACCGCGCCTGGGGCGCGGCCGTCCGGGCGCGCTATGCCGCGGGGATTCCGGTCAAGCCGGGCGCGGCCGAGGTTCTGGCCGCGCTGGCCCACCTGCCGCGCGCGGTGGCCACGAACAGCGCGACGGAGAACGCGCTGCGCAAGCTGACCCAGACGGGGCTTGCCGCGCATTTCGCCCATGTCGTCGGCTTCGATGCGGTCGAACGACCGAAGCCCGCGCCCGATGTCTTCGTCGAGGCTGCGCGCCGAATCGGCGCGCAGCCGGGTGACTGCGTGGCCTTCGAGGACAGCGACACCGGTGTCGCGGCGGCGCTGGCCGCGGGCATGACGGTTGTGCAGGTGCCCGACCTGCACGCGACGGGCGAGGCCGGCGCGCACCACGTGGCCGAATCCCTGCTGGCCGGCGCGCGGGCGGCAGGCCTGATCTGAGCTTGCCCGATCTTTGCGCTTTACTTGGGCGGCCTGCCCAAGAAATAGTCGCGGTCAATGGCGCCGGCCCTGCCCCGCCTGGAACGCCGGGGCGCGTCTTCACCGCAGGCACGACTTGCAGCAGGGTCCCGCGAGAACGACAACAGGAGGTCACTACCCCAATGTTCGCACGTGCATTCACGCTTGCCGCGGCCGCGCTTGCCGCCGGCGCCGTCCAGGCGCAGGATCTGACACCGGTCCCCTTCGCGCTGGACTGGAAATTCGAGGGTCCGGCAGCGCCGTATTTCCTGGCCATCGACAGGGGCCACTTCGCGGCCGAGGGCCTGGAGGTCACGATCGAGGCCGGCGACGGGTCGGTGAACACGATCCCGAAGATCGCCACCGGCGCCTTTCCGATCGGCTTCGGGGACATCAACACGGTGATCAAGTTCCTCGACCAGAACCCCGGCGCGCCGGTGACGGCGGTGATGATGATCTACGACAAGCCCGCCTTCGCCATCGTCGGCCGCAAGTCGCTGGGCGTCGAGGCGCCGAAGGACCTGGAGGGCAAGGTGCTGGGCGCGCCGCCGCCGGATGGCGCCTGGGCCCAGTTCCCGGCCTTCGCCAGCGCGAACGGGCTGGACGTCTCGGCGATCACCGTCGAACCCGTGGGCTTCCCCACGCGCGAGCCGATGCTGGCCGAGGGCAAGGTGGCGGCGGTCACGGGCTTTTCCTTCTCGTCGGTCCTGAACCTCAAGCGTCTGGGCGTCCCGGCGGACGACATCTCGAACATCCTGATGGCCGACCACGGGCTCGAGCTCTACGGCAACGCGGTTCTGGTCAACACCGACTGGGCCGCCGCCAACCCCGAGAAGGTGACGGGCTTCCTGCGCGCGGTCGCCGCGGGCTGGAAGGACACGATCGCCGACCCGGCCGCGGGCATCGAGGCGCTGATCGCCCGCAACCCGGCCGCCGACAAGGATCTCGAGACCGAGCGTCTTCAGATGTCGATCGACCAGAACGTCTACACCGACTGGGTGAAGGCCAATGGCTTGGGCAACATCGACCCCGCGCGGATGGAGAGGGCCATCGCCCAGATCGGCGAGACCTACACCTTCCAGAACGCGCCGGACGCGAGCCTCTACTTCACCGACGCCTACCTGCCGACCGACGGCAGCCTGTCGATGCAGTAGGAACCTTCCGCCTCCGGCGGGGGTATCTGGAAACCGGGGAAGGTGAGGACAGCTCGCCCTTCCCGGCTTCGCAGACCCCGACGGGGGCCTTGAGCGACCAGGCGGGGGCAGGGTGGAAAACATCGTCGAGATCAGGGGCGTGACGCACGCCTACCGGACGCCGAAGGGCCCCTTGCCCGTGCTGGACGACCTGTCGCTGGCCATTCCCGAGGGCGAGTTCTGCGCCGTCGTCGGCCCGTCGGGCTGCGGGAAGTCCACGTTGACGCGGCTGATCGCCGGCCTGATGCGGCCCGACACGGGCGAGGTCTGGCTGCATGGCGAGCGGGTGAAGGGCCCGCGCAGGACGGTGGGCATGGCGTTCCAGAACCCCGTCATGCTGGAGTGGCGGACCATCCTTCAGAACGTGATGCTGCCGCTGGAAATCGTCGCGCCGTCGATGCCCAGGCGCGACAAGGAGGCGCGCGCCAGGGAGCTGCTGGCGCTGGTGGGCCTGACGGGGTTCGAGGACAAGCGACCCTCGGAGCTGTCGGGGGGCATGCGCCAGCGTGCCTCGCTGTGCCGGGCGATCGTGCACAAGCCCGATATCCTGATCATGGACGAGCCCTTCGGCGCGCTCGACGCCTTCACGCGCGAGGACCTGTGGCAGATCATGCACGGGCTGAGACGCGAGGAACCGTTCACGGCGCTGCTGATCACGCATGACCTGCGCGAGTCGATCTTCCTGGCGGACGAGGTGGTCGTGCTGTCGGGGCGGCCCGCGACGGCGCAGTACCGGATGAAGGTGCCGGGCGGGACGGGGCGGACGCTGGACGACCTCTACACGCCCGAGACGGCCGAGCGGCTGAACATCCTGCGCCACCAGATCGAGATCGCCCAGGGCCGGGCCCCGTCGGAGGGCGCGGCATGACGGCACAGAAGGTCATCGTCCCCCTGATCGCGGTCGCGATCTTCCTGGCGCTTTGGGAGCTGCTGGTCTGGGCCAACGGCTGGCCGAACTATGTCATGGCCTCGCCCTCGGACCTGCCCCCGGCGTTCGAGCGCTACTGGCCGCTGTTCGTGGAAGGGTCGTGGCAGACGCTGTGGCGGACGGTCGTGGGCCTTCTGATCGCGGTGGTTTTCGGGACGCTGCTCGGCATGGTGATGGGCTTCAGCCGGGTGATGCGCGATGCGCTCTACCCGCTGCTGGTGGGGTTCAACGCGGTCCCGAAGGCGACGGTGGTGCCGATCATCGCGCTGATGTTCGTGGGTCGTCACGACTTCAACACGGTGCTGATGGCCTTCATGATCTCGTTCTTCCCGATCGCGGTGTCGGTCGGCATCGGCCTGTCGACGCTGGAGCCGGAGTACCGCGACATCCTGCGCAGCCTCGGCGCGTCGAAGGTCACGATCTTCTGGAAGATCGCGCTGCCCAAGACGCTGCCCGAGTTCTTCGGGGCGTTGAAGGTGTCGGTCACGCTGGCCTTCATCGGGACGAACCTCGTGGAGATCATCAGCCCGCATGGCCGGGGCCTGGGCGCGCTGTTCGATTCCGGGCGGACCAACAGCGACTACCCGCTGATGTTCGCGGTCCTGATCGCGCTCGCCTTCCTGGGCATCCTGCTCTACTACGTGGTCGTCGCGCTGGAGCGTGTGTTCGCGGGCTGGGCCGAGCGCGGGCAGACCTGACGCGCCGCCAACGGAGGGGCCGATGCCGAGGCTGATCGTGGGGCTGCTTGTCGTGCTTGCGGTGGCGGGATTCCTCACCCGGCCCGGCGCGGACGAGGTCGAAGCCGAGCTGCGTGAAGGCCTTTACCAGCGGCTCTTCACGACCGAGATCGACGCGGGCCGCGACATGCTGGGGAACGCGGCGATCATCGCCTGCCGCCTGGACCCGGCGACGTGCTTCGATGTGCTGCGGCAGGGGCTGGAGGTCCGCTACGAGGATCGCTGGCTCTATGCCAAGGTCGAGGTCGAAGGGTTCCGCCGGCGCGCGGAATGCTGGGGTGCTTTCGGGCAGTTCTGGTGCCCGGGCGGCTTTTCGGCGCCGGCCGGGAGCTAGGCGATCAGCGCGGGCCAGACCGCGGCAGAGGATTTCGCGAAGACGTCTATGTGGCCGATGCGGGTCAGGCCGTAGTCGGCCGGGCGCAGGGTCAGCTGCCGCTTCGTCGCCGCCGGGTAGAACTGCATCAGCCGCCAGACCACGGCGGGCGGGATCAGCGCGTCGTCGGCCACCGCGACGATCTTCGCGTCGGCGGTCAGCCGGCCCCAGTCGGGCATGGGCAGGGTGCGCCCGACGTCGCCCAGGTAGAAGCCTTCCGAGGTGCACCAGCGCCGCCAGTCGCGGTAGACGCCAGCGGGCAGGTCCGGCCCCAGCCGCAGCGCCCGCCCCGGCACGTAGCGCAAGAGGCGGGTCAGACCGGCGACAAGAGGTGACCAGAAGGCCAAGGCGACGGGGCGATAGCGCCAGGGGTGGTCGGACACGTGCACCGGCCCGCTGGCCACCGCGATGAAGCGGGCGATGCGGCCCGCTCCGTCGTGGAAGGGCAGCATGAAGCCGCCCAGCGAATGGCCGATGACCCACAGCGGGACGCCGGGCAGGCGCGCTTCCAGGAAGGCCTGGGCGGCGGGCTGGTCGCGCAGGCCCCAGTCGGTCATCGTTGCGCGCGCGGTGCGGGGGTGGCCGGCCGCCGACTCGCCGAAGTCGCGGTAGTCGTAGGTCAGGACCGCGAAGCCCTGTTCGGCCATCCAGCCCGCGAAGGCGCGGTAGAAGCGCTGCGGCACGCCGGTCGCGCCGTGCAGCACGACCGCCGCGCGGGGCGGCCGGCCGGGCAGGAACAGGCGGCCCCGGAGGCGGGCACGGTCGGCGCGGAACTCGACCTCCTCCTCGGCCGGGCGGGGCGCGGCGACGTTCAGGTGGCGTTCGGGGGCTGTCATGTCCTGTCTCCATCACTGGACCGAGTGGTCTAGTAGCATGACTGGACCGATCGGTCCAGAGCGCATATCTTGCAACCACAATGACCCAGACGACCCGCGACCGCCTGATCCTTGCCGCCGCCGAGCTGTTCCGGCGGAAGGGCTTTCATGGCGCGGGCCTGGCCGAGATCCTGGCGGCCGCGGACGCGCCCAAGGGGTCGCTCTATCACCATTTCCCGAACGGCAAGCACGACCTGGCGCTGGCGGCGTCGGACTGGGCCTCGCAGGGGATGCTGCGGATCATCGACGACGCTTTCGCCGATACGCCATCGTTCGAGGAGGGCGCCACGACGCTGTGTCACAAGCTGGCGAAGTTCTTCGACATCTCGGGCGGCTGGGGCGGGTGCCCCGTGTCGGCCACGCTGTTCGACGACCCCGAGAACGTGACCTTCCGCGACCGCGCGGCGCGCGTCTTCGCCGACTGGACCGAGCGGGTCGCAACGCACGGCGCGCGGCTGGGCCTGCCGCCGGACGCGGCGCGGGCGCAGGCGGAATTGCTGATGATCGGGGTGCAGGGGGCGTGGATCCTTGCCCGCGCCAGCCGGTCGTCGGAGGAATTGCGCCGCCTGCCCGCGCGGCTTTACGGGGTCAGATCGCCTTCCGCGCCTTGAGCGCGGCGGTGATCGTGCCGTCGTCGAGGTAGTCGAGCTCGCCCCCCATCGGCACGCCCTGCGCCAGCGTCGTGACCGCGACGCCGGTGGGCGCCAGGGCGTCGGCGATGTAATGCGCCGTGGTCTGCCCGTCGATCGTGGCGCCGAGGGCCAGGATGACCTCGGTTACCGCGTCGGCGCGGACGCGCGAGACGAGGCGGGGGATGCGCAGTTCTTCGGGCCCCACGGCGTCGAGCGCCGAGAGCGTCCCGCCCAGCACGTGGTAGCGGCCCTTGAACACCGCCGCGCGTTCCATCGCCCAGAGGTCGGCGACATCCTCGACCACGCAGATCTCGCCCGTCGCGCGGGCCTCGTTGCGGCAGATGTCGCAGAGGTCGGAGGTTCCGATGTTGCCGCAGGTCGCGCATTCGCGCGCCGAGGCGGCGACGCGCGCCATGGCCTCGGCCAAGGGCGCCATCAGATGGGCGCGCTTCTTGACCAGGTGCAGCACCGCCCGCCGCGCCGACCGGGGTCCGAGCCCCGGCAGCTTCGCCATCATCTCGATCAGCGCCTCGATCTCGCGGGTGGCGTCGGACAAGGCGGCCTCAGAACGGAAGCTTCATGCCGGGCGGCAGTCCGAGCCCTTCGGTGAGCTTCGACAGCTCTGCCTGGCTGCGTTCGGCAGCCTTGGCCTGGGCGTCCTTGATCGCGGCGAGGATCAGGTCCTCGACCACTTCCCTGTCGTCGGCGTTGAAGATCGACGGGTCGATCGAAAGCGCGGTCAGTTCGCCCTTGGCGGTGGCGGTCGCCTTGACCAGCCCCGCGCCGCTTTCGCCGACCACGGTGATGTTGTGCAGCTCGTCCTGGAGCGCGGCCATCTTCGACTGCATCTCCTGCGCCGCCTTCATCATCTTGGCCATGTCGCCAAGCCCGCCCAGACCTTTCAGCATCCCGATCTCCTTCGTGTGCGTTCCTTCCGAGATACGTCCCGCAGCGGCGCGTCACAAGGGCGTCAGTCTTCCTCGAAGGGGTCCCATTCGTCCTCGACCTCGGGCAGGGCCTGCCGGGCGGCCTCCTGGGCGATGTCCTCGGCGGTGCGGATCTCGGTGATGCGGGCGTCGGGGAAGGCGCCGAACACCGCCTGGACAAGGGGATGTTCCATCGCCTGCCTGCGCAGCGCGTTCTGTTCGGCATCGCGCGCCTCGGCGATGGTGGGCTGGCCGCCGGACGACACGACCGACACGCCCCATCGCGCGCCGGTGAAGGCCTGGAGCCGCTGGCCCAGCCGCTGCGCCAGGTCCGCGGGCGCGCCGGGGGCGGGTTCGAACTCGATCCGGCCCGGCGCATAGCGGGCAAGGCGCAGGTAGCTCTCGACCTCGATCAGAAGCTTCACGTCGCGGTTGGCGCGGATCAGCTGCACCACGTCCTCGAACCGCGCGTAGCGGGCCAGCGCGGTGTCGGGCGCGATGGCAAGCGCGGTGGCAGCGCCCGAGGCGATGGGTCCGGCGGACACGGGCGCGGGTGCCTGGCGCATCGCCGCGCCGCCGTCTTCGTCCATCCCGCCGACTATGAAGCCTGTCCCTTGTCGCTGCTCGAGGCGAT
>FWPV01009794.1_pt1 | contig 16036 bp, 14 predicted proteins | sample 2228371 | NCBI WGS metagenome assembly FWPV01 (sample SAMEA103939776, study PRJEB20133) | metagenome | reverse complement strand
CACCGGCCAGGGAATGGCGATGTCGGGGTCGTTCCAGGCGATGCCGCGCTCGTCTTGGGGCGAGTAGTAGTTCGAGCATTTGTAGAGGAACTCGGCCACCTCGCTCGTCACGCAAAAGCCGTGCGCAAACCCCACGGGGATGTACAATTGGCGGCGGTTCTCGGCGGAGAGCGTCACCCCTACCCACTGGCCAAAGGTGGGCGATCCCCAACGGATGTCCACCGCCACGTCAAACACCTCGCCTACGGCCACGCGCACGAGCTTGGCCTGGCCGGGCGCGGTTTGATAATGCAAGCCGCGCAGCACGCCGCGCACCGATTTGCTGTGGTTATCCTGCACGAACACGTCTTTGATGCCGCGCGCCGCGTATTCGCGATAGCTATAGCTCTCATAAAAAAAGCCCCTGGCGTCCTCAAAAACGCGCGGCTCGATGATCAACACGCCGGGCAGTTTGGTCTCGATGACCTGCATCCTTCCCCCATGAAGCGTCAGATGTTGTCGAACAAATCCACATACTCTTGCTGGAGCATATCCGCGGGCTGCGAGCCGAGGATGTTCAGCAACTCGGCGATGAGGCCCGCCTTGCGCAGCGCGTCCTGTTGCGACCAGGTGCGGCTTTTGATCTCGGCGTAAAGCTCCTGGCGCGCGGGCTGCCGAATGCGATCCAGGTTGACGGCAAAATCCACGCCCTTGTAGCGGATATGATAACGCTCGCGATGTTTGATGATCTCGCGCTCCTCTTTGGGCTGGAAATACTCGCGATAGAAGCGCAAGCTGCGGTCGGCCGTGGCGGTAAAGCGCGAGCGGCTCAGCACCACGCTGGAGGCATAGACCGCCTCCTTGGCCGGCCCGGTGAGGGTGAGCGTGTAGATCGGCCGCACCGAGCCGTCGGGCTGGATCACGTTATCCTCGCGATAGCGCAGCCGCCCCTGGGACGCGTCGGCAAAGATGAAATAGGTATCGTACTGGTCGCGTGAGGTGTGCTGGGTGATGTACACCTCGGGATGGCGCAACCCTTGCTCAAAGGCCGCCTGGTCTTGGACGACGCCCTTGGCCTGCACCTCAAAGGTCTCGCCCTGGCTCAGCCCGCCGATGACCACCAGCTTGTCGAGCACGCTGCGCTCCCGCGCCACGAAAAAGCTGTTGATGCGCCTGGCGATCTCGTCGGCCTGCGCGATGATTTGGCGCACATCCACGGTCAACAGTTCCCCGTCGCTGACCAGGGCGCGGCCGTTGACATACACATCGCGGACGTCACAGCTCTTGGCGGTATAGGCCAGGCGCGAATAGGCGTTCAAACCCGTCGTCTCATAATGCGGGATGGTGTAGGCGCCGTCCATGCGCACGATCACGATGTCGGCGCGCTTGCCGACCTCCAGCGAGCCGATCAGGTGATCCAGATGCAAAGCGCGCGCGCCGTAAATCGTGGCCATGGCCACCGCCTCGTGCGCCGGCAGGGCGACGGGGCTGTTGGTGACCACTTTGGGAAGCAAGGCCGCCAGGCGCAGCTCCTCGAACAAGTCCAGGTCGTTGTTCGATGCCGGGCCATCGGTGCCGATGCCGACGTTAAGGCCCTTGGCCAGCATCTCGGCCACGGGCGCGATGCCGCTGGCCAGCTTGAGATTGCTGGTGGGGCAGTGCGCCACGCCGACGCGACGCCGTACGAGGTGCAGTATCTCTTCGCTGTTCACATGGGTGCAATGGGCGGCCACCGTGGGCACGTCCAGCGCGCCCTGCTCTTCCAGCCAGCGCACGGGGCGCATGGCCGTCGCCGCGAGCCAGCTTTCCACTTCGTCGGCCGTCTCCGAGATGTGGATCAATTGAGGGACGTTGTACTGCCGACAGAGCGCGACCGTCTCGCGCAGGATCTCGGGCGTGGTCAAATAGGCCGAGTGGGGCGCGGGCGCGGCCACGATCAATTCGTGCCTTTGCCAATGGGATAGAAAATCGGCGCAGTAGCGCAGGCTATCCTCGTAGCTGGCCGCGTCGGGCGTGGGCAACTTCATGACCGTCTCGCCGCAGATGCCGCGCATCCCCGCTTGGACGGCCGCCCAGGCGACTTCTTCCTCGTGATAATACATGTCGGCGAAGCAGGTCACCCCGCCGCGCAGCATCTCCGCGCAGGAGAGCAACGTGCCCAGGAAGCAAAACTCGGGGTTGACGAACTCCTTTTCGACCGGCAGGATGTACCCATAGAGCCACACGTCCAGCCGCAAATCGTCGGCTAGGCCGCGCAGAAGGCTCATCGGCACGTGCGTGTGCGCGTTGATCAAGCCCGGCAGAATGACGTGCCCGGCGCGCTCGACCACCGTCGGCGCCTCATAGGCCGCGTCTATCTCGTCCGTTGGGCCCACGGCGGCGATCTCGCGGCCGACGATAGCAACCGACCCCGGGGCGATGATGCGCCGCGCGGCATCCATCGTCAGCACGGTGCCGCCGCGCAAGATGATATCGGCGCGTTTGCGGGGTGCGTTCATGCTCTCCGTCATGCCGACCCCGCGCCGGCAGGCTTGGTCGCGGTCAAGTCTTCTCTCAACCCGCTGGCAAGCTCATATTGCTCGACATAGCACTTGTAGGCGTCTTCCACCGTCTTGATCTCCCAGGCCTTTTCGGGCGGAATGGAGAAGCCCATATCCTCCAACCGAAACATAATCTCGATCATGCGGATCGAGTCCACAAGCAGATCATCAATAAACGAGGACTGGGGCCGCACGAGCTTCTCGTCGAGCTGTAGCTCGTGGGCGATCAAACGGCAAAACTCCTCCAGACTAGGCAACGGTGTTTTGGAGTTCATGGTTCGTCCTCCCTTTTCAAGCCTCTATCTGCTCGATGATTTGGTTTCCTGCATGGCCCAATCGCGCAATTGAGTCTTTTGCACTTTGCCCAAGGCGGAACGGGGCAGATCCTGCACGAAACGGACCTGGTCCGGGATTTTGTAGGCCTCCAACTCGGCCCGACAGTAGTCAAGCACCTCCTTGGCGGTCATCTGGCTGCCCTCCTCGAGGCACACAAAGGCCCATATGCTCTCGCGATCCGGGCCGACGGGCACTCCCACCACGGCCGCCTCGCGAATTTGGGGATGGGCCATCAAAAAGTGCTCGATCTCGGCAGGGTAGATGTTCTGCCCGCCACGGATGATCAGGTCTTTTTTGCGGCCCACGATGCGAATAAAGCCCTTTTCGTCCATCACGGCCAAATCGCCGGTATAGTACCACCCCTGCTCGTCTATGACGTCTCGGGTGAGGTCGGGCGCGCCGTAATAGCCCAGCATGCGGCTTTCGGAGCGGACGGCCAATTCCCCCACCTGGCCGTTAGGGAGCGGGTTGCGCTGCTCGTCCACGATGCGCACTTCCATGCCCGGCAAGACCCGCCCCACCGTCTCGGCTTGGGCGTCGGGCGAATCCTCGATGCTGGTAGCCGAGATGCCGCCCCCGATCTCCGTTGTGCCGAACCCAATGTGCACCGCACATTTCAGGCGTTCCTGTATTTGGCGCGCCAGCTCCGGCGAGCAAGGCGCCGCCCCCGTGCCGCACACAAAGAGCGAGGAAAGGTCATAACGCTCCAGGTCTTGCATCCTAACCAAAATCGAGAATGCCAACGGCACGGCGATCAGGATGGTGACCTTTTCCTTCTCGATCAGGCGCAGCGTTTCCGCGGGATGAAAATGCGGCATCAAGACGAGCTTGTCGCCCATCAACAGGGCCTGGAGCATGGCCTCAAGCCCGCCGATGGTGTGCCCGCCGATGGCCGTGAGAAACGTCTGAGGGCGGCCGGCCACCTGCAACAAGCGCGTCCCATAGCGCGCCAGCAGCCCGGCCATGCGCGCCAATTGTGCGGGCGACGGGGCGTGAAGCCACATCCGGCGTAACCGCAGGCTGGCGACCACCGGGCTGACCAGCCCGCGATGGCTATGCATCACCCCTTTGGGCTGGCCCGTGGTGCCGGAGGTATATAGGATGATGGCCAGATCATCCAGGGCGACCGGCTCCGGCGCGAACGAGGCGGGCGGGCTGTCGGCGATAAGTTCCGTGTACGGCACGGCGTCGTCCACGCCCACGCCCTCCTCGGTGATCATGAAATGGCGCAATTCGGCGACCTGCCGAGCGATTTCGCGGATCGTGGTTATTTCCTCGCCGGTATGGGGCGGCCCGGCAGTGACCAGCGCGACCGGCCGGATCTCCTGCAGGACGTGACTTAGCAGGCGACGCCGAAATTGCGGGTTCAGAGGCACGCTCACCGCCCCCAATTTGGCCAGCGCAAAAAGCAACGTCACTGCCTGCCACCCCAACGGCAATAGGCTTGCCACGCGATCCCCTTTGCGCACGCCCATCTGGCGCAGCTTCCAAGCGACCGCATCGCTGCGCGCCGCAAGCGCGGCGTACGTTAGGCGCGTGGAGCCGCAAACCAGCGCCTCCCTTTCGGGATGCTCCGCCGCCGTCTCGTAAAAGGCTTCGCCCAGAGGTTTCACCGTGCTCAACATAGGCCTACACCGCAATCTGAAACAGCCGATAGTGCTTATAGCGCTCGGCCCCAAAGCGCGCTACCAGTTGATTGACGATGGGATTATTCTCGGAGGTGAGAGACCCATCCAACCACTGGTATCGCTTGGCCATCATAGCGCGTATGGATTCCACAAAAAGCAGCGACTCGATCCCCCGATAGCGATATTCCGGCAGCACGCCCACAAGCTTGAAGGTGACCACATCAATGCGGCGCAAGTACCACCATAGGCACAGCCAGCCAAAAGGAAAAAGGCGGCCGTTGAGATGGATCAGCGCGCGGTTCACGTCCGGCCAGGAAATGCAGAATCCGACGACCTTGCCGTCCACCTCGGCAAAAAGCGCGAGGTCCGGGTCCAGGATCGGTTTCAGTTGGTCAGCGACGCGCCGGAATTCCTCCAAGGGCGTGGGGACGTGTTCCGGCAAAAAGCTCAAGGTCGTATTGAAAAGGTGGCAGGTGATGGTGATCTCCTCGTCCCAACGATCCATGCGCAATTTGCGCACCAGGACATTTTGCTCCTGAGCCATTTGCGCCGCGCGCAACAAAACTTCGGGCACATGTTCGAGGTTCTCGCCGATCTGATGGCGGAACACGCGCCAGGCATACAGGTCGTGGAACTTGGTCATGCCGTATTGTTCGAGGAACGTCTTGTAATAAGGGGGGGTGTGCGCCGCCAACATCACCGGGGGGCAATCCGCGCCGTCCACCAGGACGCCGGGGCATTCCCAATCTGTCAGATTATAGGGGCCGCGCAAGAGGTTAGCGCCATGCGCTTTCGCCCAAGCGCGCGCGGCGTCCAACAGCGATTTGGCCACCGCATAGTCGTTAACCACCTCAAAGAAGCCGAAGGTGCCCGGCTTTTCGCCGTCCTGCGATTTCTGCATGGCGCGGCGATCCACGACACAAGCGATCGTGCCCAAGATCTCGCCATCGCGGCGCGCCAAGAAAAAGCACACATCCACATCGCCATGATCCGAATTCCTCATGGATTCCATATAGCTGAGGCGATCCGAGATCAAAGGCGGCACCCAGTTCGGATCCCCACGGTATATGCGCCAAGGAAAGCGCACAAAGGCCTTGAGATCGCGCCGAGTTTTGGCTTCCACAACTTTGATGTCCGAGTTCATAGCACACCCTCTTCAGCGATCCGTGCACAATGGATTTAACCCGAACCGGCGATTCAGGATGCGTGCTCAAACCCCACAGCCGTTTCATATGCGATTTCCGTGGCGATGGCTCTCCTAAAGATAGCGCAACATCGGGCATCGCGCAAACCGGCGCCCCTCATCATGGTTGCGCCCGCATCACACGTTCATACAGGGCAAGGGTTTCTTGGGCGGCGCGCCGCCAGGAAAAGAGCGCGGCGCGCGCCAGCCCTCGCGCGCACATCTCGGCGCGCAGGTCATCGCTCCGCAACACCTCGCGCAAAGCGGCGCGCATCCCCTCTACATCCTGCGGATCAAAATAGCGCGCCGCGTCGCCGCCCACCTCCGGCAGGCTGGAGACATTGCCGGCACACACCGGACTGCCGCAGGCCATGGCTTCCAGCACCGGAAGGCCGAACCCCTCCCACAACGAAGGCTGGGCCGTGACCGTGGCCCCGCTATAGACGGCAGGCAGGTCTTCATCGGCCACAAAGCCCGGCAGGATGACCCGCTCCCGCCAGGGCGAGCGCTCCAGATGCGCAAAAAAGCCCTCGTAGAGCCAGCCCTTGCCGCCCACCAACACCAGCGCATCCGCCAGCTTTTCGGCGAACAGCGGCCCGCAGGCATCAACGAGCCGCGACATCTGCCGCCGCGGCTCGAGCGTGCCCACTGCTAATACGTAACGCGGCGGCAGATGGTAGCGCGCGCGCACGGCCGCAATGCGCTCCTCGGGTTGTGGCCGAAAGTGATCCGCCGCGGCCTCGTGGATGACGGTGATCTTGGCGGGGTCAACCCCGTAACGCTCCACCACTTCGCGCTTGGTCGCCTCTGAGACGGCGATGATGGCCGTCGCTCGCCGACAGTATATCGGCATGGTGGCGCGCAGATACCGATAGTTGAAAAACTTGTGATATTGCGGATAGCGCTCAAAGATGAGGTCATGTACCGTGAGCACCGCGGGCACGCGCGCCAGGTATGGCAAAAGATGCTCGGTGGCATGAAACAACTCGGCATCGGGCAACAAGCCATCCATCGGCCAACGCAGCACTTGGCTGAGCCAGACGGCCATGCGCCAGGGCTTGTAACCCAGGCGCACGCCGGCCGCGGGATGCTGTTCCCACCCAGCGAGCGGCCCGCGCCGCCCTAGGCTGTTCTGGAAGAGTCGCAGCCGCGCGCCGAGCAGTGGGCGCAGTTCACGCGCCAGGCTTTCGGCGTATCGCCCCAGGCCCGCCTTGGAATGCACGGCGCTGGAAACGTCCACATAGATGGTCATGGCATTCCTTATCGCATTTTGTATAGCATATACCCAGATGCCCACCCCTGTCCAATGCGTCCGCTTTGCCCCCGGACTTGTCAGGTCGTGGTGTCTAAAAGATCGAGCAACTGCATTGACAGACTTGCCATCTTCTGCTATCATGCATGCATCTGTAGAAGGTTCCCCGCGGCGAATGGCTCAAGGGGATTCCATCATCAATTGAGGATGTGGCCTTGTTGTCTCGAACGTTAGCCATGCGCGTTGTGCTCTTGGTTTGTGTGGTGGCCCTGCTGGGGGCAGGATGCGCCCCGCGCGCGACGCCCACCCCGCCGCCACGGCCCGAGCCTACGCCGACCCAAACCCCTAGAGCGGCTGCGGGCCCCGTGACGACCGCCACCCTGGGCTACTTGATCGCCACCATCGTCGCCTCCGGGCGCGCCACGGCCACCGGCCAGAAACCGATCGGCCCCATGCCGGCCACCTTGGCCGCGCCCCACCCAACCCCAACGCCGAACCCCAAGCCGCAAGCGCCCGTGCCTCCCAAAGCGGGCGATCCGGCCTACGAGTTCACGCTGAACGATTTGCAAGGTAAGGCGACCTCGCTCAGCAGCTTTCGCGGGAAGAAGGTGATGCTCAACTTCTGGGCCACGTGGTGTGGGCCTTGCCGCATCGAGATCCCCTTCATGGTCAAGTTGTACGACGAGTACCACAGCAAAGGCTTTGAGATCGTCGCCATCAACTTGCGCGAGGACCCATCCAAGGTGTCGGCGTTCGTCGAGCAGTACAAGATGCGCTTCCCCATCCTGCTGGATACCGACGCCTACGTGAGCCAGGCCTATTTCGTGCGCGGCATCCCCACCAGCATTTTCCTCGACGATCGCGGGATCATCAAAGCCGTGCATATGGGCACCCTGACGGAACAGACCATGCGCAAGTACGTCGAAGACCTGATGCGTTGACGGCCCGCTCATGAAGACCAGCGCCTTTCGCCTCGATCCCCGCACCGTGGACGCCCTTGTCCGCGTGACGACGCGCTATGTATCTCGCGTCGTGCGCTGGGTCAGCGTCCATTGGCTGTTGCTGGCCAACCTGGCGATGGGCCTTTACGCGGGCTTGCCGCTGCTCGCGCCCGCGCTCATGCAGATAGGCTGGGAATGGCCGGCCAACCTGATTTACAAGATCTTTAGCCCCCTTTGCCACCAGTTGCCGGAGCGATCCTTCTTTCTGTTCGGCGGACGGCTCGCCTACTCCTTGGACGAGCTAAGCCAGATGTTGGCCGGCAGCCTGGTGCCCCTGCGCTACACGGGCGATGCGGGCATCGGCTTTAAGGTGGCCATCTGCCAGCGCGACATCGCCCAGTATCTGACCATGTTCCTCTTTGGCCTGGCGTTCGTGAGGTTACGCCACACCCTCAAACCCTTGCATTGGAAGCTGTTCCTCGCCCTGGCGGCGCCCATGGCTATTGACGGCACGGGGCAGCTGATCCGCCTGTGGGAGAGCACCTGGTGGAGCCGCGTGTTCACCGGCGCCCTGTTCGGGCTGGCCTGCGTGTGGTTCGCCTATCCCTATCTGGAGCGGGGCATGCAGGAGGTCCATCGGGATATAGACAAGGCGTTAGCCGCCTGGGGGACATAGCATGAACGCGGAATATGTCACCATCCCAACCGCCTTTATCGCGGGAGTGCTTTCCTTTTTCTCGCCTTGCGTGTTGCCGCTGGTGCCCATCTATCTGGGCTATATGACCGGCACCAGCGTGAGCGCGCTAAGCGATGCGCACCGCTTCAAGACATTGATCCATGCCCTCTTTTTCACCTTGGGATTTGGGCTGATCTTTGTGCTGCTGGGAGCCGGCATGGGCCTTTTGGGGAGCGTGCTCGCCCCTCTGATGCCCTACATTATCAAGGCGGGGGGCGTGCTGTTGATCCTCTTTGGCCTGCACATGACGGGGCTGCTCTCCATCCCCCTGTTGAACGTGGAAAAGCGCCTGGAGCGCGGCGTGCAGCGGCGCAAGAATTATTGGACCTCGCTGCTGGTGGGGGTGGTCTTTGCCGCGGGCTGGACGCCCTGCATTGGGCCGGCGCTATCGGCCATTTTGCTCCTGGCGGCGGATAGCCGCACGCTCGCCACGGGGGCCATGCTGCTGGCGATCTATGCGCTGGGGTTGGGGTTGCCTTTCCTGGTCGTGGCGGGCCTGGTGGACGTGGCCACGCCCGCGCTCAAACGCTTCAACCGCCATCTGCGCCTGGTCTCGATCGCGGGAGGGGCGCGGCTCATCGTGATGGGGTTCCTGCTGCTCACGTGCCTGTTCGAGACGCTCGTCTTCTGGCTCGCCTCACAGACCTTCGGCGGGCCATAACGGACAGGATTTACAGAATTTCCGGTGCCTGCTCATCCTGTAAATCCTGTCAAGCGACGCTTTTCGCTTTTATGGCTTTGGCTTTCTGCCGTGCGATGGGGTTCTTCTCAGCGATACCGGTTAAACGCGTGGTAGAGCGCCACCAGGTTCTCGGTGGGCACGGTGGCCTGGATGTTATGCACCGTGCAAAAGACGAACCCGCCCCCTGCGCCCAAGATTTGGATATTCTCGCGCACTTGGGCATCGATCTCCTCGGGCGTGCCAAAGGGAAGCACATGCTGCGTATCCACGCCCGCGCCCCAAAAGACGAGCTTGTCGCCCCATCGCTCTTTGAGCACGCGCGGATCCATGCCCGCCGCCGAGATTTGCACCGGGTTGACGATATCTACGCCGGCGTCCACCATGTCGTCGTACAATGCGACCATCGAGCCGCAACTATGATAGAAGGTCTTCCAGGAAGTATTGGCGTGAACCCAGTCGTTGATCGCCTTGTGGTACGGCTTGAACAGCTCGCGGTAGGCGCGCGTGGAGATAAATGATCCTCTCTGCGAGCCAAAGTCGGTGCCGCTGACAAAGATGGCCGCGATCTTGTCGCCCACGGCCTGCTTGTACAGCTCCAGGTTCTTGAGCACGATCTCGAGCTGCAGGTCAAAGATGCCGCGCACGTAATCGGGAAGGGCCGCCGTGGCCATATACCAATCCGCCACGGCGCGGATGCCCTTCGGGTAGGGGATGGCGACGCCGGGCACAAAGGCGATGTCGCCGAAAGAGCCCATGCCGAAATTGCCGATGATGGCGCGCGAGGTGCCGTTGTACAGGGCGTTGGCGCGCTCCTCGAGCTGGCGCAGCTCCTCGTCGGTGTAGATCTGATACATATCGCGCACCCACTCCTCGGGCTTGAGGGTGCTCTCGTCGTAAGGCTCCTGGCGCTCGATGGCGTCGTGGTAGAATCCCCCCGGCGGCATGCGCCCCGAGGGTGGATAGGCCTTGTTCCCCTGCGGATATTGGTAGAGCGAGCCGTCAGGGGCAAGCTCGGTGTTAAAGCCGCCCGGCACCAGCACGGGTGTGCCGTCGAACAGGGTAAAGGGCTTCCAATCGCGCTGGGGAAAGCCGAAGAAGGTGCTATCGCCGCTCAGGCCGACGATATCCACCCCCAGCGCGTCGAGCACGTCGTCGTCCACATAGCCCAGCATCTGATACGGTTCGTGCACGCGCACGGTGCGCTCGGCGAGGCCCAGCGCCTTGCGCAGGCGGTGCAGGGCGGAGGCGGCGATGCCGGTGACGTTGGTGGATCCCAGGTCGAGCGGCACGCGGTCGGGCGTTTGGTGGTTCAAAGCGCGGATCACGCGCTCACGCGAGGTCATCATGGTATTATCCCCTCCACAGGATTTGCGGGGCGTAGGCGATGCGCCCCGTCCGGCGAGCTATGCCTATTCTAGACCGAATCGGGCATCCGTGGCAAGCCGCGCAGTCGGGCAATTGACGAATCCCGCCCGTGCGGCTATTATAGTGATCGAATACGCATAGGAAGGTCGCATGAGCCGCAAAATCGCTCTCGTGGTATGTTTGTTGATCGTTGCGCTCGTCGTGTTGGCAGCGTGTCGCGAACAGCCTTTCACCGGCATGGGCTATAAACCGGCTACCATTGCCCCCGCGCGCGTGCCCACGCGACCCGGCCCCGCGCCCACGCCGGTCCAATTCGTGCCCGTGAGGGATATGTTGGCGCAGACGTGCGCCGTCGCGCGCTGCCACAATCCCGAGAACATGGCCGGGCGGCTGGACCTCAGCCCCGAGCGGGCCTACGAAAACCTCGTGGGCGCCAAGTCCAACCAGCATCCCGTGGACAAGCTCGTTTCGCCGGGCGAGCCACAGCATAGCTACCTGCTGGCCAAGCTGCGTGGCGAATCGGGCATCAAAGGCGCGCGCATGCCCATCGGGCGCGACCCTTTGCCCCCCGAACAGATCGCGACCATCGAGCAATGGATCGCCAACGGCGCCAAGCCGTAGCATATGCGGTTCAGCGAAATCGGTCAGCGCGTACGGCCTGGAAGGCTCGCGCAACGGTTAAGCCAAGTCAGCCTGCGCTGCCTGAAAAAACCGCGCGCGAGCGGGTTCACCTCGCGACCTCAGACACCGAATCTATTTGCTAAAATGCATCACGCCGCGGCTGCCCGTGGGAAGGATCTCGTCGGGTCAGTCAAGCGGGTGATCCACCAACGATAGATCTACCTCCTCGGCGCGGTGGAAACCCTGGCCGCCGTAGCGCTCCCACGGGAAGGGATCGTCTTTGCGATAGAGCGGCCCGAACTTGACGCCGGGCAGCCTAAAGTCGGGAAACATCCATAGCTTGCGGTCGGAGATCGGCTCGGCCTTGACGATCTGGTACTCCTTGCTGCCCAGGCCGTTGATGGCGCCGGTCTCGATCTGAATCTCCTCGGAAAAGCCCTCAAAATGCATCATCGAGACCGCGCTGAACTTGTGTGCGCCCGGCTGGGCGGCCTCGTAATCCACGGCGGCGGAGCCGGGCATTCCGGGGGCCTGCACGGCTCGATCCAGCGTGGCCTTGTCCAGCGCAACGGGGTCGGTGCTGGCAAACACGCCCAGGTGGGGCACGATGGGCATATCGGCAAAGCCCACACAATCGCAGCTCGGCGAGACGTCAATCGCCATGTTAATGAACCCCACCTTCTGCCGCCCCACGGCCTTGACGGTGGCCAAGCAGGCGTCGGCCATGGCGGCGTTGGTGGCCTTGTAGGTAATCTCCGGAAAGTTGCACACGCCACAGGCCGTGTTTGCGCCGAAATGCGCCAGGCAGTTCGCGCATTTCATGCGATCCCAGGTAATGCTCGTCTCGGTGACGTGAAAGAGGCCGTATGGGCAGATCGTCTCGCAGACCTCCCAGTTGGGACAGCCGGCGCGCCCTTTGCAGCGTTCGGGATGAAAGTCGGTGGCCGCGCCCAGGCTGTATTTGGGGTGCCCGCCCATGTGCACGTTGTACTTGCCGCGTTTGGATTGCGCGCCGATGCCCAGGTTCTTGATCGAGCCGCCGATCACGCCGATGCCGTGCCCTTTGAAATGCGTCAGGGTGATGAGCGCGTCCGCCAACGCGATGGCTTTGGCGATGTAGGCCTCCTTGAGGATAAAACCTTCGGGCAAGTCCACGATCACGTCGTCGGTGCCGTTAAAGCCGTCCGCGACGATAAACGGGCAGCCCAATGTGGCGGAGGTATAACCGTTGCGCTCGGCGGTCATGAGGATGTCCAGCCCCGTGGCGCGCGAGGCATTGCGGCCGTAGGTGAGCGTGGTCGTGTCGCAGACAAAGGGTTTGCCGCCCAACGCCTTGATGCGGTCGGCCAACGCGCGCGCATACACGGGGCGCAAATAGGCCGTGTTGTTCCATTCGCCGCAGTGCAGCTTGATCGCCACCACGTCGCCGGGCTGGATCATCTGTGCAAAGCCGGCCGCTTCGAACACGGAAAGCATCTGCGGCACCAGCCCCGTCACCCCTGACAAACTGCGCCCGTTCGTCTCCATCGAATAGACTTGCGAAACCATATTCGGTTTATCCCTCCTTGTCCGAGATTACACCCAATAGAGGTACCCACGATGATGATCGCCTATCCTGTTGATCCTGGCTCCCGTTCATACTCGACGTCCTGCGGGACATGCCGATCCCCTTTTATGACAGTTCGGCCAGAGTCTTGGCCACCTGAGCCGCCTCGGTCTCGGCGGCAGGCTTGCCCGTGAGAGCTTCGGCCAGCGCGGCCAGGCTTTGGCAGGTCTCGATAGCTTGGCCTATATTGAGCGGGCGCGGTTCGGCTCCGGCCAGGCGCACAAAGTTGGCGCGGTAAATTTTCTCCAGGACGTCGTCCGGCAGGGCCATCCCGCGGATGATGCCGTCCTCCGGCTTGCCGAGCAGAAAATCCGTGCCCGCGGGCAAGCGGAACGTGTCCTCGGTCTCCAGCCAGCGGAAGACGATGCCCGCGCGGTAGATGCCCTGTTCCACCGTCAAGCTGCTGAAGAGGTCGGTGCCGAACACGATGCGGTCGGCGTACTCGATAAAGAACTCGCGGCTGGTCTGCGGGTCGTGTGAGAGGTTGTAGAGCATCTCGATGCCGGGAGCCAGGTCCAGGCTCACGGTGGGGTGCTCGTCCAGGAAACGCCGCGCGCGGGACAAATCGGCCGAGAGAAAGTAGAAATGCGGAAAGGTGACGCGCAGTTTGGGATGCCTAGCTAATACGGCATCCACCTCAGCGTAAAGCGCCTCTTTGGTTACGTCGTCGGGGCCATAGCCCCAGTTCAGCTCGCGCGCCCAGGCGGGAAGCTTGACCGGATCCCAAAACTCCTCCGGGTCGTTGACGTGCCAGACGATCGGGAGCCCCAGCTCTTCCACGCGCGCCCAATAGGCCGCATAATAGGGATCGGTCACCGGGATGTTCATCATGCGGCGGAAGGTGGGCTTGTCAATCATTTTGATACCATCGCAACCCAAGCTCACAAAGGTGTCCACCTGTTGCTCCAGCGGGGGCACGCTGACGCGCCCGCCGGATAGCTTGTCGGCGTGGTTTAGCCCGGCAGAGATGTAGAACAGCCGCGGGTGGCGGGCTTTCATCAAAAAGGATTGTGGTAGCCCCGTCCCCTGGGAGGGGTTTTGAATGGAGAGCAAATTCATCTTTTTCGCGCCGGTGGCCTCGAGAATCCTCAGCATGGAGGCTTCCTCGGCGATGCTGCCCATGTGCACGTGGCCGTCCAAGATATTCTGTTTTTTCGAAGCCCATTCGCTCATGGTGTCTGATCCTCCTTGTGCTAATTGTTAGGGCCAATCGGAGGATGGCCTTGTTGGTGCAGTGTAGCCTCAAAAGGGGGCGCCTGTCAAAGCAAATTCTCTTTTGGTCGGGCACCAGGCCAACGCGCCATAACTTGGGACTGCGTCCAAGCAGGTTCAGGCAACATGCAATATACATCGCGCCGAGGTAAGATGCCCCGGCGACGGTCAGGAGGGGCAACGCGCCGAGCTTACTCGCGCGGGTTCGCGGCGCGCCAGGCCGCCGAGTCCGGGTAGAACAGCGGCTGGCCGAACTTGTCCGTGCCATAGCCGCCGATCATCTTCTGGACGTCCAACGAGGTGATCCACTCGACGAATTTCATAGCCATATCGTACTTGGCGCCGGGGTGTTTATCAGGGTTGACGGCCATCACGCCGTAGGGGTTGAGCAGGCCCTTGTCTTTGTTTTCGGAGATGTTGTTGCCCCCCACCACGACGATCAGGTTGCCGAGCTTATCCTTCATGGAGAGGTAGGTGCCGCGATCGGCGAGCGTATAGGCGCCCATCTCGTTGGCGGTGAGCAGCGTCTCGCCCATGCCCTGCCCAAGCGCCTTGTACCAGCCCATCTCCTTGGTCGGCGTGATAGCTGCGCTGGCCCACAGGCTCTTCTCTTTGGCGTGCGTGCCGCTGCCATCACCGCGACTCACAAAGTTCGCCTCGGCCGCCGCGATGGCCTTGAAGACCTCCACGGCGCCGGGCAGGCCCGCCGCTTTGGCGGGATCGGCCTTGGGGCCAAGCACGATATAGTCGTTGTACATCACGTCGAACCGCTCACGGGCGAAACCGTCCTTGACGAACTTCTCCTCGCGTGCGCGGTCGTGCACGAGGAGCACATCCGCATCGCCCCGCACGCCGATTTCGATGGCCTGGCCGGTGCCCACGGCAACCACGTCCACCTTGACGCCGTACTTTTTCTCAAAATCGGGCAGGATGAAAGCAAGCAGGCCCGAGTCATCCGTCGAGGTGGTGGTGGCCAGGATTAGGGGGCCTGCACCCTGCGTGAGCGCGGGGGCGGCCGGAGAAGTCGCCCGACAGCTCAATAAGCAGAGCAAAACGAGCATCGGGACAAATGTTCGAAATCCGAGGCAACACAACGACACTCGACGCATATCGACAACGCGCCTCTACACGAGTAGTCTGACCGCCAATACGAGCAAAAGGCCCATGGCGGCATAGCGAAACGCGGGCGTGCTCAAGCTGCGGAAAATAACGGTCCCTAAATAGGACGCAGCCAAGGCGGGGATGAGCAGCAAAAGACTCTGGCGAAAAACGTCAGCCGTGGCCACGCCGCCCGTCACCAAGAGGATGACGCGCCAGGCATTCAAGATCAGAAAAAAGGCGCATAGCAGCGCTTTGGCCTGCGACTTGTTCCAGTTGCGCAACAGCGTATAGAACACAACGGGCGGGCCACCCATCCCCAGCGCGCCGTTGAATATGCCGCTCACCACGCCGAACACCGGCGCCCAGGGAAACGCTTTGTTGACCAACGCGCGTTTGGGCGACCAGACCGTCACCACACAGCTCGCCAGGATCATCGTCAGGATGCCGGCGCGTAACAGGCGCGCATCGAGCGTTTTGAGCAAGTGTACCCCCAGCGGCGATGCGGGCATCGCCGCCAGCAGCAGAGGCCACATCTCGCGCCAACACACCGCATGGCGCACGGTCCATAGCACGGGGATGCTGGTCAGCACCGTGAGAATCGAAACGATCGAGGTCGCCCGCGTGACGGGCATGACCGCCACCAGGATGGCCATCCCCACCAAGCCAAAACCAAAGCCGGTCGTGCCCGATACCAGCCCCGATACGATCACTGCGCCCACCAATACAAGATCGCTCAACACAAACGTCCTTCTATGATAAGGCGGGGCATGGCACAGCCATGCCCCATGTGTCGTGGTATCCGCTATCGCTTCAGCAGCCAATCCTTATCGGCGCAGAACTTGAAATCGCAGCCG
>FWPV01003168.1_pt1 | contig 16036 bp, 13 predicted proteins | sample 2228371 | NCBI WGS metagenome assembly FWPV01 (sample SAMEA103939776, study PRJEB20133) | metagenome | reverse complement strand
CAGCTCAAAGGCATAATCCAGCGCAGCCTTGAAGCGCCCGGTGAGCATGTCTGGCGAATCATCCATGAGGGTCATCCTTCCTTGTGCAGGGCGTATCAGTGTGTTTGCGAACTCTCAGGCATGGGCGCTCAGAGCGGCAGGGTCAGACTGGGGAGGTCGCGCGGGTAATAAGTCAGCATCTCAATCCCGTCGCCGGTCACCACCACAGTGTCGGAATGGCGGAAGCCGCCCAGCTCCGGCACGTAAAGACCCGGTTCGACGGTGAAGACCATGCCCGGCTGGATGAGGGTGTCGTCCCCCAGGTCGAGGAAGGGCGATTCGTGGTAGCGCAAGCCGATGGCATGCCCGACATGGTGCTTCCAGTAGGGGGTCAAATCGTGGCGCTGATAATAGGCGCGCACCGCCCGGTCCACCTCGGAGCAGGGGACGCCCGGTTGGATGGCGTCGAACGCCGTTTCCTGCAGCGCCAGCATGTGATCGAAGATGCGCTTCTGTTCATCATTGGCAGGACCGATGATCATGGTGCGCTCCAGTTCGGAGTGGTAACCCCATACCGGGGCAGTGGCGCCGGTCACCAGGACATCGCCCGGGTTGAAGACGATATTGTTCGCCAGAGCGTGCGGGATGGCGGCGTTGCGCCCGATTTGACCGCGATAACCGGCTTCGGCGCCGTTGGAGAAAGGACTCTGCGCCCTGTAGATGGGACCTATGGCGTCCAACATCGCCAGGGTGGCTTCCATGCTGGCGCGCAGGCTGACCTCGGTTTCGGTGGCGCCGGGGCGGGTGTAGCGTTGCAAGAGGGTGTGCGCCAGATGCCCCCACTTGACGCTCTCGCGCAACAGCGCCAGCTCAGCCGGGCTTTTGATCATCATCTGGTCTTCGATGAAGGCAGTAATCCGCTGCGGAGGAGCGCCCATCAGCTCGGTCAGGCTGGGACCGCGATAGCCCAAAATCCAGGGGTAGCCATCCTGGTCGGCGGCGTAATTGCCGTGCAGCCCCATATCCGCCAGGGTGGTGAGAAGCGCCTGCATGGGATGCGGTTGATAGGGATATTCAATGTAATGATCCACTCGATTGACCAGGGCGTTGGCGCTGGCGTGCTCCAACTCCAGGCGAGGGACAAGCAGGGCTTTCTCGCCCCGGGCGTTCATCACGAAGGCGACGGGGCGCTCAGTAGGGATGAAGGCAAAGCCGGTGTAATAGAGGATGTAATAGTGATCGAATAAAACCACGCCGGAGAGCAGGTTCTGGTGCAGGTGTTCCAACAGGCGCTCACCGCGCTGGCGGAACTCGGCTTCGCTGATACAGATAGAGGCAGGCTGTTGTTTCATGCGACAATCTCGTAATCGCTGGTGACGGGGATACCCAGGCGCAGGGTGGAGATGACCGAGCAATATTTATCCTCCGAAAGTTGAATCGCCCGCGCCAGCTTCTTCTCATCCACTGCGCCTTTGACCTGATAGTGGAGATGGACTTTGGTGAAGGTGTAAGGCGGATCGGGCAACTGCTCACCGCTGCAAAAGACGGTCAGGTGTTCCAGCGGCTCGCGTTGCTTGGTCAAAATCTCGATCACATCATACGTCGAACAGGCTGCCGCGGAGATGAGAAGCAAATCGGAGGCTTTCAAGCCGACGAAGGTCTCCTTATCCTGCGGAGAGCGCCCAATGACGACGGAATGACCGACCGAATCGGTGCCTACCATCATCAACCCTTCCACCCAACGTATTGCGACTGTTCCCATACATGACTCCTTGTTTCGTTCGTTGATTTCTCTACGCTGATCGAACTCAGCGTTTCGATTGGTGAAACCTGCTTAATATCGAACTGGAGGTTCAATCCATCTCCTCCAGGATTTGATGAATTTGTTCGACAACCTGGGCGTATTCGGGGGAATCGCCGCGATTGAGCAGAATCTGATCGGCGATGCGGCGCAGCAAATCGGGGTTGACCCGCGCCAGGTCGCGGGTGAGTTCACGCCAGCGTTCGTGCAGCCTGGGGTCGGGGTAAGTTGCCACCGCCACCGCAATCTGTCCCGGCGAAGCCGCCCCCAGGTTCCAGGGAGCGGTGTTGATGTTCAGCTCGCGCCCGGCGTTCGCCCAATAATACGAGAGCATGGGGTTGATCAAACCGCGCACCCGACTCCAGAGGGGATCGTCTTCCTGCACCAACGAGAAGAACGCCAGGTAATACGGACGCGAACCGGCGTAATCCTTGTACACCTGAGAGAGCTTGCCGGCGTTCGCCGAGGCGTAGGAGGCGATGTACCAGCGCAGTTCTTGCTGGTTCGCCCCGTTCTCACCCCGTTCCACCGCGTTCCACATCAGACGGCAGGCAAGCAGGTAATTGTTCGCCGAGGCGACGAAATCCTGGGAGCGCTGCAGCATCGCCGTCTTTGCCAGGCTGCGGGCGGCGGCGACCCCCTGATCCAGCCCCTCCGGCACCTTGACCGATTCGATATCACGGATGATGGGCTTCATCGCCGGTTCGCTGCGCAGAGGGATCACATCTCGTCCGGGCAGGCTGAGACGCTTCTCTTTGACGACGATCATGCCACGCTGGATCAAATCCTCCACCAGGCTCTTGACGTAATCGCTCTGGCTGCGGTCATTCATCAACACACTGGCTAACACTTCGGGATTCAACTCCAGCCCGTTACGCACCAGGGTATAGACGAAATCCGATTCGGCGCGGCGGACGAAATCTGCCTCGCTCTCGATGCCGGAGGCGAGATGCACCGGCACATAGAGCGAGGCGCTCTTGCCGTGATAATCAAAGGCTTTTTGTCGGTACGCCATCTGCAGGATATCGCGCAGGGCGGGACGGCTGCGCGCCAGGTTCTGGCTGGCGTAGCGCTCGTGAAGGCTATCCAGAAGCTCATCGGTGGTGATGTGAACGCCGGGCTGGCTCAGTTCGCGGTAGATATCGCGCAGCACATCGCGGCGGGTGGCGAAATCGGCGCTGGTCAGGCGACGACGCGAGAACTCCTGGCGGTACTGCATCTCCAGCGAGAGGGATTTCTCCGGCGGCTCTTGCGTCTCCTCGGGCACCGGCAACGGGCTGAGCCCTAAATCACCCGCCACCAGATAATCATACGGCGCGACGAAGAGCTGCAACTCGCGCACGTAGAGGCGCACCAGGTCTGAGTTCTCCTCCAGCCAGGATTTGAACTGGGAAAAACCGAAATTCGCCTCGTTGAACGCCGGGTCCATCAGGAGCATGGTCTGTTTCAGCCGGGCAGCCAGGACGGGCAACTCGCCGCGCTGCCCGTGCACCTGCAAGGCTTTCATCAGGGTGGAACGCGCCTGTTCGCGCTGACCGCCGGATTCAACCCCCTCATCAATTGGCGGCTCGCCCAACAACGTCTCCAGATAAACGAACTCGTCGCAGGAGCGCACGAGCAAATCGTGGGTGATGTTGCGCGGACCGATGCCCAGGGTGTAGGCGCCATATTCCCTCAATTTGGCGACCAGTGGGCTGAAATCGCTATCGCCGGAGACGATGACGAAGTTCTTCACCTGGGGGCGGGTCATGGCGACCTCAATGGCGTCAATCGCCATGCGGATATCGGCGCGGTTCTTGCCGGCGCGTCCGCTGTATATCTGAATCAGGTCAATCGAAAGCTCCATCAGTTCATCGCGATAGCGCAGGAAACGCCCCCAATCGCCGTAGGCGCGCTTGACCACCGCCGGACCGCGGCTCTGGATATATTCCATCAACGGGGTCAGCTCAAAATCGTAGAACTCCCTTTCCGCCCAAAGGGCGATATTCTCGAAATCAATAAAAACGGCTTGCTGGTTCTCCATCCAGTCTCCTCATAAATTCCAAATCTGGCGCGCCGCCCGCACCACCGCCTGCCAGGAACGACCCTCATACTGAGGCGCCCCACCCAGGGAGTCTTCCCATTTCTCTCCCAGCAGGGCGGCAGTCACCGACAAACCGCAGGCAGCGGCAGCTTCCAAATCGTACCCGCCTTCCAGGTACAGGGCAATTCTACCTGCGCAATGCGCATCTGCCCAGGCTACCAGGCTCGAGATAAGGGAAGCATAGCCGGCGGAGGTGAGCTGGAGATGCCCCAGGGGATCGCGCCAGTGGGTGTCAAAGCCAAAGCTCACCAGGAGCATCTGCGGCTGGAAGCGGTCCAGCAAGGGCAGAATCAGGGTATTCATAATCTCCTGGAATGCGCCATCTCCCGAACCGGGCGGCAGAGGAAAATTGGCGTTGGTGCCCTCGCCCGCGCCGGCGCCGGTCTCCTGCAGGCTGCCCGTGCCCGGGTAGAGCGGGGATTGGTGGGTGGAGATGTAAAACACGTCCCCCCGGCGGTAGAAGATGTCCTGGGTGCCATTGCCGTGGTGCAGGTCCAGGTCAATGATCGCCAGCCGCTGCGCTCCCAGTTCGCTGAGCAGATATTGGGCTGCCAGGGCGACATTGTTGAGCAGGCAAAAGCCCATGCCGCGGTGGGATGTGGCGTGATGCCCTGGCGGACGGGTGAGCGCCAGACCGCGACGCGCCTCCCCCTGCCAGACCGCCGCCGAAACCGCCATGGCGCCCCCCACGGCGTTGAGGGCAAGCTGCCAGCTCGCCGGGGTGGTGTAGGTGTCCATATCCAGATGTCGTCCCCGGGCGCAAGCTGCCTCAAGCTCCTTGAGATACGCCGGGTCGTGGATGCTCTCCAGCAGGCTGGTGGGCACCGGAAGGGGTTTCAGGTGGGGGTAGCTGTCCCACCAACCCACCGCCTCGAGCGCCTGACGGATGGTCTCCACCCGCTCAGGGCGTTCGGGATGTCCCAACTCGTAATGCGCCTGATGACCTTCGGGGTAGAAGAAAACCAGATTGTGCATAACACTCAACCTCCGTGATGTTTGCTCGCGACAGATTTGCGCAGGTGCCGCAGGGCGCGCTTGAGGTGTTCCCAGCTCTGGCGCACGCGGCTGACCTGCTCGGACGAGATTTCATGTTGGCTGTAGCGCGCCTCGACAAACTGCTCGGTGATCAATTGCAAATCCTGCTCCGCCTGCTCAGGAGTGACCTGCAGGGCTGGGCTGAGGCGCGCGGCGTACTCATAAGGGGTCTGCGAGGGGTGGCGAGGCACCTGACTCTGCTCCCCGCGCCGCAGCACCCCCTGATAATAAAAGATGATTCTCTGGCGAGGCGTCATGCGCCGCAGGCTGGTATAACCCCAGGGCGAGGGCAGCGAGGGTATCCTCCGGGCAGGACGCAGGCGTCCAATCCCTTCGCCAACCATCTGGACGACCTGTCGCCGCGCCCCGCGCCACCAGGCGATCAGCCAGCGCCACGCCGAAGCGAGCCAGGCGAGCAACGGGAAACGCCTGAGTTGTGCCACATCCTGGCGCCGTCCGCGATAATAATACACGAGCAAATAAGCAACCACCGCCAGGACAATGATCGTGGTCAGGATCGCGACCAGGTATGCCGGAATACGGATGATGCTTTCAACCTGCGCGGGAGGCACAGGGGTGGGCATGGCGAGGGGAGGCGCTTCCATCGGCGGAGGCGAGACGCCAAAGAGACTGGCAAACAAAGCAGCCAGAGTAAAAACGAGGACGGTCACCAGCCAGGAGATGAAGGCGAAGAGGGTCAGGATCAGGCTGACCAGCCAGGCTAGGACCAGTAGAATGCCTTCGGTGTAGCGGGTGGGCAGCAAGAGGGCTATCCCCCCGAGGATGGCGAGGAACAGCAGGCTGTACCCCGCCCAGCGGGCTGAAAGTTCGCGGCTGATGGAGATGTGGTTGAGCGACCAGCGCATCTGAAGCACTGTGAACTGGGTCAGGCTGAGCAAAACCAACCCCAGGACGAAATACAGAATGACGTTGATCACCCCCAGGCGGGTGGTCGCTTCCTCAAACCAGCCAGAAGCCGGCTCAAAATGCAGCAGGCTGGTGAGAAATACCATGATCACCCCCAGAAACAAAACCTGATCCGCCAGGCGGTGACGGGCAGCGGCGCGCTCTGCGCTGATGCCCACTTCCTCTTCGATGCGCAGGGCGCGTTGATCCACGCGCAGGATGTCCACCGGGGTGGCGAAGGAGACGCTGACAAACCACACAATCAGAATCAGGAACAGGTTGATCAGATACTCATTGTTAAAGAAGCTGCCAACGAAATTCTGGCGCATGGCGATGACTTGCGCCAGGATTCCGGCGCTCCCGTGGGAGAAGAGCTGAAAGAGCTTGAGCGCCAGGATGAACACCAGGAACTCCGCCAGGTAAAAGACCACCCACTCCGGGTCGAGGATGATCAAGCGCTTGCGGGTGCGCTGGGTGTAAAACGCCTCCAAAGCGACCAACGCCCCCAAAAACACCAGGTAAGCGCCTTCCCACTCGATCAAGAGCGCATCCACAAATTGCACCAGGCTGAGGACAAAGCAGACGATCATCAGCCAGACGATGAGGTAGCTCAGGATGGTGGTGACGCGTTCGTTGATGCGCAGGGAGTCAAAAAAGGATAACATGTTCATTTCCGCCAGATATCCAGGTCGCGCTCATCCAGCAGCGAAACCAGGGGAAAACCGAAGTGATCCGCCTTTTCCTGGATGGCGCGATAACCCGTCGGGTTGCCGATGAGGAGGATCAAAACGCCCAAGCCCGAGCGGCGCGCCTGAAAGAGGGCGTCGAAATCTTCGTCTACCAGCGTGGGGGTGATTAAAATCTGGGTGGCGCCCCAGGGCAGGTGCAGGCGCTGGCGCTGGAGCAATTCAACCAGGGGGTAGCTCTCGGTCACCTCAACCCGCGCCAACGCCTCGAGGATGCGCATCAGGTTGCCGCGACCGCGCCGGGGCGGCACAGGCAGCGAACGTCCCGCCTCGCCCAGCGGATCGCGCCCATTGGTAGCCAGACCAACCGCCTGGCGCTGGCTGGAGATCCAGTTCGCCAGGGAAGCCGCCGCCACGATTGCCAGCTCGCTATCGGCATAGCGGCGGCGCGGCTCATAATCGGCGGCGTTCAGGTTGAGGCAGAGCTGCGTCTCCAGGGCAATCGAAGGCTCGTAGAGCTTGACCTGCATGCGTCCGCTGCTGGCGCTTGCTTTCCAGTCCACCCGGCGCAACGAATCGCCCGCCACATAATCGCGTTTGCCTACGACCCGGCTGGGGTCTTCATAAATGGGCTGATGATGGCGGAGCGTGCCCAAGGGAGAGTGGGAGGGCAACTTCACCCGCGTCAGGGGGATGATCTTGGGATAGACCGTCACGTGGAAGGGGGCGTAGGTGCTCTTGAGGCTCTCCACCACACCGAAGACATCACCCGAGTACAGGTTGAGCGGTCCGACCTGATAATAGCCGCGCTTGCGGGCTTCCAGCCAGTAATGAAAGTGTAATTTACCTTTGGGCTGAAGGGTAACCACCTGTTGATGGACATGGCGGGCAGCCAGAGCCACCGGCAGGCTATCATGAATCTGCAGCCAGACCAACGGCAGCCAGGAATGATTGGCAATCTCCACCTCCACCCGGGCTTCTTCGCCGAGGAAGAGATGCAACGGCGAGCGACGCACGACTGACAGGGCATTGAAGGCGCGCCTCCCCCACCAGCGCGAGAGCAGGTATGTGCCCAGCAGGAGATAGATGAGGATAAAGACAAAATCCTCTTGCAGGAAGATGGCGACAGCCAGAAGCGCCGCCAGGAAAACGAAGAGATATTTTCCCACAGCCGATAACCCATCCGAGGCGGGGTGAGGGTTTATGCTGATGCCGAAATTAGCCCGCCAAGTTCGAGGGGGGTATGCGTCAGCACATCCTCCAAAATGGTGCGGGCTGTGCGCCCGCGCAGTTCAGACTCGGGGCGGACGATGAAACGGTGGAGCAAGATGGCAGGCGCCAGATATTTGATGTCATCGGGGATGACATGGTCTCTCCCGCGCACGGCTGCCAACGCCTGCGCAGCTTTGAACAAAGCCAGGCTGGCGCGTGGGCTGCCGCCCAGGGATAAATCCGGGTGCTGGCGGGTGGCGTTCACCAGACGCAGCAGATAATCCTGCAGAGAATCATCCACATGCACATCCCACACCTTTTTCTGCAAGCTCAACAGGCGCGATAACCCATCCGCAGCGCCTTCGGCTGGCGAGTCGCTCGACGTAAAGACCAGCGGCTCGAGTTGGGTGATGGGGTGCTCGCGGCGCAAGGCGTTCAGAATCAGGCGCTCATCGCTCAGTAGAGGGTAACCGACCGAGATGCGCATCAAAAAACGGTCAAGCTGCGCCTCCGGCAAAGGAAAGGTGCCCTCGTATTCAATCGGGTTCTGCGTCGCCAGGACAATGAAGGGGCGCGGCAAGGGGCGGGTGACGCCATCCACCGTCACCTGCTGCTCCTGCATCGCTTCCAGCAGCGCCGATTGGGTGCGGGGGGTGGCGCGGTTGATCTCGTCTGCCAGGAGCACGTTGACGAACACCGGTCCGGGACGAAATTCAAAGCTGCCGCTGCTCTGATTGAAGACGGTCACGCCGGTGATGTCATTGGGCAGCAAATCGGGGGTGCATTGCAGACGCTTGAACGCCCCACCCAGGCTGATGGCGAGAGCCCGCGCCAGCATGGTCTTGCCTGTGCCGGGCACATCCTCAACCAAAACGTGCCCCTCACACAGCAGGGCGACCACCAGCAGCTCGATCGCCTGGCGTTTGCCGATGATGACCTTTTCCACATTCTCAATGAGCCGGGCGGCAAAATCCTGGATTTCTTTCATCGCACCTCGCATTCTGGCGCATCTCTCAACGCTCTTTAACTTTATCACGAAAACAAGCGCCTGCATAACGGGTCGTGGGGAGTTTTCGGTACAGGTGGCAGATGGACTTCTCGATCAGAGCAATGTTTGCGGAAATTCTCTATCGCTTCGGCATGAATCTTGCATGATGGTAAGGTGCTGAGAATGCCTTTGGGTGTAGAATAATTTTTAGAAACAGAGGAAGCCCGCTATGCAGTTGATCACAGTTGTGCTTGGGTTTGTGTCGCTGATCGGCGGCGCCCAACTGCCCTGGATGTTCACCGGCAGCGCCGGTTACCTGGCAGGAATCTGGCTGGCGGATGTCATCGGCTTCAATCAGAGCGAATGGCAGGTGCTCGCCATTGCCAGCGCGGTGGGTCTCTCGGCGATTTTAATCACCTATTACCTGAGACGATTGGTCGTCATCATCACCGGCTTCGCGGCTGGGGGGTATATCAGCTCCACCTTACCCACCGTAATGGGCTGGAAGACGGTGCTGGAGGACTGGCAGGCAATTTTGCTGGTGGGCGCAGCCTGCGCGGTGATCTTATTCCTGTGGTACAAACTGGCTTTGGTCCTGGTCACCACCCTGGCAGGGGCGACGGTTGTGGTTCAGCACCTGAATTTAGCCATGGTCAGCAAAGAGGCGTTGTTCGTGGTGCTGGTGGTGGTTGGGTTGACCGCTCAATACGTCATGCTACAATACGCCCCGCCATCCGAAGATGAATGAGGCGAAGCGCCGCAACGTTCGCCTGTAAAAGAATAAACCCAAAATCCCTGTAAACTCACACAATTCAAAGACGCCCACAGAGGGGAGACGGTCAGCAGATACCCGACCATCCCCGCCTCTGGATTCGGGCGACTTGTGGGTATAATTCAAGCCAACCCATACTTGAGGATGACCATGACCGAATTACTCTACCAGACCGACAGTTATCTGAAAACCTTTGAAGCGGTGGTGACCGCGCTCGACGTCGAGAACCGCGGCGTCGCCCTGGACCGCAGCGCCTTCTATCCGGGAGGCGGAGGTCAACCGGCGGATAGCGGCAGGCTCACCGTCGGCGAGCGGGAGTACCGCGTCACCCGCGCCAAAAAAATTGGCGGGGAGGTCTTCCATTTCGTCGAGGGTGATGCGCCTCTGCCCGAAATCGGCGCCAGGGTGGAAGGGGAGATTGATTGGGATAAGCGTTACGCCCTGATGCGCACCCACACCGCCCTGCACGTGCTGTGCGGCGTGGTCTTTCGCGATTACGGGGCGCAGGTCACCGGCGGCGACATGGAGCCGTTGAACGGACGGATGGACTTCGAATTCGAGACGATGCAGAAAGAGCTGGTGCAGGAGATCGAGGCGGCAATCAACGCCGAAGTGCAAAAAGCCCATCCGGTGCGGGTCAAAATCCTGCCGCGGGAAGAGGCGTTCCAGATACCCGATTTGATCCGCACCAAGATCAACCTGCTGCCGGAGGGCATCACGGAGGTGCGGGTGGTGGAGATCGTCGGGCTGGACCTGCAAGCCGACGGCGGGACGCATGTGGCGAACACCTCCGAGGTGGGACGGATTCGGGTGCTGGATTACAAAAGCAAGGGCAAAATCAACAAACGCATCTACATCCAGATTGAGGATTGACCCGCCATGACAGAAACCTGCGAGGCGCTGATTTGCGGGGCTGGCATCGCCGGCGTCAGCGCCGCGTATCACCTGGCGGTGAAGCAGGGCGTGCGGGACATCCTGCTGGTGGACGAGCGCCCTCCCCTGAGCCTGACCAGCGATAAATCCACCGAGTGCTACCGCAACTGGTGGTATGGACCGGACGGGGCGATGGTGGCGTTGATGAACCGCAGCATAGACCTGCTGCAAGCCCTGGCGCAAGAATCCGGGAATGTCTTTCACCTCAACCGCCGCGGTTACCTGTACCTGACCGGCGACAGGGGGAAAATCCCCCGCATGTTAGAGGCGGCGCAGCAACCGCCCAGGTTTGGGGCAGGAGCGTTACGGGTGCACCGCGGCGAGGCGGATGACCCGCCCTACATTCCCTCTCCGCCAGAGGGCTACCAGGGCGTCCCGGATGGGGCGGATTTATTCCTGGATTCGGGCAAACTGCGGCGCTATTTCCCTTATTTGGGGGAGAATGTGGTTGCCGCTTTGCATGTGCGCCGAGCGGGATGGTTCAGCACTCAACAATTGGGCGCATATCTATTGAACGAAGCCAGAAGGCAGGGCGTACGCCTGCGTCAGGCGCGGGTGAACGGCGTCCGCCTGAGCCGGGGCAGGGTGGAAAGCGTCGAGCTGGGAGATGGCAGCCGGGTGAGGACAGGTTGTTTTGTCAACGCCGCCGGTCCATTCCTGGGAGAAGTGGCTTCCATGCTCGGGGTCGAGCTTCCGGTCTATGCCGAGCTGCATCTTAAAGTCGCCCTAGCCGACCCGCTGGGGTTGGTGCCGCGCGACGCCCCCTTGCTCATCTGGGACGACCCGCAATACCTGCCGTGGACGCCGGAGGAACGCCGTTTGCTGGAAGAGGAGACGACGGATGCCTGGCTGCTGGAGGAGATGCCTTCGGGGATACACACCCGTCCCGAAGGGGGCGCAGAGAGCAACATCATCCTGCTGCTTTGGGAGTACCGCGCTCAAAAAGTGGAGCCAATTTTCCCTGCTCCGCTCGATTGGCGCTACCCCGAAATCGCCCTGCGCGGTATGGCGGCTATGTTGCCCCGCTTCCGGGTTTACTTCGAGCGCGCCCCCCGTCCCTACCTGGACGGCGGGTATTACCTGAAGACGCGGGAGAACCGCCCACTGATTGGGACGCTGCCGGTGAAAGGGGCTTATGTGATTGGGGCGCTCTCCGGATTTGGGCTGATGGCATCCTGCGCGGCGGGCGAATTGCTGGCGGCGCAAATCGTTGGGGCGGATTTACCGCCCTACGCCCCGGTATTCTCCCTGGAACGCTACGCCGACCCCGCATACCGGAGATTGCTGGAGCAATGGGGCGACACCGGGCAACTCTGATTGGATGGGCTTTGATGATTTGACGATGGAAATCCTGACCGACCGTCTTAAACTACGCGAATTTATCCCCGATGACTGGCGGGCAGTCCAGGCGTATCGCAAAGACCCGCGCTATCGGCGGTATTACCCCATCGAGCGCGCCACCGAGGCTGCCGCGCGCGCCTTTGTGCAGGGGCTGATCGAGGAGCAAACTCACCAGCCGCGAACCACCTACCAATTTGCCATCGAATTACTGGAAAACGGCAAATTGATCGGCAATGCGGGCATCCGCCTGCGCAGCCTGGGCAAACGCCAACCCGAAGCACGTCAGGCTGATATCGGCTATGAAATCAACCCACGTTACTGGGGAAAGGGTTACGCCAGCGAGGCGGCGGGCGCAGTGGTGCAATTCGGCTTTGAGACGCTGCAGGTGCACCGCATCTGGGCGGAGTGCCTGGCGGAGAACCGGGCTTCAGCCCGCGTGTTGGAAAAACTGGGCATGCGCCTGGAGGGGCGCCTGCGCGAGGATGACTATTTCAAAGGGCGCTGGTGGGATACCCTGATTTACGCCATACTGGAAGACGAATGGAGAGCGGAGAGATAAAGCCCAAACAGATGAGCACCAGTTCACCCACGCCGGCAGCCGTAGCGCAGGTTGATTACAGCCTGAAATGGCTGGTGATGGCGGCGGTGGGCATGGGGATATTCCTGGCGACGATTGACGGGAGCATCGTCAATGTGGCGTTGCCCACCCTGGAGAGCGCATTCAACGCCAGTTTCGCCACCCTGCAATGGGTGGTGCTGGCGTATCTGGTGACCATCAGCACGCTGATGCTGAGCGTCGGTCGCCTGGCAGACATGGTCGGCAAGAAGACGATTTACGCCAGCGGTTTCGTGGTCTTCACCCTGGGGTCGGTGTTGTGCGGTCTCTCGCCCACCATTTACTGGCTGATTGGGGCGCGCATCTTACAGGCGTTGGGGGCTGCCATGGTGATGGCGTTGGGCACCGCCATCATCATCGAGGCGTTCCCGCCCCAGGAGTGGGGCAGGGCGTTGGGCATCAGCGGATCGATCGTCTCGGTGGGGATCGTCATCGGCCCGACGCTGGGGGGATTGATTCTGGATTCGTTCAACTGGCGTTGGATTTTCTTCGTCAACCTGCCGGTGGGAATCGTCGGCACGTGGATGGTGCTGCGTTATGTGCCGGCGATCAGACCCCGCGAAAAACAACGGTTCGACTTCCTGGGGGCGCTGATTTTGCTCACCTCGCTGCTGTGCCTGTTGCTGGGGCTGACCATCGGGCAGGAGCGAGGCTTTGACGACCTGCTGGTGCTGGGCTTGCTGGTGGGCTTCCTCATCGGTGGGGCGCTGTTCATCTGGGTGGAACTGCACACCCCACAACCGATGGTGGACCTGAAATTGTTCCGCAACCGCCTGTTCTCGATCAACCTGACGACGGCGATGATGGTCTTCATCTGTTCGGCGGGGACGGTGATTCTGATGCCGTTCTATCTGGAGAACGTGCTGGGCTACGACCCGCGCATGGTGGGTTTGCTGCTCTCGGTGGTGCCGGTGATGCTGGGCATCACCTCCCCCATCTCCGGCGCAGCTTCCGATCGCTTTGGCACGCGGCAGATCGCCACGCTGGGTCTGGCGCTGCTGCTCATCGGTTACCTGGGTTTGCACTCGCTCTCGACCGACACCAGCGCCCTGGGTTACGCCCTGCGCTTCGTGCCGATTGGGCTGGGATTCGGCGTCTTCCAATCGCCCAACAACACCGCCATCATGTCCGCCGCGCCGCGCAGCCAGACGGGAGTGGTCTCGGGGATGCTGGCGATCAGCCGCACTCTGGGACAGACTGCCGGCATCGCCATCCTGGGGACGGTCTGGGCAAGCCTGGTCGTCCATTACGCCGGCAAGCCGATCCCGGGAGGGGCGACCGAGGCGGCGTCCGCCTTGCAGGTGGCGGCGTTGCAGGACACCTTCCTGATCGTCAGCGGGATCATCGCCGTCGCCGTCGCTTTGAGCGCCTGGGCGACGTTCACATCCAGAAAGGAGAGATGAGATGGGTTACGATGTCATTCACCTGTGCCAGGAGCTGGTGCGCATCCCCAGCCTTTCGGGAGAGGAGGCAAGGGTGATGGAGGCTGTGCGCTCGGCGATGCAGGAACTGGGCTTCTCACCGGTCTGGCAGGACCCATGGGGGAACACCGTCGGAAGACGGAGGGGGATGAAAGCCGGCAGCGCGCGCCGCCTGCTGGTGGACGTCCACGCCGACACGGTGGCGGTGACCAGCCCGAAGAGCTGGCAGCATGATCCCTACGGCGGGGAGCTGGCAGAGGGAAAGATTTACGGGCGCGGCGCCTGCGACATCAAGGGCGGGCTGGCAAGCGCCTTGGTCGGGCTGGCTGAGCTGAATTTTCTGGATTTCAGCGGGGAGATCTGGCTGGCGGTGACGGTGGCGGAGGAGATGATCGAAGGCGTAGCCACGCGTCAGGTGCTGGGACATATGGCGCTGGCTGGTGGTTTGCCGAATTACTGTATTGTGGTGGAGCCAACTCAGCTCAAGGTGGGTGTGGCGCAAAAGGGTCGTGCCGGGGTGCGCCTGGAGACACGCGGCGTGCCAGCGCACACCTCGCGGGCGGAGCTGGGCGTGAACGCAGTATATCAGATGCTGCCTGCCATCCAGGCAGTGCGCGAAATGCCCAAACATGAAGACCCTCTGCTCGGCAAGGAGATCTTCGAGCTGGTGGAGATCAAATCTGCGCCCTTCCCCGGCAACTCGATCGTGCCGGATGGCTGCCGGGCGCGGGTGGATTGTCGTTTGCTGGTGGGCGAGACGCCGGAAAGTCTGGTGCAACGCTTCCGGGAATCTGTGCCAGCCGAGGTTGAAGTGGGTTTATGGCAGGTGGGGGTGGATTTATTCACCGGCGAGCGCCTGAAGGAGCAGGATTTTCACGCCGCCTGGACAATTGGCGAGGGTCACCCGCTGGTGAAAGCTGCCCTGAAAGCGTTGGAGGAGAGCGGAAGACCGGCGGAGACCTATGTGGTGCCGTATTGCTGCAACGCCAGCGCTGTCACCGAGGTGGGCATACCGACCATCGTGTTCGGTCCGGGGGATATCGCCCAGGCGCACAGCGTGGATGAATGGGTGTGGGCAGATGAGCTGACCCAGGCGGCAAAGGTATTCAGTCTCCTTGTACTGGGACTGATGGGGGGTGATCAGGCTTAGAACTTATTTGAAGGACAATTCAGCAAAACCATCGGATGTCATTGCGAGTAACTCCACAGCGCAAGAGCATTTCAGTCCAAAATGACCTGTCGCTGCGAGCGATTTTTGCGAAGCAGCCTTGCTCATGTCATTGCGAAAGAGCGAAGCCATAAAAGTAATCTTTTTCTGTTTTATGAGGAGACTGCTTCGTCGCCCAGATCACTCCTCGCAGCGACATGGAACTGCGTCATGATCTCAGGAGCGCCGGTTCGTAACCACATGAACTCATCCCCTATTGGCGTTATGCGGTGACTCTTTGGCGGGTTTGAAATCTTTTCCGATGTTGTTCGGCGATCCATAGACTCCGAGTACTTTCGGATAGAAATTTAACCAGTTTCGTCAAATAAGCGGGCGATCTCATCCCGCGCCGGGCGCGGCAGGGGGGTGCGTTTCCCCTCGACGATTTGCCGTGCGGCGGGTGGACCTGCTTCCACATGACCGATTTCAGCGCACAGGACGCCCACGGTGTTAAGGGAATGCAGGATTTTGTCCGCCTCATCCGGCGGGGAAGCCAGGAGCAGGGCGCCGGAGGCGATAGCGCCCAGCGGGTCAATGCCCAGAGCGGCGCAGGCTCGCCGCGCCAGCTCCGGCACCGGCACCGCCTGCGGGTCAACCACCAGGGCGCACCCGCTGGCTTGCGCCATCTCCCAGACGGCGGCGTACAACCCGCCTTCGGTGGGGTCGTGCATGGCGCACACTTTTCCCGCCTGCAGGGCGAGCTGGGCGTCGCGCACAACGCTGATGCCGGGGTGATAGAGAAAGTTGCGCGCCTGTTCAATCTCCATTGGTGAGAGGCTATCCGCCAGGCGCTGGGACAGCTCCCGCCCCAGAATGGATAGCGCCTCAATCGGCACACCCTTGGTGAGCAAAAGGCGGTCACCGGGACGCAAGCCGCGCGGGGTGACCAGGCGTCCCTTTTCCACCTCGCCGATGAGCGTGCCTGCCAGGATGGGGCGCTCCAGCCCATAGGTGACCTCGGTGTGCCCGCCGATGACGGAGATATCCAGCTCGCGGCAGGCGCGGTAGATTTGCTCGAAGATCGTCTCTGCCAGAGCCGGCGTGGCATTGCCCTCC
>FWPV01006850.1_pt1 | contig 16039 bp, 13 predicted proteins | sample 2228371 | NCBI WGS metagenome assembly FWPV01 (sample SAMEA103939776, study PRJEB20133) | metagenome | reverse complement strand
CTGCCCCGAGAGGCGCAGGCGGCCAACCTCTCCGATTCCGATCTCAATCTCTTCGACGTCTCCGATCCCGACCAGCCCGAGAAGCTGGGCCGAGGTCGACTTCAGGCAGCTCAGCAGCGGAAAGGACATCACGCCGCACGCCAGCGCCGCGCCGCGGCCCGTCGACCCTGCGGTATGGCCCTATGATGGGCCCGGAGGCTCTCGCCGTAGCCCGTTCCTCCCGTGAGCCGAAAAACGAAAGGCGCCGGGCCGGGGGCCGGGGGCGGTAAGCCCGCGGGCCAGGCTCACTCGCCCCGCGAACAGATGCCGGGGCGTGCAGAGTCTTCCGCCGCCCCGGGGCGGGCGCGGGATTCCCGCGGCAGGGCGTCCTCGATATAGGCCGCCCGGCACTCGCCCCCCTTCACCATGGCCACGAGCTCTTCCTCGCTCGCCGCCGCGCGGGGCAGGACCGTAACGCATCGCCCCAGCTCGCGCAGGTCATGGGCATCGCTCCCGCCCACCTGCGGCAACCCCATCTCGTGCGCCATGCGCGTAGCCAGCACGTTCTCGTGGTAAGAGCAGCAGCCGTTCAGGACCTCCACTGCGTCCACCATGCGCAATACCTCTCGAGGCGGAAAGCCCTTGTACCTGCGGCGGTGCCCCCAGTACCCCCGTGCCGGATGGGCGAGCACTATCATCCCTCCCTCATCCCTGACCAGGGCATGCAGTTCCTCGAAGGCCATGTCCGGCAGCAGCTCGTCCCGCACCCCGAAAACCAGCATGTCTCCATCCGGGGTATAGACCTCCACCCCAGCGAAAACGGTGAAACCCTCCTCGCGGCCCAGCTCACGGGCGACCAGCGCTCCGTGCATGGTGCCGTGTTCGGTCACCGCCACCGCGCCCAGTCCCATGGCCCGGGCCTTGACGATCATTTCCGGCGGCGCGATCTCGCTGCACCTGGAGGAGGCCCTGGTGTGCACATGAAGATCCACTATCATCTGCATGTCCTTCCGTCCCGTTCCGAACGTCCCCTAGTGTAACACAGCCCGCCCTTGCGGCATGCAGACCGGGACCATGCGCGACACGCGTTGCGCAGGCGATTTTTGCTTCCGCCGATAATGCCTTTCTGCCGCTTTTCTAATACTACGGTATTAATTTTCCCATTAATTACTACCTGCGAGGAATGGCGCGAGACCTTGCCGCCGATGTAACTTTTAGGCGTAGATGGAACCTTGAAATAGGCCCCAAGCGGACACCGGGGGAATAGTGCCTTAGAAACAGCGGATGAAAGTCATGGACGAGTCGGCATCAGCATCAGTCGCAGCCCCCTTAAGTAGACGCAGTAGCATTCCCCTAGCACCATCCGAAGCCGACTAGCCGAGACAGCCATCTACCCCTATAGCAACAGAATGCAGCCCAGACGGACTACTTAACACGACTCTCGTCCATGACGCCCCAATGCACACGGCAATCGTCGCAGCAAGGTCGCGGAAACACTCGCAGCTCGCTTCGCAGCAACATCAGCGGCAATCATCCAACAGGATTCGCGGCAACGATCGCAGCAAACCGACATCCCTGAGGTATCCCCTGAATCCCCATAGGAGTCCGCATTAGCGGAAGGCCCCGTCCCCCCTGCGGGGCCTTTTCCGTTTGCCCGGAAAGAGGGCTCTTCCCTTCACCGCCGTTTGCCCACGCGTGGCGGCAGGGTACCGCCGCGGCTGACACGGGCAGCGGATGGAAGCCGCCGACACGGACGGCGCGCATGCCCAGTGCTGATCGATCATGAGTCGATTCGCACGGTTGCATAGCCGTCAACCCTCCTTTAACCTGTTGGGAAAAGGAGGTGGATATGCAGGACGGCAACGCGTGTCCCGCCTGCGGACTGCCGCGGTGGCTGAGCCGCAAGCTGGTCTGGACCACCGACGGGGGGATCTATTTCCGGTCCAGGCGATCGGAGCGCCTCGTGTTCCTCGCGGAAGAGGAGATCTCCGTCCTGGTGGCCGAGGGTGTACGGCTGCGAGGGGACCAGCTGCTGGACACCCTGCGGGAGCGCCGCCGCGAGTTCACGCGCGCCGAGGTGGCGTCACAGATGACCCCCATGCGCAGGGCTTTCCTGCGGCGCCGTCCCTTTGCCGGGAAGTTCGTGCGGCTGGCCCTCGAGGAAGCCTCGCTCCTCGGATGCGGCAACCTCGAGGTCGTTCGCCTGAAGCCCGGAAAAGAGCTGGAGTTGAAGGCGCGCCATCCCTATCATCCCCAGCTCCTCGCGGGCGATATCTGGGGTTTCTGGGAGGGAATCTACGGCGTGGAGGCGCTGCTCTCCCTCAACGCCTCCACGCAATATGACTGGAACATCACGGTGAAGACGGTAGCCCGCAGGAAGTACGACCCGCGTCGCGAACCGCCGCCGCGCCGGCCTCAGCGCGACTACGATCTCGAGGTCTGCGAAAAGTGCCGACTTCCTCTCTTCACGTGGGAGCTGCGCTGGGACGAGGAGCTGGGCACCATCTACCAGGCCGGGACCCATCGCCACATGGTCATCACCTCGGCCCGGGGGTGGCAGGCGGTGTTGGAGGAGGTCGTCGGCAGCCGGGACGGGGACCTGCCTCCCGCCGTGGGAGGAGCCCTCGCCGCGGCCGCGGCGGCCGAGTACGGGGTTCTCAAGGCGGAGAACTACAAGACCGCCTACCGCAATTTCTTCATGGGCTTGCCCTTTCTTGGCTGGGGCAAACCACGGCGGGTAACGCGCAAACCCTTCCTGATCGAGGCAGAGATCGAAGGCGTTCCCTTCCCCCAGCTCCTGGCCTGGAAAATGGCCGGGTTCTTCGAGGCTCTGGAAAGGGAGCCCGCCGATATCAAGCACCACCGGGAGGGCGACACCGGACGCCGCTATCTCATCGGCCCCCGCCTCGAGGGTCGATTCCTGGAGATATGGCGAATGGTCCCCGAAGAGGGGCGACTCGTGCTGCCCTTCTGAACGGCTCCTGAAGCCCCCCTCCCGGACCGGTCCCGCGCATGGAGAGACCGCCGGCGGCGCGCCGCAAAGCCACGGATTCCCGCCCGGATACGCCCGTACGCATCACGCCCTCCAGCGTCGCCCCTTCTACGGAAGGCAGGTCCGCAGACCGCATGCCGAAAACCGGCTTCCGGCAGAGATGATCATCTCGATCACGGAGGACCGGACTTTTATGTCCCATGTCCGGGGCTGACCCCATCAGATGGCGGGTTTGTCGGGCCTGATGGTCTCCTTGTCCTTGAGCACCAGCCCCCGGTCCAGTGCCCAGAGCACCGCGTTGGTGCGGTCCGCCACCCCTATCTTGCGGAAGATGTTGCGGATGTGCACCTTCACCGTATGTTCGCTGATGAAGAGGATCTCGGCTATCTGGCGGTTGTTGTATCCCCGGGCCATGAGCTTGATCACGTCCACCTCGCGCTGGGAGAGGTCCTCGAAGCCCTCTTCCTTTTTCTTCCTGCGAATCGCCGGCTCGGTCATCTCGTCGATGAGCTTACGCGCCACGGAGGTGGAAATTAACGACTCCCCTTTCGCCGCCGCCCGTACCGCCTTCACCAGCTCCTCCTTGGCGGCGTCCTTGATGACGTATCCGATGGCTCCGGCCATGATGGCCTGGCGGGCGAACTGCTCGTCGTCGAAGACGGTCAGGGTGATGGCCTCAACGCCGGGGTGGTCCCTTTTCACGCGCCGGATGAGTTCGATGCCGTTCATGCCCGGAAGCTGGATGTCCACGATGATCACGTCGGGCTTGAAGCCTTCCGTCCTTTCCAGCTTCTCCAGGGCCTCCTCGGCGCTGCGCGCCACCGACACGATCCTGATCCCCCCCTGTTTCTCCAGGATGCGTATGAGCCCCTCGAGCACCACCTCATGGTCATCCACGAGCATGACGTTGACAGGTTTCTGGCGTTCTCCGGCCATCACCCCTCCCTCCCCGTGATCATGGGGATCTTCACCGTGATGCGGGTTCCCATGCCCGGCAGGGAATTGATGATCAGCTGCCCGCCCAGCAGCTCCGCCCGCTCGCGCATGGCCATGAGGCCCAGGTGCTCTCCGCTTTCCTGCTCTTCCTCCAGCATCTCCGGGTCGAAGCCGACGCCGTCGTCCTCCACGGTGAGGATGAGGTCTCCTCCGGACGCCTCCGTCTTTATCCTCACCGTGCTGGCGCGGGAGTGTTTACGCACGTTGGTCAGCTGCTCCTGGAGGATGCGGAATATGGGGAGCTCGGCCGCGGTGGGGATGGATTCCAGCCCCTTGAGGTCAACGCTGGTGCTGATGGCGTATTCCTCCTCGAACTGCTCCGCGTAACGCAGGATGGTCTCCTTGAGCCCCAGGATATCCAGGGAGGTAGGCCTGAGGTTGGCCATGATCTCGCGCAGCTCGCGCAGGCAGTCCTTGGCACGCTGCTGCACCTCTTCTATCTCCTCCACCGCCAGCTGCGGGTCCTCCTTGATGAAGTCCAGCGCGAAGCCCGCGGCGTAGATTATCTTCAGCAGCGACTGGGCGACGGAATCGTGCAGCTCGCGCGCGATGCGGGCACGCTCCTCCTCGTGGGCGGTGTTCACCCTTGCCATGAGGTGGTCCATCACCCGCCTTTTCGCCATCACCTCGCGGTAGAGCTGCGTGTTCTCGAGGGCCATGCTCACCGTCTCCGCGTAGGAAGCGAGGGTCTCCATCTCCCGCTCGCCCAGACCGCCGCCGCTGGCATCTCCTTCCAGGTAGAGAAGCCCCCGCGGCGTCCCGGTGGTGTTCAGGGGCACCAGGAAATAGGGGGCGCCGGGCTCGGGGGTGAGAAAGGCGATGCGATCGCCCTCCTGGGCGCGTTCGGCGATGATATGGGCGCCAAAGATGGCCCGCGCCTCCGGGGAATTGGACATGGGGGTGAGGGGGTACTGTCTCCTCTCCTCGAGGATCCTCTCGCCCCAGAAAGGCTCCATGCGGTCCCGCGCCGACTGGGGGATGAGCAGGTCGTGTTCGAAGAGGAAGACCACCGCCCGCCGGTAGCCCAGTACGTCACATGCCCCCTCGACCACCAGGCGCAGCAGTGCCCTGCGGTCCTGGGTGACGCGCACCCGGTCCAGGAACCTGTTGTACTCTTTGACCTTCTCCTGGCGCTCCCGCACGTACTCGCGCGCCAGGGTGTTGGCGGCCCTGAAGTAGGAGTCCCATACTATCTCCGCCGCCCGGAGCTTGTCCTCGGGGGGGTAGCCGGCCTCATCCCACGCCGCCTTTATCCACTTCCAGGCGATCTCGCTCCCCACCTGGAAGGCGCGCAGCATATCCACAAGCTCGAAGTCGCGGAACTCGACCTCCAGCCGGTCGAAGGTTACCATCTCTTCCTCCACCTGCCGCAGGAGGGTCTGGAACGCCTTCCTGCCCAATACCCGCAGTACTGCGGCGAAGTCGGGGGGCATGCGCATGAAGGAGGGGATGGTGTTGAGCACGCGCCCCACGATCTCCTCGACGATGTCGTCGAGGTGTTCGCGAAGGTAGGCTATCCCTTCCGTGAACGCGGCAGTCAAGGCGATGACCTCATTGCTTGCTCCTGGACGGCCTCTGCCGTGAGTGCAGGCGAGGGCTCCGTCCCCCGGGGGGCACGTCGTCTCACAGACGCCCCTCTTTCCTGCCTATCCCATCCTTCATCCACCGGGCTCCGAATCCCGAAAAGGCGACCCCTGCCCACAACGGCCACGCCGCCCGCGGGACGCACCCCACCGGGCTGCAATCCCCTCCGCGCCCCTCTCGAGAAGGAACGCGGCCTGCGGGGCGTCGGTCTTCGCGGGACAGGCCCTCACCCCATGGTGAAATAGATCAGCTTCTGGTTGTTCTCCAGAAAACTCTCCTGGGGAACCGGGCTCACCTTTATCTCCAGTATATTACGCACTCCGGGGGTTGGGCGCAGGTCCCGGAAGGAGACCTGGAGGGTCTCGCCGGGGTTGATGGAGGTGATGGCCTGCTCCTGGCGCGTAGGAGCGGGGTTTCTCTCCGTGTAAAGGCTCACGGTGACCGTAACGTCCCTCTCGGCACGGTTGCCCTGGTTTTCTACGTTGACGGTGATGTTCAGCGCCTCCGTCTCCGGAAGGCGGTGGATGTCCTCTCCCCCTATCTCCTCCACCCTTCCCTCGGGGTCCAGGCTGACCGCGCCCACCGCCACTCCATGCACCTCGGTACCCCTAAGGTTGGTGAGGAGGGCTTTGACGTTCTCGTAGGAGGCGTTTGTCCAGTCCGAGAGCCACACCGAATCCGTAAGCGGGGCCACGTCCTGGATGCCGCTCTTCTCCAGGGCTTCGGTAACCGCCCGCCGGTAGAAGCGGTAGGTGCCGTCGGAATGCATCAGCTCCTGCAGGTCATCGGAGATGCTGCGGGCGTAGACGTCCAGGTCCACGGCGTTCAGGGAGTTTACCAGGTCGGAGCGGAAGGTCTTGGCTCCCCGGTAGCGCTGCTCGAGGCAGATGAGCAGGGCGACGTGGGCGTTGCCCAGTCCCTCGGGAGCCTCGATGGACTTCGCCTGCTCCAGGAGGTCGAGGCAGGACTGCTCTACCCCGGTGAGCTGCTGGTTCAGGCCATCGGGGTCCGCCACCAGCTGCGCCAGGGAGGAGCGGATGGCGTTCCACCCCGATCCCACGCTGGTGGAGGTGTCGATGATGGGGCGCACGCGGTTCACATACTCGGTGAGGGCGGACGTGCTCACCTCCTTGCCCCCCTTGCCGCAGGTGAGGTTGAAAAGCCAGCACCCCAGTATGAGGACGACGATGGCCACGATGATGGCCGGCGCGGGATTCCTCCTGCGCCTGCTGAACTTCGGGCCTCTCACCTGGGCATACATGCCTTCCCTCGCTCCACTCGGGGTCCGTTAACGCCCCGCCCATGGTCTTTTTCTGGCAACCATGCCGTCATTCCTTTGCGCGCTCCGCCCGCCTTTTCCCCCGGTCAGGGTGCGCATTGAAATAAGGGACGGCGGTCATGCCGTCCCTGGTTCCTGGTGGGCGAGGCGGGACTCGAACCCGCATGCCCGTACGAGCACTGGACCCTGAACCCAGCGCGTCTACCAATTCCGCCACTCGCCCGGATTCAGACCGTATTATAGCAGGCCGCATCGGAGAATGCATCGCGGAAGCGATGGCGCCGCAGGCGCTACGGTGTCCGGTGCCTGGACGGCGGGGTGTCATCCTTTATCGCGCGGGAGCCTGCATCGCGGAAGCGATGGCGCCGCAGGCGCTACGGTGTCCAGTGCCTGGACGGAGCGCAGCGAGGTCCAGGCCTGGCACGCATACGTACGTACATACACCCTCACATACAGAATGTCCCATGTCCGGGGCTGACCCCATAGGTTTATTCGGCGCGGTTGAACTGCCAGAGGGCCAGGAAGAAGAGGAAGGCCCCGAACCCCAGCATCACCACTATGTTGAGCCACATGGGATAGGCCTGCGTGGGCAGGGCGGCCCTCTGGGTCATGGAGGAGAGGGTCGCGGGGTCCGGATACCCCTTGCTCATCCCGATCTGGTAGATCTGGGGGTCCTTGAACCACACCGCGAACTGCGCCACCGAGGACTGCATGCCAGCCCCGATGTCCACTCCCCTCAGCATGATCCCCCGCAGGGCATCCACCCCGTAGGTGAGAGGGTCGATCTTGGTGAGCACGGTCATCCAGCCGGGGAGGCCCTGCAGCGGGAAGAAGGCGCCGGAGAGGAAGAACAGCGGCATGAGGAGGAAGTTCATCACGATGGGGAAGCCCTCGAAGGAGGTCATGCGCGCCGCCACCGCCACCCCCATGGAGGTGAGGCTCAACGCCAGCAGGACGAGGATGGGTAGCACCGCCAGCACCTTCCACAGGGTGGAGAGGCTGAACCCGTAGAACCAGGGGGTGAAGGCGAGCGCCAGGAAGATGGCCCCCTGGAGCAGGGCGGTGGTGGAGCCGCCGATGATCTTCCCCAGGGCCACGCTGGAACGGGGCACGGGGGAGACCAGCACCTCCTTGAGGAAGCCGAACTCTCTATCCCATATTATGGAAATTGATGAGAAGACCGCGGTGAAGAGAACGGTCATGCCCAGGATGCCCGGGAACATGAACTTCACGTAGGGAACGTCGCCCCCGCCGAAGACCTTGAAGGCGCTCTGCATGCCCACCCCCAGCAGGGCGAGGTAGATGATGGGCTGGGCGAAGCCCCCGATGCGGCGCGGCCGGTCGCGCCAGAAGCGTTTGAGCTCCCGCAGCCAGATGATGTACACGCCGCGCAAAGCCCACTGCAGGCTTGACCGCCCTCGCCTCGCCGGACCGCCAGCGGCCTCTTCCTTTCCTGACTTTTCTTTCGCAGCTCCCGTCATCTTCACTCCTTTATACGTCCACCGCGCACGGTCATCTTGCGAAGGGAGGCCGCACCCGCGCCAGGGCCCTCATGCTCCCGAGCTCATCCGCCTCTTCCTCCCTGATCTCGCGTCCGGTGAGCTTGAGGAAGACGTCGTCGAGGGTGGGGCGGTGCAGGCTTATGGCCTGGATGCGCACCCCCAGCTCCCTGATGACCCTGGGGATGAACTCCTCGCCGCGCTCAACCTCGAAGCAGACGCAGTCGCGGTCCTCGAGGATGTTCACCCCGAAGCGCTCCTTCAGCTCCTCCTCCGCCCGCGCATCGTCCTCCGTCTTGATCCTGATCACGTCCCCGCCCACCATGTTCTTGAGGTTCTCGGAGGTGTCCAGGGCGATGATCTTTCCCCGGTCGATGATGGCGATGCGGTCGCAGTGCTCCGCCTCCTCCATGTAATGGGTGGTGAGGAAGATGGTGTTTCCCTCCCGCTTCTTCAGCTCGTCTATGTAGTCCCAGATGTGGCTCCGAGTCTGGGGGTCGAGGCCGATGGTGGGTTCGTCGAGGAAGAGCACCTTGGGGTAGTGCAACAGTCCGCGCGCGATCTCCAGCCTCCTCTTCATGCCTCCCGAGTAGGTGATGACCAGGTCGTCGGCGCGGTCCAGAAGGTCCACCATTTCCAGGACCTCCCTTTTCCTCCTCTCCCTCTCGGAGGGTGGGACGGCGTAGATGACGGCGTGGAAATCCAGGTTCTCATTGGCGGTGAGGCGGTCGTCCAGGCTGGGGTCCTGGAAGACCAGCCCTATGGACTCCCGCACCTCGCTCCTCTGGGTGCGTATGTCGAACCCGTTCACCCTCGCCGTGCCCTCGGTGGGGGCGAGCAGGGTGCAGAGCATGTTGATGGTGGTGGTCTTGCCCGCCCCGTTGGGCCCCAGAAAACCGAAGACCTCTCCCCTGCCCACGTCGAAGGAAACCCCGTCCACCGCCGTCAGGTCCCCGAACCTCTTTACCAGTCCCTCCACTTCGACCGCGTATCCGTCCACCTTCTTCTCCTCACCCTCGTCTTTCCTCTCCGCTTCCCCGCCCCTTGAGCTGCCGGGGCAGGCGTTCCGCCAGGTCCTCGAGGAAGAGCACCGTGCCGGCGAGCCCCTCCCGGTCCTCGTCGCGCATGAGCCGCAGGAACTCCGTTTTCTGCATCTCCCACATCCTCCGCATCACCTTTTCTCCCTCCCGGGTCAGGCTCACGTAGGTGGCGCGGCGGTTACGCGGGTCCTTGCGACGCTGCAGCAGGCCTCTGGCGCAGAGCCCGTCTATCATGCGGCTGGCGGTGGGGGCGGCCACCATCATCATCTCGGAGACCCCGGTCACGCTCATCTCACCGTGGGTCCCCACCATCTTCATCAGGAAGAGCTGTGGCCCGGTGACCCCGTGCTCACCCATAGCCCGGCGGAACACCGACCCCCGCATGCGCATGATCACTCCCAGGCTGTCCACTAAACGGCCCGCGAGCTCCTCGAGCCCGGGGGATCCCTCCCCCACGTCTCCGCGTCCATGTTTAGCCATGCTAAATAATCTAGGGCAGGTTGTCGTCCCCGTCAAGGCCTCCCGGTTGAGGGATATCACGTAATGCGGGAACACCGCCGCACGCCTTTCGGAGACGGATAGGGGATGCCGCGAGGTATGATGGTGCCGGCCGGAGGCTAAAGGGACGGCCCGGAGGGAGGAGGCATCCGATATGGCGGGCTTTCTGGGACGGATAGGGGATGCCGCGAGGTATGATGGTGCCGGCCGGAGGCTAAAGGGACGGCCCGGAGGGAGGAGGCATTGGATATAGCGGGCTTTCAGAGACGCATAGGGGACATCTACCTGGAAAAGGACGGGCGCCGGGGGACCTGGGGCACCTATGCCTGGTTGGTGGAGGAGGTGGGAGAGCTGGCGCGGGCGCTGCGCTCCGGGGACGCCGCGTCCCTGCGCGAGGAGTTCGCGGACGTCTTCGCCTGGCTGGCGAGCCTCGCCAACCTCTGCGGCGTGGACCTCGCGCAGGCGTCGGAGAAATACGCCGCCGGCTGCCCCAAATGTCTCCAGGTTCCCTGCGCCTGCCCGGAATGACGGGAGCAGGCGCGCCACTCGGAAGGCGAGAAGGCCGCGTTCAGGGAGCCCGGCGTGAGGCGTGCCGCCGAGCGACGCCTGCTCAGGCGGCGGCGACCTCCACCAGGAGGTCTCCGTCCTCCTTCTCCTCCCACTCCACATGCCCTTCCCGGCCCGTCACCAGCTCGAAGATGCCCTGCACCAGCCCCACCAGCACCAGGTTGAGGCAGGGGTTTTCGATGCGGAAGCGCAGGGAGCCCTCGCCCCATTCCAGCCCCACCAGGTTTCCCAGGCCGCGCAGTGCCAAAGCCTGGCGGAAGTCCTCCCGCGACCGCGCCTCGTCCACGCCGTAGAAGCCGCTGCGCAGGAAGCGTCGCTGCGCCTCCACCACCACCCGCGGGATGGCGTCCCCCAGCTCCTTCTCCAGCTCGGAGATGATGGCATCAAGGGTGGCCGGCCCCAGGGCCACCATGCGCCGCCCGCTCTCCCGGTGAAGGATGACGCCGCGCTCCGGAAGCCACTGGTATCGCGCGAGGGCGCGCGGCAGGCCGCATCCCGGGCAGCGCTCCATCCCCACGTCCCCCTCCTTGTTCGCGTAGGGCTTCGTCTTCAGCCTCTCCTGCAGCTCCAGGGGGTGGGGGGTGATGTGCGCGGTGATCTCGTATTCACCGGGGGCCACCTCCTCGTGGTCGATCCCCACCTCGCGCCGGTCGATGGCGTTGAAGGAACCCGCCAGGTCGCCGCTGAAGAGGGGCAGTGAATACAGCTCACTCGCTTTGATGGTCACGAAATCGCCCTCGCTGTGGGTACGGCGCATCCTCGCCAGCTCCACCTTCCCGTAACCCATCACCCTTCCCAGGGCGGTGACGTTGCGGATCACCGGCTTCACCCCCACCAGCCTGACCACCGCCTTCACCACCCCGGGGAGCATATGGTCGACGAAATCATAAGTAGCCCTGCGCTTGGCCTCCACGATGATGCGGTCGATGGGCATGCCGATGATCTCCTCCACGCCGCGGAAGGTGGAGGTGATGTTCTCCAGCTCGATGAAGATCATGCGGTGGTCCGGGTTCTTGCTCTGTACGATGGTGCCGTTGTCCAGCCATGTGTGCTCGGCCGCGAAACGCCTGGGGACCCCGCATTCGCGGCAGCTCTTCAAGGTCGCCATCATGCATCACCCCTGTCTCTCTCGGGCCTCGCGCCCCCGCGTGCCTCCATCCCCTCTGAAAGACCGCCCTCTCTCGCCACCGGAAGCCCGCTGTATCTTTCCCTTATCTTTTCGTTATTTCTTTCTACGCCGCGACGCCTTTGACCTGCGGCCACCCCGGCGGAGGGGGCTCATGGCCGCAGGAACCTCCTTCTCTCCCCAGCGGTTCAGCCCCGAGGCCCCATCTCCGCGGCGCCATCCCGGCCTTTTGCCCCCTCCTGCCCCGGCTCCGGCACCGGCGGCGCCGCGGTCCGTCCTCGCCCGCGGGCCTTCAAGTCCCGTGCCCGCGTCCAGGCCGCCACGCGCAAGCCTTCAACAGCATCAATAGTATATCCATTCGAAGCGGGAGCGGCGGTCCGCCCAGCCCGCGGCCGCCTCCAGCAGCGGGCGCCGCAGCCTCCACGGGATCCCGTCCGCCGTCAGCAGTCGGTCCAGGGCTCCCGCGGCCGCCCTTCCGGCCCTACCGGCCTCGTAGAGCCGCGAATACAGCTCGGCCAGGGGGTAGAACTTCTCCTTGGCGAAGGCGTAGGCGGGATCCCGGAAGGCCGGGATCTCCAGGGCGCTGCGTCCGTCGAATATGGTGTCCACGTGGCGTCCCGAGAGGTATCCCTTCTCCTCGCAGTAGGAGTAGAGGCGCGTGTTGGGGTAGGGGTGGTAGGTGGATACCTGCATGCAGTTGGGCCGCGCCATGGCGTTTATCTTTACGGTGTCCAGGAGCGCGGGCAGGTCCTCGTCCGGGAGGGCGGTCATGTTGGTGGAGACGGTCTTGATGCCGTACCGGCGGCAGAGGTGGAAGGCGCGCACGATGTCCCGGTTGGACATGTGGCGGTTGAGCACCCTCCTTCTCAACACCTCGTTGCCGCTCTCGATACCCATGCAGATCACCGAGCAGCCCGCGCGGGCGAAGAGGGCTACCGTCTCCTCGTCCAGCACGTTCACCCGCGAGTTGCAGATGAAGGGGAGGTCCACCTCCTCCCGGTAACGCTCCACCAGCTCCCGGAACCAGTCCCGGTCCAGGGTGAGGATGTCGTCATCGAAGCGGATGTAGCGCAGGCGACCCCCGGTGTCGGCCGCGATGATGGCGTGGATCTCCCGCATCACGTTGTCCACGCTGCGGAAGCGCACGTAACTGCGGCGGTTGGGATAGATGCTGCGCTGGGCGTGGTTGGAGCAGTAAGTGCAGCTGTAGGGACAACCCCGCGAGGCCATGAGGGTGCCGCGTTCGTGCTGCTGCTCGCAGAAGTTGGCGGGGTCGAAGATCTCCCGGTCCGGGAGGGGGAGAGAATCCAGGTCCTCCACCAGCGGGCGCACCGGGTTACGGAATATCTCCTCTCCCCTTCTCACCCAGAGGGAGGCTATCCCCGAGGGGTCGCGGCCTTCCTCCAGGGCCGCGCAGAGCTCCGCCAGCGCCTCCTCCCCCTCCCCCAGGCACACCGCGTCCAGGGGCGCGTCGCGCAAGGCTCCCTCCGGGTCCAGGGTGGGGTGGGCGCCGCCGCACACCGTGAAGAGGTCGCTCTCCTCCTTGATCCAGCTCACCCAGCGTCGCACGTGGGGGAACATATGGGTGGTGCTGGAAACTGCTACCAGGTCGGGCGATTCCTCCGCCAACCTCGCCATCAGCTCCTCCCTGCCCACCGGACGCACCAGGTGGATAAGGGAGGTGCGGTGGCCTTCGCGCTTGAGGTAGGCCGAGAGGTATCCTATCCCGAGGTAGATGCGGCCTTCGGGAAGGTAGCGCTCCTCATCGTACTGGAAGAAATCGGGATAGAGGAATGTGACCTTCAGGCCCATGCGCCTACCCCCGTTCCTTTCATAGCGGGTGATCCGACCTCCGGCAGTTCATGAGGAAGCGCCCCATCTTGTCTCCCAGCCGGGGGATGCGGGAGGTGACGAAGAGCAGGGGGTTCACGAACCACGGCCTGTTGCCGTAACGGATGGCCATGGTCCCCAGGCGGAAGTAGCGCCGGTAATGCCATTCCAGGATGCCGCGGTAGTTCTCCACCAGCCCCGCGTCCCCGGAGCGCAGCGCCGCCGCCAGCGTCTCCCCCGCCCAGCGGCCGCTCTCCAGGGCGTAGGTGATGCCCTCGCCGCTGATGGGGTTGGTCATGGAGGCCGCGTCTCCCACCAGCAGCACATTATCCCGCACGGGGACCGAGCCCCCCAGACCCACGCGCAGCAGGGCGCCCCGCGGCCTTCCCAGGGGCTCGGCGCGGCGCAGCTTCGCCGCGGCGTGGCGCGTGCGCTCCACGAAGGCCTCGAAGACACGGTTGATGTTCAGGGCGCGCCCTTCCCTGGCATAGAGCATGAAGCCCGCCCCCACGTTCACCGTCTCCCCGTCCACGGGGAAGATCCAGCCGCAGGCGGGGGAGATGGCGTCCTCGGGATAGATCTCCAGGAAATCGGAGACGCCCTCCGCGCCCCGCATGTAGCAGCGCACGGAGACCCCCAGGAAAAGGGGGTCGCGGTTGAGCATCCCCAGCTCCCCGCCCACCCTGGAGGTGGGACCGTCGGCGCCCACTATGTAGCGTGCGGCTATCTCCATGCCCTCCCCGCCGCGCTCCGCCCTGACCCCGGGGAAGCGGCCTCCCTCGCGCGGCAGCATCCCGGTCACCCTGCATCCCTCCCACACCTCGGCTCCCAGCTCCCGTGCGTGCCGCAGGAGGAGGTGGTCGAGTTCCCGCCTCGGAGCCACGTAGCCGTGGTCCGGGTAGCGGCTCCCCATGGGATACCGCACCTCGGTGAGCCCGCCCCGGGTGGCATAGAAGCGTATGCCGGAGGTGCGTTTGAAGCGCCCCTCCAGCTCGTCCCGCAGACCGAGGCGGTAGAGGGCGTGAACGGCTCGAGGGGCTATGCCGTCTCCGCAGATCTTCTCGCGCGGGAAGTGGTCCTTTTCCAGCACCAGAACGCGGTGTCCGAGGGGCGCAAGGGCACATGCGGCCGCGCATCCTCCGGGGCCGGCTCCCACGATCACCACGTCGTATTCCCCGTTCATGGCGTCGATTATAGCACGGGGCGCTGGAGCCGCTTCCGCCCCTCGCGGGAGTGGCGGGGACATCCGCGGCAGGCGGGGGCGGTAAAGCCTCCCCGCTTCCGAACCAGCGGCGGCCGGACTGGGGGATCCTGCCGTGGCGGTAGGTGGAATGGGGGCCGCCCCCGTGGCTCCCGTCCCCGCGTCAGCCGCGCCGCGTCAGGCGGGTAGCGGCATGTAAGCCCGGAGCCGGATCCCGGCGGCTTTCCGTCTCAGGATATGGTAATCTCTGGCATCAACATGGCGGGGTGTCCCGCCCCCGGAACGCTCCAGCCCTGACGACCCGCTCACTCCTGGACAGAGCAGCCTGTCCCGATCTCCACTCGTTCCGAATTCTCCCTGCGCTTCCCTGCGAGCCTCAGCGCTGGCATTGCGGCCTTCCGGAGCCGCTTTCGATCTCGATCTTCCCCGGCGCTTGCGCCGGGGCCGCATGGCCCGCGATGTTCCCCCGGCGCTTGCGCCGGGGCCGCACGGCTGGCACTTCTCGCGCGTGGTATGCGCAGCTCCCGCGCCGCAAGCGCCAGAGGAGCTGCGAAAAATGCGTGGCCCCGGTGCGAGTGCCAGAGAGAAAGAACGTGGAATGGGAGGTCGGAGCTGGAATCTGCTAGCGTGCCTCGCTGAGCGAAGGTGCCGGATCAGGCTATCCCCGTCGATGGAATTCCTGGCGCTCTACTGCACACGCATCGCGGCCCCGGCGCAAGCGTCGGGGGAGCTGGGCGAGCTGCGTGGCCGTGAAGGTGGTGCCGGGCGAGCTCCCGAAATTCAGCGCGTGGAAAAGACTCATGGTGCGCGACCCGGGCGGAAGCGCCGGGCGTACAGCGCGGGTCCTGCGGTCCCCTTAGCAGCGTCCGGAGAACTGCGCAAACTCGGCACGATTATTTCGAGCAGCGTCGTAGCGGTTCCAACGCGGGACGAAAGAACCCCGCCCAAACCTCCGGCATGGATCGGGATCTCTCCTGCCTGCCTCGCCACAGACCGCAGGCAGAGAATCGACGACATGGCCGCGGATTTTCGAGAGTGTCTCACTTCTGCGCGGCGAGGGCCCGTCCGGATGTACGGGACAACTCAAGGATTACCACCGGATGAAGATGCGAACCATGCGGTGGCCGCCGCTTTCCACGCCGCCCCTTCCCCATGGCAAGCGCTTCAACCAGCGCCGTCAGACTCTCCGGCGAGCGCCCCACGCCTCCGCGCATGACGGCGACGCGGTAGCCGTCCGCCGTATTCCACCGCCAGACAGGACACTCATCTGCGGCCGAAGAAGCCGCCTTGACTCCCGCGTCAGGATGACTGGCACCCGGGGCTGTGTGCGGGTCTTGATGCATCGCCGCATTTCTCTGCGCCGAGGGTGTGCGCACCCCTTCGCCGCAGTCACTGCGTCTCGATTTTTTCCAGAACCCCCGAGATATATTCTTGCGGCAACTTCCAGA
>FWPV01009793.1_pt1 | contig 16041 bp, 14 predicted proteins | sample 2228371 | NCBI WGS metagenome assembly FWPV01 (sample SAMEA103939776, study PRJEB20133) | metagenome | reverse complement strand
GGTCAGTTGCGCGCGTCCCTCAATGGGCGCATTCTGGAACTGCGCGGCAGCGACCTGGCCGCCATGCGGCATCTGGCGCAAAAAGACGAAGACGTGGAAGATGTGCGCCCCTTTGGCGACCGCCTGCACCTGCGCGTCAGCCCCAACCAGGCCGAATCCGTTATAAAGCGCCTCAGGCGCGCCCTACCCGCCGCCGGAGTCCCGCTCAGCGAGGCGCGCAGCGTGCCGCCCACGCTCGAAGATGTCTTCATTGCCCTTTCAGACGAGCAACCCTGACCCGCCCATGCCCGAACCTGTCATCCTTACCCAAAACCTTACCCGCCGCTTTGGCAATTTTACCGCCGTAGACCACGTCTCGTTCAGCGTGGCGCGTGGAGAAATTGTCGGCTACCTGGGGCCCAACGGCAGCGGCAAAACCACCACCATCCGCATGTTGTTGGGGCTGCTGGCCCCCACTGAGGGCCGCGCCAGGGTGCTGGGGTACGATTGCTTCTACCAATCCGAGCAGGTGCGCCAGCGCGTGGGCTATATGTCGCAAAAATTTGCAATTTATGATGACCTGACCGTGCTGGAGAACCTGACGTTTTACGGCGGCGTGTACGGCGTAACAGACAGAAAACAAATTTTGGAAACGGCGGCCCGCGTCGGGTTAAATGGTCTGGAGCGGGCGCTCACCCGCGACCTTTCGACCGGCTGGCGGCAAAGGCTGGCGCTCGGTATCGCGCTGGTGCATCATCCTCAACTACTGTTTCTGGATGAACCCACCAGCGGGGTAGACCCTACCGCCCGCCGCGCGTTTTGGGACCTGATTTATGAACTGGCCGAAACAGGCGTGACGGTGCTGGCAACCACGCACTACATGGACGAAGCCGAATATTGCGGACGGGTGGGCATGATGCGCGACGGCCGCCTGCTGGCAATGGACACGCCCCTGCGCCTGAAGGAAAATGTGGTGCCTGGCGAGGTGTGGGAGGTCTCGGCCGCGCCGCTGGAGACCGCGCTGCAAACCCTGAAGCAGGTAGAGGGCGTGCTGCGCGTGGGGCTTTCGGGCGACCATTTGCGGGTGATTGCCCGGCGCGGGCTGGGTGAGCGCCCGCTGCGGCGCGGGCTGCAAGCCGCCGGGGCGCGCGTAGGGGCTGTGGCGCGCGGCGAGCCTTCGCTGGAGGATGTTTTTTTGAGCCTGGCCAGGTAGGGGGCAGTTTATTGCTCCAGCCAGACATCGGACTGAATGGGCGGCAACCCGCGCATGGCGCGGGCGCGATTGCAATGTTGCAATTCGGTTGGCGTGGCATGTACCTTGCCATGCAGATATTGAATGCCAAAATCGCGGCAGGGGCTGGGGCGTTTTTCGTAAATGGTGCAATGAATGCTTTGCCCTATTTCGCCTTGTAAGGCAATGCAGCGCGGATTTTTCTGGTTTGTGCCGCGCATGGCGCGATAAAAAGGGGTGATGTCTTCGGTCAGGTCAACCGGTACGCTGCCGCCGGGGGCGTCATCGGCTTCACCCCAGTAAAAAGAAACGCGCGCAAAAGCGCAACATGCACCACAGGTAAGGCAGGGATTTTCTGCTGGCATGGTTATGTTTTTCCTTTGCGAATGACGTTATGACCGTACTTTTCCTGCAGGGCGTCCAGGGCGCTTTGCAGGCGGCGCAATTTTTCGTCTTCTACTGCGTCCCACAAGCTGAGTTGGCGCACAGGCGCGCGCAGGCCGCTGACGCCCACGCCAATCAGGCGTACGGGCTGGCCGGGCGGGCGCACTTTGCGCAGCAGCATGAGGGCGGTTTCGGCAATTTCGTCGTCCTGGTCGGTGGGGGCAGGCAGCGTGGACTGGCGGGTGAGGGTGGTGAAATTGGGCCAGCGGATTTTGAGTTTGACGGTGGCCCCAGCCAAACCTTCTTTGCGCAGCCGCCGCCCTACCTCGGCAGACAGGTCGCGCAGGGTTTTTTCCAGGGTTTTGTCGTCGCGCACATCGCGGCTGAAGGTGGTCTCTTGCGAGATGGATTTGGGATCATGCTCGGTCACCACGGGGCGGTCGTCCAGCCCGCGCGCGTGGCGGCTCATCTCGCGGCCGTGCTCGCCAAAGCGGGCAATCAGTTCGCCTTCGGGGCGGGCGGCCAGTTCGCCGATGGTGTGAATGCCCATTTCGGCCAGGCGCGCTTCGGTTTTTGGTCCCACCCCCCACAGCATGGCGACGGGCAGCGGGGCCAGGAAGGCCGCCTCGTCCCCCGGCGGGACAACGGTAAGAGCGCGCGGGTAGTCGGGCCCACGGGCGGCTTTTTTGCCTACTTCGGTGGCAATTTTGGTCACCAGTTTGTTCGACGCCACGCCCAGCGAGCACGGCAGGCCAAGTTCATCCCAAATTTGTTGCTGCAGGCGGCGGGCAACCTGCTCTGGCGCCTAGGGCAGGTCGCTGATATCTGCAAAGGCTTCGTCTATCGAAATCTGCTCCACCAGCGGCGAGAGCGCGCGTATCCGCTCCATCACCTTGCGCGACCATTCGCCGTAGCGCGCATGCGCCTGGGGCACGACAATCAGCCCTGGGCATATCCGTAAAGCCTGGGCCATGGGCAGCGCGGAGCGCACCCCAGCCTGCCGGGCGGCATACGAGCATGTCGAAACCACCCCGCGCTGTTCGGGCCGCCCGCCTACGGCAAAGGGCTTGCCGCGCAAAGCGGGGTTGTGCAGTTCTTCTACGGCGCAAAAGAAGGCGTCCAGGTCCAGGTGAAGAATGGTACGCGGCATAGCCCAATTATATGCCGCAGTCCGCTCCGTTTTGACGAAATCTGCACTACAATCATCCCATGCAACGAACACCTACATCCCGTTTTTGGCCTGCGGCCTTTTACTTTTTGTACTTTGGGGCGGGTTCGGCCCTGTATCCCTACCAGGCGCTTTACTTTCAAAGCATTGGCATTGCCCCTGCGCAAATTGGTTTGCTGTTGGCTCTGCCGCCGCTCATTTCGCTGTTTGCCAGTCCGTTTTGGACAGGCATTGCCGATACCCGTCACCGGCATCTGACCATCCTGACGCTCAACATTGCGGCGGCGACGATCTGCATTGCGCTGGTGCCGGCTGCTGCCCAGCCAGGGGTGGTCTTTCTGCTCATGGCGTCTTACGCCTTCTTTGTTGCGCCCATCAACGCCCTGGTAGATAGCGCCACCATGTCCATGCTGTCCGGGCAGCGTGAAATGTACGGGCGCGTGCGCCTGTGGGGCGCGGTGGGCTGGGGGCTGATTGCCCCGCTCGCCGGAGAAGCGCTCAACCGCTTTGGGCTGCGCTGGGCCTATTGGATTTACGCTGCCTTTTTCATCATCAATCTGTTGATCGCGCGGCGGCTGACCTTCAACCGCATCGAAACGGCGCGTGTATCCTTTGCGCGCGGCATGCGTCAACTGCTCACCGACCGGCGCTGGCTGGTCTTTTTGGGCGTGGTGATGGTGGGCGGCATTGGGCTGGCAGCCGTCAACAATTACCTGTTCTTGCTGATGAGCGCACTGGGCGCCAGCGAAACCCTGATGGGCATCTCGCTGACCATCTCGACCCTGTCCGAAATCCCGGTTATGTTCTTTGGCAACCGCCTGCTCAAACGGCTGGGCGCCACCGGGCTGATTGCCCTCTCGCTGGGGGTGATTGGGCTGCGCTCGGTGCTGTTCTTCCTGGCCGCTTCGCCGCTCGCTATCATCATCATCCAACTGCTGCACGGATTCACCTTTCCATCCCTGTGGCTGGCAGCGGTGAAATACGCCGCCGACCATGCCCCAGCCGGGTTAGATGCCACCGCCCAGGGCTTGCTGGGCATGATGATGTGGGGCGTGGGCACCTCGCTGGGCGGGCTGCTGGGCGGCATGTTGAATGGACAGGTGGGCGTGAGCGCCATGTTTGCCATCATCGGCGGGGTCGTGCTGGCTGGTCTGGCCATCTTCTTATTGCTTGGGCGCGAAAGGCCCGCGTTTGCAAGCAATTCGCTATAAATCTCCCCCATTGATTGCAATATGATATTAACGACGCGGCTGGGGAACGTTTCTCCAGACGCATTCGTCTCAAGGATGTGGTGTGCAGCCACGCGCATTTTTGCACGCCACAAAGGAGTATTGCCATGAACTTCCGACGCGTGCTTTTAACCCTTATTCTGCTGCTCTCGCTGGCCGCCAGCAGCCTGCCCGCCTCTGCAGCATCCTATGCCGATTGGGCCAAGTTCGTGGCCGATGTCACCATTCCAGATGGCACAGTCATTGCCCCCGGCACGACCTTTACCAAAACCTGGCGGCTGACCAACATCGGCACATCTACCTGGACAACCAGTTATAAACTGGTTTTCGAAAGCGGCGAATTGCTGGGCGCAAAAACATCCATCAACCTGCCCAAAAGCGTAGCCCCCGGCCAAAGCATTGACCTGAGCGTAGATATGACCGCTCCGCTTACCACCGGCACGTTTCGCGGCAATTGGAAACTGCAAAACGCCAGCGGGGTCAAATTTGGCATTGGCAGTAATGCCAGCAATCCCTTTTGGGTCGAAATCAAAGTCGCCAGCGGGTTCAGCATTGCCTACGACTTCACCGCCAAACTATGCGACGCCATTTGGAGCAGCGCCAAAGGCAAACTGCCCTGCCCCGGCGTTGCCAACAGCGCCGATGGCTATGTGCGCAAACTGGATGCGCCCAAATACGAAAATGGACTGGTAGATAGCAAACCCGGCATTTTGGCTGTGCCGCAAAACACCTTCAACGGCTACGTTGCTGGGGTGTATCCGGCCTTGCGCGTTCAGCCGGGCGATAAATTCCAGGCCGTCATCGGCTGCGAACCCGAATCCACCGGCTGTTATGTGCGCTTCAGGCTGGATTATCGAATTGGCGCTGGCGACCTGAAAACCTTTTGGGCCTTTTACGAAAAACTAGACGGGCAATACTACCGCGCCAACGTAGACCTCACCTCCCTGGCCGGGCAAGACGTGCGCTTCATCCTGACCGTACACACCGCCGGGCTGTCCACCGGCGACCGGGCCATCTGGGGCAACCCGGTTATTTTGCGCGGCGGGTCGGGCGGGACGGCGACCCCTAGCCCCACCCCCAGCGCCACCCGCACGCCCACGCCCACCATCACCCCCGGCGGCCCCACGCTCACGCCCAGCGCCACCCCGCCCCCGGCAACCTCTTGCGACCGGGCCGCCTTTGTGGCTGATGTGACTGTGCCAGATGGCACAACCTTTACCGCCGGGAGCAACTTCACCAAAATCTGGCGGCTAAAGAACGTGGGCGTCTGCACCTGGACAAGCGATTACCGCGTGGTCTTTGCCTCTGGCGACGCCATGAGCGCCGCCACGGTGGTCAGCCTGCCCAGGGTGGTCAAACCCGGTTTCCGATCTGATATCGCCATCAAGATGATTGCGCCCAACACGCCCGGCGTCTTTCGCGGCGAATGGAAACTGCGCAACGCGGCAGGTGGGCTGTTTGGCATTGGCAGCAACGCCGATAAAGCCTTTTGGGTCGAAATCAAAGTGGCGGGCGTACCCGCCGGGGGCGCATACGACTTCTTTGCCAACGCCTGCCAGGCCGAATGGCGCAGCGGCGCAGGCGTGCTGCCCTGCCCCGGCAGTGATGGCGATGCACGCGGCTTCGTCTTGCGGCAAGACAAGCCCATGCTGGAAACAGGCAGCCCCAGCAATGACCCCGGTCTGCTCACCGCCCCGCAAAACATCTACAACGGTTACATTCAGGGCGCGTTCCCGGCTTTCCGCGTGCAGGCAGGCGACCGCTTCCAGTCCATCGTCAACTGCGAAAGCGGCGCAGTCAACTGCTATGTGCGCTTCCGGCTGGATTATCAGGTCGGTTCCGAGCCGGTGCGTACCTTTTGGTCATTTCTGGAGCGTTACGAAGGCCAATACTACCGCGCCGATGTAGACCTGACCCCGCTGGCCGGTAAAGATGTCAAATTCATCCTGTTCGTTTCGGCGGCTGGCTTTGCCAGCGGCGACCGGGCCCTGTGGGTAGCGCCGCGCATCACCCGTGCAGGCAGCGTCACGCAAACGCCGCCGCCGGTGGTGCTCAGCCCCACGCCCACGCGTACAACCACACCCGCGACGGCCACCATCACACCGACGGCAACAGCCACACCCACCCAAACCACAACGCCCACCGCCACGCCGGTCACCCCCTCGGCCACCCCCCTGCCCGATGTCAGCCTGTGGGCCGCTTACCTGAACAGCACCTACGGATTCACCTTCAAAATTCCGCCCGCTTCTTCGGTCACCGCATCATCCAACGAAAGCGCGCGCATCCTCATTCCGCTGCTTGCCCCCGGCACCAACCTGATGGAAAAATATGCCGATGTTGCGGTTATCCCGTCTGCCAGCACCTGCGTCAACCCCAACCCTGGCGCCGACCCCACCCAAGACCAGACGGTAACCATCAACGGCATCTCCTTCCTCAAGCAAGCCGGGGCGGGCGCAGCCGCGGGCAACCGCTACGACTGGGTGGGTTACGCTACCCTGCGCAATGGCAACTGCATTAGCGTTACGTTCGTGCTCCACTCTGCAGACCCGGGCAATTACACCACCCCGCCGCCGCTCTTCGACAAAGCCGCCGAATCGGCTGTCTTCAACACCATCATCAACACCTTTGCGTTCTGGCCATAGTTTTGGCACATCCAAGCACAAGCGTCCCGAAGGTCAACACCCCTTCGGGACGCTTTTTTGTTGAGAGGGGAGTATGGCGGCGCTACTTCTCGCGGCGGCCCTTTGCCACAATGCGGATGGGCGTGCCCAAAAAGCCATACGCCTCGCGCAAGCGGTTTTCCAGGTAACGCTGGTAGGAAAAGTGCATCAGTTTGGGGTCGTTGACGAAGATGAGAAAGGTGGGCGGGTCAGAGCGCACCTGCGTACCGTAAAAAATCTTCAACTGCCGCCCGGCCTGGGTGGGCGCGGGCTGGTAATCCTGCGCTTTTTGCAGCACCTGGTTAATCTGCGAGGTGCTCAGGCGCGCCAGGCGTTCTTCCTGCACGCGCAGGGCCAGCGGCAGCACCTGGTTGACGCGCTGACCCGTTTTAGCCGAAATGAACAGAATGGGCACATAGTCCATAAAGTTCAACTCCTGGCGCACTTTTTGGGTGTAGGCATCCATGGTGTAGGTGTCTTTTTCCAGCGCGTCCCACTTGTTTACCAGCACCACGCAACTCTTCCACTCATCCAAAATGTACCCGGCAATGTGCGCATCCTGCGCCGTAATGCCTTCCAGCGCGTCAATCATCAACAACACCACATCGGCGCGCTCAATGGCTTTGAACGAACGCAACACTGAATACTTCTCTACGCCAGGGTCAATCTTACCGCGCCGCCGAATGCCGGCTGTATCAATCAGCGTGACGGGCAGTCCATTCACTTCGATTTTCGTGTCAATGGCATCGCGGGTGGTGCCCGCAATGGGGCTGACAATGGCCCGCTCTTCGCCCACCAGGCGGTTGAGCAGGCTAGACTTGCCCGCATTGGGCTTGCCCACAATGGCTATTTTGACCGAGTCATCTTCCTCGGCTTCTACCTGCGGGAATTGCCTGACCAGGTCGTCCAGCAAATCGCCGGTGTTGGTGCCGTGCAACGCCGAGATGGGGTACGGGTCGCCCAGCCCCAGTTCGTAAAATTCGCTGGCGGCAGCGCGGCGCTCGGCGCTTTCGCATTTGTTGACGGCCAAAAAAACGGGCGGCGTCAGTTTGCCAGCTACCTCTTTTTGGCTGCGGCGCAAAATTTGGGCCACCTCGCGGTCTGGTTCGGTCACGCCAGTTTCGCCGTCGGTCAGGAAAATGACAGCATCGGCATCACGGATGGCCACCTGGGCCTGAGCGCGAATCTGCTCAATAAATTCTGCCGAACCAACCGAAAGCGGCGTCTTGCCCCCGTGCGTGGGGTCAATGCCGCCAGTGTCCACGACATCAAACAGAATACCGTTCCACTCTGATTGCGCAAAAATGCGGTCGCGGGTGGTGCCGGGGGTATCATCTACAATGGCCAGGCGCTCTCCGGCCAGGCGGTTGAAGAGGGTGCTCTTGCCCACGTTGGGGCGGCCTACCAGGGCAACGATAGGTTTGGGCATAGGGTACGTCTCTCTTTCAGTTACGGGCGAACCGGCGTAGGGGTGGGCGCGCCAGGGATGATGGTCACCTCCACCGTAGACGGGTTGATGGATTCGGTGCGGATATCTTCCAGCAAAATTTCGATGCGCGGGGTCAGTTTGTAAGACCCGGCAATCAGACCGGTCAAGTCTACCACAACCCGCACATCGTTGGGGTTGAGCGTCTCCAGCACGGGCAGCGGCCCAGAGAGGATGACATCCACCGTATCGGGCGAGATGGTCACGCCCAGGTTGCGCCCCAGGCCAATCACCTCGACGCGCTTGTTGGTAAGCGTAATGCTGCTCAGGATGGGCGAAATAACCGCCTGCACCAGCACGGCCTGCTCACCCACCAGCGAAACGCCCTCTGGCAGCACCAGCGCCAGGCGGATTTCGATATCGTCGCGGGCATTGGTCAGGTCGAGCGGCTGCGTTTCTACAAAACCGGGCAGGCGCGCTACCAGTTCCGGGTCGGATGAATATAGCGTGACCACCGGCGGGAAGACCGCAATAGACGTCAGGCGATAGCCGCTGGCCACCTGCCCGCGCGTTGCCACTTTGACGGCCAGGTCGCGGTAACCGCCCTGCTGGCTAATGGGCATTTCCAGCGCCACAGAATCGGGGGTGATAGAGATGCCATTGACCAGTTGCCCATCCGCGGCGAGGGCGCGCAGCGACAACGTGGTTTTGATTGTTTCGCGCACGCCGGTGATGTTGAGCGTGCTGACAATGCTCTCTACACGCTCTACCTGTGATTGCGGGCCCGAAACAACGACGCTGGAAGGCTCTAGCATCATTTCACCAGCCTGAAAACCGGGCGGCAGATCGCCCACAATGCCTACCGTAACGGGCAGGCTGCGGGTGATGAACGGTTCGAGCGTAATTTCCAGCGTTTCGACGCTGCGCGAAACGATTTGCACCGGGCGCTCGTCAATTTGCAGGCGAACTTCGACGCGGTGCGTGCCCGCCTCCAGCCCGGCCAAATCTACCACAGCGCGCACCACCCCTTCGCGCGAGGTCAGGCGCTCCCACACCGAGCGCGGCGCGCGCAGTGTAAGGCTGAGTTGACGGGTTGGATTACCCACAATCACCAGGCTTGGGGCCTGGCCCACAAATTCAATTGGCACCGGGCGCGGAAAGAGCTGCACTTCGTTGGGGTCGGCGGCAGTGACGGAAGAAACCCAAACCGCCAGGGCCAGCACAAATGCCAGGGCAAACGTGCGAATGTTGGATGCAAGCCAGCGCATGGGTTATTCATCTCCTCTGAAAAGATAGGGGAAGATGCGCTCCAGCCACGAACGCTGGCGCGACTCCGGCCGGTAAAAGGCGTTGAGGATGTTTTCCAGGCGTTCCGGGTCCAGGCGGCGGATCATGCGCCCGGCATGGGCAATGGAGATGCTGCCCGTCTCTTCGGAAACAACCACAGCCACCGCATCCGACACCTCCGAAATGCCCAGCGCGGCGCGATGACGCAGGCCCATTTGCCGTTCAGGAGAGCGCGCCAGAATGCCGCTGGCCGAAAGCGGCATGACGCACGCCCCGCCGCGAATGCGGTTACCCGCAATGATCACCGCGCCATCGTGCAAGGGGGTGTTGGGGTAAAAAATTTGCAACAGCAGTTCGGGAGTAACGCGCGCATCCATGATGACACCAGTGCTCACATATTCATCCAGGTTATCCAGGCGTTGAAGAACAATCAGCGCCCCATGTTGACGGGCCGAAAGCCGCGTACATGCGCTGACCACTGCCTGCACGGTTGTTTTGAGTTCTGAGTCTTTGGTTTTATCGTCTTTGGTGGCAAATGTTCCTGCCCGCCCAATGCGCTCTAGCGCGCGGCGAATTTCGGGCGCAAACACCACCGGAATAGACAGCAAAAGGGCTGGCAGGGTAGTCTGAATAAGCCAGGTAAAGGCGGGCAATTCAAACAGGCTGGTAAGCAAAACCAGCAAAACGATAATAAAGATAATACCGCGCAATAACAGCATAGCCTGCGTATCGCGCATCAGATACAACAGTCCAAAGAAAATTAGCGTCACCAACAAAATGTCAATGACGCTCAACCAGGTGAGACGCTGAAAGATAAAAAGAAGGTTGGAGATGATTTCAGTCAAGGCGGGTCACAAACTGGGTCAGGGTACTGTCAAGCAAAGCGCCACGCAGCGGACTGACCCATTATTACCCAATTCCCGGCTGGCAACGTATTAAATAGGGCGCAGAACCCGGTCGGTGCGCAGTTGTTTGAAGAAGAGCGTTGTATCAGGCTGCGCCGATTCGTTCGCGGCATCGGTCCAGGCCTGCACGCCCAGCGATTGGGGAGTACGGCGCTCATAGCCAAGTTGTTTCCAGATGCCCTCATGCCGGGCCAGGTTGGGTGGCAAAAACAACAACGAAGCCTCACTTTATCTGTCGGCAGAAGCCTTTTCAATTTCATGTACGAGCATGCGCAAAGCCGGTTCAAGCGGTAAACCGGGTGCAAGGAAGAAATCGGTTGTGCGCGAAACCAGGTTTTCTACCTGCCAGCCCGCCACCCCCACCGGCTTATCAGCTTGTTTAAGCAGCATAAAGGCTTTTTCGCCGAAGGCGTCCATAACGTCATCGGCAGTGACCTGTTTTGCCCCGCCGCTCAGGGTGGTGATGAGCTCTGCAATGGCAGCCGAGTCGCGTGGGCGGCCGCGCACCACCGAAAGGTCTTCGGCGCTCACTTGTGGGGCAGTCTCGGCAGGCGCAGCCGAGGGCGCGCCAATGGTCTTCCAGGCGGCCTGCACCTGCTTCCAGGTTTCTTCCATGGCGCCGCTGTTGTTGATGATGACATGCGCGGCTTGCTTTTTGATATCCTGTGCATTTTGGGCTTGTACACGCTGCAGGGCTTCTTCTGGGCTAAGGCCGCGTTTTTCTACCAGGCGGCGCACCTGCACCTCTTGGGGCGCATCGGTAACCCAAATGGCATCGCAGGCATCCTTAAGTTCGCCTTCAAGCAATTTGATGGCCTCGATGACCACCACACTCTGCGCGGCGCGTTTTACCATCACATCCACGGCCTGGCGTACCAGTGGGTGAATGATGGCTTCCAGTTTGGCCAGGGCTTCGGGGTCGGTAAAGACCAGTTTACCCAATTTAGCGCGGTCAATTTGACCTTCGGCGTCTAAAACCCAGCGCCCAAAGGTGTCTATTACCGGTTGGTAACCAGGCGCGCCGCGGGCAATGGCGCGATGTGAAAGCGTATCGGCATCAATGCTATAAGCGCCTAAATGCTCCAGCATTTTGCGCACCACGCTTTTGCCAGTGGCAATGTTGCCAGTTAAACCAATTACATATTTTCCAGGCCAGCGGCTCACAGGCGCTCCTCGTTACAAATTGATTGCAAAGTGTGTCATCATTTTAGTATGAGGATGACAGAATGTCAAAGGACGTAACCCTATTTGCGCCTGGCGCGCCCGGCGCTTTTTACTGTTTTGCGAAACGGCGGCATATCAATCACACACACACGGCACTTGGTGGGGTCGAGCAGTTTATTCCACAGGCTGGGATAATTGCGGGCAAAACTTTCCGGGTCCAGTTGCGAGGTAATCACCGTTGGCAGGTTATCGTAATAGCGATAGTTAAGCACCTGGTAAAGTTTATCCTCGGCCCAGGCAGAATTCATATTGCTTTCCTTCAACCCGTCCAAAATCAACAACGGCGCGGTACGAATCTCGTAAAAACGACGGTCGAAAGAGACATCCCTATTCGGCTGAAAGGTCTGGCGCAGATAATCGAGCAGCACCGAAACATCGGCCATAATGGCCTGCCCGCCCATATCGCGGCGGTAATGCCCCACGGCCGCGGCCAGGTGTGTTTTGCCGCAATACGAGGGACCCAACAACACCAGCCAGCCGCGCGGGGTATCGGCAAAGTGGGCTGCGGCATCGTGCGCCTCGCGCAGTTTTTTGATATGTTCTGGCGTCACCTTTTCGCGCACAATTTCTTTATCTTTCACAGCAAAGCCGCTGGGATTTTTGCGCTCCACCATGGTCACTGTAACAATCTCTTGCCCCACCTCGCTGGCGCGGTCGTCCCAATTTACAAACGTCATCTCCTTGATGTCGCCCAAGCCAAGCATAGAAAGCCCGGGGTTGCTTGGGGCCTCGGGGCGGCGGTAATCCTGGGCTTGAATGCGCACATGCCGCACCAGCGATTCATCCTGCAGCCGCGAGCGAATGCGGCTTTCAATTTCATCCAGAATCAGGTTGGTGGTAATGACGGTAGGCAGCGCATTGATGTAGCGATAATTGATGATCTGAAAAAGTTTCTCCTGGGCCCAGGGGGTGGCGTTTTGCGTGCCAAAGTCATCCATCACCAAAAGCGGAGCGCTGCGAATATCTTCAAAGCGTTGTTCAAAGGTGGTTTCCGGGCTGTTATAAGCAAAACGCAGCGAGTCCAACAGATCGGGCACAGTGATAAAGAGGGTAGGCACGCCTTCTTCTACCGCGTGGTTGGCAATAGCGGCTGCCAGGTGCGTTTTACCACAGCCATAAGTCCCTTCCAGCAAAATCCAGCCCTGGCGCTTATGAGCAAATGCCTCACAGGCGCTTTTGGCCGCGGCCAGGCTATCTTGCTCTAACTGGCTGATTGCATGCCGGGCTTTTGGGTTGCCTGTCAGTCTGAAATTTTCAAAGGTAAGGTGTCCCAACCTGTCCAGGTTGCTCATCGCATACAGACGGTCGCGCGCGCCGTCCACCACTTCGCTGGCGCGGCAGGCGCACGGTTCCACGCGCCCAAATTTCTCGTGTCCAAGCGGCACATCGTAACGCACATAACCTACACCGCCGCAAATCGGGCAGTCTGGTTTACCGCGTCCCGTGTTCGCCGGGTTCAATGTATTCTGAGAAGGCGCTTTTTGAATATCGCCCTGCACCTTCGCCAGTGTCTTTTCGATTTTTTCCTTCATGACGGCCTTCCTGCTTCCAGCGTTTCAAAATGGCTTCGGCATATTTCCAGTTGCGTTTGTTACGCTTCACCGCTTCTTGCAGCGCATCGGCAATCCATTCGGCGGGGTAGTCGCGTTCGGCATCTTGGAGCGTATCAGATACCAGTGGGGTAATGGGTCCAATATTTTCTTCGTAAAGTTTGAAGATGTTTGGACGCGGCTGAGGCGGCGCAGATGCGCGGGCGGCAGCGCGCCAATCGCCTTTCGATAACGCCTCGGCCGCCGCCCGCCCGCGCGGCGAGTTCAAAAAGTAAAAGCCGCCCGCGTCATTTTCTACCCGCAGCAGGCTGCCGCGCCGAACGGCCGCCTCCAACCCCTGGCCAAGCGCCTCTGGTGTGATGCTGCGCATAAAGTTTTCGTCTTCTTCAATTTCGCTTCGGCAAATGTGGCGGAACTTGCCTTCGGTGTGCTCTATGCGCCAAAAGACGTATAGCGTCACTTTGAGTTCTGCCAGGGTATCTATCTCGTTCAACAAACGATAAAAGAACGTGTCGGGCAGGCGGGTAAACGTTTCGTTTTCGGTAAAGCCGGTGAATTTTTCCATTTCTGCCTTTTACTGCCATTTTACCTGGCGTTGCACGTTGACGTGTAGATGGCGACGTGTTAGAATCCGCCTTCGCATGGGCGCGTAGCTCAACGGCAGAGCAGTGGCCTTTTAAGCCATTGGTTCAGGGTTCGAATCCCTGCGCGCTCACTGCACAAATCCCCGTTTGGGGATTTTTTTATTTGCCGCGGTTGGTTCAGGGCATCTCAGGCATTTAGGTCCACGCGGCGGGTGGCGGCATTCTCAAATTTGGTCAGGTTCGAGCGGAAGATGAGGTCAATGGTGCCAACCGGGCCGTTGCGGTGCTTGGCTACTTTGAGGTGGGTGACATCTTTCATGGCCGGGTCTTTATCATCGCCGCGGTGAATGAACATGACGATATCGGCATCCTGTTCCAACGAGCCAGATTCGCGCAAGTCGGAGAGTTGCGGTTCTTTGTCAGCGCGCTGCTCTACGGCGCGGCTCAACTGCGCTGCAGCCAGCAGCGGCACGTTCAGTTCGCGGGCCAACTGCTTGAGCGAGCGGGAAATGTACGACACTTCTTGCACACGGTTGTCGCTGCGTGTTTCTCCGGTCATCAATTGCAGGTAGTCCAGAATAATCAGGTCTATGCCATATTCCATGTGCAGGCGGCGGCACTTGGTGCGCAATTGTAAAGGCGTAAGCGAGGGCGTATCGTCGAGGAAAACGCGCGTCTCGGAGAGGGTTTCGACGGCATGGGTAAAGGCCGACCAGTCTTCTTCGGTCAGTTTGCCGGTGCGCAAACGCTGCGAGTCAATGCCGGTCTCTTGGGCAATCAGGCGCTGTACAACCTGCTCGTTCGACATTTCCAGCGAAAAAATAGCCACGCGTTTTTTGTAAAGCAGGGCGGCATTATGGGCAATGGTGAGCATCATGGCCGTTTTACCCTGCCCAGGGCGCCCCGCCAAAATGAGCAGGTCGCTGGGCTGCAAGCCGCCCAACATACGATCCAGGTCAATGAAGCCGGTTGGTACGCCTACAATTTCATCGGTGCGCAGTGAAAGTTCGCCAATGTGGTCGTAAAACTGGCTGAGCACGGTGCGAATGGGCTGCACATCGTGGCGCATTTTGCGCTCACTGACGTTGAAGATGGCCTTTTCTGCCTCGCCCATCACCGTTTCAATGACTTCGTTCTCGTTGTAGGCCAGGGTGGCAATTTTATTGGCAGCGGCCAGCATTTTACGCCGAATAGATGCCGCCTCGACCATGCGGCCATAGGCTTCGGCATGCAGGGTGGTGGGCACCTGGTTGAGCAGGGCCGTCAGAAAGGCCGTGCCGCCTACTTCTTCCAGTTGTCCGCGGTTGGCCAATTCTTCCGAAACGGTGAGCAAATCGAAAGGCATGCGGCGCTCGTGCAGGCTGTTGAAGGCTTCCCACACCCAGCGCAAACGATGAATGTAAAAATCTTCTGGCGAGAGGAATTGCGCCAAGTCGTAATACACTTCTGGGTTAATCAGCACCGCGCCAATCACGGCTTCTTCGGCTTCGCGGCTGTGCGGCACGCCGGAGGCGGCGGTCATTTCTTCGGGGGGCAGGTATTCACTCATATCTGAAGCGGAGAGATAAAAAAGGACACGTTGTTTTTTTATTTTACTCCGTGTCCTGGGGTGGGTCTGTTATGTAAGGCAGATTGCTCAGTTCTGGTTTGGGCCGGGTTTGGAATCTTCACCCGGGTCATCCGCTTTCTCGTCTGGTTTGGGCTTGTTGAGCGAAGCAAGAAAATCTTCAAAAATCGAGAGGCGATCTTCGGAGAGCGGCGGCGATTGGGGAGTGGAAGGTTGCGGCGCGGTGGGTTGAGATTCTGCAGGCTGCGGGCCAGATAACAGCGGGGCAGCCGGCGGGGTTTGCGCCTCGATATTTTGTTCGGGGGTAATGGCGGCTTCCAGCATCACTGCCGGGTCAACCATAATGGGCACATGCGCCCGCACAGCAATGGCAATGGCATCAGACGGGCGCGAATCAACATTGATGGTTTGTCCATCGCGGGTTTGAAGGACGATGTTGCCGTAAAAGACCTCATCACGCAAGGCAACGATCTCGACGCGTTTGACCTCTGCGCCAAACGTGGAGATGATGTTTTTGAGCAAATCATGCGTCAGGGGACGCATCATTTCAATTTCCTGCAAAGCCACGGTGATGGCTTCGGCCTCGTAGGGACCTACCCAAATGGGCAGAAAGCGATCTGCATCCACCTGGCGCAACACAATAAGGCGCTGGGCAGACATAAGACTGACGCGTACGCTATCAATAACGACTTCTACCATTTATTTCGGCTCCTGTGTAACGCGGTGTAAATATTCTATCATGTCCCAAATAGCGGCGCAACATACGTGTCAAGTCAAAAGATAATGTTACCGAACGGTAATCGTTCTATCAAATGATAATGTTACCGAAGCGGCCGCCTCCTTTGTG
>FWPV01009791.1_pt1 | contig 16042 bp, 9 predicted proteins | sample 2228371 | NCBI WGS metagenome assembly FWPV01 (sample SAMEA103939776, study PRJEB20133) | metagenome | reverse complement strand
CTGAAATTCGACCTCAATTCGAATCGAACATCGGTTTTGTGGAATCGGTGGTAAGTCGGATGGTGCGTGACCAGACACCGGAAGAATTAGTAAAAGATCCATTAATGATTGTTGTGGAACCGTATAAGCGCCTTCCAGTTGACAGAAGCGGTTTTGTCGGTGAAATCCCTCAAATAGTTGGATTGGAGCCTCGGGATAATTTCCAAGCATATGTAGACCGTAAGCTTTTCACCCACAATTTAGGCCACGCGACCGCGGCATACTTGGGTTATTTAAAAGGGCTGGATTATCTATACGAATGCATGGAGGATTCAGACATACTTTCGGTTACAAAATCGGCGCTTAAAGAAACTGGGGAAGCCTTGATTAAGAAATATGGGTTTTCACCTGCCGACCACCAAGCCCATATTGATGACCTTCTAATGAGGTTTGCCAATAAAAATATGGGTGACCAGGTTTTGCGTGTAGGCAGGGACCCGATACGCAAACTAGGGCCAAATGACAGGTTAGTTGGCGGGGCAAAACTTGCTCAAGAATATAATGGTTGTTTGCCTACTAACGTAATAAAAGGCATAGCCGCAGCTTTGCTTTTTGATCCAAAGGAAGATCCTTCGGCTTGCGAACTGCAAGAACGAATCAGAAAAGAAGGCGTAGTATCCGTTTTGTCGGATGTTTGCGGAATCCAGCCGGATTCGGAACTTGGCCAAGCAATAGTAAAGGAAATACCTAAAGTCCGCGAATCATTTAAAAAATAATTTTGGGGGCAAAAGAAATTGTCTAATATGCTTTCAGAAATACACCAGCAGCCTGAAGTGATAGGTAGGCTGGTTTCTCGACAGGCTGATGTTTGTCGAGAAGTGGCGAATGCCATTGAAAAAAAAGGTTGCAAAGTCGCATTTATGGCGGCGAGGGGGACTTCAGATAATGCCGCGACATTCGGAAAGTATCTTTTTGAAATTGTAAATGGTATTCCTGTTGGACTCGCCGCGCCGTCTGTTTACACGCTTTATCAGGCAAAAATGAAGTTTGACAGCGCGGTTGTTTTCGGAATTTCACAAAGCGGACAGTCAGTAGATGTGAATGAATATTTGGAAAACGCCCGCAGGGATGGAGCATTAACCATAGGAATTACGAACGTTTGCGGCTCGGACATTTATAAAGTTTCCGATTATGTTATTCTTTGCGAGGCAGAAGAAGAAAAAAGTGTAGCCGCTACTAAGTCTTATACTTCCACTTTAGGAGCTTTTATTTTACTTTCAGGGGCGGTTGAGGGCTCGAATAGAATGGCTGACGAGCTACTTCAAGCTGCTGATTCTATCAAAATTGTATTGCAACAACAAGAAGTAATTAAGTCTGTAGTTGAACGCTATCGTTATATGCAAGAATGTTATACTGTTGCGAGAGGAATAAATCACGCTACCGCTTATGAAATAGCGTTGAAAATTGCTGAAACTTGCTACGTTTCGGCAAAGCCTTTTTCAGCGGCAGACTTAATGCACGGGCCCATTGCGGTTGTTCGTGAAGAATATCCTTGTTTTTTGATTGCACCATCCGGCAAAACTTTGGAAATGATGAGAGGGCTTGTTCATAGCCTTGAAGAGCGCAAAGCGGAAATTATTGCAATTTCTGACGACGACGTCATTTTGGATGCGGCAGATACTCCTTTGCAAGCACCTGCAATTCGAAATGAAATCTTCACGCCTATTGTATATGTCGTGTTCGGGCAATTGTTCGCATATTATTTGTCGGTATGCAAAGGCCACAATCCTGACCAGCCGCGGGGTTTAAAGAAGGTTACCATAACGAGGTAAAAAGTTTATGGTTAATGGGGAGAGGCTTCTTAACAGATTTCTGGATTTTGTCTCAATAAACAGTCCTTCGCTTCAAGAGCGAGAGATGGCCGACAAGGTTACCCGCATCCTAAAAGATTATGGTTTTGAAACATACGAAGATGATGCCGCCCAAGAACTGGGAGGCACTGCTGGCAACATTTTAGCTTATTTGAATGGTAAATCCTGCTCGGGCTTTAGGATTTTACTTAGTGCGCATTTGGACACCGTAGAACCCACGCCGGATGTGAGATACATCATAGACGAAAACCGGTTAATTAAAACCGATGGGAAATCCATATTAGGGGCTGATGACAAAGCAGGTGTTGCTGTAATATTGGAAGCCATTGAGGTTATTCTCGAAAACAACGTCTCTTTCCGCGGTATTCAAGTGGTTTTCGATGTAGACGAAGAACGTGGACTCGGAGGAGCAAGGCACTTAATTCCGGAACAGATTAAAGCCGATCTCGCATATGTTTTCGATACAGAAAAGCCTGTAGCTTCTATCGTAGTTTCAGCTCCTTCTTACAATAGGATTTCCTTCAAAATAACTGGCAGAGCGGCGCACGCCGGAATCAGCCCTGAGCTAGGAAGGAATGCAATATTTGCGGCAGCAAAAGGTATTTCAAATATGCGCTTGGGACGCGTAGATGAGGAAACTACAGCAAATGTAGGCGTTATCCGTGGAGGAAAAGCCCAAAATATTGTGCCTGATTTCGTAGAAATACTTGCTGAAGCGCGTAGCAGAAACAAAGATAAATTAGAAAAGCAGACATTGCATATGGTCGAGTGTATGCAAAGAGCATCAATGGAATGTGAAACGAATTTGCAAACCGATATAGATAGAGAGTTTGAAAGATATGATTGGAATGCTGATCACCCTGTAGTTAAGCTTGCAGTAAAAGCTGCTAGAAATGCCGGAATTGAACCTGAACTTATCAGTGCTAACGGAGGAAGTGTCGCAAATATCCTGAATGCGTTAGGGATACCTGCAGTTGTCGTCGGGGTTGGTTATGAACACGCCCATACATCTGAAGAATGTATATCGGTTGACGACCTAAAAAAAGCCGCCGATTTCGCAGTTGAGTTGATAAAAGGGAGCATTGACGAAATATGTTGAACCTAGCTATTGGGACTGTTTTAAGCATTGATCACTTCCAGCCGGGTGCTGTGGAAATTACTGTAGATGTTGGCGGGTTGCAACGCAAAGCTATGGCTTTCGAGTCGCTTTGCACAACTCCTTCGGTTGGTGACCAGGTTCTGCTAAATACGACCGCAGTTGATCTTGAACTAGGGACAGGCGGCTATCACTTTATTGTAAGCAATTTAAGCAACCCTGTAGGTTCTATATCGCAAGGTCCAGGGCATATTATGAAACTGCGTTATACGCCACTTCAGCATTCAGTTTTGTCTGTGGAAGAACAAGATAGTCCTTGGAGAGAACAGATAGAGCATACAACTTCTCTAGAAGAAATACCGGTAGTTTGCTGTATGTTGCAGAGCCAAATCGGCTTAGTGGCAGGCGCTGTCGATAGGGTGATTGGAAACGATGCGCGCGTTGTTTATGTTATGACCGGAGATGCCGCTCTTGCGGCCGGCTTCAGTAAATATCTTTGGCAACTTCGTGACGTAGGGCTGATAGATGCAGTTATTACTTGCGATCAAGCATTCGGTGGAGACTACGAAGCTGTTAATATCTATACAGGGTTGATCGCGGCAAAAGAAGTCGCTGATGCAGACGTCATTGTCGTTTGCCAAGGACCCGGAAATACGGGAACTGATACTCGTTATGGTTTTTCTTCGGCTGGACAGGCGCATGCCCTACACGCTGCCGCGGCTCTTGGTGGCCATCCAATTGCAGTTACCCGTATTAGTTTTGCAGATCCTAGAGCAAGGCATCAAGCAGTAAGTCATCATTCTTTAACTGTTTTGGGTTCGCTAACTTTAACTAGGGTTACAGTCGCGGTTCCTGAACTTCCGGAGGACCAGATGCTTATTGTGAATACTATGCTTGGTGAAGCTTGCATATTTGATAAACACGATGTCCGCTATGCCGATGGTAGCCCGGGCATTGAAGAAGTAAGAGCGAGGGGAGTTGATGTCCGCGTTATGGGGCGCACTTTCGAACAAGATCCATACGCATTTTTCGCTCCGGGAGCCGCAGGCATAATTGCTGGTGAAATATCGTGCGGCAAGTCTTGTTGTTGAGTATGATGTCAAAAAATCTTATCGAAAAAACGGTCTGTTCAAAGTTAATCTACAGTGGCAGAGTTGTGAACTTGCGACTTGATACCGTTGAACTTCCCGATGGAAAGCGAACAACGCGAGAGGTTGTAGAACACAGAGGGGCCGTGGCAATAGTTCCTCTTCTTGATTCCGAAAAAATCTTGATGGTGCGCCAATACAGGCAACCTGCCGGAGAATCACTTCTCGAGATACCTGCGGGCACTCTCGATAGCGGTGAATATCCTGAACAATGCGCGTATAGAGAACTGATAGAGGAGACTGGCTACAAAGCTGGCAGGCTCCGAAAGATGTTTTCTTCTTATCTAGCGCCGGGATATTCCAGTGAAATGCTTCATACGTTTCTTGCGGAAGACTTGACAGCAGTGGGCGCAAAAACAGAAGAAGATGAGTTTTTGGAAATAGTTATAGTCAAAATTGCCGATGCATTGGGTAAGATAGAACTGGGAGAAATCAAGGATGCAAAAACTATTTGCGGCTTATTAATGGCCCAAAGGATATTAGATGTTTCATAAATAGCAGTTGCCTTGGATACTTAGATGAATCTTAACGTTTTCTGCGGCAAAGTGATTACTCCAGAAGAAGTTATCGAGCCAGGCATTATCGAAATAAACAATACTTCGATACAAAAACTATATCACGCCGCAGAAAAATGCTCCTGCCGTTTTTCGCATAAAACAGTTGTTCCATCGGATTGCGAAGTTTATCTTCCAGAAGCAATCGCCGTTCCTGGTTTCGTGGATATTCATATTCACGGTGCCGTTGGAAGCGACATTATGAGTGCTTCCAAATATTCACTGCACCGAATCGCGAGTTTTTTACCGACGCGTGGGGTCACGTCTTTTTTGCCAACAACTATAACAGCTCCTTGGCCAGCAGTCGTTAAAGCGGTTGAAAATGTTTCCGAGTTTAATCCAAAAGATGCTGAAGCTGAATTGCTCGGAGTCCACGTGGAGGGGCCTTACATCAACCCAAAATATAAAGGAGCTCAACCACCGGAGTTCGTACGATTGCCTTCGGTAAACGAGTTCCGAACCCAAATAGCAGATTTTATAAAAATAATTCGCGTAGTGACTCTTGCCCCAGAAATGCCCGGAGGCATAGATTTGATAGATTATCTTTGCTTCAATGGGATCCGTGTGTCTATGGGACATTCGGATGCCACTTATGAACAAGCTATGCTGGCGGTAAACACCGGCACCCGTGGTATTTCTCATATATTTAATGCAATGAGGCCGCTTCATCATAGAGAGCCTGGATTAATTGGATGCGCTTTTGCACGACCTGAGGTAACTTGCGAAGTGATCTGGGATGGCATACATTTGCACAATACTATAGCGACTTCTTTAGTAAAAATTAAAGGAATAACAGGCACAATTCTAGTATCGGATGCAATTTCGGCTGCCGGGTTGCCTGGCGGAGAATACGAAATAGGAGGTCAACCTGTATATGTTTCTGAATCTTCTGCGCGTTTGGCCGATGGAACTTTAGCAGGAAGCGTTATTACACTGGCTGAAGCGGTGAAGAACGCTGTATCAGCCGGGATTTCGCTAAAAGATGCTGTAACTATGGCATCGTTAATTCCCGCAGCAGCCATCGGAGTGGGTGATCGCAAGGGCAAACTGACTCCCGGGTATGATGCTGACATTGCATTATTGTCCAAAGACATAACCCCAATTGGGTCCGTAGTCCGCGGTAAAGCTTTACTCAATTAAACCAAATTGGCAAAAAAGAAAGGCCCGCTTTTTGCGGGCCTTTGAAACATTTACTTTTTGGTTTTTTCGGCTTTCAGAAATACCCTCATTATTTAATCACGTCAATATCGTCAATGGAGCGGACTTTCAACAGTCTGTGTGTTGCATTACCAACTTTTTCGCACGAGCTTATGCCTGTAACTGCCGCATATTTCCAATCTGGACTTACATTCACTCCTTCTGGAACAACGCATTTAACTATAATTCCGCTGCCGTCGCTGATTGTGAATGTTTTTGAATCAACAAAAGTAACTGATCCAATGATTCGGACCAACAACCCAATATTGTTTACGCCTTTTGCATTACTTATTCCAACTTTTGGCAAACCTGTGAGTGGGTCTCTTGCCAAACTGGCTCCGCCTAATGCAGCGTTAGTCATAGTCAAAGGTTCTACAAAGCTTTGAATTGCTAATGGAGCGACGGATATATTAGACGCTTCGACGAATTGCTCGCCACTTGCGGCAGTTTTTACCACGCCTTGGACATTTACGCGTTTTCCAACATTTACACCGTGGGCGTCCTTGACGACTTGGATTCCCCAAGTCCGGTTATCGGACTGAATGTAGAAATTGTTCTCAAATGATGCGGTAACTAGGGCACCTTCAGCTGAGAACGATGCGGTTGATCCAGATTTCATTGCGAAAACCGCAACAACGCTGTATGAACGGTCCATAGTCAAGTTCAAAGGCCCTGCGGGTCTATCCTCACCATTCACGATCCATTTACTCAGAACTTGTGTTGCTGCTGGTGTAGCTGTTATCGTAACAGATTGATTGTCATTATAAACGTAGGTTCCAGGAGCTGGATTTGTCGTGCTGCCACTGGCAGCATACTGGAGCGAAATGACCAAAACAGGTTTCATCAGCAACTTAACAATAAATGCATCAAAGCTGCCATTGAATGAAGTGTCATAAGCGCCAGAAGATACAGGGAAGCTGGATGAAGCAGTAATTCCGGTTATGTAAGCTATATTGCTTGTCGCTTCGACAGCTATATCGTACGCTTGATCCCACTCCTGATGGCCGAGGAATGTAGAATAAACAAGCCCTGTGCCGTTTTCGTTAAGTTTCAAAGCAAACGCTTCGGGTTGTGTATACGTTGCGGCTTGTGCGAATGAGCCGTCAAAACAACCCGGTGTAGTCGGGAAATTTGTAGCCGGCGTGATTCCAGCAACGTAAGCACGTTTTGCGCTATCAACCGCTATTCCGTAGCCGGCTTCCACTTCGGTTCCGGAAGAACCGCCAATGAAAGTGGAATATTTAAGATCCTCCGAACCAAGTCCTGCTGGATTAGGATCAATCTTAGTCACGAAAACGTCAGTTACTCCGCCATTGAAAGTCGTATCGTAAGCCCCGAGTGTTGTAGGAAAATCAGCGGAGCCTGTCGCCCCGGTAATATAGGCTGCGCCCGCGCTGTCAACAGCAATTGAATATGCCCTATCACCGGTAAAGACATCAAAACCACCGGATCCGCCCAGGAATGTAGAGTATGTCAAAGCTGTCCCTGAGGTGTTGAAGACGCTTAAAAATGCATCGTAATTGCCGCCTTTGTATGTTGGCTGATAGGGTAAGTTTGGCCCTGTAGGGTAAGTGGGGAAATTGTTGTCGATACCATTGGGCGACCAAGTTTCACCGCATACATAGGCTTCCCCGGTAGGTTTTACGGCTACGTCCCAAGCGGCATCCCAACCGTAACCGCCCAAAAACGTGGCATATTTCAAGCTGGCTGCTCCGTCTTGATTCGTATCTATCTTGACGAGAAAACCGTCACAGCTTCCATTATGTGTTTGGTCGTAACCATTAGGTCTTGTGACATCGTTTTCACCAGCGGGCGAATATACTATTGGGGAACTTGTAAAAGTCTTCCAAGGTTGCCAACTAATTGCGACACCGCCCGGATTAGTGAAGCCGTCTTCGAAACCGCCATTCCAAAGCAAGTTATTCGTGGTTCCAGACTTGACAACTTTCACGTTGTCAGCATATGCGAAAGATGGTCCCAAGCCAGCCTTCAACTTAAACAGAATAGCTAACCTGGTTTTTCCGGATGGAATTTCGTAGTCATTTAAACTATAGTAAAGCCAATGGTCTTGTCCGCCGCCTTGGAGATTCGTCCAGGTAACGGCTGACAAAGGAGGTTCTCCGTTTGGAAATGCGGTTGGGTCATAAGCTGCATATCCAATTGCAGCAATAACGTTCAGTGTATCGGCAGTGAAATATTTAATCCACCCCGTAATTGTATATTTCACGCCCGGAGTCACAGAGATCTTTGTCCAAATACCACCCTCAAAAGCGTTGTTATCGCTTCGTCCCCATTTCTGAGCATACTTTCCTTCAAGAGGAACTGGCAATGGAAAACCGGTAGACCAGGTATAACCGCTAACATATACATTATTCGAGCTATCGAGTGCTATGCCGGTGCCGAGGTCCTCATCGCTCCCTCCTAAATACGTAGAGTAAAGAAGAGCGTTGCCATTAGGGGAAATTTTTGTTACAAAAGCATCCCCGGCGTTCCACCACTCATAACCGCCTTGGTAGTACTTTGTATATGCGGCTTTTGCTCCGCCTCCGGATGCTGTGACAGGAAAATCCAAAGAATATGTTTGTCCGGTGACATATGCGTTGCCGCTGCTGTCTACAGTTATTTTGGGGTCGAAGTATTCATAGCCTTGGCCACCAAGATATGTCGAGTAGATGAGTTGATCGGCTGGTGAAGTCTTTGTAGGATCAAACTTTGCGACAAAGACGTCTGTGTCACCTCCGTTAAAAGTGCCATCGAACGGAGCAGGAATGCCTTTTACGGGAAATCCTTGGGTTTGAGAAGAATAAGTAGCACCGACTATATAGACAGTGTTGCTTGGTCCTATTGCAACTCCAAGTCCATAATCTGGCTGTGTTCCTCCAAAAAAGGTGCTCCATTGCAAATCGCTCGCTGGATCAATGATCAAGGGCAGACTTTTATTGTAATCATCAATTTTAAAACCAACTGTATCTTCATCAACAGTAAAGGTGCCATTGATCCATACAATCTCTCCATCCACAACTTGATAAATTCCCGGATTTTTTTCAGTAAACCAGTTATTAGCTGCGCATATAACCAAATCGCCTTTCTTGCTTGTGTAAACCTTATCAGCGCCTAAATACTGGAAACGGATATCATTTACGTCCCCGCCGGGTTTAACTGTGATGTCATATTTGAGGTTTGATCCTTCGCCGTAGTAGGTTAGGTCAATATTTCGCCATAAATCACGATAAACAATTGAATGGTAGCCGTTTACATCTGAACGCCATTTGGATGGATCGTTACCAATAAAAAAATTGAACTTGGCACTGGACTGGTTTAAACCTTCCACAAAAGCATTTTCACTCGCCCCTATGAACTTCACTGTAAGCATAGATTGCTTTTCAACGTCGGCAATGCTTTGAAGTGAGCGCAAAATACGCCTTTCTATTGGGCTAGGGGAACGTCGTTTTAGATCGCTTTTGGGTTCTTTGAATAGGGGAAACAATGATTTTCGATGATCAGCGTTGTCGCTTTCTCGCAGGGTGAAAAGAACAGAATCCTTAGTAAATGAGGCAGTTCCATTTGGACCTCTTATGGAGAACAGGATCCGGCTGTCAGATTGGCCGCGGTTTTCAACAAATAGTAGTGGCGCATTCCCATAAGTGGAATGAGCACGGTCCGAATTAAGATTGCTTGAAGCTTGGCAAGTTACAGCAAATGCCAAGTACAAGCTCGCTACTACGATAATGCCTCTCATATACCCCTCCTGGGCGACGCAGAGCATTTTTTGATTATCTGCGTTCGCAATCCTTGCGTAAGCATTACGTTTGCTTGCTGCAATTGTAGCAGGCAGACTTGTCTTGTCAACTAGTAAAAATACCAGGTTGCCAATAATGCGCTACTTTCTTAAGCATACGGAAAAAGACTGGATTTTAAACTTGAATTTAAAAAAATCGCTGTAACTTTCTGCATTTAATGTTGTCTCACCTCTATGAAACGGCAAGCGAACTGCCGGTTAGTTCCCCGCAATCGGGACTATCTAAAATTGGAGGTGCGGTTTGATGAACTGCAATTGGATTCGAGAAAGGTTGTCTGTTTTTGTGGATGGAATGTTGGATGAGAGCACATTTGAAGCTGTCGAATCTCACATCCAAGAATGCCCATCTTGCGCTGCAGAGCTGGAGCTTCTTAAAAAGATGATTGCTGCCACTGCAGAAATCGAGGAAATTGAGCCGCCTGCGGATTTGCACCTTTCAATCAAGCAAGCAGTCAGCGCGGCTGCGCGCGAAGAATGCGAGCGCGTAGAAATGTTGTTATCCGGTTTTGCGGATGGTGTTTTAGACGAAGAAGAAACTCTATTTGTCCAGAAACACCTCGCGGAATGCTTGGATTGCTCATACCAGCTGTCAGCTTTGACTGGCACTATGGACCTTGTTCGCTCCGCTGAGGAAGTGAATCCTCCGCAGAACCTCAGGACAAGGATTTATGCTGCAATTAAATCCCTTTCTGAACAGGGAGCTTTTGAACGGGCAATATCTGTCCTATCTGTTCCCAATCTTCGCTGGGTAGCTGCTAGCGCTGCCGCACTGGCAGTTCTAACACTTGCGATTACGCCATTCTTCAAGGGTCCTGACGAGAATACAACAGCTAAGAAGCCGGTGCCTATTATCGTTGAAGAAAAGCCTATGCCTCAAACTGTTGATGTCGACAAATTAGCAACGGCTCCTGAACCAGCAACGACATTTAATCAAAATGAACCCACAAAAGCTGTGACTGTTGCTTCATCCGTTGAAAAACAGAAAACAACTTATACTAGACGAAAAGTTCGGACTGAAAAACAGCATACTCAAATTGCAGCTACACCAAAACCTATAGTAAAAACCACAAAATCCGCTAACGGGCAGCTGCCAACCAAAGCCTCGGATGCCATTCCTTCTTCACCTGCTCATATTCCAACGCAAGCAGAAAAGATTGAAGAGCAGGTAAAGGAAACTATTGCAAAGGTCAATACTGAAATCGCCGCAGAATCGACTAAGCCTAACCGGGAAGAAGAAAGAGTTTTGAGAATAGCTGTCGCGAGGCAGAAACCAACAGATCAGGTTTTCACTTTTGAAGATTTGAAGGAACAACTCGCGAAGCAAAAAAGACCCGAAGACAAAAAGTCGGTGACAATTTTCGGCACCAAGTTCTGAAAAATTATTTTGTTGCCAGATTTTCCGAATTAGGGACTGCGAAAAATAAAGGTTCCTTTTTCCGGTTTTCAATCGAAAAAATCCGGATCTTCACTTTTTCAGGACGTTGCCGATGCGGCTTAAGACAATATTATTAAACTGCATATCGGCAATATTTATCCTGTTGCTAGTCCAGTCAGCTTGGGCAGGCAGCGGGCTTTCGGCATTTGACGCTCCAGAAACCCTTAAGGGGCTTGCGCCAACGTTAATGCCAATATCTGGTAATAAAATAGGCTTGGATTTCGCATTTGCCCATCGCGGTGTTGATGCTAGCGGTTATAGCCTCACCACTTATGGAGTGAGGGCTGTGTCCAATTTGAATGAAAAATCCTCAATCAGAAGCACAGTATTCTTCTCGAACCCCTATGAGTCTTCTCCAAGAGACCGAATTATTGCTATGCTTGACAATAAGCAATTGCAACAGCAATCAAAAGAAACATTGACTGGTCGCTTAATGATTCATGAAGGCTCATTTGGAAAAGACAAACTTAAACTAAGTTTTGCTTACCAAGACATAAGCTCAGGCTTTAGCGGGTTCCAATCTATGCGGGAGGCGAAATACGCTCCAGAAGAAATTATTAACCAATTAGAAAAGGAAAAAGGAATACGCCGCTTGGATGTCGGGCTTGCAATGGCCACAGGAACTAACTCTCAAGTTTCACTTGGCGTCTCCCAAGTTCAAGACGGGGAAGGCGCAATTCAATCGGCTTCTGCGGCTTATGAAAGCTTGAAATTAAAAGCGAACTTTAGCACACGAAGAATCGACGAAGACTTTAAGCGTTTCTCAGGTATCAGGGAACAAAACCGCGACCAGTTAGCACGTGAAAAAGGAATGAACCGCACCTCATTCAGCCTTGCATTTGCTTCAAAATTGGATTTGCCTGAGGATAAATGGAATCGCTTCCAAATGCTGAGCCTTGGAGACAAGACGGGAAGCTTTAACGTGCGCACTCTTAGCTTTTCTATGGGCAAAGCGAGCTTTAGTTATGATTCTTATGGAGCTGACAGTTCGTTCAAACGAATGGCGGACTTAAGCCCTGAAGACAAAACTAATTATGCATTGGCAATACATAGACAGTTCAATCCGAATGCGGATATCAAGCAAATCACCGATGCAGACCGCGCTGAAATCGCGAAAATGGCGGGAATTGACCGAACCAGTCTCCGGTTAAGTTTTGAAACGGGAAAAGACTCAAACCTCGCATTGCAGTCGTTCTCAATTAACGATGGAGCTGGGTCTATAGACAGGAGACTGATTACATTCAACAGCAAAAACGCCCATTTTTATTATATGAGCCAAGAGATCGACAAAAGTTTCAGTGGAATGAGAATTTTTGCAGCAATCGAAAGAAGTAATTTCGGTAATGAGGTTGGAATGAACAGAGTGAACTTTGGCGGAGGTTTCAAGTCTGGGGATATAACCGCTCAGTTCGCTTCTAGCCAGGTTGATGACGGCAAAGCTTCCATAACTCGGCGTAGTGTATCGCTCGCAGGCAAATCGTTCAATATCAGGGCTAACTTTACCAATATAGACCCCAATTTCACTCGAATAAGCGATCTATCAGACCCCGACAGAGCAGCGCTTGAAATGGACAGAGGTTTCCATAAAACCGACATCAGTGGATCATTCAAGATAGGAAACCAAATCACTCTCGACGCGTTTTATATGACAGCATCAAACCCGACAGCAAAAATTGACCGCAATCAGCTTAGAACCAACTTGGTTTACACAGCGAAAAACGATATGAAGTTTGTTTGGTTCCGCGATGTTTATGAGGTAACTAGGCAGCAAGGCTTCAATCCTAGTTATTCTAGGCAATTTTTCTCGATACAACGCCGTTTTAATGCCCTTGGATTCTTGAGTTTTAGCCAAGACGTATGCGAAAAAAAATTAATTGATGGATCAGATGTATGTGCTGTAGTCCAAACAAGGCACTATGACAATGGGAAAAACGGAAGACTCAACATAGCTTATGACTACAAAGGTCAGGACTTTGGAGATGGCAGATTCGATAACCTTACCGACTATGTAGTCGAATATAAAGCCTCAAAAAATCTTAGTGTCAAGACCAGCTTTCACGAAGTGGACCGGGGCAACGAACCTTCAGAAACCGTTCGGACAAACTCGATACAGTGGGAATTGAAAAAGGAATTGAATTTTTCTGCTGATATTATAGACCGAGAAACCAATAACAATAACGATGGCAATATCACGAGGCTCTCGCTATCGGGACCAATTGCTGATCGTTTTGGTCCACTTAGCAACGTAAAATTATCAGCACTCTACTATTCTGAAAACAAAAATGGTCAAGCTATTAAAGGGAATGAGGCGATCAAAATAGAAGCCACATTACTGAAAGGATACTTCACCGCCGAATACGCCGGCGTCACAACAACTCCGCATTCCTCTCTTGCAACAACCGGTTTTTCTTTTGTCAGCGACAGGGATGAAAAAAAGCCTATCCATTTTAACGTAGCTTATAAGACCCGTGAAATAGCACCGGGCAAACAGGTTTTGATTCGTGCATATGGGATTGATGCCAAAATAAATAAAAACACATCGCTAACCTACGTATTAGAAAGCAACAAAGAACGTCCGGATGGGATTCTTGATCCTGTGGGTTTAGAAGAACTTAAGATTAAAAGCAAGCTTGGTAAACAAATAGACTTTATTGGTGGATTTAAAAAACAGCAAGACTATGCCAGACATTTAGGCAGCTATCTCATGGATGTAGGGCTGTCTGGGAAAATGAATAATGGGGCCACTTTTGAACTAGGCTTTGGAATTAATCGTTCGATGAATATTGGAGAAGAGTATTCAGGCAACACTTTCCGTATCAAATATGACCATAAGGTCAACGAAAATCACTACTTGCTCCTCCAAGCTCAGTTCACTAAATGGCAGGGGAAAATCACCCCCGGGCATTTCGGAGACGATGTTCTGATACGCATCGACTTCAAAAGGGTTTTCGACCTCTAGTTTGTCCACGTTCTAGCTTAATTGCGCACAAGCTCGTTTTCCTTTTATCTCTTGCCTTTTTCCCGCAATGCTATAGAATAATCCCAACATATTTAAATGGAGGGACAAATTGCAAATAGGGATTATTGGCCTTGGTAGAATGGGCCTGAATATGGCCTCGCGGCTTGTAACTGCAGGTCACATCGTATATGGTTACGATGCCTTACCTGATAAAAAGAAAGAAGCCGCATCCAACGGAATAACTTGGCGATCCTCAGTGCCGGAATTAGTGAGCTCATTGAGCACTCCTCGTGCGTTGTGGATTATGGTGCCTGCTGGCGATCCGGTAGATGAAACAATATCCGAGTTGTTGAAATATCTGATGCCTGGAGACGTAATCATAGATGGAGGCAACTCTTACTATAAAGATTCGATAAAGCGAGCTAATGAGCTCAAGAAAAAGAATATTGGTTTTCTCGACTGCGGAACTAGCGGAGGAATATGGGGCCGAGAAAAAGGCTATTGCTTGATGATTGGAGGTGAGGTCCATTATTTTGAGGTAATGCGCCCTATTTTCGAATCGCTGGCTGCGTCCGAAGCAGGATATAAACTTGTAGGGCCTTCGGGTGCTGGGCATTTTGTTAAAATGGTGCATAATGGCATTGAATATGGCTTATTGCAAGCTTATGCCGAAGGTTTTGAAATTATGCAATCATCTGAATATGACTTTGATTTGAAATCTATTTCTGAACTATGGAATGAGGGCAGCGTTGTTCGCTCTTGGCTTTTGGAACTTGCTATCAGGGCATTTGAAGCCAGTCCAAATCTTGAAGATGTCACCGGTTATATCGAAGATTCCGGAGAAGGCCGTTGGACCGTTATAGAGGCAATGGAACACGACGTCCCTGCTCCAGTTATCACATTGTCTCTTCTGACAAGATTCCGTTCGCGACAGCAGGATACTTTTTCAGGAAAGGTAATCGCTGCTTTGAGAAGAGAGTTCGGCGGCCACAGAATAGTTAAGGAGTAGATAATGACTATTCCTCTCGAAAAAAACCCTCTTCGTGAAGGACTAAGGCTTCAGAGAAATGCGGAGCCGTGCGTCATCGTCATTTTTGGAGGCACAGGCGACCTTGCTCAGAGAAAGCTTTTTCCAGCCCTTTTCACATTGGCTTGCCACGGTCTCTTGCCGCGCGACTTACTGATAATTGGAAATGCCCGAAGACAAATCTCCGATGAAGTTTTCCGTTCAATGGTAAAACAGTCTCTAGAGCGCTCAGGAAAGTTTCAAGAACTCGGTTGCGCTTGGGAAAGTTTTGAAGATTGTATTCGATTTGTTCAAGGCAGTGTTCAAGATAAGGAAACATTCATAAAACTCAAACAATTATGCGATTGGTCCGATTCCACGCGCGGCACATCCGGCAATAAGCTTTTATATTTTGCAATACCGCCATCTAGTTTTAGTGACACAATAAAAAATATCAAGGATTCAAATTTTTCTTCGCCCGACAATAACGGATGGTTTCGCATTGTAATAGAAAAACCTTTCGGAACAAGCCTTGAATCAGCGAGGAAACTAAATTATGAACTCTCTGAAGTTTTCAAAGAAGACCAAATATTTCGGATTGACCACTATTTAGGCAAGGACACAGTCCAGAATATACTTGTACTTAGGTTTGCTAATAGGGTGATCGAACAGCTATGGAACCGAGATCACATAGACCACGTTCAGATAACGATTTCGGAAAGTTTGGGTATAGAGGATCGTGGCGCATTCTACGAAAAAACCGGCGCGCTTAGAGATATTATACAGAATCACGGGTTGCAGGTCCTGTCTCTCATCGCAATGGAACCGCCGGCCTCGTTTGATCACGATACAGTGAGAGACCTTCGTTTGCAAGCTTTGCGCCAAATACGCAAGCTCTCCGTTGAAGATGTTCAAAAATATGTAGTTCGGGGTCAATACGGTAGCGGCTTTTTTCAAGGAATTGAAATATCCGGTTACCGCGACGAGCCCCAAGTCGC
>FWPV01009788.1_pt1 | contig 16044 bp, 8 predicted proteins | sample 2228371 | NCBI WGS metagenome assembly FWPV01 (sample SAMEA103939776, study PRJEB20133) | metagenome | reverse complement strand
CGCTGCGGTCGGGGCGACTTTCAACCGCACGGCCGGGTCACCGATGACAATGTAACCCCGCGCATCGTTGTTGGCGGTCCATAATTCTGCCAATTGGAAATCATCCGGTTCGTTAAAAGCCGCAAATGCCTCCGTCAACTCCGTTGCCAACGCCGCATAACGTGTGCCGAAGTAATCCATCGCCGCACCGACGGGATACCCTTGCAACAGACGATCCAGGGTAGCCTCAAAGACGGCCACATGCTCATCGCGCCGCGCCGCGCCTACCCCGAACCGCTGTTCCGGCCCAAGGTAGGAGAGGCTCCATACGCGCTCGACATGGCCGACGACGGCCAGCGCGCCGCCTCTGGCCAAGCTCAACAGCGCCTTGGGCAGGGCGGCGACAAAGGGTTGCTCGGCAATGACCTCGCCTTCATCCATAAAGGCTTGGCGGTAATAATCATCAACTTTCGGCGTACCTGCCCCATAACAAGCAAACAAAAAGACAATGCTACCCAACAGATTGGCATCAGCCTGGGCGGCAAGATAGTCACCGGAGAGATAATAGTCCGGTAAGACTTGTTTTTCGTCCGGGCCACGCCAATCGGCGCACAGGATGGCGCCCTGGTTGGCGCGCTGCTTCTGCGGATCGTCGGCGTCGAACTGCATGCCATGGCTGGCGGTGAAGAGGAGCGCCGGCGCTCTCTCCCCCGTCAGCCGCGCCAACAGCGCCGCGCGTGTGGCTTGCGCCGGTGGGATAACCTCAATGTGCCATTCAGGTTGCGTATCCCCTGCCTTGCCTGCGTACTCCAGGTCGAGGCGCGTTTGAAGATGCTCGGCAAGCGGCCGAACCAGATGTTCGGCGCTGAGACGGGTGGCTTCATCCCCCTCATGGGCCACGGCAAAGAAGGTGACTTCAGGCGGAAGGCGAAAGTCCGCTTGCTCTGCCGCCACAACACTGCGCGCATAGCTTTGATAGCCTGCAAGGTCATCAAAATCAAGGCGCCCTACGGCGTATTGCACTTCAAGTCCATACTGGAATTCAAAAGGAATTTCTTGCGGACTGCCGATGAGTAACAGGTAATAGGGCACGCCGGTATTTTGCGGATCAACAGGCTGTGAGGGATTGGCATGATGCCGCTGCAAGAAAGCGCGCGCGTCCTCGCCGGCGCGATAACCTTCGCCGGCCGTGTAGATTTTGTACAATGCGCCGGCCTGTTGTTTTCGTAAGGCGAGCAGGGGGGCCAGCGCCGTCTGAATGGCTTCCACGCGCTCGGGCGGCATCGTCTCCGGGAAAATGATGCCCCAGCCGGCCTCGGATAACTTCAGCGGATCAACCCAGGGCACGGTGCCCAAAGTGCCGACATCGCTCAAGAGGACATTGAGCCAGTTCTCTAAGGCGGCCAACAACGGTGGCCAGGCGATGGAAACACTTTCATCCTGTAAAGCGGGCCGCATAGTGCGCTCAAAGGTGCTCACCACCGTCGCCCAAGCAATGGCCTTCCCTAGCCGCGACAGAGGATCGAGATCGTGGATGAGGGACGTAAGCCAGGCACTGTCGGCATCCGGCAACGTTTGCAACTTGCTCACCAGTTGTCTAAGGGATGCGGTGATGATATTGCGGTTCTTCGTCAAGACCTTGAGCGATTCGATGGGCATTTCGCCAAGTTGCCGGCACAATTTGGTAAGCCAAGCAACGCGCAGGGCCGGTTTTTGGTCCAATTCGACCGCTCGTGTAGCAGACAGCAAATCCTTGCAGATAACACTGCCCAGATGTTGCACCTGCTGCTTCAAATTCTCCTTGAGCGAGATGTCCTTGTCCTGCTCTTTGAAAGGCAAAAGTAGTTCTTTTAGTTCCGGATCTCCTTGCCTCACGCCGCTCTTCAAAAAAGCCTTGATGATCTTCTCTACCTTTGCCGGTGTGTCTTGCTCGAGCTTACGCGCCAGTTCTTGGACATTGCCCTCGCCGGCCATCTCCTCTCCCAAGATTATGGTAAGTAACTGGCGCGCCAACGCCGTGAGCCATGTCTGACGTGAGACAGGGCCTTCATCAACCATCGTCAGGCTTTGCGTGACCAAAAATTTCACGATCTCCACGACTTTGTCTGTACTATTGAGTGCCGCCGTAAGCCGCTTCTCCAGATCGGCCATGCGCTCTCGCCCGACTCGAATATGCTTCGCCAACCGGGAAGCCGTTTGTGGCGCGAGCGCGTAGCTGCCATCAGGTTTGATACCGTTAAAATACAAAGTAGATTCGCTCATGGTTGTCTCTCCACGGCCGTAACTTGTGTTTCTGCGAGACCGGAAACGTACATTTCGGTCAAAGCCCATACGTCGGCAAAGGGCACCAGATAGCGGCGAATGGTGCGATCCCATGAACCACTGGCCAGATATTTGCCGTCCGGGCTGAAGGAAACGCTCCATATCAGATCGGTATGGCCACCCAATTCGGCGAGCAGAATGGGGGGCTGCTGGGGGAAATCCTTGAGTTGCCAGAGCCGCACCCGCCCATCCCGCGCCCCCGTCGCCAGATAGCCGTTCCCGGCGGCGTCCTGCGGGCTAAAGGCCACACTGTACACAAATACGTCGTTAGGATGGTGCAGAGGTGTCCGTAAGGCGGTGGTCAACGTCTCGGTGCTCCAGATACGGGTCGTGCCGTCCCAAGACGCCGAGGCCAGATAGCGACTGTCAGGGCTGAACGCCAGGCCCATAATGTGATTCGTATGCTCGGTGAAGGTGATGACCGGTGTCGCCTGCACCGTACCGGCGGCATCCTGACTCACGTTCCATAGCGTGACCTTGCCGCCGGTGTAGCCGGTCGCTATCCAGCGCCCATCCGGGCTGTAGGCCAGATTCCAGATGTAACCCGGACGAGGTAGCCCTGGAATGGTCAGTTCGGCCTCGGCCCTCCAGGTGGCCGTATTCCACAGGATGGCGCTTTGATCATCGCTGCCGGTCACCAGATAACGGCCATCACCGCTGAATTCGGCATCCTCAACGTCGGCTTTGTGGCCTTTAAGGACGGCGATGGGGAGCGCGGAGGTTTGATCCCACACGTAAGCATTGTTATCCTCCGCACAGGTGACCAGATAGCGCCCGTCCGGGCTGTAGGCCAGGTTCCACACCGTCCCCCCGATCGGGGACAGCTCGCGCACCGTGTCGCCGCTCCACACATTCCAGATGCGCACCCGGCCATCCTTATCCCCGCTGGCCAGATGGATGCCGTCGGGGCTATACGCTACACCGCGTACCCGCGATGAATGGCCGCTCAGGGTCGTCAAGCCCTGTTGCATGACAAAGCCCCGATTCCATACGCGCAGGGTCTGGTCCGCCGTCGCGGCGGTCAAGAAGTGACCGTCCGGGCTGAAGGCCACCGCCAGGACTACATTCTGGGGACCGGAGAGCAGGGTGAGCAGGGCATTGGGGTTGCGCGCCATCACGTCCCACACGCGCACCGTCAAATCGCGTGCGCCGGAAATGAGGTAGCGGCCATCGGTGCTAAAGGCGATATCGGTGACCTCCGCCGTATGCCCAACCAGGGTGAGCAGGGCCTCGCCGGTGCGCGGGTTCCAGAGGCGGATCGTCTTATCCGCCGCAGCAGAGGCCAAAATGTTTTCGACCGGGCTGTAGGCGATGGCGTTCACCGCCGCCGTGTGCCCGCTCAAAGTCAGGGCCAACGTAGCAGAGAGCACAGCGGGGCTTTGGGGGGTGAGGGCCCAGATGCGCACCAGGCCGTCAAAGGAGCCGGCGGCCAGGTAATGGGGTTCATAGATCACGCGCGCGACGTTGCGTGGCGGGCGGGGATCGAAGGCGACGCTTCTCACCCGCGCGGTCGGTTCGGTGAGCGTCAGCATGGCGGTCGCCCACAGCCGCTCCCCCCGGGTCGCCAGTTGCCATACACGGACGATGCCATCCGCCATGCCATCATTATAGTCGCGCCACTGGGTGTCGTAGTCGCCACCGGTCGCCAGGTAGGTCCCATCCGCACTGAAGGCGACGGCGTAAATGTCATCGTAGACGCCTTTGGGTGTGGGGACTTCGAGCCAGTCCAGCCACTGTCCGCTGCGCAGGTCGAGCAGGCCGACATTGCCGACTTTCGCACGCTCGTTATCGCCACCGGCCGCCAGCCAGCGCCCATCCGGGCTGAGCGCGAGCGCAAAGGTAGCGCCGCGCGTCTGGTAGACGGCAGCCTGACGCCAGCGGTCGCCTTCTCGCGCCCAGGCGTAAACCTGCCTGGCATCGTTCCCCCCGTAAAGGTATTGCCCATCGGCGTCGTACACGATGCTATAGAAATTGCCGGCCAACTTCTCGATAACCTGCGCGGGGTAGAAATCCACTAATGCCTGGCGCAGCGCACTCTGAGCACGCAGGGTATCAATCTCGCCAAGCAGTGGGCGCCATAAGGGCGTGGCAGCGTCGCGGTAATGCGGATCACCGAGCAGAACACCCTTGCGAGCATACAAGATGCTGTTGATTTGATCGTTCTGCATACTGTAAGCCAGGGCATCGGCTGCCGCCTCGCGTGAACGCGCCACCAGGCGACTGCGTTCCGCCCGCCAGGCCAGAAATGTGATCAAGAAGAGCACGGCAACGCCCAGTGCCACGGCGATGAGTTGGGCGCGCTGCCGCCGCCGCTGCATGCGTTGCGCCAGTTGACTGGCTTCGATAAACTCACGTTCATAAGGCTCGGCGTCGTTGGGATGTTCTGCTAGCCAGCGTATGGCTTCATCCAACGCTGCCCCGCGATAGAGGAGACTGGCTTCCCGGGTCGTTTGCCAGCCTTTTGCCGTGATCCGTAGCGGTGTTTGATGGTGGGCCTCCCAGGCTCGATTCGAGTTGAGAATCGGGGCAATCAGGCGGTCGTGCACCAGCTCGTACCAACGCGCGCCGGCCCGCATTTCGGAGCGGATAATATAGCAGCGGCTGAGCACCTCGACGGCGGTGTTGGGCAACGTGCCGGTCTTTTCCGGGCCCTGGAGGACCAGCCCGCGCGTCTGCATCGGCGTAATCAGTTCCTCACCGAACCAACGCCGTAATTGTTTTTGACCGACACCGCTTTTTTCCTGGGCCGCCTCTAATGCACTCTGATAGAAATCGCTCAGCGCCTGGTCAATATGGCCGTATTGTTCAACCTCTTCCCATTGAATGGCATAATCTTCCTGATCCGGCAGGTTATCCCATAAACGGCTGCATACGACCTGCAATTGTACCGGCTCCACAAAAGGGCCAATGCGCATTTCCTCGGCGGCTTTTTCCGTTGTGACAGGAAGATGCCCCGGCGAGACCACACGAATACGGCGCAAATCGTCCACCAGGCGTTCGGCTACCCCCTCGTCAAAACGGATGCCTTGATCGAGTGCCGGGCGGGCAATGGCTTCCAGGGCCCCTTCAGGACCGAGAAGTTCCATACGGAAGCGCGCCCGCAAGTGGTTCGGCAGCAGGGTCTGGTAAGGATCGAGTTCGGCCACGTAATCCTCGCGCATGGCGAACAGGATGCCCATGCCGGGCAACGCTTGTAACGCATCGCGCACTTGGTTGAAGAAGCCTTCGGCATCGCGCCAGCGGTCGCGGTGCGTGGTGAACAGTTCCTCAAACTGATCCACGATCAGCAAAAAAGGCGCCTCCCCTTCGCCTTGTTCATCAGGGCGTTGGCACAAGGTTTGCAGACACGAGGTCAGCGTTCCAGTACAGAGTTGTTCCGGCGCAGCCTCTGCTCCGAGCAACGACATGAGCGCACTGAAGACAAAAATGTTGGCGACGGCTTCGGGGGCGACCGACGGCGGCACATCCCCCCCCACCCGCACCACGGGTAACACCTCCACGCCTTCTTTCTCTAAGGCGGGGATAATCTGGGCATTGAGCAGTGAGGTTTTTCCGGCGCCGGATTTGGCGTAGAAGAGCACCACCCGTTCGGCCAGCAGCAACGCCAGCAGATCGCGCGCTTCGCGTCTCCGTCCATAGAATTTGTCCGCATCACTGCGCTCATAAGGGCGTGGGCCGATATAAGGATTGTTCTTCATCGCTTGGCCGCCTCCCAGTATTCGCGTAATTCTGCTATGAACTGCAACACCGTCCCCGTGTAGACGTTGACCTCATGGCGCTGAAAATAATCCTGCATGAAGTCATGAACGGCGGATAGGTTTTCTTCACTCACGTCATCGGGTTCGAGTTGCACGCCGACATGTTTGAATTTACGACGTTGCTGCATCGGCGCAAAAATGCCCCGCATCAGCACGCGGAAGCTCAAATCGTTCAGTCGGTATCCCAGGAACAGCAATGAGCTATTCGCCAGCGCCGCCCGGATCACCGGATGAATGCGCTGCAGGTTGGCAGCAATGTTGACCATGAAGGTGTAGTGAGCATCCTCGGTCAATACCAATGATGAGATTTCCTGTTCGTTGCCGAACAGGTGATAAACGAGGGGCTTTTCCGGTGTGGGGATGTAATTGGGGTCCTCATCGAAAATGGACGGCACATCCTCCAAGTCATCGTTCCAACGGCACATCTCCCGCACCGGCTGTTTACCCTGGGCCACCAGGGCTGCCGTCATGAAGTTGTCCACGTTGGTCGTCACATACAGCGGCAAGTCCAGGCTCGCCAGTACCTTATGCACATCGTTGGGACTGTCGGCCGTCAAGGTTTGCCAGCCAATTGCCTGCACCAGCTCGCTCAAGCCGTGATAGCGCAGGCCCTGACGCAACGGTGCGGGGACGCGACTGAGAAACGCCTTTTCGAGGAATTCCAACAGCGCATAGCGTGGAAAATCTTCCCCCTGGTTGACGGCCAGATACTGGGCGAGGGCATGAGGATTCATTTTATCGCTAAACGGATAACCGTGTTCTTTAGCCCAGGTCTGAGCGATGACGATAGGATCGGGCAGCCACTGGACACGCGCCCGCGGCCCGATAATGGGTGTACACTTGCCCATCTGGATATATTTCATGAGGCCGCTCCAAAAGACACGCGGGGCGCGATCGCCGAGCATGTCACCGCGCGCATCGGCCTCGGCGCTCCATAGCTGACAGGATTCCAGGCGTGTCAGGAGCACCGGCACAATGGCGTCGGGACGCCCGGCGGTCAACAGGGTGCTGCGGGCCGCGTTCATCGCGCGATCAACCTGGCCGTGTTTGAGTAATTGCCGATAGAACACCGTATTCAGTTTACGCGCCGATTCGACGGTCACGAAATCTTGCATGGCAACAACGGCCGGCAGGCCTACCCCGATGAGCTTTGGCCCCAGGCCGAGAAAAGCATCCGTGGTCGCGCGCACGGCACTTTGACACGCCGCCAGGAAGACGAGTTGCGGACGCACATCCTGCCGGGCCAGCATATTCACCAGCGCATCGTCACCGACGATGTGGGTAGTGCCTGTGTCATCTTGCAGGTAAAGCGCGGCCTGGCGGCGAGTCGCCTGGTACGCCCCATGCCCCACATAATGCAAGATGTGGTAGCCTTCGCGCAGGGCAGCTTCCAGACGTTCCAGGGTGACCGGCGGCTCCAAGTAGGTGATATTCAATGTGTAGTCGGTCGCCGGGCCGGCTGCAATTTCCTCAAAGGCGGCGCGTTCGCGGCCTATATCGAGAGGCGTCAGACCATAGTCGGCTATATCGGTCGGGGCGGCAATGGCCACCAGCAGGCGGATGACATTGCCTTCGATGGCGCCGCGCCACGGCAACTTGACCGGCAGAAAGCGCGTGAACGGCGTATCGGCAGCGGCGGAGAGCATGACGCCTTGATCGTAGAGCAGTTCCCACGGCAAGGCATGGAGTTCGGGCGCGTTCACATCAATCCACAGGCGAATGCGGCGTTGGGGGGCCTGTCCGCGGGCTTCGCTCCACGCTTCACGTAATACCACATCGCTCAGCAATCTCTCACGCAGGGCTTCACCGTCGGCTTGCAGGTCGCCGCCGGGAGTCCACTCGGCGATGGACGCATCGAGGTAACCACGGGGAAAGACCTGGTGTCTGCCCAGCCTGATTTCGACGGGATACCCCTCATCCTGTTGTGGAAAGATGCGCAGTTCGAGATCAATATCTGCCATTCCGGATGCCACCTCAACATTTGTGCCTGGAAGCCCAGGGAGTAGCAGAACGCGATGGAGAAATGGTAGCCACGTCTGCGCCCTTGCACGCGCCAAACTCGCTTTGATGTGGAAAAGCTATAAAAAGTATAGCACAGTGTTCGAGAAATGGCAATGTGATTTTGTAAACCGGCCTTTGCGGAGGACAAACCCTGCGGGGAATAACAGTGCAACCAACCCGAAAGCCAACGGCAATCTTAAGTGGCGCCGTATCACAGAAGCGAAGACGGCCATCTTTCAAGGCCTTGAGCATGACCCGCACAGGACTCGAACCTGTAACCAAGGGATTAAGAGTCCCCTGCTCTACCATTTGAGCTAGCGGGCCGAGTAACGCGACGCTTATCCTACCACAACCCTCAAAATTGGCAAGCCCTCTTAAAAACAGAACGTCCCTGCGCAACCCCCCAGGGACGTTCTAGCCGCAGCGTGTAACGGCGCTTTAGACAGGATGGCCGACCTGCATAACACGGATTTTATGCTTCCGCGGCTTCCTGTACTTCCGGCACCGGCTCTACTTTGTGCCCGCGCTCCTTGAGTTGAGCCTGTTTTTCCTCAACCAATGTCTTGGTTTGATCGTAGAGTTCTTTGGCCCGGGTCTGTAAATCCTTGGTCGCATCTTCCAACTTGTGCCGGGCTTCGGCTAACATGCGCTCGGCCTTCGCCCGTGCTTCATCGGCCCGTTGCGTGGCTTGCTCGCCCAGCTCGACGCTCTTCTTATGAATCTGCTCCCGCGTCTCCTGACCGGATTGCGGTGCGAGCAACATACCGGCCGCGGCCCCAATCAACGCCCCCACAAATACACCGAGTAAAAACGCACCAAAGTCACTTTCCTGATTCGACATCCTCATTACCTCCTCTTGAATTTTTGGGTGATTTTGAACGTGGCCGCGCTGCTCCCACAATGCCGACAAGGTCACGGGTGACCTGTTGCACGGCAGCAGCAAAGCCGGCCACTTTGATAAAGGGTGATACCACATTTTGACTCACAAAGGCAGTCGTCCCGCGTACCGTCGAGGCGGTATCATTCACCGAACGGAGCAAAGGTTGAATCTCGTCACGCAATACCTGGATCAACGTCTGAAGCTGGAAAATCAACAACAATACCGCCAACCCGATCAAGAACGTCTCCACGGCGACGAATACAATCGCAATGTCGCGGATGACCTGAGTGGCTTTTTCGTGTGTCGCCATGAGAACAATGGCGGCAACCAAGAGAACAACGAAGAGCACCACGCCCCCAACGATCATGATCTGAGTGCGCTTGCTCGTCTGAGCAACTGAAGCCGGGGGCTCTACTTTCGAAACTTTTGCGGGTTGAGTCACTGGCGATACTTCTGTTGGCTGCGTCGGTGAAGTCTTTGTCTCCATGGATTTCCTCCTGCACAAACTCACACACATTTAGATTATACCATGTTGCCATAAAAGAAACAAGAGGCAAAGACTGCTGATTACTCGCATGGTGCAAGACACGTCAATTTATTTACCGCCGAGCGCGCAAAAGGCGCAGAGAATGCATTTTTTATGTATCTCTGCGGCCTCGGCGTGCTCTGCGGTGAGAGATGGGTCATCACCAGGCAAAGACTGCTGATTTTTACACCGTCGAGTGGGCATCGCGATTCATTCAAAGCCATGGCCAGGCCGAGCCACGCTCCATATTGAGGACAGAGGGACGCCACCATGGTGGTTGCCTCCCGCTTCATTCACGATAAAATCACCCTATGCCAACGCCGTTTCAACATCTAGTCTATGGATGCGAAGTGCTCGACAGTGCCCATCTGCCTGAAGAAATCCGGCAATGTCTGCGCCTAAACCTGGGAGCCTACCTGCTGGGCAATACGGCGGTAGATGTGCAGTCCCTCACCGGTCAGCCACGCTATGAGACCCATTTCTACCACGTTCATGACAAACACAAGCGGCGCGCCGGCGAGACCCTGTTAATGGCTCACCCTTATCTGGCACATCCCCACCGGTTGTTGCCTGTGCAGGCGGCCTTCATCAGCGGCTACCTGCTTCATCTGGTCTGGGATGAGTGTTGGTTGCGGGAAATCTACCGCCCCTTCTACATGGAAGCGACTTTGTGGCCCGACCACTTGACCCGTAGTGTTCATCACAACGCCCTGCGTGTACTGGTGGATCGCCAGGCCGAAGCCAAACTGCGCACCTGGGCCGAGCTGATCCCCCTGCTGCGCAGTACAGAACCCGACGCCTGGTTGCCGTTCATAGATAAAGAAGCACTCCGCCGCTGGCGTGATTGGCTGGCCGATCAGTTGGCAGATCCGGCAAGCGTGCAGACGGCGCGAGTCTTCGCCGAACGCATGGGCATTTCGCCGGAACACCTGGAGGCGGTGATCCGCGCTATAGCCGAGAATACCTATAGGCCGACCGTACCGGGCTTGCATGCCGCCATCGCCACCTTCGAGTCGCACGCCCACGCGGAAAGCCTGACCGCCCTCAAGGCATACTGGGAATGTGGAAATGGGGAGGAAAATCTTCCTTAACCTGCAGCTCATCAACGGCTGAACAAAAAATGACGCTCAGACTATCGAACTATTTTTTGTCAACAGACGACATGAACGACGTTCTCCATCCAGTGATGAAAATGTTCCGGTAGGAGGGCTATTTTCGTCAACGGACTGAACGGATTTTTTTCTTTTCAATCCGTTTCATCCGTTAAATCCGTTGACATTTTCAAAGGGGAAAAAAGAAAAAAGAAAAAAGGGGAAAAAGATGAAAAGAATCCGGCTTCTGTTGATGTTTTTGTGCTGCTTGGGATTGCCGGGGAGGCGCGCGCCGGCGGTAACCCAAGCGGTTGTCCCGCCGCCCGATGTGGCTTCGTATACCATCCAGGTCCGCTATGACCCGTTGACGTACACCCTCAGCGGACAACAGACGGCAACGTACTATAACCATACGGCCGTCCCCATTCCGACGCTGGTTTTCCATCTCTACCTCAATGCCTTTCGCAGTGCTGATACGCTGTGGATGCGTGAAGCCGGCCTGGGATTGCGGGGTTACAGTTACGATGCCGCTTATCCCGGCCAGATGCGTATCGAACGGATCACCCTGGCTGACGGCACGGCACTCACCCTGAAGGCGCTGGATGACGATGAGACTCTCGTCGAAACAAAGTTGCCGCAAGCGGTTGCTCCCGGCGCAAGTGTGACGGTGCAAATGGCTTTCAGCGTCCAATTGCCCAAAGTGTTCGCCCGCGCCGGCTGGGCCGACGGTGGCGATTTTGTATTCGGTGGACAATGGTTCCCTAAATTCGGCGTGTGGGAAAACGGCGCGTGGAATGCCCATCCTTTTCACGCCAACAGCGAGTTCTACGCCGATTTTGGCCGCTATGAGGTTGCCATCACCCTGCCAGAGGGGTGGAAGGTTGCAGCGACGGCAACCGCTCCTGCCAACGTCACCCTCCATGCCGACGGGACGGCAACCCATACCTTTGTTGCCGAACACGTGATTGACTTCGCTTGGGCTGCCTCCCCCAAGTTCCGCGAGATGATCCGTGAAGTCAACGGCATTGCCGTGCGTGTAGTGTACGATCCGCGCCGGCGGGCGATGGCGCAGCGCGCTTTGCAAGCGACGGCGCGCGCGCTTCCCCTCTATGGAGCATGGTACGGACGTTACGGCAAAGGTCTCTATCCGCAACTTACCGTGGTGGTTGTCCCATCAAGTGGGGGCGGCGCCGGTGGGATGGAGTATCCCACACTCTTCACCGTGGGCGTGATGGGCGGAACCCCGTTGGCCTGCGAGCGGCTTCTCGAAGTGGAAACCGTGCACGAATTGGCCCATCAGTGGTTTCAGTCGGTCGTCGCCACCAATGAGGCGGAAGCGCCATGGCTGGATGAGGGGTTCACGGACTACAGTACCATCCGCGCCATGAATGCCCTCTACGACGGTGCGGTCTTCGATTGCGGCGGATGGAGCTTTTCCTACACGGCGTTACAACGAATGCAATACACTATGGCGCCCAATGTTCCGATGGCCGGAGCGGCCTGGGAGTATAACACGTTGGAATATGCTGCCGTCGCCTATTCCAAGCCTTCGCTCGCGCTCACCATGCTCGAACGTCTGGTCGGTGAAGCCGCGATGCAGCACTTTTTGAGCACCTATTACGCACGCTATGCCTTTACCCATCCCCACACCGAGGATGTACGCGCCGTGATGAACGAGACGTTAGGAGAAGAAGTCACCGGGTGGTTCTTCGATGCGCTGGTTTACGGCGACGGCATCCTGGATGCCCACATCAACGCTTTTGATGAGGACGTGACGCTGGAACGCCAAGGCACTGCCTGCATCCCTACAAGCGTCAAGATCACGCGCGAGAGATCGGAAGATGAGGAAACCATCCCGTGGCCCTGCGAACAGACCCGCTTGACAGTGGCCGGCGCCCCTCGCAGTGTCGAAATTGACCCTGCTTACGCCATCGTGCTCGATCGGAATCTGGTCAACAACGGTCAGCGCCGCACGCCCGACCTGGCGACCTGGTTGGGTCTCATCGTGCGCTGGACGCGGGCCCTACAAGATTTCTTCTGGGGAGGTGCCGCATGGTAGATACAACCTTGAACGCGCCAACGCCGGCGGTCCCAACGCCGCCCGGATCACTTCGCCGCTATGTGCAGCGGGTCGTTCAACGACCACGGGGTTGGCTGCTGGCCTATCTGCTGACGACGCTCCCGGCCCTCGGTCTGGCATTGTTGACCGCACCGGCCTTGCTGCCGTTCACCCGCTATCCGGCCTTCCGCCGTATGCTCGAAACCCGCACCCTGGATTTGTTGCCCGACCTCTTCACCCTGAATACGGGCAATGAAGGGTGGATGCTGTTGGGTGTGCTGGGCTTACTACTCGTCCTACCGCTCGCCGTGACGGTTAAGTTGATCTGGATTTGGCTGGAAGGCGGAACGCTGGCCGACTATGCGGCGCCGTCCGGATTGTCGGCGCGGGCGTTCGGTCAGGCCGGACGGCGTTGGTTTGGCGTTTTCCTCGTGCTCAATATCGGGGGCACAGGGCTGCTCATCGTGAGCGTTGGGATGACGCTGTTGCCGGCGTTGCTTGTCCATGGGCGTTTTCCCACCCTTGCCTGGGGAATTATCGGGATAGGTCTGCTGGTTGCCGGTCTTTGCGCCACGTGGATCGAGATGGCGCGCGCTGCCGCTCTGGTGAATGACGATCCCCATGCCTGGCGTGCCTTGAAACGGGCTGCCGGCGCCATGCGGCAGCAGTGGCGTCCCCTGTTGCTGTTGGTCGGTGGCAGCTTGCTTCTCTTCGGGACATTATTTCTACTTCAACGTTGGCTGCTGCGCCTGTTGCCGTTATCCTGGTGGCTACCGACGGCGCTCATCCAACAAGCGTGTGCCTTTGTGCGTCTGGGCATCCGCTTGACCCGGCAAGCCGGCCAGCTCGATGTGCTCAAGGCTTACGCCAACAGCTATACTGAAATCGGGCATAAAGGAACATGACTCGGACGCTGATTTTCGCAGATACACGCAGATTATCACCCGCATTCATCTGCGCACATCGGCGTCCAATTGAGGGAAAAAAAACAACCGACGATAAAATGTTACTTCGTGGCCGTTTAGACAACCAGGGGGCCAAGACATCTCTACGTGCTCTGTGCTCTACGGCGAGATATACGTGTCGGTTTGAGGTGCAGCTTCGCCGGATAGTTACTCTAGGCGGTTAGTATAGTTTGGTGAAGTGTGCAGGTTTGATCGCGCATGTAAAACGAGAAGACATGGTATAATAACTTATTATCATCATTCGATCATTTTATAGGGGAAAAAAACTTTGGCAAAACATAAGAAGAAGGCCGGTTCCTCTTCCAAACAGGGCATTGCGGTTTTACGCACACGGGGCAGCAATGCTTTCCGCATAGGCGACTATACCCAGGCCATAGAAACCTGGGAGAGGGTACTTAAGCAGGACCCGAAAATGTTGCCATTATCTGCCCTGGCGGAAGCCTATTTCCGGCGCGCACAGGAGCATCTGGCCAAGTCGCCGCCTGACCATGCGACCGCGTTGCGTGACCTGGGCCGGGCGACGGAATTGCAGCCGGAAGATGAATGCTACCTGTATCATCTGGGCCTGACCGCTCAACGCAGCGGTGATTTGAAAACGGCCATCGCCAGCTACGAAAAGGTACGCCGCAAGCCGGACGGTCCCTTCGCCACGCGAGCGGCCTACCCTCTCGCGCTGGCCTTGTTGCAAGAAGGGCTGGATCCGACCACCAAACCGGTGTGGGCCGCTCTCACCGAAAATGAAAAAGCAATGTTGCGTTCGGCAAGTGTGTTTCGCCGCCGCCCTTACAAGCTGGATGCAGACGCCCCCCAACTCTGGCATGGCCTGGTTGCATTGGATAGCGGCGATAAGGAAAAAGCCCGCGCGATCCTACAACAAGTCCTCCAATCATCGCCGTCCTCATCCCACGAGGCTAACATTGCCCGCTACTACCTGGGCGTGCTGGCGGCCCAAGCCGAAAATTTGGAGGAGGCGCGCAAGCAATGGACCACCGCCTATGCACAAGGTTATCGTTCGGCCCACCTTGCGCAAAATCTCGGCGAACTTTATTACCGTATAGCCGGTCAGTGTCTGGTCGAAGGCGATATAGAGGGGGCGCTGGCCGCGGCGAGCGAGTCGGGCCGCCACATTCCCTCCGATAACCGACGTATTGAAATACAATCACAAGTTTATCAACGACTGGGATACCAGGCGGCCCTGGCAAGCCGGTGGGAAGAAGCCATCAAACACTGGGAAATGGCCCGCCTGGCAGATGGCGGGAGTTTCCGGGTGGCCTACAATCTGGCATTGGCGCACGAGAAAACCGGCAATTTCCTCACCGCCGGCGAGATGTGGCGTGAAGCCCTCCGTCGTCGCCCGCGCAAGGCCGATCATCCCGACGCCATCACCGATGAGCAAGTCGCCCTGTTGTGGAAACGGGCCGCCGAAGCCTATGTCCAGGCCGGCGAGTACGAAGAAGCCATCAATGTCTACAAGCAGGCCGTCAAGTGGAATCCCGAAAGCCTCGAAACCCGCATGGCCTTGGTGGAGGGGCTGCTCAGCGATGGGCGTTTCTGGGCGGCAGAGAACGAATTACAACGGATTCTGCAAAAAGACGGCAACTACATCCCCGCGCTACTGCGTATGGGAGAAGTATTGAAAGAAAGCGGCGATTGGTGGAATCTCAGGCGCGCGCCTCAGTATTTTAAGCAAGTCCTGACACTGGAACCGAATAATCTGGAGGCCCGTCAAGCGCTCGCCGATTACCATCTGGATCAAGCTGAGGCCGCAATATCATGGTCGAATTATAGGGCGGCGATCGAAAATCTCAAGGAGGCGCTCTCCTATAACCCCAATGACGGCGATCTGTTGGCGCGGTTGGGGGCATGTCATGAACAGTTGGGGCAACACGACGTTGCCGAATCTTATTTCAAGCAGGCTCTTACCTATGGTGCGCAGGATTTACGTGTGTACCTCCAGCTCGTCCAATTCTGGTTGGATAAGCGTCAGCCGGAACGCGCGTGGGAGATCATGCACCAGGCCGAAGCGCTCATTGAGGATATCCCCGGCGATTTCTATTTTAGGCTGGCTATCTACGCGCTGGAAGTGGAAATAGAGATGGGGCGGCCCTGGTTGGAGCGCGTGGTGGAAAAAACACCCCCGGAGCAGAACCCCTTGGCGATGATCGGCCAACTGCTCGCTCTGACGCCGGCCTTTATGATAGCGCGAGAGTATCTGGAACGCGCCGTTGCACTCGGACAGGATACTGCCCACTCGTTGGTGTCATTAGCGATCGTTGACTTGCGCCAGGGGAATCCGCAGGCGGCCCGACAACATCTGCGCGAGGCAGAGAGAGAGCTGCGCAAGAATTACGATCGGGCCCTTATGGAGCAAATTCAGGCCACACGCAATCTGCTGAATATGCCACCTGCTCTCCTTAATACGATGCTGAATCAGTTAGCAGAGGGGGCCCCGTTCGGCGGGGC
>FWPV01009783.1_pt1 | contig 16048 bp, 12 predicted proteins | sample 2228371 | NCBI WGS metagenome assembly FWPV01 (sample SAMEA103939776, study PRJEB20133) | metagenome | reverse complement strand
TAAAATATCAGTTGCTTTTGATAGATGGCTAGGGAAAACAGAATGAAGCACGTTTTAGTATGATGTCCTATTCTAATTGACGCTTACGTATATTTAAACACTAGATACAATTATAGACTATTAAATAGATTTAATAGCGGTGGTTCAAGACCAAGAACATTAATTAATAATGTAAGAGAAGTTAATATTCCCATCCCATCTTCTGAAATTCAAAAATATATAGGAGATAAGGTTAGAAAAGCAGAAGAGTTGAGAGAAGAAGCGAAAAGGTTGAAAAAAGAGGCTGAGGAGATTATAAATGAGTCATTAAATATTAAACATTTGGATTTACTCTATAAAGGAAGTAAAGTAAAATTCGTATGGACAAGTACTGATATACTTACAGATAGAACTGATGCGAATTATTATGAACAAAAGTATGTTGAAACTATTAACCATATTAAGAAAAATTCAAAGAAATATGTAACTTTAAACAGTATAATAGATTCTATTTATACAGGTAAAAAGCCTATGTATGATGAAAAAGGGACAGAAGCATACTTTGTTCAAAGTGGAAATGTTTCGTCAAATTTTTTAGAAATAGATAATAAAGTAAAAGTTGATTTAAGTAAATATAATCAGGCATTGTTTGGTGATTTATTAATCGCTAAAGACGGCGAAACAATTGGGAAAATTGCTATTAATTTTACAAACGAGATAATAATTATTAATGAACATACTTATTGCGTTAGATTAAAAGAAAAATATAAGTTCTATTCTGCTTATATCTATTACTTATTGATTAATGATTATATAAATCCATTAATTCGTAGAGAAGCAACAGGGAGTGCACAAAAAGGCTTGAATTTTTCATTTGCTGAAAACATTATTATTCCAATATTTGAAGAGGACGTAATTATGAATTTATATAATTTAGAATTAAGGCGATGCAATAATATTTATAAATCCAAACAACTAATTCAAGAAGCCAAGCAAGATGTAGAAGGCCTAATAGAAGGCAACTTTGATATGTCAAAAGTAAAAGCAAATAGTTAAAATTTTGTACAGAGCAAAGGCAGGTGAGACCTTTGGTAAATATAAATGAATTGGTGAAAAGTTTAAATAACCTATATGACTATGGAGAAATAAAAAATAACATAGATATGCAATACCTTATAGACCAAAACTTTATTAGGCTTGCAGAAGATAGGCTGGTTATCGCAAAAAAATGGATTAAGTTCAGTGGAAAGGTAAGAAGAGAAGATTTTATAACATCTCTTCTTTGCTTCTATCCACCTCTGTTACATAAGTTGCTGAAAAAAGTGTACGAAGAGGCTTGTATCATAGGTCAAAGAGGAGACGGTAAAGCCCTATATGAATTTATAGACAGCATCCCTGAATTTGCTGAAACCATATTAAATATTAAGGATAAAGATGTAGAAGAGACGGAAGAAATAAAGTCCTTTTATCAGGCTGTGTTTAATGGATATCCTCAATATCCTTCAATATTATCAAAATTAAAGACCATACAGTTGGTTGAGGATATAGAGGATGCGGAGTTGCTACCGATGGGGGATACTCCTAATGAAATATGGGTGCGGGGCAGGAGGATAACTTCATCGGTGAACCTTTCGAAGTTTAAAGATAAAAATAAATATACCTTTACTCCATATGAATACAGGGATTTTCCAGTGGAAGAGAAAGTAGCGGAGGTTCTTTCTTACCCGTGGAAAACTTTTTTAACGATATTATCAATGGTAGCCCTTGAATACCAAACGGCTGGTTTTGAAGGCTTATCCATAAGACCCACGGACCACACCAACTATTATACAACCCAGCCTTTAGACTTTTACATTTTTAATACAAAGGGCAGGGAAGTTAGGGTAGGAAGACTTAATGATTTTGTATATGAGTTTTGCATGGAAAATGATATATACCTTTTCCCGGATGAGGCTCCTGAAGTGGACAAGGTGGTTTTTGATATGATGGATGAGCAGAAAATTGATTTTAAAGATGGGGAATACGTCCTTAATGAAAAGTTTAAAGACCTGATATACTCAAAGGATATTATTATAAAAAACCGCTCCAGAAAGTTTAAAAGCACCCTTAAAAATTATGTAGAAAAGTTGAGGAATACATTATGATTATAAAAATAGGTACGGACAGATTTTGGGTAAAGGCATCCAATATAGAAAGATGGGCAGAAATTTTAAAATCCTTACCAAAGAAAGTACCCTGCAGCAGTAAAAAAGATATAGCCAGGGATTATCTGGGCTATAAGGTTGACGAGAGCGGAAGAATTGTCAATGCTGATGAGGTATATGGGCTGTTTGGTGCAGAAAAATATAAAGACTCTTTAACTATCGTTGGATGTAACTTTATAAAGGAAATTGAAGATGGATATAAACTTACGGAGAGTGCCATTGAACTGGTGGGGCGGTATAAGCAAAATGACGAATGGGAAAAGGTATTGGCAAGGCAGTTATTAAAGTATTCCATAAGGGTTAGAAGTATTGCCTTTGCTATGTTAAACGGGGGCTACCTCTTTTTTGAAAAAGGATATATGGAAAACTTTGCGAAGGCTTATATAACCTTAAATGATAAAGAATATTATGTTTTCAGCGAGAAACCTGAAGATATAAATATAAATTCTTTAATCAATGATTATGCTTCAAAAATATTAGGCTGCTTCTGGCGAAAAGAATTGGATGTAGATGATGCTGAAGAAATAGTGTTTAAAGGAGTTAATAAGGACTATCCATCTTTGGGCTCCATGAGCACATATTTGAAGATACCAATGCTGTTATTTGATTATCTGGGTTGGATTATTGAAAGTGGGGACAGAAGATATGTCTTAGATAAAAACAAGATTAAAAATGACACTGGTAAAGAGATATATGATAGTTTAATAACTGAAAACGATACAGAGGGAGTAGAAGTACTGAAAGAATTAATTAAGGAATATTCCGATATCAGGGGCTTCTTCCCCATTGGAATTGTAGGTTCTATTCTCAAAAGCAGAATTGATAGTGAAAATCCTATGAATGAAGAACAGTGGATTGACCGTTATTTCATTACAGGCATAAATGAAGGAAGGTTTAAAATAAAAGACCATGAACAAGGGCAGCCACGGCACGGCAGAGGACTTCTTGGCAAAAAAGATTATCAATTAATTAAATTAGAGATTAACGATTAGGAGGGATGTGGGCATGTCTATTTGGGCACCCTTTGGTACCAGTGATTTTCCTTTAAACCAGCCGATGGTAGGGCAAAAAGAGTTTTATGCAATTTTTAAAGGTTTTACAAAGACCATGAAAAGTGCAGGGATGGCAACAATATTCCCACTCATTTCAAAATGGGGTGTTGGTAAGTCCCGTATCGGTTTCGAACTTATCTCGGAACCTCTTGGAATGGATAAAGGGTGGATTATTAATGAGGATGGTGAGCAAAAAGAAGTCAGGATTTTTAAACCTAATTTTGAAGATAAGGTTCTCCCCTTATACATTAGGTATTCTCAAATGTGCCATGAAGATTTAATAGGAGATAACTGGGTGGCTTATGGCGTATATACTGCTCCTCATGTTTTAAGCAAAGAATCTGACGGAAGCATTCAGGGAAAGATTATGGAATGTATTCAAGATGCTTTATCTCCTATGGGATTTGACAGAAATATATTGGGAGATTTGCTGCAGGTAAATAGCGTAAATTTAGATGAATTGGTTATAAGTAAAGAAAGGCTGGATGAATTAACCCGCAAGGGAATTGAGTATATTAAGAAGTTCGGTACTGAGCATTTTTTGATTGTCTGCGATGAACTTGAAACAGCGGGGGAAATCGCAAAGTATGGTATTGAAAAAGACAAGGAACTGGTAAGTAAAATTGACGGGGAAGCAATTCAGGTAATCACAAGTGCTATAAAACATGAGGACCCTAGAAAGAAATATCCAGAAATATCATTTCTTCTTTTATGTTCTACGGCCATAGGGGATAGTATTCAGGGTATAGGTGCATTGGATAGAAGGACGGAAATGTATGAAATGCTTCAGAATTCCTTTGCGGATATATCAGACTTCATAGATTATCTTAATAAAAAAGGTATGATACCCGAATATCCAAAGGGGTTGGTTGAAACAGCCTATACCATAGCAGGTGGTAATTTCGGCTGGTTTAACGTCATAATGCATAATGCAGACCAAAATATGGAAAACGATACCATCAGAAAAGATGTGGGATATATCTTTGAAAATATATTAAACTCCAGCAACCGCTTTAAGGAAAGTCTAATTGATAAACCTGCCTTTGACTATATTCAATGTGATGACAGATTCAGGCAGACTATCAAGCATGCCCTTTTAAAGCAAATTCCGCAGAGAAAGAACAATTATACTGCAGAAGAAATCAAAGCCATGATGAACTCTAAGGCAGAAGACGGGGAAAAACTATTTAAGGAATTTTACTGCGTAAAACTGGGAAAAGATGACTTGGCCGTATATTTAAATTCCCAAGGCTACAAAAGGGAAACAGGGGATACTTTTGTAAATAACTTTGGCAGCAGTTTCGACCTTGGTATACTGCTTAGAAGTTTAAAAACCTTTTCTCTCAATGTTAAAGAAAATGAATATATAATAGGAAAAGAGGAAGAAACCTTCCTGGACCAGGTAAGAATGTTGTATCCAAAGGCAGATATTGAAGAAGCAGCAAGGTACATATATGCGTATATTCTTGAAAAATTAGAAAAGGAAGATATACGGGAAGCAGAATATATTGGCCCTAATTTTGCATATTTGAGCCGACTTGATAAAAGGTACAGGGTGGAAAAAGATGATTTTGGATTTGTTCCAGATACAGAAAAGAATAAAGAGATTGAAGAATTAATAAAAGAAAGAAGCAAAAACAGAAAAGAGGAAGTAAGAAGAGTTCTTTCTGGTGCATGCAGGGCTTTAGAAATAAATTACCCTGAAGAAAATTTTTATACTGTCAATGGTGCTGAATGTGTCAGGACCAAGGTAGAAGGAGGACCTTACCTTGATGTTCATGAGGACAGAATAGTAGATATTATCTGGGGCAAGGATGAAGATAGATTAAAAGATGCACTGTTAGATAGCAGACTTTTAAAAGAAGGAGTACATCCTGTTATTGTAATCTCTGATTCTGTTATTAGTGCAGAGTACACCGATAAATTTGTAAAAGAAAAGTATGAAGGCATAGGAAAGTGCTTGATATTTGTCAATATAACCAGACTTCAAAAGGATATTTTAGAGGTCATGTCCATAGATAAGGACATATTGGATATAAGGGAGAACAGGAATGTTATTACTTCTACCTTTAGGGATAGAATCAGAAAAATTAGAGACCATTTTAACTTAAAGGCAAGAGAATGGTTTGAAAAATTAGATGAGGAAGGCTGGATATTAAGACCTATCATCTACAAGAAACATGATGAGAAGCAAATAGTGCTGTTGTCAAAGGCTTATAAGCGTATGCTCATCCACAACCTTGATTTTGAGGAACTTGGAAGCAAAAAAGATGTGAGATTGTCTGATGCAGAATATACGGAGTTGAAGAATGTTTTAAAATCAACCGCCATAGGCAGAATGAATGAGGGAAAAGGATATAAGGAAACGGGTTTATTCTTTCATGAGAATGAAAATAGATACAGTATAAATATACCAGCCTGCATGAACAGAATACTGAAGTTTAATGGAAACAGCAACAAATCTATGGCTGATTACGGCAATAAATTTTTCTTCAGCCTTATACATGAGGTAAAGCCGAAACGCACTTTAGAGCAGTGGATAGAGTTTATGATGGGGCTAAATCTTTTGCTAAAAACCAAGGACGGTTTTATTGAGAGAATATCCAATTATGAGTTGGACGGCAGGTATTCTGTAGTTAAAAAATGGCTGGAAGATGACTGCAAAAAAGAAATTGACAGCATGAAAAAGGTTATAAACGGTCCTTATTTGGATGTTCTTGAGAAGAATCAAGTACCTTATTATAAAGTACAACTTCAAGAGGCTGAAAAAATTAAGGATAGCATTAATGTTGATAAGTTATCAGAAAAAGATGATAAGAATATGGAAAACTTCAGAGATGTTATTTCGAAGATTGAGAAATTCCTGGGGATTTGCTACCAAGTATATGACAGTGATGGATGGAATAACATCAAAACCTATAATCCAAACATCATAAAGGATATTAAAATTGATGATAAGGATAAGCCTTTGTGGTTTAGGGTAAGGCATATAAGATTGTTTATAGACTATATTAATACCTTAAAGGACCCAGCAGTAAAGAGCATTACGGATAAAATTGCAGAAATCAAGAAAAATTGTGAGTATGGCGGATTCATGCTCCCTATTTCTCCGATAACGAACATATTGCAAAAGTATTGTAATGAACTGGAGAACTCAACTGATTACGAAAAGATGACTATATCGGGTACAGGGACTATGGTTTCCTATATAAATACATTAGCATACAAGTTAAAAGATGGGGATTTTAGTGGAGCATATAAGCGAATTGAAGATATTCTTGATGCCTGTGGATTAGAGCCTATTGAAAACAATGAATTAAAGTGGGCTAATGATAGAGGAATAATAGGTGAGTATAAGGCTATTTATAAGAATTTTACTTCTATCATTGACTGTTATAAGAAATTATCTGAAAGCAAAAGGGGGGTTGATTATTTTTCTGATGCCCCAGAAAAATTAAAAAATCACCCTGAGGTAAAAAATTTAAGCAACTGCATCAGAGAAATAGAGTTATTTGTTAACGGCGGCCTTGAACAGGAGATTGAAGATAACGAGTCTGTTATGCTGAGTAAGCCTGATGACTTTTTGGCACTTCTTAAAAAGAGTGTTGAAGATATGCAGCAGTATGTGGGGCTTATTGAAGGTTATAGGACAAATGTAATGAACTTGGCAAGGACAAAGAAGAATGAGTTTTATGATTCGTTGGTTATTAAAACTTTAGATAAGATACGAAGAGCACAGGGAAAGACTCCTGTATCTGCTGAAATCAACATGGAAGAGTATCCGAAAGAGCCCACATATGAGGCCACTAAAAAAGCAATACATGATAAAATGAGTATACTTGCCAATGAGGGAGAGGCTTTCTTTAAGAACTCACCAACTATTAAAAAGACCACATTTGGTTTCTTTAAGCAGGTGGTTGAAAAAGATGGGGATATTAACTGGGATGACTACCTTGAGGAAAAGCGTGAGTTGGAATCGGTGAAACTCATTCGGACAAAGGTTGAGGTACTGTGATGGCTATTCAAATACTAGATGAATATAAGAATAGAACAGAATACAGGCTTCTTAAGGATTTTTATGACTGCCAGGTAGTCCAGATGAATTCACTGCAAACTGGGGTTTTAGTTCTGCCTGGGATTCTATTAAGTAAACTGGGCAAACAACAGTTAGACTTACTTAACACATGGCTGGAGGATAATAAAAACCAGTTAATACTTACACCTTCTTGGGCCGAAATGAATTTAAAGGAAATCCTTCACTCATCGGTAGATATAAAAATAAGTAGAACACATGATAATTATGAGGGAATTCCGATAGGCTTTTTGATTGATACCACTGTAAAAGATGTTGTATTTCAACAAAATGGGAAGAAATTTGGGATTCATTACAGGAAGAATACGGGAACAGGTCTAGTAACGGTAGTCACCCTACCGTTATTGGACTATAAAATGATTCAGTTAGAAGATAAATTAAAGGCTCTTTTTAATTCCCTGCTTGTTGCTGAGGATGTTAAACAAGAATCCTTGATAGAAACAAAAGATTTTATATTAGATGATATTCATATTTATTTGATTATCCTGACAGGGGCTGGTATTGATTTAAGTCAGTGTCTGTCAAGTATAATTCATAAATATTTTGGAGTTTTGATTGATGAAGAAACTGCCAAGCAAGGATATCAAGACCTGATAGCAAATCAATATATTAACGAGAATGGATTGTTGAGCAAGGGTATGACTGTAGTAAAAGAAAGGAAATTGAAATCCTTTATCAATGCTGTAAAACAAAGGGGAGAAAAAGAAGATGGATGGATTTAAGGAAAATAGTACTCCAATATCCCAAAGTATAGTGGCTAATATTCAATTAGGCCTTCCAGCCACAGTTTCCAGGTTATCATCCAAAATGCGGTTTATTGATAAAATAGCCCCTGCCCTAAAGGAAAGTGGGGTGGTTAGAAATATAGAATTAATAGCCCCTCTTACTATCAAAGCATCAGGTATTGCGGCAACCAATAGGACTTCCAGTGCATTTGGCGGAATGTTATATGTTGCTGGGGCAGTAAGGCAGGACATACTTATAAGTGAAGGTTCTATTTATAAAACAAGACAGGAAAGTATCGTTGATGTAGATGAGATAGATGACCTGGATAATCAGAAAAAGTTGAAGTTTATAGATATTATCAATGTCTATAAACTCCTGTCTGACTTAATGGAAGATGATGAAAAACCCGAACTCGTTTTGGTTGATGTACCTTTAGTACTTGAGCGTTCGGATGCTCCCCTTGAAGATAGGAAGGATATTATAAGAATTTATGATAAATGCAGAGAAACCATTAAGTTTTTCTGGGATAAATATAAGGATATGGTATATCCATTTAATGAAAATGGAATTAAAATCGCATCAGTGGGAACAAAAAGGTTTGGTGCAATTATATATGCTCTGACTGAGGATAACTTAGTTTATATTCCAGATGATGTGGACAATAGCATAGTTAAAAAGATGGAAGAACTAATGCCCAAAATTCAAGATGTAGGTATTAAAAGGCTTCTAACAGGTATCCTTGTAAAAAGAACAAGGACAGCAGCATTTCAATATGACGGATTAAATAAGGATAACAGGCTGGAGCCTGAAACTTTACGAGATGTGGGATTAATAGGCATGCATATTAAGGCAGGGAACACTACACCGCCACTTTTGGTAGAAGTATTAGGCAGCGTAAAAGATTGGTCATCTGAAATGCTGGATAAACTGGCTTCTCAAATTATATCCCTGATTGCATTTGACCAGAAAAAAGCACTGCCACTGCCATTGTGGTATGCCCAATATGCTTTAAAGCCAGTCGAGGCCACAAATAATGGGAAAAATGTAATTTTAGAATACTACAAAACACAAGCCAGGGAGATGCTCCAAAATGAGGCGTTAGAGAGTATTTGGAAAGAAGATTTGGATGTGTTTGAGGATTAAGGAGGAGGGGTGATTGTAGTGGATAAATACATAGGCAAACTTATCGGCAATACAGGCAATCCTAATGATTTAAAGATTGCTCTCGAAAACAGTTTTTCTGCTAAAAGAGGAGAGTTTGTAAAAATCAAGTATAGAGAATCGGAAGAAGATGGGGACACATATGTTCTCGGAAGAATTGTGTCTATATCAAGAAACAATATTCTGTATAACTCCAATATGGGGGAGGGATTATCATCCCTTGAGATATTGCCAGGCGCACAAATTACAGGAGAAACGCTGTTTGGGACAATAGAATTAGTAGGATATAGAGATAATTACGGACAGATAAAAATACCCAGAAGGCCTCTTAATCCAGGTGAAAAAGTGTATGGTGTTGATTATGAATTTTTGTCAAAGTTTTATAAATTTGATGAAAATACTAGCCTTAATATAGGCAACCTTATAGGATATGACAAGGGAAGCAATATAGTTCCAGTTTATCTAGATGTAAATAAACTGGTTACAGAACATTTGGCGGTACTTGCCATGACTGGCTCTGGTAAATCGTACACTGTGGGTAGAATTATTGAGAGGCTTGTAGCGGAGATGAATGGTACAGTAGTTGTATTTGATGTTCATGGAGAATATGGCAAAGCATTTGAAAAGGGAGAGATACATTTTAATAACAATTTCGATTACATTAAGGATGAGAAAGAGAGGGAGAGCATACTAAAAATTCAGGCGAATTTATCAAAGATGCTGAATGCTGGTGGAGGAATAAAAGTCTATACTCCCCAGATTGATTCTTTTGATTACAAATATAGTGCAAAAAATCATCATTTAGCCCTGCAATTCGACAGATTTGACATGGATGATTTATCTTCCATTCTTCCCGGTTTGACAGAAGCCCAGGAAAGAGTGTTGGATGTTGCAATCAGGTATTGGAAAGCGAAATATAATCATCCACCAAGAGATATTCAGGATTTAACATATTTGTTATCAGATGAGCGGGGATTAGAAGAATTAAAGAGTTGGGATAACTTGACTGAAGGGGAAGCAAAAGCATTAAACAATAGAAGTGCAGCAGTTGCTTCTATGAAGTTGACCCGAGTGATAAATGAGGCGAAGAGTTTTTACACAAGGGCTATTGGTGAACCTACAGATATTTATGAAATGATTGGGGAAAAAGGAAAGAGCGTGGGAAGGCTTGTAATTATAGATTTACAAGGATTGTCAGATGATGCTAAGCAGATTATTACAGCATTAACATCCAGTGAGATTATGAGAGCAGCATCAGATAAAAAAAGACAAATAAGGCCATGTTTTCTTGTTTATGAAGAGGGGCATAATTTTGCACCTGCGGGGATTCCAAGTATATCTAAAAAAATTATAAAGAAGATTGCGGCAGAAGGAAGGAAGTTTGGTACAGGGTTTGCAATTATTTCTCAAAGACCATCGAAATTGGACCCTGATGTCACATCGCAATGTAATACAATCATTACTATGAGGTTAAAAAATCCAGATGACCAGAGGTTTATTGCAAGAACGTCAGATATGTTTTCATCATCTGATATTGAAGAATTGCCATCTTTATCAACGGGAGAAGCATTGATAAATGGTAGGTCAATACCTGCACCGCTGTTAGTAAAAGTTGGAACAAAAGCGCTTATACATGGTGGAGAATCCCCTGAAGTTATTAAGGAGTGGGGTACATTTAATGGATAGGGAAAAGATAATTGATTTTATAAAAGAAGAATTTAAAACAGGAAATATTAGGAACGAATTGTTTCCTATGATGACACAATTTGGTATAAGGGACTATTCAGAAACTGTTCATACTGTTGGCCTTAATTATGTAACTGCTATAGGGAGATATATAGAAGGAGTCACGTCCCTTTCCGAATGTCCTGTATATCCGTATCCGAATACAGGGCATTATGGGCAAATGGTTGCAGAAAGCCAAGCCAATTACGAAGTTAAGGTTAATGAGGTAAGGCCAGATTCTATTTGGTACTCAAAAGAAGATAATAGCCCTATATTGATTTGTGAATTTGAAAGATATGAAAAGAATAGAAGAAAAGACTTAAAAGTCAAAGAGAAAATAGAGAACTTGCTTATTGCTTATCATCAATTAGGTGGGGATATCCCTATCATATTATTTATATATTGGAGTTATGCTGGAAAAAATCCTGGAGAAATTGAAGAATATATATCCATATTGGATAATGGGTTTAAAAAGAGTGATGGTATGTATATCAGAGGAATTAATGCATTAAAAACCAAGTATTTAATATATCGGTGTGTTGCTTCAGGTAATGCAGATAATCTTATTTTAAATCAATGGGTAGAGGTTGGATAAAATGAGAAAAAAGAAAGCCGTTAATTTTCGCCCACAGGTAGATATGAATATAGGAGACAAGTATTTGCTAAAGGAATTTATTGATGAAGGTTCCTTTGGTTATGTATGGAAAGCGGTAAATCTTGAAAATAGGCAAATAGTAGCACTCAAAATACCAAAAGACCAGGAACGGGGAGATAATACTCTATCTGAAGGTAAAGAATTTATCGATAGCCATCATCCAAATGTTATTTCGCTATATTGGATGGGGCGGGTAGATGGAGTTTTTCTAATTGAAATGGAATATTTTAGAGGTTATAAACTGTCTGATGAGTTGTGTGAAACGGGATTTAAGAGTCCCAGGACATTTGAAGAAATTTATAAATTATTTTTGCAGATACTTGATGGTGTAGAGTATATCCATTCAAAGCATATTTGCCACGGGGATATAAAGCCTCAGAATATTCTAACGGATGGGAAGATAGTGAAAATAACGGATTTTGGTACAAGTAAATTGATAGAAGATTTATTTATAAAGACAATTGATGGTGGAGGCACCTGGGCTTATATGGCTCCAGAAGTGGCTGGGTCTAACCGCAGGTATCTTAACTCGGATATATATGCATTGGGAGTGCTTTTATACAAGTTTTTAACTGGCAGGACTCCTCATGAAACTGCTAATCAACTTATAAATAATATGCCTTATCCAAGGCCAAGAGAGATAAATGATAATATACCTGAATCGGTTGAAAGAATAATTTTGAAGTTGTTAAAAAGAAATCCCGAAGAAAGGTATCAGAGTATTGAAGAAATAAAAAGTGATTTCGAAGAGGTATTAAGGAATGGAAATAACAATATTATTTCTTACAATGAGCGGGTTGAAGTAAGATATGAGGATATTGATTGGGTAGAAAGAGTAATCCGATACTATAAGAATAAGGAATTTGATAAGGCAGAATTACTGCTAAAAACGGAGTATGAGAATGGAAATAAATCTGCTGACATATTGTATCACATTGCTTATACATATTTTCAGCAGGGAAGATATTTTGAAAGCATGGATGTATTAAACGGTATAGATATTAAAGAGATAGAGGATGTCAGAAGAGAGGCTTTAGAAGATAATCTTCTATACTTAAAAGGAAAATTATTTTTTGAACTAAAAAGATATGAGGAAGCAGTCAAAGTCTATGAAAAACTTGTATCAAGAAATCCAGACGACTTGAACTATAGATATAAATTGGCATGTGCCTATGGCTTAAATAATGAACAGGAAAAATCCATAGAGATTCTGGAGGATATTAATAAAAAGACTCCTGGAATGCTCTATATAGTAAAGAAACTTGGTCACGCATACGACCAGAGAAAAGACTTTAAAAAGGCAAGGGCTTATTTTAATTATGCCATACGTTTGGACCCGAATGATACGCTGATTAGGAACAGATTGGAGGAATATAGTAAGTATTTAAGTTATCTTGGGTATTAGGGTGAGTTATTTAGGTTTGGTAGAAACCAAGTTTCATAAATATATAAGAAAATCTTGAAAGTGTGAATTAGGTTAGTAGTATTAAAAAAATAATATTGGGGTGATGAGCATGAATACAGTTTTTAAAAAGGAAATTGAGGATATAAGTGTTTCATACGATTTGCTGGAGGACAGTTTAGAAAATCTCAAAAATAAAATTCTGCAAGAGTATATACCTGATTGCAGTAAGAATGGTCAAGTTGAAGAAATACAAAACGCATTACAAGTGCTAAAGCAGGTTGAAAGCCATATGAATGAACTTGTTAAGTTGCGAAATTCTTATAATCAAGTATTTGGAAGTTATATTTGTAGCAATAATGAAGAGGATACCGAAGAAATTGAAGAGGAAAACGAAAAAGACATAAAAGATGTGGCAGATAGAACAACATGGAAGAGAGAAAATGAGAATATAAGGATTGAAACGGTAAGACCTGACAAAAGCAGCAGTTACCCTAATATTATTCCAGTACATATCTTTGAAGAAATTGTCAGAACCATCATCGACCAATTTGTTCGATATAATAAGGACTATATAAAGACATCTACAATATCTTCACTATTGAATGATAAAATTATGCAGGAAACAAATTATAAAAAGTCTCCTAAAACCTTGGTTTATAGTGTTATTAAAATTCTTATAAAAGAAGATATATTAGAAAATAAAGAGAATTATAAGCGAGTATATGTTTTAAAGAAAAGTACTGAATACATATTGAAGTGGTTAAAGAATATTTAATAGTATGGGCAAGATTATAAGAGTTATATTAAGGTGCCTGGGATATGATTAAATATGTGTGCGGAGTAGTATGACTACTATATTATTATAAAATGAATTATAGTGAGGTAACAACATGATTTCTGCTTCTATAGAAGATTTTATCAAGATGTTTAATTGGGGTATTATCACCAAAATGTACGGCAGTTCTCACAGTTCCGTTATAGGATTTTTGTCAAGCGAATGGATTAAAAAGTCCTCTGACCATTCGGTGTTGGATGGAGCCCCATCCCCTTTTGTAGGAAAGGGAAGAAAAGGGCAAAAAAACGCAGATATTCTACTATGTAAAGGAGATAAACCCTTTATAGTAGTTGAGGTTGAAACGATAGTATCTAAATATTTGGAGAAGATAGATTCAATTGCAGCCTATTTGGAAAACACAAAAAATTATGATGGGATTGCTTTTGGCCTATTGGTTATGCTCAATTATACAAATGGTGCAGACAAGTATAAGCATAATTGGCATGCTGCAAAAGAATATGCCATGAGTATAGATATCCCGATTGCATTTGTTTCTATTGAAAAGAGTAAGGCAGATTTAGGGGATACTGTTTTGGACCAATTAAAGAAAAGAAATGAGTATTACCCGTGGGAAACGAGCAGCATTGATTATTGGGTTTATGGAAGTGATAGAAAGATAATTGAAGGGAACTTGTTGAAAAGAAGTAATGTTAATTAACTGCATAACTGAGCAAAGAGGAGAACTAGGGGAATGTTAGGAATGGAGTATTAGTTTTAACTGATTATTGATAATGATTGTAAAATCATAATTCAAGAACTATGCTCAGAGTAAAGTTTTGAAAAACAACAATATAATGAAAGGGGATAAAAATGTCAAAAGAGCATCCTTCGGTATTTATCAGTTATGGTTGGGATAGTGAGGAACACGAAAACTGGGTAACAGTTTTAGCGGCTAAATTGAGAGAAAACGGTGTTGATGCAACGATTGATAAATTTGAAACGCAAAGTAAAACTGTTAACTTAAATAGAATGATGATAGAAAAAATAAAAAATAGTGATAATATCGTGATTATTCTTACCGAAACCTATGCTAAGAAAGCAGATACTTTCCAGGGCGGAGTTGGCTATGAGACAAATTTATTAATACGATATATAAAAGATAATCCAGATAAGATAATTCTAATAATGAGGCATAAGGGAGACTATAGAAAGGCTGTTCCATTTTATTTGGAAGGGTTTCATTTTATTGACTTTTCACATGATGACCAATTTGATATTAAGTTTGATGAATTACTGCACAGAATTTATCAAGTAGATGTAATTGATGTACCAAAGGTAGGAGCCAAACCCAAATTGAAATCAAAGAAAATTATTTATGATAGGACAGTAAACGAAATTACTAATATAATTCCCAATTTTAAAGAAATAACGGATTTGGATAAAAACAAATTTATGAAACAAAGTTATTCTAAAATATTATCGCTTTTATCAGACTTTGCGGAGCAGACCAAACATAAGAATAATAATTTTGATTACGATAAAGATATTGTACATAATCAAAAGACTATAATGAGATTTTATATTAACGGTATGGAAAAATATGCAGTTAAAATATGGCTGGGGAATTTGCTCGGTGGTGCAAGTCAAAGCATTTATTTGTCATACGGGAGATTTAGTATTGATAGCGATAATTCGTTTAATGATGTAATTGAATGTGAAGTAACTAAAACTAAAGATTTAAAATTAAAAATGACAATGAATTTTATGACGGGAAATAATGCTAGCGATGCATATGGAATTGCCGTTGAAATATGGAAACAAATTGTTCAATATTTAAACCATTAACTCATAAAAAATGAGGTGATTTAAGATGAATGTAGATTTTAAAGAAATTAAGGATTACTTTTATAACAACCGTTACAGCAATAATATTGCCCGTAAATATGCAGGCATGTTTGAAAAAGTTTCACAAGTAATTGATGAGGATGATATATTATATTTTTATCCAAAATACTTATTTGTTGATGAACAGACTTTACAATTATATTTTATCTTAAAAAACAACAAATTTATTAAAGTTTGGATTAATGGTGATAAGCATATAGTTATAGAATATTTTAATATTAACAGAATTAAGAGTGTTACTTATGAATGTCCTTTAGATGATTATGGCGACTATAGGTTAACTTTGCTTTTTGAAGAAAATGTAGAAGAAATTACATTTATCAGTAAAGAGGATACAAATGAGGGTTGGAAATATAAATTTGATAAAG
>FWPV01009780.1_pt1 | contig 16051 bp, 11 predicted proteins | sample 2228371 | NCBI WGS metagenome assembly FWPV01 (sample SAMEA103939776, study PRJEB20133) | metagenome | reverse complement strand
ATCATTTCCTGCCATACAACCCGGAGCTGGTGGAGCGGGCGAGGGAGTTGCGCCGAAATCCCACCCCAGCCGAGAAAAATGTATGAAATGGTTTTCTACGCAATTTTAAATTGACTGCGCTGGTCTCCACTCAGCGCGAGTTGCTCACGAAACGGACATCGAACCCGATGAGGTGGAAGTTGAAGAGAGCTGGTCACCTTAGAGCCTCACACGACGTAGAGATTTCTGAATCCAACATGCTAAAAAAATCGAGCACAGAGAAAATCTGTCGTATTAAGAGATAACTTCACAAAATTCGCTGGCAATACCGACCAGGGAGCATGGTCCGAACGGTTATCTCAACTTCAGCTCAGCAGGCTTGTTGACTCCAGGGAATTATTGATATATTATCAAGGTAAGTTGAGGGGTTCAAATCGATAGGGCGGGATGCCAGGAGTAGTTTGGGGAGGAAACTATGTACAAATCAATAGCCAGAACTTGTATTTCTATCCAGAAAAATTGCGGAAAGCTGATTGTAATACTGCTGGTGGTGGCGATGCTCAGCCTGGCACTGCCTGGTGAGAGCCAGGCGGTTTTATTTAATCGCAAAATCAGCCAGGAGTTACCAGCGTTCGGGGATGTTCCCAACCGCAGTTCCGGGGAGGCGGTTTTCAGCCCAGACGGTCAGTATGTCGTCTTCGTGGCAGACCGGGAGAACGATGAGATGTTCGAGCTGTACAGCGTGCAACGGAAAGGGGGTGAACCAGTCAAATTGAACCCGCCGCTGGTGAACGGGGGGAATGTGAATTTGTTCCGAATCTCGCCGGACTGCAAGTACGTGGTCTATATCGCAGACCAGGAAAAAGACGACGTGGACGAGCTGTTCAGCGTGCCGATTGAGGGCGGTGAGGTGGTGCGCCTGAACAATCCCCTCAGTGCGGGAAGCAATGTGGAGCACGATTTCGATATTACGCCCAACAGCCTGGGGGTGGTGTACCGGGTTGACCAGGATCAAGATGGGGGAGCTGAACTCTATGGAAACTGGATCACGGGCGGAGCCCCGGTCAAACTCAACGGGAACCTGGAGGATACCCAAAACGTAATTGATTTCCGAATCACACCTAACAACTTGGGCGTGGTGTTCAAAGCTAATCGAGTGGGTGGGGGGATGATCAATCTCTACGCCAACTGGATTACTGGCGGCACACCGGTCCGCATCAATCCGGATATTGGAGCTTTCAATGTTGATAAGTATGTTATCAGCCCTAACAGCCAGGTGGTTGTCTTTGAGTTGAAGTCAATAGTCGGTGACGCACGTTTGTTGTACCGCGCCCTGATTACAGGCGAGTCGCCAATAAAGCTCCATCAGAGTCTTTCGATGTACTTATTTGCCATCAGCTCGGATGGAAGCCGGGTTGTGTACATTACAAAGGAGCAGGTATACCTCACCAACAACCTGTACAGTACACCCATCGGGGGCGGGGATGTCACCCAACTGAACGATCCCCAGACGAGCGGTGATGGCGTTGAGACTTTCAAATTCGCCAGTGACGGCGGACAATGGGTGGTGTATCGAGCGGACCCGGCGATTGATTACGTGTACGAGCTGTTCAGCGTGGCGATCAGCGGCGGCACGCCCATTCGGCTGAACCCGCCCCTTCAGAGCGGAAGAAGCGTTGAGACTTACCGGATCACGCCGAACAGATTAGGAGTGGTCTATACAGCCGACCAAGAGCAGGACGATGTTTTGGAACTTTTCAGCGCGCCCGTTGCTGGAGGGGCTGTGCATAAACTCAACCCAGCCCTGGCAACCGGGGGCGATGTATCTCGTATCTTCCATATTTTGCCAAATAACCTGGGCGTGGTCTATACAGCAAACCAGGATGATAATGAAGCGAACGAACTATACGTTGCCAGCATCCTGGGCGGATCGGTCTTAAAGTTGAACGGGGCGCTGGTAGAGGGAGGCGGCGTGACCTCTAGCGGCGTCGATGTTTCATCCGATAGTCAGGCGGTGGTATACCGGGCTGACCAGGAAGTGGACGAGAAATTCGAGCTGTTCATCACCATTGAGGGTCTGGAGATGTATCTGCCGCTGTTGGTGAGACAAGAGTAGGTCTTGGGAAGGGAGGGAATCCCCCCTCTGTCCCCTCTTGGGAAGGGAAGAATTCCCCCTCTGCCCCCCCTTTTCAAGGGGGGATGGAAGGGGAGGCGATGAAAATAAAGGCGTTTGATCCACAGCGATCATTTCCTGCCATACAACCCGGAGCTGGTGGAGCGGGCGAGGGAGTTGCGCCGAAATCCCACCCCAGCCGAGAGGAAATTGTGGTATGGCTACTTACGCCATTTCAAATACCGGGTGCTGCGCCAACGACCGATCAATCAGTACATCGTTGATTTTTACTGCGCCCATCTCAGGCTGGTGATCGAGGTGGATGGAGCGCCTCATTACACCGAGGCAGGTAAGGCTTACGATGAAAAACGCACTCAGGCGTTGGAAGGCTACGGGCTACAGGTGTTAAGGTTCACGAATGACGAGGTGTTGCGCCATTTCGAGGAAGTATGCGCCAGGATAGAGCAGGTGGTGGAGGAGGATAGTTGTTGAATTGGGGGCAACGAGAGGATATAGAGCCTTGCGCGACATAATATACTCAGTCTTTTGCCTTATCCAGACATATGTGACATAAAATCACAGCCCATTGACGGTGCTTCATAAATTCGTTGAGGGCTTTTATGCTGAAGTGCTTTTCGCACCACCAGACCTGGTTACCCCATTCACCCGTTTCGGCGCAGCCGCAGGGTTGGATCTCTCCCTTTGGCTCAATTCGACAATCAGTCAGGTGAATGGTTAAGGTACGGTTCGGTTTGTTGGCAGAAAACCTGACCATAGTTCACTCCATTAATTTATCTTTGATTTCACCGGGCGAAAATAAAACCTCCCACCTCCAGCGCCCAAAGCCTCCATGATCATTGACAGCTCTGATCCACTCATCTAGAAAGCGCAGCTTGACATGATCCTGTTCTGAATGGATGCCTTTGGTTTCCAGTACTACCATTTCTCCGTTTAGAAGCCGCACCAGAAAATCGGGGCGGTATTTACGCACAACACCACGGTAGATGTAATGGACCTCAAATCCCAGGTGGTCGTTCTTTACCCAGGCGGCTACATTGGGATGATGATCTAAGACATAAGCATCGGAGGCTTCCCAAGTGCTATCATAAACGCAAAAATTGATATGAGAGCGGATGGTACGCTCACACGGCTTACCGGTGTACCAAGTGCCCATATCCGCCGTAGAGCGAATGGGATGATCCCGGTCGAAGACCGGTTCCAGGCGTTCGGAGTTTGAGAAGCGTATGGCATCCCAAATATACTGAACCACGCGGGTCATATTGAGTGTGATAATCAGGCGACGGCGCAATTCATCCTGGTAGAAGAGTGGCGGATGGATAGCAATTTTATCAGATGCAACAAACCGCTCGACAATGCGCACCAATTGAGCCAGGAGCAACTCCTTATTGCCCAGCCAGGAAGTCTGCATCTGGTCATAGACATCACGGGCGACCTGGAAGATAATGCGTTGAGTGCGGAATTCACGCGCCAATCTTTCTAGCTCAATGCGATCAATGCGGGTCACATCCGGCTTTCCTTCAATCAATGGGGCTAGCTCGGCGACCTGGGCAGTTTGGGAAGCATCTAACATCAGCCGGCTTACTTTATCCCAATCCAAATACAGAAGGGGACGGTAAACGTGTTCTATACGGACAATATTTGGGAAGGTAATTTCAAACTGGCGTTTTGTCGGGTCAGGTTCAATGGCAACCTTGGGGGCAGGAGGTGGTGGGACTACATCTTCACCACTTTCATGGGGCAGGAAAGTAAAAGGCACACCAAAGATGTTAACATATTCCGGATCAAACAAACCAGTTTCCGGGTTAATTTCATAAGATGTGCGGCGTAGACCGCGACCTACCACTTGCTCACATAGAAGTTGGCTGGAGAAAGCGCGTAAACCCATAATATGGGTGACAGTTTTGGCATCCCAGCCTTCGCTGAGCATTCCCACCGAAATGACGTTTTGGACTTTTCCCCCTGGCTGATCCGGACGACCGACGGTATCCACCATGCGGCGTAGCAGTTCAGCTTGCTCGCTTTTAGTGAGCTTGCGGGTTAGCGCTTCTTCGTCTTCTAAAACTGGTTCCTCGTCCAGATCGGAAATCGGTTCCTCCTGCGATTCGGCTTGGTCAAGCACTTTTGAATCAATGTGCAGGGTCCGTTCAGGATTGCATAGCTCATCAATATGTACTTTCTTGTGATCAAAGGCAAACTTAACACGAGCTGCGGTCTCAGTGCGGTTAGCGACAGTAATCATTACAGGTGGGGAGGGCAGACCAACTGCCTGCCACTGACGCAAAGTATCTCGCCAGTCCAAACCGAGAAGGTAATAAGCATTAAGCACCAGATCAGGTAGCGGCTCGTGAGGCTCGGCTCGACGTGAGAGGTCATCTTTCACTTCTGGATCATTATAGATATGGTAAAGACGCGATTTGTACGTTTTTGCATCCGGTACGGCATCATCGCGCACCACGACGCGCGGCGTTTTGACCAGCCCCGACTCGATGGCATCGTTGAGACCGAAATCGCTGACAATCCATCCAAAAAGCGTTTCCTCAGTGCTTTTCTTGCCGGAAGGAGAAAAGGGCGTGGCGGAAAAATCGTAACAGACAAGAATTCCGCGAGCACGTTGGATTCGATCCAATCCGCCTACCCAGATGGTGGCTTCTTGAGCGCTATCTTTAAAATCCCTCAAGCGCATGTATTTACCCAGAGCTTCGGGATTAACGCGCCAGGCATGGTGTGCTTCGTCATTGATGACCAGAATATTACGGGCATTAGACATCTCACCCAACACTTCACGCACATAAGCTTCATCACTTTTGAGACCACGCTTATCCACACTGCGCTTACGGGCAAGTTGCTCGTCAGTCTCCCAGTTGAGAGCGTGCCAGTTGCGCACGAGGACACGACCCTGGCGCAATTTGTCAAACAAGGATGATGGGACAATACGGAATGCCTGATAGTAATTGCCCGGAGCAGAAGGAACGAGGACGGAGAGACGGTTTTTGATAGTCAGACCAGGAGCGATGACTAACACGTTCTTAGAGAACCGTGTATCCTGGGGATATGTTACCTTATTAAGGATGTGCCAAGCGATGACCATCGCCATGACGATTGTTTTTCCGGCGCCAGTAGCCATCTTGCAGCAGCGACGCAAGAATGCACCACCATCGGAAGGAATGTTAATGCCAACTTTCTCAGCTTCAGGAGCCTCGGTGAGCCAGATGAGTGTCTCAACCGCCTCTAACTGACAGAAGAAAAAACGGCGGGCTTCATACTCTTCAGGATCCTGCCAATGATCCAACAGGCGGCGGGTGATGCTGCTCACGCCGGGATAACCAGCCATCCGCCAGGCATCCACCCGAGGGCGAATCTGGTTGACCAGTGGGATTGGGACGAAAATACCCGGGTCATCGAAGGATTTAGATGCATGAGAAGCAACCACATAACCAGCGGGACGACGACCTTTTTTAAGGGAAAATGTTTTAGTGGCGTGGTCGTAATGCCAATACTGGCGCGGCGCTTCGTAGGGCGAGTTGATGATCAGGCGGTCTATGGTGGTGCGAGACACAGCTATGCGTCTTTCAGTTCTTCCAGAAATATATTAGCTTCTTGCGAGAGAAATTCTGCTCGTTTGTCAAGGAAATCTCGATAATTTTCCACACGCCATCGCTGAGCCAGAAGGTCTGAATCCAACACTGCTTCTGCATAGTATTCATCAATAAGGTGATTCAAGAGATATTCTTTTGAAATACCAAAATCCTTTATGTAGCGTGAGGGTTCCTTACCACTCAGCTTATTGACATTTGTACGTTCGTTCAGAACAGTTATATTTGCAAGCGCATGAATCTCATCGTCAGATATTCCCGCTTTTACCAGAACGTTTCGGGGAAAAATATGATGCCATTGCGGATCAAATCCGGTCGCAAGCGGGCTACCAGTTTTTTCGTAACCGATTCGGATATCGTCCACCCAATCTTTCGCTTTGTGATGAAAAAGAAGGAGATAAAGCATTAAGCGTAAGAAGCGATGACCAGCGCGGTCATAACGGCTCAAGAATTCCTCCTTAGAGATAGATGGGGGAGAATTTAACCTCTTCTGCAGAGCTTCTAGCGCCCGATCGAAGTTCTCAGACTCGGTGATAGAACGCACGTCTTCATTGAGGCTGGTGATCGCCGAACCACTATAACGCCCATCCCGATTAGCCAGTAAAAACCAGCGAAATGCTTTTTTAAAGCGATAACCTTGCTGTTTATGCCAATGATGATGCATTACAAAAAGCGGTATCAGGCTGTTCATTGAGGGGAGGAGGTCTGAAGACATGATTCCAAATTCCGCTAGCCGCCTTAGTACTTCGTCAATGATTGATTTTGTGCTGTTCCAAATCCCCGGCAAATTATTTGGCTCCCAAAAGTCTTTGGGAACTTCGATGAGGCGAGCACGTTTCTTTCCAATCCCGGTCATTGTGCGCACAAAAACGCCAGCATCCAGACTCCAACCTCTTTCTTCAAGCTTATTACAGAATGGCAAATATTTGTTACGGACCCATCCGGGATTACGCACAGCAGCCAAAGCGAGGACAACATCCGCTTCTCTGACTCGGGTTCCCTCTTGATTCAATCGGGCAAAAATTTCAGCCACATCCTCGACTTCGTGATTGATTTTGATGATCGGAATATCAAGCTTCCTGATCTGCCAAAGACTCTGGAGGCGGGCATGAACCTTGCCAAAGGTGTCCATCATCTGCGATTGATCAGTGCTAATCGCTTTGGCAATTTCTTGCGCCACAGGCGTTAAATTTTCAACTTTTTCAATGGTAAGAACACTTCTGACGTTAATCCAGCGAGGATCATGACGACGAATAGGATTCGGCAAGGCAAATTCGAGACGGTCATCTCCGTTCTCAGGCAAGAGGTTGACCATCACATCGTAACGTGCAAGCGCTTTGTTCCAACTTTCGACATCTTTCCACCAATACGGTTTCCGCCCCAACAAGAGGCACAAAGCAGTTGTGCGTTGCTGACCATCAACAATCCACAAGGAGGCTTTTGAGCCTTGGGCTGCTTTGGTTTCTTGATATTCATACGAATCCCAGAGCAGGAATGAACCAACCGGATAATTACGGTAAAGCGATTCCGCCAGCTTCTTGACCTGCTCTGTATCCCAGACAAACTCACGCTGAAATTCGGGGATATCCACCATCTTACTAACAGCCCGTTCAACAATCTCGCAAACATTCAATTGTTCAAGCGACATGGTCAGGACCTCCAGAATGTGTTATTCGATTTCGATCACCTTCAGACTTTCAATGCCTCTGTCATCCACGATTTTAACTGCGATACGATGGTATCTTCCCGGAGAGAAGGGCAAAGAGACCACGCCACGGTAGTATTCAATCAGTTCTTCGTCTATCTCGGATTTGAGGCTCTTTGCCAAACGCGCCCAACCATCCTTGTCACCCGCCATGGGGAAGAACACCTGGCGAGGATACAGGCTGCGTCCATCATAATCGGTATCAAGCATCCAGATGGCTATTTTATCCGCTCCGCCGGATTCGATATCGCCCGTCTTGGTGTTGTAGTAATCGAAGCCGAGCACAGACACGCGCCACTTGCCCTGATCGGGTCCGCTGATGATATGCTCCAGTTGCACATCAGGCTGACCGATGAGCCAGAAAGATTCGTTGCTGGCGCGCTTTTTCTTCAGGTCTTCGGTGAGTAAATCGGCGTTCATCTGGGCTTTGAGCAGGGTAACGCCCTGCCAGCGGACCTCGTCTATGTCTTTGGCAGCCTGCGGGTCGAACTGGAAGGAGGCAAAAATGAGTAATTTTGGGCGGGGGATGAGCGTCTGGGCTTCCTCCAGGGCGCGCTCGACTTGCAGCCGGTCGAGGGGGGCGTGCTCAGGACCAAACGAGATGACGACGCGCATAGGGGCATAGGCGGGTGCGCCTTCCTTGACTGAATCAGCGCCCTCAGCACTGGGGCGAGTCTCGCCATCGGCGTGTAACCAGCGGCAGCCAGGAAGAGGCTCGAGACGTGCAAAGCGGATGTATTGCCCGGCTTTGCCGCGTATGCCAGTGCGAAGCAGCTCATCGCGCCACTCCGCCTGGCGCAGGGTCTCGCCGGAGCGGGCGAGGGAGGTGTCGGCGGGTAAAAACGCAACAGGTTGCGTCTCTGCTGGAGGGATTTCCGACATCAATTCATCCGGGGAACGCACGGCGGGGGCAGGGACAGCTTCGACCGTGAAGGGACCTGTGACGCGGGTGATCTTGCGGTCTATCAGAGGTTTATCGTACAGGGTTTCCTGTGTGGGCGGCTCGTTGTTGGCGATTGATTTAAGAGTGATGTGAGGAACGGTCTCGTAGATAAAACCACTGCCCACGCCCTCCTCAGGGTGCGCCAGCATATAGTAATCGAAAACGGCAGTCATCAGGCGCTGACGGGCGAGCGCCAGGGCGACGCGGGATGTGTCGCAGGTGATCCAGCGCCGACCCCACTGTTCGGCGACGAAGGCAGTGGTCCCCGAGCCGCAGGTGGGGTCGAAGACCAGGTCTCCCGGGTCGGTGGTCATGAGGATGCAACGAGTAATTGGCACTATTGATGTTTGAACTACATACCTTTTGTTGGTTGGAGGAGGGGTATCATGCCATAATGAGTGTAAGGGTGAAACAGGATAATCAGACAATTTCAATACATACCTTATTGTTTCACCATCTTTATAAGGTTTTATTCTATTAGCATCTACTAAACGTTGAAACCCCTCTTGATCAAATTTCCATGACCTTCCCCTTGCTGGTCTATATTCTTTCCCTTGGAAAATGATTGCGAAATCTCTGTCTGGACTATACCCTATCGGGTATAAAGCTGTAAGTGTGCAAGGTATAGCTCCTTTGGGTAATAATTTATGATTCTTGAGTTGTTCACTTGACATTTCATATAAGTTTCCATCTAATTCGTATAAGTTGTAATGTTCATCTCCCTCTGCTGTTGTTTCCGTGAATAATCTATTGAATTTAATCCCATCCTTATTCTTAGCGTACCATAAAATAAAGTCATTGACTGTCCCTATAAGTTTAGACTCAAGAGTCATATTTTTTGTTCTATAAACTATTTGGCTAACGAAATTATATACGCCAAATATCTCATCCATTAATTCTCTTACATGGTGCACATTCTCATCAGAAATTTGCACGAACAAACTACCGCTCTCGTGGAGTAGCTCTCGCGCCAGCAACAGTCGGTCGCGCAGGTAGCTCAGGTAGGAGTGGATGCCCAGTTCCCAGGTATCGCGAAAAGCTCTGATCTGCTCCGGTTCGGCGGTCAGGTCCTCGTCCTTGCCGTCTTTGACGTCCCGTCGGTTGATAAACGGTTGGAAGTTGGAGCCATACTTGATGCCATAGGGTGGGTCAATGTAGATCATCTGCACCTGCCCGGCTAAGCCTTCTTTTTCAAGCAGGGAATTCATCACCAGCAAACTATCGCCAGCGATCAGGCGATTCGACCAACCGTGGGCGTGCTTGTAGAACTGGATTGCCTCGCGCATGGGCGGATTTTCACTGGGCAGAGCAAAGAGGGGTAGCTGGTAAATGCCGCCCTCACCCCCCTCCCCTCTACCACCAGCGGGAGAGGGGTGTGCCCGCACGGCTTCGATAATGGTGCGCGGGTCGATGCGCTCGTGGACGTGCAGGGAGACGGTGGGGACTTCAAATGAAGTGTGCTCGGCTTTGCCCGCCCAAACAAGCTGGGGGTCTAAATGGGGGTCGTACTGGTAGGTTTTGGGTGGAGAGGGTCGGTCTGATTCGGGCGTGACCAGACCAACGGGTGGGTTGTTCAGACGCTCTTTGTCGGTATGTTCATAGGCAAGAATGGGTGAAGTCTTCCTGGTGGATTTTTTTCGCGACATTTCAATCATCCCTCCCTGGTCCGTTTTTATTATATTATGAAATATCACCCTGATGGGGTAAATACTTCGTCTTTCATTAGAGAGTAGGATTTGTTTGATAATCATGATTTCCCTTATAGGAATGGAGGTTAGTTCTGTGTCTGATACACCCCATGAGCGGTTTTGAATGGCATCAGGTATTGAGTGCATCCATCGCCAGGGGCGGTTGACATGGGGGTGATTCGTCTTAAGGGGCGATGAAGCGGGGTATCCTGCGCTAAATTTCTGGTATCATAGCCGTATGGCGCTCAAGGCATTGTTCGAAGGGCTGGTGGTGGACGAATACGAACGTCCGGTGGGGCTGGCGTATGTGGGCGATGAGCCGTGTTATGTGGTGGACGACGACGGCTTTCTGCGCCACATCCCCTCGGAGCAGGTGGACCGCCAGGTGCTGGAGGCGATGCACGCCATGATCGAGGGGCACGAGGAGGTCATCTCGGAGCAGGCGGCGAAGATGCTGGGTCAGGACGATATCTTCTCGGTGGCGATGATGGCGAACCAGCTCAAGCAAATCGAGAGCCAGTTCGAGGCGTTGCTCAACACCGGCATCCCCGAAGAAGTGCGGGCGTATATGGGGATGATGGGCTTCAAGGTGCGCATCAACCTCCATGGGGAAGTGCTCGCCGTGGAGCAACCGGGCATGACCGACGGGGGCGAAGAGTAGCTTAGCATTGGAGCAAAGCCTGAAGCAAGCGGGGCGTTGGCGCAGTCCATCTCGCTCAAACCGTTCGGGGGTGTAAGAGTTTCGTTAAAAACACCCCCAAAAATCTCCCCAAAGCGCGCTTTATCAAAATTGGTATGCTATGATATTAAGTGTATCGATATCGGTATGGCTTGGTAAAATACAGGTAAGACCGGATTGGGAAGACCCATGAAGGAGGGTAGCGTATGATGGCATCTGACTTTATTCTGGATGTGAACGAGAGCGATTTCGAGTACCAGGTGCTGGCGTTCTCGCAGCAGACGCCGGTGGTGGTGGATTTCTGGGCAGACTGGTGCATCCCCTGTCGCACGCTGGGTCCGATGCTGGAGAAGCTGGCGAACGAGGCGCAGGGCGCGTTTCGCCTCGCCAAGGTGGACGTGGATAGCAACCCCAAGCTGGCAATGCTCTACAACGTCACCAGCATCCCTTCGGTGAAGGCGTTTCGGGGCGGGAAGGTGGTCTCTGAGTTCGTGGGAGTTATCCCTGAGCCAAAGCTGAGGGAATTCATCCGCTCCCTGGCGCCGAGCGAGTTGGACCTGGCTTTGGAGAAAGGCGAGAGCCTGCTGACGCTGGAGGAGTGGCACAGCGCCGAGGCGGCATTCCGCAAGGTGCTGGCGACAAACCCGCAGCAAAGCACAGCGTTGCTCGGCTTGGCGCGTAGCCTGCTGGCGCAGGGCAAGAGCGGCGAGGCGTACTTCATCCTCAGCCGGTTCCCCGCCAGCAAGGAATACAGCGCGGCGCAGAATCTGCTGCCCCTGGCGGAGGCGTTGGAACGGGAGGGGAATGGCTCGGAATGGAGCGAAGACCCGCTCGATGCCAGTTTCAACCGGGCGATTCGCCTGGTGAAGCGCGGCAACCTGCCGGCGGCGATGGATGGGTTGCTGGACGTGCTGCGCGAGAACAGGAACTACCGTCAGGGAGCGGCGCGCAAGGTGCTGGTGGCAATCTTCGAAGTGCTGGGCGAGACCAACCCGCTCACCCGCCAGTATCGCGCCGAACTTGCCTCGGTGTTATTCTAAGATATTCCCCCCACCTGAATACTGGTTTGGGAAAACTACCGCAGACCTGACCGGTGAGACGTGCGTCGCCGGTCAGGTCTGCGCGTCAGGCTATTTGACCTCGATGATGACGAAGAACGGGCAAAGCACCGCATTGCCCACAGAGACCGCCCATTGCTCGGCGTAAGTGCCGGGCTGGTCTGGGGCGAGCATGGGGATGGTCACCGGCAGGTTCCAGCCGGAGTTGATGTTGGCGGGCAGGTTCGCCACGTCGGCGCCGGTGTGGAGCGGCACGCCGTTATATGCGCCCAGGAAGCGCACCAGCGCCTGAGCCTGATCCCAGGGAGCGTTGCCGGTGTTCTGTAAAATCCAGGTGGTGGCAAACGGCTCGCCAGGGCTGAACTGGGTCTTATCCTCCGGGGTTTGGGAGAGCAGGGCGCAGTTGCCCACCGTGATGGGATTATCGGGGGAGACGGCGGGCGGGGTGGGCGGCGATTCGACCACGGGGATATTGGCGGCATTTTGGGCGTACACAAAGGCGGCAGAGACCCAACCCACGCCATCAGCGGAGAGGGTGTTGGTGGGGACCACCACCTGCCACCACTGGCTATCGCCGCTTTGGGCTTTGATTTCAGCCGTGGCGCCGGGCGCGGCGACGCCCAGAACCGGGTAGTTCACCCCCGGACCGCTGCGGACGTTGATGTAATCCAGGGCGGTGGCAGTGGCTGAACCGGGGGAGGGGGCAGGCAAGGCGGAGGCAGAAGGCGCCAGCGGGGCAGCCACCACCGGCAAGCCGGAGGTGTTGCTGGCTGAGACATAAATGGCTTCCACCCAGCCAAAACCGGCGCCCACCACGCCCGGATCGAGGCGCACCACCCACCAGGCACCGTCGCTGCTGACGCCCAGCAGGCGCGCTCGCGCGCCCGCCGGGGTAATGCCAAAGGCGGGGTAATCCGCGCCGGGACCGGAACGGACAAAGGTGTTCACCAGGGCGATCACCTGAGGGTCATCCGCGCCGGGTGGCACCAGCTCGGTGGTTGGAGGCGGCGGAGAGGCGGGCATGATGGGGACATTGCTGGCGTTGACCACCGTGACCCATTGCGAGCTGACCCAGCCGTTACCATTGGGGGCGATGGGGACGCTGACCGCCCACCAGGAGCTGTCCTCGTTCCTGCCGGTCACCAGGGCGGAGTGACCGCCCAGCAGGGCGCCGTAGGCGACGTAGTTCACGCCGGGACCGCCGTAGATCAGCGTGTTGTAGTTGGCGATGGCGGCGGGCTGACCGGCTTCGGGTCTGGGCAGCGGCGCGACCGGGACGTTGGTATCGGGGGTGGGTCCGGGCGCGGCGGCGGTGGGCGTGGGCTGGGGTGTAACCGTGGCGGGGGGCGGGGCGTTTTGGGTGATTTCGGCGACCACGGTCTGGGCGACCTGGGTCTGGATGGCGGGGATATCGGCGGTGGGCGCAGGGGTGGCGCTTCCTTTGCAGGCGCTCAGCGCCAGGCTGAAAATCAACCCCAACGCCAGCCACGCCGGAATTGAGGTGAACATTTTACGGGATTGTTTTAGCTGCATGGCGACTCTCCTCCTTTGCTGTGGTCGGCGCGCCACGGGCGCAATGGTCATGGATGTTTCAATCTGCGTTTATTGTAGCATGAGAATCGGGTTATGATTTGGGTGAACAGGGATAACGCTTACCCGCGTAAGGCGCAGCATGCTGCGCCTTCTACATGAATACCAACGGTGGTATGGGAAAATCGCCCTGCGGAGCGATGACCAGGGTAGGGATTGATGGTGATAGAGAGCAGCCCTACATTGAGCGATTGCCTGCGTAGGGGCGCAGCATGCTGCGCCTTCTACATGAATACCAACGATGGTCATGCTAGGGCTGCTTCGTCGCAAAGTACGCTCCTCGCAGCGACATATTACTTTCTGGTGAAAACCTCGCGCAGCTGCTTTCCTTGACTTGACAGTCAGCCCAGGACACCGTATAATCCCCAAGCCCAGGCACAGGCTGAAGCCCGGCTGGGGAATTAAGATTGCCTAAGATTTAGAAAGCAGGAAGAAAATTATGCCACCTCTGCCAAAACGTAAACTCTCCCGCGGACGGCGCGACCGCCGCCGCGCCCACGATGCCCTGCGCAACCGCAACCTGGTGCAATGCAGCAACTGCGGCGAGATGCGCCTGCCGCACACGGTCTGCCCCAGTTGCGGTCATTACAAGGGTCGTGAAGTCTTTGAAGTCGAGAAAGATTAAACCCAACCACAGCGCCCCCTCCCCCGCAGTTTGGGGGAGGAAATATTTAAACCACGAGACCGACCAGAGGGCAGGGCAGACATGAAGCTCAACCCGGAACAAACGGCGTTCGTCTTCCCCGGACAGGGGTCGCAGGCGCTCGGGATGGGAAAGGAGCTGGCTGAGACCTTCCCCACCGCCCGCCGCGTGTTTGCAGAAGGGGATGCGTACCTGGGCGTGCCGCTATCTGAGATGATGTGGAGCGGACCGGAAGAGCGCCTGAACGACACGCTCAACACCCAGCCCGCCCTGATGGTGCACTCCGTGGCGGCGCTGCGGGTGTTTCAGGAGCGCTACCCGGGGTTCACGCCGGCTTTCGTGGCGGGTCACTCGATGGGCGAGCTGAGCGCCCTGGTGGCGGCGGAGGCGTTGCCCTACGCCGACGCTCTGCGCCTGGTGCGCCGCCGCGGCGAGTTGATGAAACGCGCCGGTGAGATCAACCCCGGCGGCATGGCAGCCATTATGGGATTGGACATCCCCACCCTGGAGGCGCTCTGCGCCGAGGCGAGCCGGCAGGACGAGATCGTCCAGGTGGCGAACGACAACTGCCCCGGGCAGGTGGTCATCTCCGGCGAGCGGGCGGCGTTGGAGCGAGCGGTGGCGCTCGCCCAGCAAGCAGGGGCGCGGCGGGCGGTGATATTGGCGGTGAGCATCGCCGCCCATTCCCCATTGATGGGTCACGCCCAGGCGGATTTCAACCAGGCGGTGCAGTCGGCGCCAATAGGCGAAGCGCAGACGCCGGTGGTGGTCAACGTCAGCGCCAGAGCCGTGCGCAACCCCGAAGAAATCCGCCAAGACCTGCAGGCGCAACTGCGCTCGCGGGTGCGCTGGACCGAATCGGTGCAGGCGATGACAGCCCAGGGGGTGCGTAATTTTATCGAATTCGGCAGCGGGACGGTGCTTTGCGGTTTGATCAAGCGCATTGATAAGGAAGCTCGCTGCCTGAACCTTGGATCACCCGCCGATTTTGAGAAATTGGAAGGATTGGAATAAGCCCATGTCAGAATCCCAACCATTTTTTGAGCAAGAGGGAGTCTGCCTGTCCACTATCCAGGTCGGACCAGGCATCCCATTCGGCAGGAAGCAGGTCTATCACCCGCAGGTGGGCATTGGCGGCGTGTATGGCGCGTGGGGCGAATGTTACGACAATACCACCCTACCGCTGTTGATTGAGCACCGCATGGGTGAAAGTCTGCGGGACGAGGTCAAAATGGAACTCTCCTCGCTGGGGTTCGACTACCGCCATCACATCGCCGACCTGACAGCTCCAGAACACCTGGAGGTGGAACTGCAGGTGGGCGAGACCCTGTTGCGGGAAGCAGCGCAGGCATGTGGATGGAAGCCGGAGGAGGTGGCGGGCGTGTTGATCGGCAGCAGCGGTCCGATTAGCGAGGATTACACGGTGGAGATTTGCCGGCGCGCCGGCATCCCGGAGAGCGCCTGGAAGGTGAGCATGCACAAGGCATGCGATGGATCGGTTGGCTCGCTGCACATGGCGCTCAACCCGGACTTGAAGGTGAACCACGACCTGGGAATCAACCTGGCGGACGAATTGCGCGGGAAAAAGGTGTTGGTGGGCGGTATCGAGGGTCTGAGCCGCTTCATCGAATACTCGCGGGATGTCAACGCCTTGCAGCTCTTCGGCAATGGGGCGGGGGTGATCGGGGTGATCCCGGGGGAGACGATGCGCTTCCTGGTGGGCAAGACGCACGAGGTCTTCGATGAGGAGGGCGTGTTGGGGGTGCACATGTACTATCCGCACTCCCGGCAGCGGCGGGAAGGCGAGAGCAATGTGGAAACCAGCCTGGCTGGACCCCGGCACATCCGCGTGGCGGGGTTGATGAACGAGCCGAGCGACGGCAGACCGGTGGCGATGGCAGGACCGATGGGGATGGTCAAGCTCTTTGTGCGCAGCGGGGTGCAGGTGGTGAGCGAGGTGTACAAAGCTTACCAGGAATGGCTCAGCCGGGCGGGCGCAGAGGCGCAGAAGATCGCCGCCTGCGTGGTGCACCACGCCA
>FWPV01005761.1_pt1 | contig 16053 bp, 11 predicted proteins | sample 2228371 | NCBI WGS metagenome assembly FWPV01 (sample SAMEA103939776, study PRJEB20133) | metagenome | reverse complement strand
GCTGGACAGGCTCTCAGCCAAAGTCGAAGAACTGGCCGAAGCCCAAAAACGAACAGATGAAAGGCTCGAAAAACTCGCCGAAGCCCAAGCGAGGACAGACGAAAGGCTCAACCAACTGGCCGAAGCCCAAAAGAAAACCGAGGAAAGGCTAGACAGACTCTCAGCCAAGGTGGAACAGCTCGCTGACAATATGGACGCCCTGACCAGGGAGATGAGAAACCTCGCTCGACAGGTGGGCGCCCTCGCCGAGAACATCGGCTTCGGCCTCGAGGATATCGCCCATGTGGTACTCCCCGGCTACCTCTATCGTCACCTCGGGATCGAGATGGGGGAGTTCGAACGGAGGTTCCTCCCGGTCGATGGGGAGGACGTGGAGATCAACCTATATGCCGAGGGGACACTCCATGGGGAGAAAGTCACGATCCTCGGCGAGGTCAAGTCGAGGATCCATGCCAGAGAGGTCGAGGCCTTCCAGGACACCTTGGCCAAGGTCCTTCCTACTGTCCCGGGGAGAGTGGTCAAGGTCATGTTCGGCTATTTCTTCCGTCCGGAGGCGTCGGAGCTAGCCAGGAGATACGACATCATCCCTGTCGTATCCTACCAGCGTTGAGTATCCACCTGCCCTGCTCCCTGCCATGGAATTCATGCTCGGGATCCGGCGTGAGTCGCGGGGGCTATGCAGGGAAAGGCCTCCCCGCTTCTTGCGCCAGGATCGTCCTCCGAGAACCCTCCATGCGTCAGCTTCACGTGCCTGACAGAGCCATCGCGAGGCAGGCTCGATGGTTCCTGATGGGCCCGCCTGTTTGCGATGGTAGGTTCTCTTTTCTGGTATACCGGTCAACGAGGAGGGCAAATGGGTGACACTGTGATGCCAGGGACCCTGCAGGCGGAAAGGGCGACCTCGCTCTCCCCCGAGGGCGAGGCCTTTCCGCTGCCGGAGGAGGCAGAGGAGGCCAGGGAGGGCAAGAGGCTCCGCAAGTTGGCGGCCGAGCAGAGGCTCATGGGCCGCGAGGTGGTCGTCGTCATGGGGGTCGGTTTCGTGGGGGCGGTGATGGCCGGGGTCGTGGCCGACTCCGTCGATCCATCCACCGGCGAACCGAGGTTCTTCGTGATGGCCATGCAGAGGCCATCCACCCGTTCGTACTGGAAGATCCCTTACCTGATGAAGGGCCTCCCCCCTGTGGCATCGGAGGACCCCGAGGTCCCGGTGTTGCTACGCCGGTGCGTGGAGGAAAGAAGGAGTCTCACGGCCACCTTCTCCTATGAGGCGCTGGACCTGGCGGACGTGGTGGTGGTGGACGTCCAGTGCGACTACCACAAGGAGGCATTGGGCGACGTGAGAAAGGGGTACGCGGACATAGCTGCCCTCGAGGAGAGCCTCAGGGTCATCGGCGAGCACATCCAGCCACACTGTCTCGTGCTCCTGGAGACCACAGTGCCCCCGGGTACCACGGAGTACGTGGCCTACCCCATCCTCAAGAAGGCATTCGAGAAGAGGGGAATCATGGACAGAGAGCCGGTCCTGGCCCATTCCTTCGAGCGAGTGATGCCGGGCAAGGACTACGTGGCCTCCATCAGGGAGTTCTGGCGAGTGTGCAGCGGGGTGAACCGCGAGGCCACTGAGAGGGTCCGGGGATTCCTCTCGCGGGTGATCAACGTCAAGGATTACCCCCTGGTCGTCTTGGATCGACCCATCGAGAGCGAGACTTGCAAGATCGTCGAGAACTCGTACAGGGCCGCGATCCTGGCGTTCATGCACGAGTGGAGCCTCTTCGCCGAGAGGAACGGTGTGGACCTGACGAAGGTCCTGGAGGCGATTCGCGTGAGGCCCACCCACTCCAACATCCTCTTTCCGGGCCCAGGCATAGGCGGGTACTGCCTCCCCAAGGACGGCGGTCTGGGGGTCTGGGCCTACCATACCCTGATGGGGTTCGAGGACGAGATCTTCAAGATCACCCCGCTGGCCATCGACATCAACGACACCCGCGCCCTCCACGTGGCGAGGCTGGTGCGGGATGCCCTACGCAACATGGGGCGCCTTGTGGCAGCCTCCAAGGTGACGCTGCTCGGGGCATCGTACAGGGAGGACGTGGGGGACACGCGCTACAGCGGCTCTGAGCTCGTGGTGAGGAAGCTGGTGGAGATGGGGGCCGACGTGGCCGTCCACGACCCCTATGTCAAACGCTGGTGGGAGATGGAGAAGCAGGACTCCTACCCGGCGGACGGGCAGTCCAGGTCCAGGTTCTTCCGCAACCAAGGGGGACTGAGGGACCTCCGCGTAGAAGGGGACCTGTCCCGGGCCCTCGCTGGGGCCGATGCAGTTGTGCTGGCAGTGCGCCACAGGCCCTACCTGTCCCTGGACCCCGATGAGGTGGTGACCATGGCGGGGAGGCCCCTGGCGGTGGTGGACTGCTTCGGGATCCTGGACGACGGGCGCATCCGTCGCTTCTTCGAGCTGGGCTGCGAGGTCAAGGGGCTTGGCCGAGGACATATCCAGCGCATAAAGGAGGAGGTGCGCTCAGTGATCCACATCCCTCGCACGGCGCGAGGGGGACCTCCGAGCAGCGTCTGATGGAAAGCGCCAGGCCTTCTCAAGGAACCCAAGTGAAACAGCTCTCTCGAGACACGCCCGTCCCGGGGCCCATGAGACCAGCGGCCGAGCCCCTTCCCTTCCCGCCGAAGCCTGGCGTCGAGGGAAGGAACGCCCCGGGAGGGAAGGCCCGCGGTCGCTTGGCCATTTTCCTGTCGCTTCTGGTATTGTTGCTCTTGGGGTCCCTCGGGGTCTTGTCTGAGCTCGCTCGCCTATCCCTCCGGGAGCGGCTCTATTCACACCTGGTCCTCATCCCTGTGGTGAGCGCGTACTTCCTGTGGGCCAAGAGGGGGGCGATCATGGAGGGCCCCCGGAGCTCCTGGGCGTCCGGATTGGCCCTCTTGCTCCTGGGGGCTGGTTTGCGTTTCCTGATGCCCCACCTGCTGCACGGCCTGGCCCGAGGCGACGAGCTGGCCCTCGGGGCCCTGTCCCTGGTCCTTTGCTCCTGGGGGGCATTTCTGCTGTGCTTCGGAGGGAGGGCCTGGAGGGCTGCCTCGTTCCCACTGGTCTTCTTGATCTTCATGGTGCCTGTGCCAAGCCCCGTCCTGGATGTCCTGGTGGCGTTTCTGCAGCGCGGCTCCACAGAGGCCGCCGACGCCCTCTTTCGGCTATCAGGCGTCCCGTTTCTGCGGGAGGGCTTCGTCTTTCGCCTGCCCGGCACCGTGATCGAGGTGGCGCCCCAGTGCAGCGGGATCCGATCCGGCCTCGCCCTTTTCATCACCAGCGTCCTGGCGGGACAACTATTCTTGCACAAGTGGTGGGCCAGGGCCTCCCTCGCCCTGGCGGTCTTTCCCATCGCCATGTTCAAGAACGGTGTGCGCATAGTGAGTCTCTCCCTCCTCGGCGTCTACGTGGACCCGAGGATCCTGGACAGCGAGCTCCACAGAAGCGGCGGTATCCCGTTCTTCGCCGTGGCCCTGGCCATGATGGCCCCTGTGCTCCTTCTCCTCCGCCTGGCAGAGAGGAACAGAGCAGCCAGCGCCAAACGCGGTCCCAATCCATGAGCCCCAATGCCATCATATCCTTCGGCGGGGCGTTTGTGGCGTGTGCGGTGGCCCTCTTCGCCTTGCTCAGGGATCACAGATCCTTTGCCCACAGGGCCTTCGCCCTAGGGATGTTGGCCCAGGCGGTCGAGGCCTCCGCCGTCGGCCTCTGCATGACGGCCGACTCCCCTCAACAGGTCATGGCATGGCAGCGCGTGAGGCTCCTTTCAGGGGGGGCCATCCCTGGGATATGGCTCGCCTTCAGCCTGGGCTTCGCCCGCGCGGATCACCGAGAGGCCCTGTGGGGCTGGAAGTGGATCCTCGCCGCCGTCCTCTCTGTCCCCCTGGGCCTGGTGCTGTTGCTGGGGGGGCACCACTTCTCCCACGAGCCCGTCTTCTTCGAGACCACCGGCTGGGCCATACCGCTGGGTTGGTCCGGACTCCTCTTCCACGTGGTGGGGATCCTGTGCGCTGCATTGATCCTGATGAACCTGGAACGGTCCCTCAGGGCGTCGGTGGGGCGCATCAGGTGGCAAGTCAAGTTCCTCCTGGTCGGGGTCGGTGGGCTCATCGCCGTGAGGATCTACTCGGCAAGCCAGGCCCTGCTCTTTCGGACCGTGGACATCTCGGTGGAGACGGTCCACGGCGGGGCCCTGATCGTGGCCGGGCTGGTGATCTTCATAGGCCTGCTGCGTGCCGGTTTGATGAAGATGAACGTCTACCCCTCCCCCTCCGTGGTCTATAACTCCTTGGCGGTCTTCTTCGTCGGGGCCTATCTCCTGGCCGTGGGGGTGATGGCCGAGCTGTTGGGGCATCTGAGTGCGAGCGCCACCCTCCCCCTTCAGGCCCTCCTGGTGCTCATGGCGGCCCTGGCCTTGGCCGTGCTCCTGCTCTCCGACAGACTCCGCCTGAGGCTCAGGACCTTCATATGGCGCCACCTCAAGCGGCCTCAGTACGATTACCGTCTCGTATGGAGGGCCTTCACCGAGAAGACGAGCTCGCTGCTCGATCAGGAGGAGCTCTGCAGGGCCGTCTCCGAGCTCATCGCCAAGACCTTCGAGGCCCTGTCGGTGAGCGTCTGGCTCCTGGACGAGGCCAAGGAGAGGCTGGGCCTGGCAGGGTCCACGGTGCTGTCAGTGTCGCTCGGCGAAGGCCTGAACGAGGCCGCAGGGCCCTTGATCCGTGCCATGGAGGCTCAGGAGCTCGTCGTGGATATCCAAAGCAACGAGGGGTGGACCGCTGGGCTCAGGGGCGCCCATGCCCAGTGTCTCTCTGCCAACAGGATCAGGTACTGCGTGGCCATCAGGGCCGGGGATGCGTATCTGGGTCTCCTGACCCTGGACGACCGAGTAAGGAATGTCCCCCTCACCCCCGAGGAGCACGACCTCTTGAAGATCATGGCCGACCAGACCGCGGCCAGCCTCCAGAACCTCAGGCTCACCCAGAGGGTGCAGAGGGCCAAGGAGATGGAGGCCTTTCAGACGGTCTCAGCCTTCTTCGTCCACGACCTCAAGAACCTGGCGGCCTCCCTGTCCCTCCTCCTCCAGAACCTCCCGCTCCATTACGAGGACCCTGAGTTCCGCAAGGACGCCCTCTCCCTGATATCCGCCAACGTCCAGAAGATCCAGGGCCTCCTGACGAAGTTGTCCTCCTTCAGGAACGGGATCGCCCTTCACAAGGGTCCTATGCAGATCAACGATATGGTGACCCAGATCGTGGGGCAGTTGAACGGGGCCTTGGTGAGCGCCGTCTCCCTGGACCTCCGCGCCTCTTCCCTTGTGCAAGCAGATCCGCAGCAGATCCAGAAGGTCCTCCAAAACCTCCTCCTGAACGCGGACGAGGCCAGGACCGACAATGGGCTGATCCGGATCACCACGTATCAGAGGAACCGATGGGTGGTTGTGGAGGTGACGGACAATGGTGTCGGTATGTCCGAAGAGTTCATCCGAGAGTCGCTCTTCCGTCCCTTCAGGACCACGAAGAAGAAGGGACTGGGCATCGGGCTCTATCACAGCAAGGCCATAGTCGAGGCCCACGGGGGTAGGGTCGAGGTGGAGAGCAAGCCTTCCGAGGGCTCAACCTTCCGCGTCCTCCTGCCCGCGTCCCAAGGAGGGCAATAGGAGGTGGAGAGAGGCTCGAAACCGAGGTTGCTAGTGGTCGAGGACGATGCTGAGCTGCGCACGCAGATGAAGTGGGCGTTGTCTCAGGACTACGAGGTCTTCACCGCGGGCGACCGGCCTGGGGCCTTGGAGGTGATCAGGAGCAAGAGGCCCCCTGTGGTGACACTGGACCTCGGCCTCCCGCCAGACCCCATGGGAGTGGAAGAGGGCTTCCGCGTGCTGGGCGAATCGTTGGATGCATTTCCCGGTCTCAAGGTGATCGTGATCACGGGCAGGCAGGAAAAGGGGCACGCAGTGGCAGCCATCGCGCGCGGGGCCTACGACTTCTTCTGCAAACCTGTGGAGATAGAGGAGCTCAAGCTCGTGTTGAAGAGGGCCCTCTACCTCCATGGACTGGAGGAGGAGAACAGGAGGCTCATCGCCAGCGCGCAGGATCAGGGCTTCCACGGGATCCTGGGGAGCAGCCCCCAGATGCAGGAGGTCTTCAGCAAGATCCGCAAGGTGGCCACTACCGATGCCCCTGTCCTGCTGGTTGGGGAGAGCGGCACGGGAAAGGAACTCGCGGCCCTGGCCATTCACAGGCTCAGCCAGCGCCGCGATGGGCCTTTCGTGGCCATCAACTGCGGGGCCATACCCGAGACCCTTCTGGAGAGCGAGCTCTTCGGCCATGAGAAAGGGGCCTTCACCGGGGCCCACATCCAGAGGAAGGGCAGGGTGGAGATGGCCGGGGGCGGGACCCTCTTCCTGGACGAGATAGGTGAGCTCTCCCCGCACCTGCAGGTCAAGCTCCTTCGTTACCTCCAGGAGCAGACCATAGAGAGGGTGGGGGGACGGGAGCAGATCTCCGTGGACGCCCGTGTCCTGGCCGCCACCAACAGGGACCTGCGGGAGGAGCTGAAGGAGGGCCGTTTCAGGGAGGACCTCTACTACAGGGTCGGGGTCGTGGTCATAGGGCTTCCTCCCCTCAGGGAAAGGGAGGGCGATGTCCTGCTGCTCGCCACGGCCATGCTCCAGAGGATCGCCGCGGAATACAACAAGAAGGTGTCCGGGTTCTCCAAGGAGGCCTTGGACGCCCTGGAGGCCCACGACTGGCCAGGCAACGTACGCGAGCTGGAAAACAGGCTCAGGCGGGCCGTCATCATGGCCGAGGCCCCCAGGATCACCCCCGAGGACTTGGAGCTGGCCCCGGTGGGGCACGCCAGGTTCGGGGGCATGGGCCTCAGGGAGGCCAGGGAGGCCCTTGAAAGGGAGCTCATCGAGAGGGCCCTGGCCAGGAGCGGGGGCAACCTGACCCAGGCCGCCGCGGAGCTGGGGATCAGCCGGCCTACCCTCTACGACCTCATGGAGAAACTGGGGATGGAGAAGAAGAGATGATGGGGGCTGCACTGCATGGCGACATGGAGCGTGGAGCAGGTGAAGCGAGGGGACAGGGCTGCGGCACCCGAGAGAGAGGCACTTTGGCATCGAGAGCAGTTCATCATACCCAAGAAGGAGCCAACATGAAGGACCGGCCTTATCATCCAGGATTCGAGGGGCATGATTTCGGCATCGACGCGCGGCTTTCTCCTCGCCGGGGGCGAGCGCTTCTTGCGACCACACGGGCCATGGGGATCGTGGCCATGGTGTTGTCGCTCACCGTTTCAGGTTGCAGCAAGCCCGAGGCTCAGAAGGCCAAGCACCTCGAGAGGGGGACCAAGTACCTATCCGAATCCAAGCTCAAGGAGGCGGAGATCGAGTTCAGGAAGCTGATCCAGTTGGACCCCGGCAGTTCCCAGGCGTATCACCTCCTGGGCAACTGCCAGATGAGGCAGGGAAACATCCGCGACGCCTTCTCCTCCCTGTCCAGGGCCGTGGAGCTCAACGAGGACATCCTGGACGCCCAGGTCTTCCTTGGCAGGATCTACCTCCTCGCCAGGGACCTGACCCGTGCCAGGGAAAAGGCGGACCTGGTCCTGGGCAAGGACCCGCGGAACGCCGACGGCCACATGCTCATGGGAGACATATACCTGGCGCAGAGGAAGATCGACGAGGCCCTGGAGGAGGGCAGGAAGGCCATGGAGATTGACCCCCAAAGGCCGGAGTTGGGCATCAGGATGGCCGGCATCTACACCCTCAAGGAGGACTATGCCAAGGCCGAGGAGGTCCTCAAGGATGCCGTGAACAAGGATGAAAGGTCGGTCCCGGCCCGGTGGGCACTGGCCAGGTTCTACCTGAGCCGGAAACGTTGGGACGATGCGGAGCGCGAGCTCCTCAAGGCCCTGGATATCGATCCCAAGGAGTTCAACGTCACCCTCAGCCTGGCCCAGCTCTACTTCTCCACCAAGCGGGAGGAGCAGGCCGAGAAGGCCCTGCTCGATGCAGCCAAGGCGAGCCCGAAGAATCCAGAGGTGCGCCTCGCCCTGGGCGACTTCTACATCCAGTGGCAGAAACCGGAGAAGGCCGAGGCCGAGTACAGGAAGGCCATCGAGGTGGACCATGGAAACACACGGGCCAGGGAGAAGCTGGCGGCATTCCACCTGGAGGCCAAGGATCACGCCAAGGCCAAGGCCTACATAGACGAGATACTCAAGGCCAACCCCCTGCACCTAGGGGGGATCTTCCTCCAGGGCCGTCTTGACCTCGACCAGAGGAGGTTCGACGATGCCATCGCCCAGTTCCAGAAGATGGCCAAGGAGACCCCGGAGAACCCCATGGCCCACTATTACCTAGGCCTGGCCTACATGGGAAAGGGCGACGCCCAGCAGGCCAAGGGGGCCCTCATCAAGGCCCTGGAGATCAACCCCAAGATGGCGGAGCCCAGGCTACTGCTCATAGAGCTCTACGAGCAGACAGGGGTCCAGGACTCCGCCCTGGCTGAGGCGCAGAAGCTCAGGGAGTTGATGCCGCAGAACTGGCGGGCCCACCTGGCCCTGGGGCGCGTGTACCTGGCCAAGAAGGACGCCGCGAACGCGCGGGATTCCCTTGAGGAGGTGCTCCGCCTGGCCCCGAACCTCCATCTCGGTTATTACTACATGGGGCAGCTCCACCTGGCCCTCCGCGACTTCGACCAGGCCACATCCCTTTTGGAGAAGGCCCTCTCCCTCAACACCAACGATGCGGCATCCCTCGGCATGCTCGCTGCCTCCTATCTCCTAAGAAAGGATCCAGAGGGGGCTATCAAGAGGATCGACCAGCAGTTGGAGAGGTCCCCTCAGAACGCCAAGTTTCACCAGCTGAGGGGGAACCTCCTGGCAGGACAGGGAAAGGAAAAAGAGGCAGAGGCGAGCCTGAGGAAGGCCGTGGAACTGGGCCCCAACGATCCATCCCTCTATGAGAGCCTGGCCGTCCTGTTCGCCAGGCAGAACCGTCTGGACGAGGCCGTCAAGGAGTACCAGAGGGCCGTGGAAAGGAACCCTCGGTCCATCCGGGCCCTCATGTCCCTTGGGGTGATCTATCAGCAGCAGGGCAAGATGGACCTGGCCAAGGAGAAATACCGCCAGATCCTGGCCGTGGATCCGAACTTCGCGCCCGCGGCCAACAACCTGGCCTGGGTGGAGATGGAGCATGGCGGCAACATAGACGTGGCCCTCACCCATGCCCAGAGGGCCAGGGAGCTCGCCCCGGAAAACGCTTCCATAGCGGACACCGCGGGATGGGCCTACTACCACAAGGGGGTCTATGCCACCGCCTTGAGCCAGTTGAACGAGGCGGCCGCCAGGATGCCGCAGAACCCCACCATCAGGTACCACCTGGGGATGGTCCACCTCAAGATGGGCAACACGGAACAGGCCAGGAAGGAGCTGGAGGCCGCCCTGGAGATCGGCCAGGACTTCCCCGATGCCGAGAAGACACGCCAGGCACTGAAGTCCCTGGGCAAGTGAGGGCAAGGGGTCGTGTCAGTCGTATGACACTGGTGGTCCGTTGTCCTTCGGTCGCGAAGGGCGACTCACGACGCCCGTCTCCGTTCAGTACCGGGCGGTCAGGCGGAAGGTGACGCGGTTGTTGGTGTACCCCGGGGTCCCCTCCCCTTGCTGTTCCTGATGGAAGAACTCGATGGATCCGGTCAACCACCTGAGCAGCGCGGCGGAGACGTCGGTCTTGGCATGCCACGTGGTTCGCTGCTGCCCGGAGGGGAAATCATAGGAGGCGAGGGAGGCATCGAGGCCCAGGCTGACCATCTTGGTGGCCTGGTAGCGTACCACGCCTCCGGTGGCCCAGTACTTGGCGAAGCCCAGGTTCTCTGCATCCAGGTAGCTCTCTGTGGAACCCGCACGGATGTACGCGGTCCCGAGCAGATGCAGCCATCTCACCGTGATGGAGGCCTCCCCTTCAAGCCCGCCGTCGTCCTGACCATGCTCGGGGACCAAGAAGAAGTACCCAGCCCTGAGCCGGCCGGAGATGACAGGGCTGAAGGCGTGCTCGACCCCGACGCTTGGCTTGTAGACCCTGTAGTCGGTGCTCTGGTCCGCGAAATCCCTGTTGGAGATCCCGGTCTGGAGGAAGACCGACGTGTGAGGGTCGAGCCTCCTGGTGAAGGTGGCAAGCCCGTCTTGCCCATGGAAGTCGGAGGAGCTGTTGAACTGGGCCTTGAGGTAGTCCAACTTCAGTCCCAGCCCGTACTTGGGTCCGAACCAGTGGTCCAGGCCGACGGAGAAGGTGTCCCTGACATCCCTGGTGCTTTCAACCTCCCGGATGTAGATCTCGTTCCTGTACCCAACCCTGAGGATGTCGTCTTTCCCATAGCGCCACTCCAGGTAGGGGTTCAGGTTGTTCCGGATATAGGGGCTGCGCTGGAGCCTAGTGCCGATGAGGAACTCGGTGGCCTGGGGGCCCCCTTCAGGAGGGGCCTCCTGGAAGCTAACCTCCCGCGGCTCATCGGACCTGACGAAGCGATCCTTGAGTCTGAACGTGAGATCCTTTGTCAGCATCTGGTGGGCGTCCAGGTTGGCCTGATGGCCCAGGTAGTCCAGGACCGGGTTGGAGGCGTAGAAGACGGCGTTGAGGTGATAGTCAAGCAAGGCCCTGCCGGTCCTGGTCTCGAGGAGGAATTGCCCGCCGGGGGACAAGGTGGTGATGAAATCCCCCTCAGGGTCCTCGTCCGACAGGTTGATGTTGTCGTCGTATTGCCCCTGGACGGTCCCGTCCACATGCCATTCCAAACGGTACTGTGCGCCAATCCCCTCGGGGAGAAACGCTGCCAGGAGGGCGAAGAGGAGAAGGGGATACGTGCGCCTCGGGATTGCCGCCCTTGGCGGGTGTTGGCCTTCCCGCGAGGCCTTTCGCGGGAGACGGCTCGCATCCCCACCCTGAGGACCATTGGTCATGGCCGAATATATATCAGGCCGAGAAGGGCTTTGCAAGTCGTTCCGGGCTTGGACGGTCTCGCGCACCGCCTGGGAGGGGGCAGTGGCACCGCTGGCGGGACAGGAAGCCGCGAAAGTGTGATGGCGAAGGCGTGAGGCGCAGGGACATTGGGCTGCCCCTTCAGCTGAGGGCGTGTGGAAGGCGATGGGCCTCGATCCCTGCCTGTAGTCGGAGGTCAGTCGGATGTCGCTCACCAAAGACGACGGCCCAATGACAACAGATCATCCTCGCTAGGGAATTCCCTGATGGCCGAAGGAGGAGAAGACCGATTGACTGAGGCCCCTGGACGTGAGAGATTTCCTGATATGTGTCCGGTTCGCCGTCGTACATGGATGGGGCGCGGCCTTCCAATGCCCTTCAGGCCAGCGCCGGGATGTCACCGGAAAGGAGGGGGGAGATGAATCTGAGGGAGGTGCGGTTGATCGCCATCCTGAGCGTGGCCTTTGTCCTGGCGTTCTCCAAGGTCTCGGCCCAGGAGGCTCAGGGGGCGGCCAGGACGGGCGAATCCCACGTGATAGAGCCCGAGGACCGCCTGGAGATCCACGTGTGGAAGGAGGCCGATCTGACGAGGGAGGTCCTGGTGCGCAAGGACGGCATGATATCCATGCCCCTCGTGGACGACGTCCAGGCCGCCGGGTTGACGCCCATGGAGCTCAAGAAGGTGGTAACCGACAGGCTGAAGGACTTCCTCTCCGAGCCCCAGGTGACCGTGATCGTCAAGGAGCCTAGGAAGCTCATGATATATATCCTCGGCAACGTGAACAAGCCGGGCACCTATGACACCGTCAAGGAAGTGACCTTCCTCCAGGCCATAGCCATGGCCGGCGGGCTCAATGACTGGGCCTCCAACAACATCGTCCTGATCACCAGGGAGAAGGGGAAGGACATCCGTAAGGTGATCAACTACAAGGATGTGATATCCGGAGACGCCCTGGAGCACAACGTGGTCCTGAAGTCCGGGGATACCATCGTGGTGCCGTAGATCGTGACCGGGCCCGTTGGGCAGGGGGAAAGGGCTTTCATCGATAGGGATCCCCGTCAGTCGCCAGTCGTCTGTGGTTCACGACGGATCACCGACGACGGACACGGAGGTCTCGAGCACGCCTTCCAAAGTGAAGGGACGTGCCCCTGAGAAGGAGTCATCACCATGTTTAATCTTTCGAGGCCATTGAGACCAGAGGACTATCTGGCCATGGTCAAACGGAGGTTCTGGTGGATCATCATCCCCCTCGTGGTGGTGAGCCTGGCAGGCATAGCCATCGTCTTCCAGCTCCCGAAGGTCTACAGGTCCAGCACGCTGATCCTCCTGATCCCCCAGCGGGTCCCCACGGAGTACATCAAGCCCACTGTGACCGAGTCCATCGAGGAGAGGATCCACAGCATCACGACACAGATCCTGAGCCGCACGAACCTCCTCACTGTGATCAACGAATTCGGGCTCTACAAGGAGTATGAAGGCAGGCTGAGCCAGGAGGAGCTCATAGAGAGGATGAGGAAGAACGTCGAGATCCAGCTAAAGGGGGGGCAGCAGCGTGGACAGAGGACCGACGCCTTCGAGGTCTTCTTCGCAGGGTCCGACCCCAAGACCGTGATGATGGTGACCAACAGGCTCGCCTCTCTGTTCATCGAGCAGAACCTGAAGATCCGCGAGCAGCAGGCCGAGGGCACGGCCTCCTTCCTGGCGGACCAGCTCAAGAAGACCGAGGCGGACCTCCAGAGGCAGGAGCAGGAGATCACCGCTTACAAGACCAAGCACATGGGGGAACTGCCCGAACAGATGCAGGCCAACCTCGGCATCCTCCAGCAACTTCAGATCCAGTACCAGAGGATCGTCGACGGGATAAGGTCCGCGGAAGACCGAAAGGTCCTCTACAGCAGTCAGCTTGCCGAGCTTAGGAAGTACGCCGCGGCCTCCAGGGTGGAGGAACCTGCCCAGGTGGAAGAGCCCCTACCCTCCCCCCCCGCGTCCGGCCAGGAGGCCCTCAGGGAGAACTTGGCCAAGCTCAGGGCCAAGTACACGGACAAGCACCCGGACGTGGTCGCGGCCAGGAAGCGTCTCGAGGAGCAGGAGTCGGAACAGGGGCAGGGGGGTGAGAACAAGCAGGCCGTGCCTGCGCCGAGGAGGGTCGTCAGGGCGCCGCGGGCCCAGATCGGCCAGGGAGAGCTGTCCATTGCCAATGTGCAGGCGCAGATAGCGGCAGCGGAGTCCGAGATCCGCCAGTTGCGCGCCGAGGAGGAGAAGGTCCGGGCAAGGATCAGGGAGTACGAGCAGAGGATAGAGAACGCCCCGAGGCGCGAGCAGGAGATGACCACCCTGACCAGGGATTACGAGAACACCAAGAAGCTATACGAATCCCTCCTGGCCAAGAAGCTGGACTCCGAGCAGGCGAAGGCCATGGAGCAAAGGCAGCAGGGCGAGCAGTTCCGCATCCTGGACCCGGCGCAGTTGCCATCCAAGCCGTGGAAGCCAGACATGATGAAGCTGGTGGCCCTGTGCATAGCCCTCGGGCTAGGCTCGGGTCTGGGGCTGGCCCTGCTCCTAGAGTACATGAATCGCTCCTTCAGGGACCCTGAGGACCTCCAGGCCTTCACCGGCCTGCCTGTCCTGGCCGTGGTGCCGACCATAGAAACAGGGGAGAAGGGCTCAGGGCCCAAGGTGGCCAAGGTCCCCCTGCCTCGCCTGAGGCAGGCGCGGGGTTGATGAGATGTATCTCCAATTCTACGGACTCGAGCGCAAGCCCTTCGAGATAACGCCGGACCCGCGCTTCTTCTACACGAGCAGCCAGTACAAGGAGGCCTTTGCCACGCTCCTCTACGGGGTCAAGGAGAAGAAGGGGCTCATGGTCCTGACCGGCGAGGTGGGAACGGGCAAGACGCTCCTCATACGCTCCCTCCTCCAGGTCCTGGACTCGGACACCAGGACCGCCTATGTCCTCAACCCCAGGCTGGATCTGTCGGACTTCTTCGGGACCGTGGCACAGGAGTTCGGCCTGTCTGGGGACCTGAGCACCAAGGGGAAATTCCTGGGCCAGTTGAACGCCTTCCTCCTGGATCTGGCCAGGCAGAAAAAAAGGGCGGTGCTCATAGTGGACGAGGCGCAGACCCTGACCCTGCCCATCCTGGAGGAGCTCAGGCTCCTGATGAACCTGGAGACATCCCAGGAGAAGCTGTTGCAGGTGGTCCTCTCCGGCCAGCCGGAGCTTCACCGGATCATCAATTTCAGTTGCCTCAGGCAGTTCAAACAGCGCATCAGCCTGAGATGCCACCTCCAGCCCCTGGGCCGCAAGGAGACGGCCGAGTACATCGCCTGGCGCCTCAAGGTGGCAGGCTATCATGGCGCCCCGCTCTTCACGCTTCCCGCCGTAGGCAGGATCCACAAGCACTCGGGGGGTGTCCCGAGGCTCATCAACGTGCTTTGCGACAACGCCCTCCTCACCGGGTATGCCATGGAGAAGAAACAGATCGATCTGCCCATCGTGAAGGAGGTCATCCTCGATATGGAGGGCACCAGGGCCATCCCCACGGACAAGGGGGCCTGGCCCAGGGACGAGCTGGACCTCTCCATGGAATGGACGAGGCCGAGGAGGAGAAAGGGGAGCGCGACGAGGTGGGCCATCGGGGGGGTCGTCCTGCTTTTGTTGGGCCTGGTCTGGCTGTTCACATCCCCGCAGATCGATCCCCTCGCGGTCTTCAAGGGTATCCCAGGGGTGTGGCCGAGATGAGAGAAGAGGTGACCTTTCATGAGCAAGGTATTTGAGGCCCTCCAGAGGGCGGAAAAGGAACAAGGTGCAGGCCTTCCGGGTCCTGCCGAGGAGAAAGGGCCCGACGCCCCGCGAAAGGAGGCGGATCTCGAAGGGCTCGAGACCCTGGTCTCCTTTGCGGCATCCACGGAGGAGTCCAAGCCCTCCGGGGCCAGGCTGAGCCCCCTGATCATCGTCCATTGGCAGCCGGAGTCCCCCATCGTGGAGCAGATAAAGAGGATAAGGACGCACATCCTCCATTACTCGAAGACCCCGAGCCCGCCGCGGGCCATCATGATCACCAGTGCCCTCTCGGGCGAGGGCAAGTCCCTGCTCGCGGCCAACGTGGCGGTGACCATCGCCCAGGGCCTGACAGAATCCGTCCTGCTGGTGGACTCGGACATGCGAAGCCCGACCCTCCACGAGTATTTCGGCAGACCACAGAGCCCCGGGCTCTCGGATTACCTGGCAACCAGTGTCGAGCTGGACGATGTGATCCAGGAGACGCAGATCCCGAGATTGCAGTTCATCGCCGGAGGCACCAGGAAGAAGAACCCCATAGAGCTCATCTCATCGGAGAGGATGGCCGGGTTGATCTCGCACGTGAGGGAGCACGATCGAAACCGCTTCATCGTGTTCGACACAACCCCCATCGTGCTGACCAACGAACCCCGGATCCTGGCCAAGATAATCGATGGGGTGATAATGGTGGTGCGTCAGGACGTGACCCACAGGACCGCTGTCAAAGACGCCATCTCCTTCCTCGACAAGGAAAAGATCATAGGGATGGTCCTGAACGGAAGCACCCTCGACCCCATGGGCATGTACGGGAAGTACGGAAAGTACGGCAGGTACGGAAAATACACCTTCGGTGTCAAACCCTGACCGGTGACTCTTGCAGCCCGCTCCCCTACCCCTGCGGCAGCCTCGGGCATGCCCCCCGGCCCTTTGCAAGGGTCCGCATGAGCCGGACCCTTGCCGCAGCTCCGCACTGTGATAGCCCGAGGTCTTACCCCAACCATTGCAGAGGCGGCTGGCTGGATTTCGGCCTCGGAAAGTAAAAGGCCAAGGGCCGTTTCCGCGACATGTCCTTTTGGGCGGCTCACCGGGTCCTGGTAGCCCCCAAGCCCAGAGTTGCTGCCCTAAAGATCTTGAGGGTGGTCTTCCTGAGGGCCCACATGGCCCCCAAGAGGTCCTCTTCAAGGCAGGCTTGTACCACAAGGGGGGCTCGGCCTGGAGATGCGGCTTGGGGAATGGGTCGAAGAGAAACGTTTGAC
>FWPV01009774.1_pt1 | contig 16058 bp, 16 predicted proteins | sample 2228371 | NCBI WGS metagenome assembly FWPV01 (sample SAMEA103939776, study PRJEB20133) | metagenome | reverse complement strand
CCCCGTTGCAGACGCTCGAGGCGGCAGGCCTCACCGTCCCGCCGACCGCCGAGCACCGGGGCGGTGAGTCCGACCTGGAGCGCTGGGCTGCCGCGGTCACCCGTCCCGGAGACCTCGTCGTGGTGCCCCTGCACGACGAGTCGGTCCGTCCCGCTGCGATCCGGCTGCACCGGGCGGGGTGGTCGGTGCTGGCGGTGAGCCAGAACCCTGAGACGTCGGTGGGTCCGGCGGTGAGTCCGATGAACCTGCCCGTCGGCCGGTCGCTGGGCACCTGAGTCCGGCAAGGCGGAGCACTGCGGACGGATCCTCCGGCGCCTCTCGCGTCAGGCCGCGTGGACCTTGGGCATGATCTCCTCGACCAGGCGCTTCAGGTCGTCGAGGGTCTTCGAGACCGGCACACCCTGGAACGGCGGCCACAGCAGCGGCATCGTCAGACCGGCCTCCCGGTACCGCTTGAGGTTGTCGGTGATCTGGGCCGGGGTGCCGACCAGCAGGTTGCTCGCCTTGCCCTGGTCGGTCTGGTCGGTCGGCTCGTCAGTGATCGTGAACCAGATCATGCTGCAGATGTCGAGATCGTCGATCGAGCGCGAGCTGCCGAGCGCGTCGAGTTCGCGCTGGATGGCGCCCCGCCAGTTCTGGAGTTCGCCAGGGGTGTCCTGGATCCCGATCCAGCCAGACAGGTTGTACCTGGCGATGCGGTTGGCGGAGCGCTTCGGGTCCTTGAGTCCGCTGAAGTAGATCGGCGGGTGGGGCTGCTGCACCGGCTTGGCACCGAACCCGCACCGGTCGAAGTCGGCGAACTCGCCGTGGTACTCGAACAGCTCGTTGGTCCAGATGCCCTGCATGATCTCGATCGTCTCGCGCACGTGCTTGTGCCGCTTGGGGAACAGGTGCGCAGCGCTCGCCGCGGCGAACTCCTCGGGCATCCACCCCGAGCCCAGACCGACGTTGACCCTGCCGTTGGAGAGATGGTCGATGGTGGCGATCTCCCCGGCGAGCACAGCCGGTGCCCGGTAGGGCGTGTCGATGATGCTCATCCCGATCCGCAGCCGGTTGGTCTTGGCTGCGAGCCACGGGATCAGCGGCATGCCGTGGAGCCACTTCCCCCGCGACGACACCGGCAGTGCTCTGGGGAAGGCGTCCATCATCCCGAACGGGTACTGCAGCTCCTGTCGGTCGGAGGCCTCGGGGACGACGATCCGGTCGAGCGCCCAGACCGAGTCGAACCCGAGTTCCTCGGCGAGTGCGGTGAGCGCTTCGAGCTCGGCGACGGTCACCTCGTCGCGGAAGTTCGGCAGGTACAGCGCCAGTTTCATGAGCCCCCCTTTGCCCATCGGACCGGCCGACGGTACCACCGGCCCGCGGGCGGCCGGCCGGGTGCCGCCACGCCCGGTTCAGCCCTGGCCGGTCTCGGCCCGGAGCCGGTCGCGCAGTTCCCGCTTCACCACCTTGCCGTAGTTGTTGGTGGGCAGGGCGTCGACGAAGCGGTACTCCTTGGGCCGCTTGAAGCGGGCGATGTGGTCCGTGCAGGTGCGGTCGAGGTCCGCGACCGGTGGCGGGTTGCTGGGGTCGGCGGCGACCACGAAGGCCACGACCGCTTCGCCCCACTCGGGGTCGGGGCGACCGACGACGGCGGCGGCCCGCACCCCCGGGTGGCGCAGGAGCACCTCTTCGACCTCGCGGGGGTAGATGTTCATCCCTCCGCTGATGATCAGATCCTTGGAGCGGTCACGCAGCGTGAGGTACCCCTCGGCGTCGAAGCTGCCGATGTCACCGGTGTGCAGCCAGCCGCCGCGCAGCGTCTCGGCGGTGGCCTCGGGCTGCTCCCAGTAGCCGACCATGACCACATCACCGCGGACCACGACCTCGCCGGGCTCACCGACGCTGAGGTCCCGATCGTCATCGTCGACGACCCGCACCTCGACGTCGGTGCGGGGCACGCCGACGCTCTGCATGCGGTCGCGCCAGCGGGGATGGTCGCGGTCGGCGTGGTCGGCCTTGGACAGCGCCGTGATCGTCATCGGGGTCTCCCCCTGGCCGTAGATCTGCGCCAGGCGGGGGCCGAACACCCCGAGCGCCTCCTCGAGGTCGGCGAGGTACATCGGCGCGCCGCCGTAGATGATCGTCTTCAGGTGCGACAGGTCGGCGGTGACGATCGACCGGTCACCGGCGAGGCGCTTGACCATGGTCGGCGCTGCGAAGAACGACACGCCCGACCAGCGTTGGAGCAGCGCGGCGATCTCGGCGCCGTCCACGCCACCGGAGGTGGGCACGACGCTCACCGCCCCGCGGGCCACGTGGGGCAGCCCGTAGAGCCCCGAGCCGTGGGAGATCGGCGCAGCGTGCAGGATCGCATCCTGTGGGCTCACCGGGTCGATGTCGGCGAAGTAGCTCAGCGACATCATCAGCAGGTTGCGGTTCGTGAGCGTGGCGCCCTTGGGTCGACCCGTCGTGCCACTGGTGTAGAAGAGCCAGGCCGGGTCGCCCGGGCGCCGGTCGACCAGCGGGACCGGTGACGACGCGGCGAGCCGGTCCCACCGCTCGCCGGGTGCGACCACCGCCGCCTTCAACGACCGGACCGCGCCGACCAGGGGTTCGACGTCGCCGGCGTGGTCGGCATCGGTCACCACCACCGCCGAGCCGCTGTGGTCGACGATGTAGGCGACCTCGTCACGATGCAGCCGGGAGTTCACCGGTACGGCCACCAGCCCGGCGTGCCAGATCGCGAACAGCGCCTCGAGATATTCGGGTCGGTTCCTCATGAAGATGGCCACCCGGTCACCGGGGGCGAGGCCGAAGCTGTCCCGCAGACCGGCGGCCAACGCCGCGGTCCGGGCGGCGAAGGCGCCCCACGTGGCATGGACACGCTCGCCGTCGGCCAGGGCCGGACCGTCGGGCCGCTGGCGGCCGTGACGTTCGATCCAGACGGCCAGGTTCATCGCAGCCTCCAAAGCGCAGGCATCGGCACCACCCGGCGGTTGGCCGGGGCCCGATCACCGTAGCGTCGGCCGCTGCGGACGGCCCCGGACCCGCCGCGGATGGGATGGCCGCCGGGGGAGCGCAGGACCTGCGGCCCTGGCTGGCCGTCCGTCGGGGACCGGAGGCTTGGGGGAGGAAAGGAGTCGTCGTGCACCAGACCGCACCCGATCCGCTCGCGCTCGTCGCCTCGGCGGTGTGCGCACCGTCGTCCCACAACACCCAGCCCTGGCTGTTCCGGGTGAGCACGGAGGGTGTCGACCTGCTCGCCGACCGGACGCGCGCGCTTCCGGTGAACGATCCGGACGACCGCGAACTCACGATCAGCTGCGCCGCGGCACTGTTCAACCTGCGCGTCGCTGCCGCCCACCATGGGGTCGCCTGCACCGTCGAGGTCCTGCCCGATGCGGGGGACGAGGACGTCCTGGCCCGGCTCCGGTTCGTCGACGGTCCGGTCGATACGGCCACCGCCGCGCTGTACGACCACATCACCCGGCGCCGCACCCAGCACGGCCCCTTCCCCACCGACGACCGTCCCGGCCCCGAGGTGATCGCCGAACTCGTCGCTGCTGGGGCCGCCGAAGGGGCCGACCTCTGGTGTGTCGGCGAGCCGGCCCGCGCGGCCGTGGCCGACCTCGTCGCCGAGGGTGACCGCGTCCAGTTCGCCGATCGTCGGTGGCGACGCGAACTCGCTGCGTGGATGCACCCCCGCCGCCGGGGCGACGGGCTGACGGTGCCGCTGATGGCCCTGCCGGCCACCCGTCTGGTCGTGGCCTCGGTGGACCTGGGCCGGTCCACGGCGGCCAAGGATCACGACCTGGCCGACCAGGCGACCCTGTGCGTGCTCGCCACACCGGGCGACCGGCCCGCCGACTGGATGGTCGCAGGCCAGGCACTGGAGCGCGTCCTGCTCGTGGCCACGGCGCACGGCCTGCGGGCCGGGTATCTCAACCAGCCGTGCCAGGTGGCGGCACTCCGTCCCCGCCTGCAGTCGCTCGTCCCCGGTCGGGCCTTCCCCCAGGTCGTCGTGCGCCTCGGGCCGGCACCGGCCGAGGACCGCACCCCGCCGGCGCCACGGCGCCCGGTCGATGACGTCGTGATCACCTGAGCGCAGGGACCGGCACCCTCGAGGCCGGGCGCGACCCGAGCCCGTAGGGTCGGGCCGATGAGGCTCGCCGAGAACGAGGCCCGGGCCCGGCTGGTGGCGCACGATCACGGAGTCCTGTGCACGGTGCACGCCGTGCGGGGCGTCGACGCGGTGCCGGTGGTCTACGCCGTGGACGACGACGGCTACGTCGGCATCCCGGTCGACCGGGTGAAGCCGAAGGCGTCGGGGCGCCTGCAGCGGGAGCAGAACCTCGAGGCCGATCCCCGGGCGACGCTGCTGGTCGAGCACTGGGATCCCGACGACTGGACGCAGCTGTGGTGGGTGCGGGCCGAGCTGCGCTGGCATGGTGACGCCGACGCAGGCCGGGACGCCGCCCTCGCCGCCCGACTGGCCGGGCGCTACCCGCAGTACCGGGACCAGCCGTTCGAACGGGTGCTGGTGCTGCGCATCGTCTCCCTGGTCGGCTGGTCCGCCGCTCCCTGAGCTGCGCCGACCGGAGGCGGACAGCGGCGCTGGACGACCCTGCGCCCGCACGCCACCGAGATGCTCGTGTGGCTGCAGGTCATGGTGGTCGCCACGATCGCGTTCCTGTGGTTCGTCGACGTGACCTTCAGCCGGCCGTCCATCTACCTGGTCCCGGCATGGGTGGCGGTGGTCAGCATCGTGCTGCTGGTCCGCCGCCCGCAGAACCTCGAGCCGCGCGCCGTCATGCCCTCGGCCGGCGTCTGACCGCAGCAGCGGTCAGTCCACCAGCCCGAGCAGGCGGGGGAGTTCGTCGCTGCGGGCGCCTCGCAGGTCGTGGACGGCGGTGGTCCGGCCCGGTTCGAACCGCACCACCCGGTCGGCGAGGTGGGCGATGTCGTCGAGGTCGTGAGTGACGACCAGGGCCGTGAGCCCGTGGGCCTCGACGAGCTCCCGGACGAGGCGGCGCAACGCCTTGCGGGTGGGCTGGTCGAGGGCGCTGAACGGCTCGTCGAGCAGCAGTGCCCGGGGCCTGCCGGCCAGGGCCCGGGCGAGCGCCACCCGCTGTTGCTCCCCGCCGGACAGGGTGCGGGTCGGTGCCATGGCCAGGTGGTCGGCGTGGACCCGGGCGAGCAGGTCCCGGGCGATGCTGCGGCGCCGGGCCCGGTCCCCGTCGCGCACGGCGAGCGCAACGTTGTCGAGCGGGCTGCGGTGGGGGAGCAGTGCGGCGTGCTGGAAGACCACGCCGAGCCGGCGGTCCTGGGTGCGCACGTGCACCCCGGCGGCAGGATCGGCGACGACCGTGCCGTGGAGGGTGATGCGACCGCGATCGGGGCGCAGCAGCCCCGCGACCGAGGCGAGCGTGACGCTCTTGCCCGACCCCGACGGACCGAACAGCGCGGTGATCCCCGGTGCCGCGGTGAATGCAGCCGCCACGGTGAACCCGCCGACGGTGGTGGTGATGTCCACGACGACGGTGGGGGGCGTGCCCGGGGTCATGCGCGGCGGTCGGCGAGGGTGGTCACCGCGAGCAGGACCACCACGGCGATCCCGGCCAGGATCAGGGCACCGGTGCGGGCGGCCGAGGCCCGGCCGGCCTGGACCGAGTCGTAGACGGCGATCGGAAGGGTCTGGGTGCGGCCGGGGATGTTGCCGGCGACCATCACGGTGGCACCGAAGTCCCCGAGCGCCCGGGCGAATCCGAGCGCCACCCCGGCGAGCAGCCCACGCCGGGCCGCGGGCAGGGTGACGACTGTGGCGACGCGCCACTCCCGATGGCCGGCCACGCGGAGGGCGGCCTCGAGGCGGGGGTCGACGCCCTCGATGGCGGCCCGGCCGGTGCGCACCACGTAGGGCAGGGCTGACACCGATGCGGCCACGACCGCAGCGGTCGGGGTGAACACCAGGGGTCGGCCGAAGACCTCCTCCCACGCCCGGCCGATCGGGCTGTTCACCCCGAGGGTGACCAGCAAGTAGTAGCCGAGCACGGTCGGCGGCAGCACGATGGGGACGGTCACGACGGCCTCGAGCAGGCCGCGGCCCCGGAACCGGCCCTTGGCCAGCACGTAGGCGAGGCCGACCCCGATGACCGACGCGATCACGGTCGCGAGCGCCGACACCCGCAGCGACAGCCACAACGGGAACCAGTCGTCCATGGCGCCCCGTCAGCGCTCCGGCACCTGCTCGCCGGGGAGCACGAACCCGTAGCGGACCATCACCTCGCGCCCAGCCGGGGATCCGATGAACGACGCGAACGCCGCTGCCGCCTCAGCGCGCCGGCCGGTGGCGGTGACCACCAGCGCCTGCTCCAGGGGAGCGTGCAGGTTCGCCGGAATCAGCGTGAACTCACCGCCGTTGGCGATGGCGAGCGACAGCGCCACGATGCCGGCGTCGGCGTTGCCGGAGTCGATGATGCGCAGCGTGTCGGCGATGTTCTCCCCGTAGACGAGCCGGGCGCGGACCTGGCCGTGGACGCCGGCCGACATCAGCGCCTGCTCGGCGGCGAGGCCGTAGGGGGCGTGGGTCGGGTTCGCGATGGCGATCCGTCGGTAGGTGGGGTCGGTGAGTTCATCGATCGAACCGGGCAGCCGCACCCCGGGCGCGCTCCACAGCACGATGCGGCCGAGTGCGTAGTTGGCTCTGGTCGCAGCGATGCCGCGGCCGGCGGCGATCACGTCGTCGACGAATGCACCGTTGGCCGATGCGAACAGGTCGAACGGTGCACCGCTGATGATCTGCTCGCGGAGCTGACCGGACGAACCGAACGAGAACCTCACCCTGGTGCCGGTCTCGGCCTCGAACCGGGCGGCGAGCTCCTCGAACGCCGGCCGGAGGTCGCTGGCTGCGGCGACCGTGATCTCGCTGACCGGCCCGCCACCGGACGGCGTCGCCGGGGAGGCCGCGCCACCGCAGGCCGCCAGCAGCGCAGCGGTCACGGCGAGCGCCACCGTCGCGACGGCTCGGGTCATGCGACGCAGCTCCCGCTCGACGACAGGTCGTAGCCGCCGATCAGCTCGAGCCGGGACCGCAGCGAGGCGCTCGACAGCGTCTCGACGAGCGCCGTCGCCGCCGGCAGGTCCGCCCACCGCTCGTCGAGCCACACCTCCACGGTGTGCTCCTCGAGCGGGGCGAACCGGAGCCCGAACGACCGGGCGGCAGCCTCCATGGTCACGCCCACCGGCGCGCCCGACGCCACCCGGCGGGCCACGTCGACATGGCCGTCGGCGAGCGGCCCGGGCACCGGCGCCAGCACACCCATGCGTGCCAGGGCCCGGGTGAACGCCGCCTGGGTGCCGGCGCCCTCGTCCCGCTGGACCACCCGCACCCGTCGCTCGGCGATCTCGGCCACCGACGGCACCCCCGAGGGGCGACTCGACGCCAACCCCACCAGCCACCGGGCCAGGCACCACCGCCGGACCGGCACCGGTGCCGCCGGGAACTCGCCGGCCGGTCCGTGCACGACCACCCCGTGGACCCGGCCGGCGGCCAGGGCGGCGAGCGACCGGCCCGTCGATGCGTGCACCGTGACCACTCGGTGCCGGGCAGTGCGCTCCACCAATCCGGCCAGCACCCCCAGGGCAGGGTCGCACCCGGCGACCACCAGCCCGTCGTCGGACCCCGCTGCGAGCAGGGCGACCGCACCGCTGCCGGTGACCGTGGCGTCGGCCAGCGCCCACCGCTCGGAGTCCACGACGCCGTGTCCGAGCGGCACGGTCACCACCGTCTCACCGACCCGGGCCACGACCACCGGGGAGCCTGCTGGCGGCAGGGTGTCGCCGAGTACCGGCACCGGGCCACGGTCCCGGGTGCCGAAGAGGTCCTCCACCGAGGTGCCCAACGCCCGCGCCAGCGCCAGAGCGGCGCCGACGTTGGGCACGTGGCGCCCGGCTTCGACGGCGCCCACCAGCTGGCGGCTCACGCCGGCACGTCCGGCCAGGTCGGCCTGCGACCAGCCTTGCTGCTCCCGGAGAGCCCGGATCCTGGCAGACATGCCAGGAACCTAGCGGTCGCCCGGGCCGGCGTCCACCCCCCCCCGGCACGCCGGCCCAGAACGGCAGGTGCCCGCACCCCGGACCGGGATGCGGGCACCCTTCGGGCGCCAGGCGACGCCGTCGGTCAGGGTCGCAGGTCGTAGCGGTCGGCGTTCATCACCTTGACCCAGGCGGCGACGAAGTCGCGTACGAACTTCTCGGCGTTGTCGTCCTGGGCGTAGACCTCGGCGTAGGAGCGCAGCACCGAGTTCGAACCGAACACCAGGTCGACTCTGGTGGCCGTCCACTTCACCTCACCCGTGGTGCGTTCGCGCACCTCGTAGAGGTTGTCGGCGACCGGATGCCAGGAGTACCGCATGTCGGTGAGATTCACGAAGAAGTCGTTCGTGAGCGCCCCCACCCGGTCGGTGAAGACCCCGTGGCCGGTGCCCCCGTGGTTGGTCCCCATCACCCGCATGCCGCCGACGAGGACGGTCATCTCCGGAGCGGTGAGACCCATGAGCTGGGTCCGGTCGAGCAGCAGCTCCTCGGGCGTCGCGGCGTACTGCTGCTTCAACCAATTGCGGTACCCGTCGGCCAGCGGCTCGAGCACGGCGAACGACTCGACGTCGGTCCACTCCTGGGTGGCGTCGCCACGACCGGGCGAGAACGGCACGGTGATGTCGAAGCCAGCCGCCTTGGCGGCCTGCTCCACCCCGACGTTGCCGGCCAGCACGATCACGTCGGCGACGCTGGCGCCGAACTCGGCGGCGATCGGCTCGAGCACGGCGAGCACCCTGGCCAGGCGTTCGGGCTCGTTGCCCTCCCAGTCCTTCTGCGGGGCGAGCCGGATCCGGGCGCCGTTGGCCCCGCCGCGGAAGTCCGAGCCGCGGAAGGTCCGGGCGCTGTCCCAGGCCGTGCTGACCATCTCGGCGACGGACAGACCGCTCGCGGCGATTCGTGCCTTGACCGCGTCGACGTCGTAGGCGGTGGTCCCGGCCGGCACCGGGTCCTGCCAGATCAGGTCCTCGGCCGGCACCTCGGGACCGATGTAGCGCGACTTCGGGCCCATGTCTCGGTGGGTGAGCTTGAACCAGGCCCGGGCGAACACCTCCGAGAAATACTCGGGATCCTTGTAGAACCGCTCGGAGATCTGCCGGTAGACGGGGTCGGTGATCATGGCCATGTCGGCGTCGGTCATGATCACCCGGGTGGTGCCGGGGCCGCCTTCGACGTCAGGCGGCGTGTCCTCGCCCTTGAGGCCCACCGGCTCCCACTGCCAGGCCCCGGCCGGGCTCTTGCGCAGCTCCCACTCGTAGTTGAAGAGCATGTGGAAGTAGCCGTTGTCCCACCGGGTGGGGTTGGCCGTCCATGCCCCCTCGAGGCCGGAGGTCACGGTGTCGCGCCCGACACCGCGGCCGGTGTGGTTCATCCAGCCCAGGCCCTGCTCGTGGATGTCGGCACCCTCGGGTTCGGGGCCGAGCGCGGAGGGGTCGCCGTTGCCGTGGGCCTTGCCGACCGTGTGCCCACCGGCGGTGAGCGCCACCGTCTCCTCGTCGTTCATGGCCATCCGGGCGAACGTGACGCGCACGTCCTGGGCGGTCCTCATCGGGTCGGGCTTGCCGCCGACCCCTTCGGGGTTCACGTAGATCAGGCCCATCTGCACCGCGGCGAGCGGGTTCTCGAGCGTCTCCCGGTCCTCCCCGTCGCCCTCGTGGCGGTTCGAGGCCAACCACTCCTTCTCCGAGCCCCACGAGATGTCCTTCTCGGGGTGCCAGATGTCGGGGCGGCCGAGACTGAACCCGAACGTCTTGAGCCCCATGGACTCGTAGGCGACGTTGCCGGCGAGCACCATGAGGTCGGCCCAGCTGAGCTTGTTGCCGTACTTCTTCTTGATCGGCCACAGCAGGCGGCGGGCCTTGTCGAGGTTGGCGTTGTCGGGCCAGGAGTTCAGCGGGGCGAACCGCTGGTTGCCGGTGCCGGCACCGCCACGGCCATCGGCCACCCGGTAGGTGCCGGCCACGTGCCAGGCCATGCGGATCATGAGCCCGCCGTAGTGGCCCCAGTCGGCCGGCCACCAGTCCTGGCTGTCGGTCATCAGGGCCTCGAGGTCACGCTTGACGGCCGCCAGGTCCAGGGTCTTGACCGCCTCGCGGTAGTCGAAGTCCGGGTCCATCGGGTTCGTCTTGGTGTCGTGCTGGTGGAGGATGTCGAGGTTCAGGCTCTTGGGCCACCACGCAGTGGGTGACTCGTCGGCGTGCACGTTGGCACCGTGCACGACCGGGCAGGTGGGGTCGTTGCGGTTCATGGGGCTCCTCGGGTGTGGTCGTACGGGTCAGACGGTGGTCGGGTCGTGGCGGCAGTCGGGGCAGAGGCCCCAGTAGGTGACCTCGGCCTCGTCGATGACGAAGCCGTGGTCGTCGTTCGCGGTGAGGCACGGCCGGGCGCCGACGGCGCAGTCGACGTCGACGACGCGGCCGCACGACCGGCAGATCAGGTGATGGTGGTTGTCGCCGGTGCGGGTCTCGTACCGGGCGGGTGAGCCCATCGGCTCGATCCGCCGCAACAAGCCGTGGCGGGTGAGGGTGTGGAGCGCGTCGTACACGGCCTGGCGGGAGATGGCGCCGATCTCGGCCCGGACGGCCTGCTCCACGGCGTCGGCGGTGGCGTGTGGCTGGGTGGCCACTGCGCGCAGGACGGCCAGTCGCTGGGCGGTGACGGACAGCCCGCGTTGGCGCAGTGCAGCAGCAGGATCGCCGACCATGTCCACGACCCTATCAGGAGAACGACCTAGTTCAAATATGGATTAGATCTAGATTTGTGTGGGAACGCCGGTCCGTCAGGGGTGGGTGGTGCCCGTGCCCGGTGGCCCGGCGCGCTGCACCGTCTCGACTGCAGCGACGGCCACGATGCCGGCGGTGACCAAACCGATGGCGGGGAGCGCGTCGAGGGCGCTGCCGGCCAGGAGGGCGACGGCGGTGATGGCGACGAGGCCGACGGTCCTGGTCGGCAGCAGGTGGCCGGTGGCGCGCAGGTTGCCCGCAACGAAACCCGCCAGGTACAGCCCAGGGCCGATCGCAAGTGCGGTGACGGCGAACGGCTCGAGGTCGTCGGCCGGATGGAGGAGGGCTTCCTCGATGGCCGCGGCGAACACCACCGTCCCTGCCACGATGGGGAGGTGCCCCAACGTGAACAGATCGCGGGCGAGGTTCGACCGGCGCCGGTGATCCGGTTCGCGGAGCAGCCGCGCCTCGGCCGCAGCGTGCACCCAGTCGAAGTAGCACCACCACAGCCCGGCGACGGCCGCGAAGGCCACGGCGACGAGGGTCGCCACGTCACGTGACAACCCGACGTCGGCCGCAGTGGCACCGATGGCGATGACGGACTCGCCCAAGGCGATGATCACGATCAGGCCGTGACGCTCGGCGAAGTGCCCGGCCTCGACGCGGAACTCGCCTCGGCCCGCGGCCGCCACGGAGGCCACGTCAACCGCCACGGCGGCGATCCACAGGAGTGGTCGGACGCCGGGACCGGCGAACCCGCCGGCGAGCACCAGCGCCGGGCTGATCAGCGCGATCGGGACGTAGGTGCGCAGCGCCGCGCGATGCTCCGGTTCACCCCGGAGCCCGGTCCAATACAGCGCCAGGCCGATCAGGCGCACGGTGGTGTAGGGGATGGCGAACCAGCCACCGTCGTCGTCAAACGCCGTGGGCAGCGCAGCGGCGGCGGCGAGCATCACGCCGGTTGCAGCGAGGAGCCAGACGCGGGTTCCCCTGCGGTCGAGGTCGATGGCGTTGCCCGCCCAGGTGTACTGGGACCAGGCCACCCGGGCCTCCCCGAGATGGTCGGCCACCATGTGCCGGGCCCGCTCGATCGACCGTTCGAGCGCAGCGCCGGTGGCTGCGCTCGGGGCGACCGCCAGCAGGTGGACCTCGGCGCCGAGCGCGGCGGCCAGGAACTCGGCCACCGGCAGCGCCCGCTCCGCGCCGACCGTGCCGTCGAGAGGGACGACCACCTCGCGGATGCCCAGGTCACCCATCCCCGGTCACGCTACCGGGACCGCGCGGCCCGCCCCGCCGGGGCGCAGCCGTGCCGTACCGTAGGAGCGACCCCGACCACCGCGTGCGAGAAGCCGAGATCATGACGCAGACCGAATCGCTCCCCGATGCCTCCCCGGTCCCCACCGAGCACGTCGACGTGCTGATCGTCGGTGCCGGCATCTCCGGGGTCGGTGCGGCCTACCACCTCACCCACCAGTGCCCGGGCAAGCGGTTCGTGGTGCTCGAGTCCATGGAGAGCTTCGGCGGGACGTGGCTCACCCACCGCTACCCGGGTGTGCGCTCCGACAGCGACCTGTACACCTTCGGATACCGGTTCAAGCCCTGGGTCGGTCCGCCCATCGCCACCGCCGAGGAGATCCGCCGGTACCTGGGCGAGGTGATCGACGAGAACGACCTCGGGCGCCACATCCGCTACCGCCACCGGGTCACCGCTGCGTCGTGGTCCTCGGAGGAGCACCGCTGGAGGCTGGAGGTCACGCGCACGGACACCGGCGAGGTGCTGCGGTTCACCACCGGGTTCCTGTGGATGTGCCAGGGCTACTACCGCCACGAGCAGGGGTACACGCCCGACTGGCCCGGCATGGACCGCTACCGGGGCCGCATCGTGCACCCCCAGACCTGGCCCGACGACATCGACCTGTCCGGCAAGCAGGTGATCGTCATCGGCTCGGGGGCCACGGCGGCCACCCTCGTGCCCGCCATCGCCGGGCAGTGCGCTCACGTGACCGTCCTGCAGCGGTCCCCCACGTACTTCTGGTGCGACCGCAACGCCAACGACCTGGCCGACCTGCTGCGCGACCTCGAGATCCCCGAGGAGTGGATCCACGAGATCGTGCGCCGCAAGGTGCTCAAGGACCAGGAGATGATCACCCGGCTGTCGTTCGAGCAGCCCGAGTTCCTCCGTCAGGAACTCATCAACGGCGTCCGGGCCCGGCTCCCCGAGGGGTACGACGTCGAGACCCACTTCAGCCCCCGCTACCGCCCGTGGCAGCAGCGCTTGGCCTTCGTGCCCGACGGTGACCTGTTCAAGGGCATCAGCGAGGGGAAGGCCTCGATGGTCACCGACCAGATCGACACCTTCACCGAGCACGGCATCCTGCTCAGGTCGGGGCGGGAGCTGACTGCGGACGTCATCATCACCGCCACCGGGTTCGAGCTCAGCGTGCTCGGTGACATCCCCTTCGACGTCGACGGCGTGCCGGTGTCGTTCCCCGACACCGTCACCTACCGGGGGATGATGTTCACCGGGGTGCCCAACCTGGTGTGGGTGTTCGGCTACTTCCGGGCCGCCTGGACCTTGCGGGCCGACCTGATCAGCGACTTCGTGTGCCGGCTGCTCCACCATATGGACGCGAAGGGGGCGGCGAGCGTGGTGCCTGCACTCCGGCCCGAGGACGCGGACATGCCGCTGCTGCCGTGGATCGATCCGGAGAACTTCAACCCCGGCTACCTCATGCGCAGCGCCCACCTGCTGCCCAAGCGGGGCGACAAGCCCGAGTGGCAACACACCCAGGACTACTGGACCGAAAGGGATGTGCTGCCGGCCGTGGACCTCGACGACGGCTGCCTCGTCTACGGCTGATCGCGCCCGGCCGAACTGCGCACCTGGCGAAACGGCACGTCGCGGTCCACCTCGGGCTCGCGGGGCAGGCCCAGGATCCGCTCGCCGATGATGTTCCGCTGGATCTGGTCGGTCCCCCCGCCGATCGAGGTGAAGTACGCGTTCAGGTGCGAGTAGTTCGCGTCCCGGGCCCGGGGATGGTCGTCGCCGTCGAGGGTGGCCTCCATGCCGAGCAGCAGGCCCTGGGTGTGGCCGGCGGTGTGCAGGATGCCCGACATGGCCAGCTTGCCCAGCGACGCGAGCGGGGACGAACCACCTGCCTCCATCGCCGCCTTGGCCCGCTCGCCGTTCCAGTCGTTGACCGTCCGCATGGCGTGCAGCCGGGCCAGCGCCTGGCGGACCGTCGGATCGCGGTGCCGTCCGAGGGACCGGGCCAGGTCGACCAGCGAGAGGTCGGGCACTGGGATCTCCCCGTGGGCGGCGGCGGTGGCGCCCTGGCTCCGGGCGCCCCGACGGGCCGACACGCCCATGACCGCCCGCTCGTAGGCGAGCGCGGTCTGCAGGACCCACCAGCCCTTGTTGAGCTCGCCGAGCCGGTGCGAGTCGGGCACCCGGGCGTCGGTGAGGAACACCTCGTTGAAGCGCGAGTCACCGGTGATCTGGCGGAGGGGTCGGACCTCCACCCCGGGCTGGCGCATCGGGAACCAGAAGAAGGTGATGCCGCGGTGCTTGGGGGCGTCCCAGTCGGTGCGGGCGATGAGCATGCCGTAGTCGGCGTCCCGGGCACCCGAGGTCCACACCTTCTGGCCGTTGACCACCCACTCGTCGCCGTCCCGGACCGCCGTGGTGCGGAGGCCGGCGAGATCGGATCCGGCGCCCGGTTCGCTGTAGAGCAGGCACATGGCCACGTCGTCGAGCAGCAGTGGGCGCAGGAAGCGGCGCTTCAGTTCGTCGCTGCCGTAGGCCACCATGGTGCCCGCCCACAGGTTGTAGACGTCCTGCCCGGTGCCGGGTGCGCCGGCCTCGGCGAACACCGCCTCCACCTGCTTGGCCTCGGCGTCGGACAGCCCGCGCCCGTACCACTCCCGGGGCCAGCGCAGGGCCGCCCAGCCCTCGTCGACCACCAGCTCCCGCCACGCCCGACGGTCGGCATCGGCCGACCAGTGCTCGCGCAGGAAGGCCCGCGCCTCGTCGATCACCGAACTCATCCCCGAGAGCATCGCGCCGGAACGGCGCAGATGGGGTGGGGAGGCGCCGATGAGGCCGCCGCTCAGCGGCCGGCTGCGACCACGGCGATCTCCACCCGCCACGCCGGGCGGGCCAGGGCCGGCACGGTAACGAGCGTGCTGGCCGGCCGGTGCCCGGCCATCGACCTGGACCGGGAGAGGGCGCTGCACGAGTTCCTGTTGGAGGCCATCAAGCGGGGCCTGGTGAAGTCGGCCCACGATTGCTCCGAGGGCGGCCTGGCCTGCTGCCTGGCCGAGTGCTGCCTATCCAGACCCGAAGGTCGGGCGATAGGGGCCAAACTGGACCTGGACCTGCTGCCGGGTCGGCCGGACTTCATGCTGTTCTGCGAGAACCAGACCCGGGCCGTCATCAGCGCCAACGAGGGCTCGGAGCCGGAACTGAGGTCCCTGGCCGGGGAGCGGGGGGTGGACTTTATGAGAATTGGCAAGGTGGGCGGCGACCTGTTCGTGATCGAGGGCCTGGTGGAGGTTCCGGTGGAGAAACTGAGGGATGCCTGGGAGGGTGCGATACCGAGGCTGATGGGTGCATGAGATTTAAACGACAAAGAGATCCGGTGGAAAAGCCGGGTTTCTAATTTTCGATAGTTCCAAAATTGCAGAACGTTCAGTTGTTTGCCGGGGGGCCGGTGAGATCGTTCCACATGCACTCCAGTCCGAACAGCCGGTTTTTGATAGACGGCCTCTACACGGTGACCCAGCCCTGGCAGACGTTCTACTACCACTGCGATTATCTGGGCAGCCCCAGGCTGATGACCGACGCCTCGGGTAATGTTGTTTGGAAGCAGGACTATACAGCGTTTGGGGGTGACCTGGGCACTCCGGCCACCGGCAACACCCACAAGTTCAACGGGCACGTGCAGGATGCGGCGACGGGGCAGTATTATCTAAGGCCCGATACTTTACTACGCAGTTAGGAAGGTGGAGCCAGCCGGAGACGCTGCTGAAGGGGGTGCCGCCTAAGAAGTTTTAGGCCAATCCGCAGATGTTGAACCCGTATATGTATTGTGTGAATAATCCAACAAAACATATAGATCCTGACGGGAAGGATCTTATCGGTGTGTAATACAGGAATGGTGATAATACTACAATTGAATTGTGGATTCAAGAACCTCCTGCTAATGTGATATTATAAAATATTATCACATTGCAATTGATTCTTTAATCCACAACCGA
>FWPV01009773.1_pt1 | contig 16060 bp, 11 predicted proteins | sample 2228371 | NCBI WGS metagenome assembly FWPV01 (sample SAMEA103939776, study PRJEB20133) | metagenome | reverse complement strand
CCGGGGTTATCCGGGCTATATCCCGTTCGTCCATACGGACTATGTATTCGCCGCCCTGGGCGAGGAGTTGGGCCTGGCCGGTCTGATCGCCCTGCTGGCCTTGTACGCCCTGCTGGTGGGCCGGGGCTACCGCATCGCCCGGCAAGCCCCGCGGGCCTTTGAAGCCCTGCTGGCCGCCGGCCTGGCCAGCATCCTGGGCTTGCAGACCCTCATCATCGTGGCCGGCATCCTGCGCCTCATCCCTCTCACCGGTATCACCTTGCCCTTTGTCAGCTACGGCGGCAGTTCGTTGGTGACCAGTTATCTCATCGTGGGTTTGCTGCTGTGCCTTTCAGCGGAACAGACCTCACCCCCGGCCCCTCTCCTACGAGGAGAGGGGGGTTCTCCCGGAGGGGGGCAGAACACTCGTATTCGCCGCCTGGCGGCCTTTACTCTCCTGGGCTTCCTGGCCCAGTCCGTGGTATTGCCCTACTGGCACGCCCAGAGCCTCCTGGCCCGGCCCGACAATCCGCGCCGCGTGGAGGCCCTGCGTCGCACCCAGCGAGGCCGTATCCTGGACGCTCAGGGGGCCGTGTTGGCCTACACGGAGTTTGACGACCAGGGACTGGCCCGGCGTGGCTATCCGTATCCGCTGGGGGCCGCCACGGTGGGCTATGCCAGTTGGCATCACGGCAGCGCCGGCCTGGAGCGTGCCCTGGACGATGTGCTCATGGGACGCCATCGCCCGATGACCTGGGAACAGTTCTGGGATGGCGTGGTGGGCCGCCCCGCTGTGGGCGAGGATGTCACCGTGACCCTGGACCTGGACCTCCAGCGCGTCGCCGACGAGGCCCTGGGTGATAAAGCCGGCGTGGTCCTGATCCTGGATGCCGCCGATGGTCGCGTGCTGGCCCTGGCCTCGCATCCCACGTATGACCCCAACCGCCTGGACCAGGAGTGGGACAGCCTGGGAGCGGATCGACGGCGGCCCATGTTGAACCGGGCCACGGAGGGCCTGTATCCGCCCGGCGCGCTGATGTCGGTGGTCACTCTGGCGGCGGCTTTGGATGCTGACCTGGCCCCCACGGCCACGCTCACCTCCTCCCCACTGGGGGGGACTGAGGGAGAGGCCACGCTCCAGGTGGGCGAGACCACCCTGCGCTGTCCTGTGCACCGCTACCACACCGACCTGGCCGTCGCCCTGGCCGACGGCTGTCCGGTGACATTTGCGCGCCTGGGGCTGGACCTCGGCCCGGCCCGGTGGATCGCGGTGGCCCGGCGGCTGGGGTTGGGCGTCCGGACCCCGTTCGAGCTGCCCACGTTGGCCGGTCAGCTGGCCCCGTTGGGTGAATCGCTGGATGATCCGGCCGTCCTGGCCCGGGCCGCTGCCGGGACTGGCCCCACCGTGACGCCGCTGCAGATGGCCCGGGTCGCGCTGGCCTTGACCGGCGCTGGCCGCCCGCATCTCCTGCCGGGGGCCGGGGTCGGGGAACAGGCCGTGTCGTCCGAGACGCAGGCGGTCATGCGTGCGCTGTTGGCTCAGGCCGCGCAGCACCAGGGAGCGTTGTCACCACATGACGTGGCCGGCCTGCTCGTCACCGCGCCCACGCCGGCCGGCGGCGAGCCAGACGCCTGGTTCCTGGGGCTGACCCCGGCGGCGAGTCCGCGCTACGTGATCGTGGTGCTGGTGGAACAGGCCGGCCCGGCAGACCAAACCGCCGGGCCGATCGCCCGGCGCATCCTGTACGCGTTAGCCGAGCGTCCCTGAGCTTTGGATAAACGCTCGCGCACCACTGGCACGAAAATCTGCCCCCTCCCCCCAATCCCTTCGACAGGCTCAGGGCAAGCCCGGGGGGAACCGGCGCGCTCCCCAGAGTTGGGGGCCAGGGAGCTACTTGGAGAGGCCATGTCATCCGAGCCAGAAGAGAACCAGGGAGCAGCACCCGCCACGGAGCCGGTCTGGACCTATCGCGGCTACCAGTTGCGGCCGGGTGAGTTCACCACGGCGATGGTCCACTTTTTCCGGGCCGAGGTCCAGCGGGCGAACGTCTGGCGGCAGCGGTTGGACGCGACCACCAACTGGGCTGTGGTCACCGCCGGGGCGGCGATCAGCTTCTCCTTCGGTCAACCGCAAGGGCATCACGGCGTGATCATCCTGAGCATCCTGTTGATCACGTTGTTCCTGTACATCGAGGCGCGCCGCTACCGCTATTACGAGCTGTGGAGCTCGCGGGTTCGGCTGTTGGAGACCGACTTTTTCGCGGCCATGCTGGTGCCCCCGTTCCACCCGGCGCCGGACTGGGCGGAGAGCCTGGCGGAAAGCCTGTTGCACCCGACGTTCTCCGTCTCGATCTGGGAGGCCCTGGGCCGGCGTTTCCGGCGCAATTACTTGTGGCTGTACGTGGTGCTGGACCTGGCCTGGCTGGCGAAAAATTGGCTGTTGCCCGTGCCCGCAGATTCCTGGGCCGAGTTCGTGGCGCGTTGCGCGATCGGGGACGTGCCGGGCTGGATCGTGTTGCTGGCGGGCCTGGCCTTCAACGGCGCGCTATTGCTCCTGGGCCTGCTCACCGTGGGCTTGCAGCGGGCCACCGGCGAGGTGCTGCCGCGCTACGACTTTCCCCCGCTGCCCGGCTGGCCGGAGCAGCCGCCCAGCCGCTCCCTGCGGGCCTGGTTCCGCCCTCACCGGCGGCGGCAGCAACTCCTGGCCCTCATCATCACCGACCGCGCGGAGGCCGTCGCGGGCCGCATCTTGCAGGAGATGCGCCGGGGCGCGACGGCCCTGTCCGGCACCGGGATGTACACCGGCCAGACCCACACCGTGCTCCTGTGTGCGCTGACCGTGACCGAAGTCTCCGCTCTCAAGGCCCTGGTTCGCCAGGAGGACCCCCGCGCCTTTGTCATCGTGTCCCCGGCCCAGGAGGTGCTGGGCCGGGGATTCCAGACCTTGCAGGAAGAACAATAAAAAGTAGCCAGCGATTGAAATCGCGCCTGGAAGGGCATTAGCACGCCGGCCGACCCCCTATGGGGTCGGTGGGGGCGTCCCCGCAGGGGGACGCCCGGCCAAAAGCCCTGTAGGTGCGACCTTGGTCGCTGGCCGAATGCAACGATTTTCGAGACTTGCACGCGCCCCGGCGCACCCCGTGGGACGAAAATGTGCGTCCGGCGGCGACCTAACCCCCGGCCCCCTTCCCCGCTTGGCGGAGGGCAGGGGGAGCCTGGGGCCAAAGACTCCCCTCCCCGCGTCGGAGAGGGGCCGGGGGAGGGGTTATTTTCGAAGGAGAGAGGGAGCCAGATGAGATCGGGCCGCAAGCATCGTAACCTGGTCTATATGCGTCTGTGGTGGCAGCTCGGGCCGATCTGTATCGCCATCTTTGCCGTGAGCATGGTCGGCTACCTGGCGCTGCCGGACGACCCGCAGGGGATACCGTTTGCCTGTGTGGGGGTCTCAGCCTTGCTCATCAGCTTGCTCACGCTGGGTTATGCCCTTCGGGCCTGGGCACAGTGCCGTAAGAAAGGATTGCGCCTGCGCTATCCCTTTTATACCCTGGATATCCCCTATCACCAAATCGAATCTACTCGCCTGATCCCCCTGGATCGCTTCATCCTCGGCCAGATCGAGGTGAACAAGCGCCGCAAACCCTCGTGGTCAGAAGGCAAGTTCCTGGAGCCGCTGATGGGCGAAAACGTGATCGTGGTGCAGTTGCGGGAGATGCCTCGCCCGTATGCCTGGTGGCGACTCTGGATCGGCCGGCGGTGGCTGGGGCGCAACAGCATCGCCATCATCGTCCGCGATTGGCTACCGTTCCGCCAGGAGCTGGACATGCGCGTCGCCGCGACCCAAGAGGGCCTGCGCCAGCATGTCACACACCCATACGAATAGTCGGCGTGCGATTGCCAGCCAGGCGGTTCAAAGGCAGTCTGCCCGGCCCCGGTCAGGCTGGGCGACCGCCGTCGCGGCCATACCCCCCTCCGTGGAGGAACTGTGTATCAGAAAACCGTTCTGGATAATGGGCTACGGATCATCACGGCGACCATGCCGCAGACGCAGGCCGTCAGCGTGAGCATCTTTGTGGGGACCGGGTCCCGCTACGAGGCCGCGTCCCAAAGCGGCATCTCTCATTTCGTGGAGCACATGCTGTTCAAGGGCACGTATCAACGTCCCACCGGCCTGGACATCGCCAAAGCCATCGAGGGGTTGGGGGGCTACCTGAACGCCGGCACCGACAAGGAGACGACCCAGTATTGGGTGCGTGTGCCCCGGCCGCACTTTGCCGAGGCCCTGGATGTGTTGGCGGATCTGTTCCTGCACTCGCGTTTCGAGCCGGCCGAGATTGACCGGGAACGCCTGGTGATCATCGAAGAGATCATCTCCCTGTTCGATTCCCCGGCCGACTGGGTCCACCAGATCAACGCGGAACTGCTTTATGGCGACCACCCGCTGGGCCGCGACATCGCCGGGACCGTGGAGACGGTGAGCCAGATCCAGCGGGCGGATATGCTGGCCTACACCGTCACCCAGTACGTGCCGAACAACCTGGTGATCGCTGTGGCCGGCAACCTGACGCACGAGGAGGCGGTGGCGGCGATCATGCAACATTTCGGCGATCTGGTCCCGGGCCAGCCCCATCCGTGCCTGCCGGCCGAGGACAACCAGACCGCGCCCCGGGTCCGGGTGCAATTCAAAGGGACCGAGCAGGCCAACTTTTGCCTGAGCGTGCCGGCGTTGCCCTACGATCACCCTGATCGCTATGCCCTCCGGGTCTTGAACACGATCCTGGGCGAGGGCATGAGCAGCCGGTTGTTCCAGGAAGTCCGGGAGATACGGGGGCTGGCCTATGCCATCGGCTCTTACTTGAGCGGCTACCAGGACGTGGGCGACCTGGTGGCCTATGCCAGCGTGGACCTGGAGCGCGTGCCAGATACCGTGCGCGTGATCCTGGACGAATGGCACAAGATCGCCACCGGGCCGGTGCCGGATGAGGAGCTGACCCGCGCCAAAGAGTACACCAAGGGCCGGTTCCTGCTGGGCATGGAGGATAGCCGCAGCGTGGCGGCATGGATCGGCCTCCAGGAGATACGGCGCGAGGAGGTTCTGACCCCAGAGGAAGCGGTGGCTCACATGGAGGCCGTCACGCGCGAGGACGTGCAGCGTCTGGCGGCCCAGCTCTTTCAGCCGGCCAAACTCAACCTGGCTGTCATCGGTCCATACGAAGACCCGGGGACGTTCCAGGCATTGCTCACACTTTGAGGCTCAGTTCACCAGGCCCCCAGCGCTCGCCGCAGGGCATCTAGCAGCAGCTCGTCCTGGTCCGGCAAGACCGTGCGCGGGTCCAACAGGAAACGGTCCGCCTCGATGCGGCCGACGACCGGGGGATCGTCCGCGCGCAATAGGGCGGCCAGCCGGTCCGGCGAATCCACAGTGAGGGCGCACAGGCGCGTGGGCAAGGTCTGGCCGGGCAGGCTACCCCCGCCCACCGTGCTCTCGCCGCTGACCACCTCCGCCGGGATACCCGCCATCGTCAAGACCTGCGCCCAACCCTCAGCCCGGGCCTCCAACCCGTGCACGTCCGCCGCGATCATCTGCCAGATGGGGAGTTCTTCTACGGCCCGGCCCCGCAGGTAGCTCAACAACGTAGCCTGCAATGCGGCCAGCGTGGTCTTGTCCACCCGCAAGGCCCGGGTCATGGGGCAGCGCCGCAGCTCCGCGATGAGGTCGGCCGACCCCACCAGAATGCCGGCTTGCGGCCCGCCCAGCAGCTTGTCCCCGCTGCAGCTCACGATGTCGGCCCCGGCCTGGACGCTCTCCTGGATCGTCGGCTCGTGGGTCAGGCCGAACTGGGCCGTATCCAGCAATGTCCCGCTGCCCAGGTCGTCAATCACCCGCACGTGGTGCGCCCGGGCCAGATCCACCAGCTCGGCTATCGAGGGTTCCTCCACAAAGCCGGTCAGGGCAAAGTTGCTGCGATGGGCGCGCATGATCGCGCGGGTCTGGGGTGTGATGGCCGCCTCGTAATCCCGCCGGTAGGTGCGGTTGGTGGTGCCCACCTCCACCAGCTTGCAGCCGCTCTGCTTCATCACCTCCGGCATCCGAAACCCCCCGCCGATCTCGATGAGTTGGCCCCGGGAGATGATCACTTCGCCTCCCTGGGCCAGCACGGTGAGGGCCAACAACACGGCCCCGGCGTTGTTGTTCACCACCAGGGCGGCCTCGGCGCCGGTCAGATGACATAATAAATCCTCCGCGTGGACGTAGCGGCTGCCCCGTTGGCCCTTCTCCAGGTCGTATTCCAGGTTGGAGTAACCCCGGCCCACCTCGCGGATGGCGGCCAGGGCGGCCCGGCTCAGCGGCGCGCGTCCCAGATTCGTGTGCAACACCACGCCGGTGGCATTGATCACGGGCCGCAAACTGGGCCGCCACAGCACATCCCCGCCCACCACGACGTTTTCCACCAACTGGGCCAGGGTGGGGGCCGGCTCCCCGGCCGCGATGCGGGCACGGGCTGCCGCCAGCTCCCGTCGCACGATCTCGACCACCGGCGGGCGCGAATACTTTTCCACCAGCCGGGCGATGGCCGGCTGCTGCAACAGCTTGTCTACGCTCGGCAAGGCGCGGTAGGGGTCTGTAGACATGGGGTCCTCGAATGTCCGATGTTCAGCCGACCAGTCGCCGGGCCAGCGCGACGGCGCCCACGGCGTCCTCGGCGTAACCGTCGGCGCCGATGGTCTCGGCCCATTGCTGGCTGACCGGCGCGCCCCCGACGATCACCTTGACCTGATCGCGGAGGCCCGCATCTTTCAGCGCCTCAATGACCTCGCGCTGCACCGTCATCGTCGTCGTCAGCAGGGCCGACAGCCCCAGCAGGTTGGCGCCGGCCTCCTTGACCTGGGCGACAAAGGTCTCCGTCGGCACGTTCACCCCCAGGTCGTGCACCTGGAAGCCGTTGGCCGCCAGCATTGTCGCCACCAGGGACTTGCCGATCTCGTGAATGTCTCCCGCCACGGTGCCGATGATCACCGTGCCGGCCGTCTTGACCGTCTGTTGTCTGGCCCGCAGTTCCGGCTCCAATAAGGCCATCGCCTGCTGCATGGCCTGGGCGGCGATGATCAGGTGGGGCAGGAAATACTCGCCGCTCTGGAACCGGTCGCCGACGACGTTCATCCCCGGCACCAGGCCCTGGTTGATGATCGTGAGAGGCTCCAGGGCAGCCGCCAACGCCTGCCGGGTCAATTCCACCGTCTGGTCCGGCTCTCCCTCTACGATGCTCGTCGTGATCTGGGTGAGAAGCTCATCGCTTGACATGTCTCTCCGTCCTCCTGTATCAGTCTCGTGGCAACGGCGGCAGCTCGTCCATGCCGAACCGGCGCGCCGCCTGGGTGGCGATGCGGCGCAGCTCGGCCCGCGTCTCGTCCGCCATAGGCGGCGGCTCATAGGTGGTCAGCAATTCATTCACGCGCTCTTTGGCCCGCTCCCAGGTCGTCTTGGCGCCCTTGCGCTTCCAGCCATCCAGTGAGGCCCGGTCGATCACGGCCGAGGGGATGTATAGCTCCTGGGCGAACCATTTGAGCGTGTGGGGCTGGGCCAGGTAGTCGGCCCGATGGCCCAGTTTGCGCATGAGCGTCAGGGCGATCGGCTCATCGCGGGCGGTGATGCCGGCGATCAACCGCTTGGCCATGCCGATGATCTCGGCATCAATGACCAGCTTCTCGTAGCTCTGGCAACTCTCAAAGTCCAGCATCCCGGCGCCGGAGACCATGTTGACGCCGGCCAGCGCGGCCAGGAGCGTGCCGCCGGCCGATTCCAGCCCACACTGGGCATCCACGATCTTGGCGTCGCTCATGCCCAGGTAGGCGTGGGTGGGCAGCCCCAGCGCCTTGCCCACCTGGGTGTAGGCGCAGTCAATCATCCACGTGCCGACGGCCCCCATGGGCGTGGTGCCCTCGCGCATGTCAAAGGCGGCCGGCGACCCGCCCCAGACGATGGGCGCGCCTTCCCGCGCCAACTGGCAGATCGTCACGCCGCTCAGACACTCGGCCGTGTGCTGCACCACCGCCCCGGCCAGCGTCACCGGCGCGGTGGCGCCGGCCAGCGGCATGGAGACCAGCTCGGAGGGGATGCCGTGGCGCGCGCAGTCGATCATGTTCTGGCAGGTCAGGTCGCTCCACAGCAACGGCGGCGACGGGCAGACGTCAAAGATGGCGATGGGCCGGGCTGCCAGTGCCTCCTCGCTGCCAGCCACGGCCACCAGCAGGTCCTTCATGGCCCACCAGGTGTCCTTGCGGAACGCGCCGGTGACGATGGGCTTTCGCATATAGTTTAACGCCAGGTACAGCCGATACAGGTCGCCGATCCCCTGCGGCACGTCGGCGCAGACTATGGCCGTGCTCTGGGCGTCCAGTTGGGGGATCGTCTCCACCAACTGGACGAACCGGACGAAATCGGCGGTGTGCGGTGGCCGCTGCTCCTGCGTGTCGCTGTCCAGGATGGTGATGGCGGCCGAGCCGGGGTCGAACTGGACGCTGTCGCCGCCATAGTGGACGACTGGCTCGCCGTCCAGGCTGTACAGGTAGAACTCGGATGGGCAGGTCTCTAGCGCGCGCCGGACAATCGGTTCGGGGATGCGGGCGATGCGCGCGGCCATGTCCACTGGGGCGCCCGCGTCGGCCAGCAGCCGGAGCGCCTCGTCGTTGTGGACCCGCACGCCTGGGTCCATGAGCAGGGCCAGGCCCTCGGCGATGATCTGGTCCACCAGCTCGTCGCTGAGGATGTTGAGTTTGGGTCGCATTCTTGTGCCTCCTGTGGGTGGGATGGGTGCAGACGGTGCCGGCAGGCGGTCAGGCTGCCGCGCCGGGTCCAAAGTATACCACAGAGCCGTGAAAAAAGCGACCCCCGGCGGGTCGCGTACAGCTTGTAGGGAGCAACGCCGGCCTTCAGAGCCGGATCAGCCTCCCCAGCCAGTCGGCCTGGCCGTGTTTCCACTGCCAGAACAGGTCCTCCCAGACATAGTGCACCGCCAACGCCCGGTAGCCGCTGAATCGCTCGTCGAACAGGCGCAGGAGCGCGTCGGCCGGCATCGGCTCTTCCAACTCTGTGCCGAAGAAGAGCCGGGAGTAGATCTTTTGCTCCCACGGGGAGATGTGGCTCAACTCGTCCAGGTGATGAAACACGCCGGTGAGGATATAGCCCACCGACGCCGGCCCGACGCCGTATAGGCTGAGCATGGCCGCCCGCTGTTCGTCCCCGGGCCGGCCCCGCAGCGCCATCTCGTCCACTTTTCCCTGGACGAACGCCTCAGTGACGCGCTGGATGGATTTGGCCCGGTAGCCGAGCTTTAACGCCCGCAGCTCCAGCTCGGTCGCCCGGTGGATCGCCGCCGGATCGCCGAAGCAGTACAATTCCCGGCCGTCGTAGGCCAGCAAGGTCCCATAGTGCTCCAGCAGCGCCTGCATCATGTTCACCGAGCGCCGCACCGTCGCATTCTGCAGCATGATGGCGATGAGCAGGAACTCGTAGAGCGAGCACGGGTTCATATCGCGCATCCCACGCCATCGGGCGATGATGGGGCCGAGCTGCGGGTCGTCCGCGAATCGCCGGTTGAACTCGGTCAGGTCCAGCCGGAGGTTGTAGCGGTATTCGATCTCGGCGACGAGCCGGTCCAGGAAGCCGGGGGACAGCGCCTCCTCCGACCAGATGGTGAGAGCGATGGCCGGCTCATCCACCGTCCCCCGGCTCTCGAACCTCAGCCCCAGCGACCGGCCTTCCCAGCGCATGGTCTGCCACCGCACGCCCGGCTCCCAGGCGTTGTCTGCCGACGGGAAGTGGTCCGGCTTGTGCAGGGTGGCGTCAAAGTGAAACGGGGCCGTGGGGATCAGCTCGATGGTGCGCCGGGCAGGTAGAGCGATGGGCGTTGGCATAGGCTCCCTTTCGCTCGTTGAGGCTGCCGGACCAGGATTCAGTAGGTCATCACCCGCGGCAGCTTCTTGGCCTGCTCGATCCAGTCGGCCACCTGGGCCGGAGTGGGGAGCTTGCGAACCAGTTTTTTCGCCTCATTGACCGCGACCAGCTTCTGGTGGAGGTTTTCGGCGTTCCGCTGGGCCAGTTCGGGGACCGTGTCCACCCCGGCGGCCTCCAGCAGGTCGGAGTACTGCTCGCCGATGCCCTTGATGCGGAACAGGTCGGCCATGTTGACCCAGCGCAGGATCAACTTGGCACTGATCCCCGTCTTCTCGGCGATCTCCTCACGGCCCTTTGGAGTTGCGCCCTTCGCCAACAAGTCCTCCGTGGTCTCGATGCCGATCCCGTGCAGTTTTTGGGCGTAGACGGCCCCGATCCCTTCGATCTCTATGATCTTGCTCATGGTCTGCCTCCTCATATAGTTGATGTGCCGGGCATTGCCGGCCAGATTCTGGGCATGGTGATGTGATTTCCGGGCGCACCGGGCCGGTTCTGGACGTGGCGGAGCCGGTTCTGGACGTTGCCGGGCGGTTTCTGCGTGCGATCCCTAATTCCCCGGCGCGCTCCACCGGAACGTCCCCAACGGGCACGCCGTCTTGGTGAAGTCCGGTATCGCCAGGTAGATCGTGATGGTGCCACTCGCCTCCGTCGGCGACGAGAAGCTGCCCTCTATCGCTCCGACTGTGGACAGCGAGGCCACGGTCGGCCAGGGCTTCAGCGAAGGCACCGTAAAGTTCCTGTACTCCCCGCCCAGGGCCGGGAGAGGTCCCTTGAAGCTGCCATTCGTCACGGGAACACGCCAAACGTCCCCGACCCAGCCCCGGAGGTATCCGGCGGTAAAGCCATCGCAGGTCACGTCGTTCAGGCGAATGCTCAGTTTGGTGATCGCGGTCCCATCTTCCGATACGGCAAAGATGATCGCCCCGCTCCTGGCCTTTTCGCCCACCTCGATGACCCCGGACATCTGGATGCCGGGCTGCGGGTTGACCGCCGATGGCCCCAAGGGGATGCTGATCGGGCCACAGGCGATCAAGAACATCACGCCCACGGCGGTCAGCCAGACCAGGCGCAGATTTCTGCTCATCGCTACCCCTCCCATCAGTATTCATCTTCGGCTGCTTCCATTATATCACGTCCGCGCAAGTATGGGTAGGTCGCCGGCCCTTGACCCCGCCCCCATCCTCCTATACAATTCAGTCACCAGTCGCCAGTCCTCAGTCACCAGTCCTCAGTCGCCAGTCGCCAGCTTGACTGTAGACGGCGAACTGGGGACCGCGGACTGTGAACCGAGGACTGAAGACTGAGGACCGAGGACTGTGGACTGAGGACTGTGGACTGTGGACTGAGAACTGTGGACCGAGAACTGAGAACCGAGAACCTGTTCGCCCACGCCAGCCAGGAACGCATCGCCCGCGAAGCGCCCCTGGCCGCGCGCATGAGGCCCCGCACCCTGGACGACCTGGTGGGCCAGGAGCACATCGTGGGGCCGGGCAAGCTGCTGCGCCGGGCCATCGAGGCGGATAAGCTTTTCTCCTCCCTCATCCTGTGGGGGCCGCCGGGCACCGGCAAGACCACCCTGGCCCTCATCATCGCCGAGCGCACTGCCTCCCATTTTGAGACATTGAGCGCGGTGCTGGCCGGCGTCGCCGACATCCGCCGCGTCGTCGCCCAGGCCCGCGAGCGCCGCCAGATGTACGGCACGCGCACCATCGTCCTGGTAGACGAGATCCACCGCTTCAACAAGGCCCAGCAGGACGCGCTCCTGCCCCACGTGGAGAACGGCGTCATCATCCTCATTGGGGCCACCACCGAGAACCCGTACTTTAGCGTGGTGGGGCCGCTCCTGTCGCGCTCCCGCGTCTTTCAGCTCCGGCCGCTGAGCGAGGCCGACGTGCTCATCCTGTTGCGCCGGGCATTGGCCGACCCAGAACATGGCTATGGGAGCCGCTCTGTCCGCGCCGATGAGGACGCCCTGGCGCACCTGGCCCGCCTGTGCGACGGCGATGCCCGGGCCGCCCTGAACGCCCTGGAGCTGGCCGTAGAATCCACCGCGCCGGACGCCGAGGGCGTGATCCACGTGACGCTGGACGTGGCGCAGGAGAGCATCCAGCGCCGGGCCGTCCTCTACGACAAGGACGGCGACGCCCACTATGACACCATCAGCGCGTTCATCAAGAGCCTGCGCGGCAGCGACCCGGACGCCGCCCTCTACTGGATGGCGCGCATGATCTACGCCGGCGAAGACCCGCGCTTCATCTTTCGTCGAATGCTCATCTTTGCCGCCGAGGACGTGGGCCTGGCCGACCCGCAAGCCCTGGTGGTGACGATGGCCGCCGCGGAAGCCTTTGAATGGGTCGGGCTGCCGGAGGGCCAATATCACCTGTCGTTAGCCGCGCTCTACCTGGCGACCGCGCCCAAGAGCAACAGCGCCGGGGCCTACTGGAAGGCGTTGGCCGAGGTGGAGGAAGAAGGCCGCATCGAGGTGCCAGACCACCTGCGCGATGCCTCCCGTGACGGCAAAGCCCTGGGCCACGGCGCCGGCTACAAGTACCCCCACGATTACCCCGGCCACCACGTCGCGCAGCAGTACCTCCCGGACCGGCTCCTGGGGCGGCACTTCTACGAGCCGGGCGACCTGGGCTACGAGCAGCAGATCCGCGACCGCCTGGCCCAGTGGCGCGCCGCTGCCGAAGCGGACGCAGACGCGGAGCGTGCCAATGAACGCTGACTCTCCCACACCCCCACACGTCCATTCGTCCATTCGTCCATTCGTTTATTCGTCTATTCTCCCATTCGTCCTGGCCCTGGCCGCGTTCCTGCTCTACCTGCGCACCCTGGCCCCCGGCCTCCTGGACGGCGACAGCGGCGAGTTCCAGATGGGCGCGATCCTGTTGGGCATCGTTCATTCCACCGGCTATCCGCTCTACCCGCTCCTGGGCAAGCTCTTCACCCTCCTGCCCCTCGGCGATCTGGCCTGGCGCGTGAACCTGCTCTCGGCCGTCTGCTCGGCCGCGGCCGTGGGCGTGACCTACCTGCTGGCGTACCGTTTGGCCGTGCGCGTGTCCGCCAAGGCGCCGGCCTGGGTCCCCCACACAGCGGCCGTCTTTGCTGCGTGCGCCTTTGCCATCTCTCCCACATTCTGGTCCCAGGCCGTCATCGCCGAGGTCTACGGCCTCAATGCGCTCCTGGTGGCCCTCGTACTGTACTGCGTCGTGCGCGGGGCAGATTTGGGATTTGGGGCTTGGGGTTTGGGATTTGAGGTTTGGCATTTGGGATTTGCCGCCCTATGTCTTGGATTGGGATTGGCCCATCACCGCACCATCGTCCTGTTGATCCCGGCCCTCATCGCCTACGTGTTGATGATCCATCCAGGCCACCTGCGCCGGTCGCGCGCATGGCTGTTGGCCTTACCCCTTGTCTTCCTGCCCCTTGCCCTCTATGCCTACATCCCCCTGCGCGCGCCGTACACGCCCTACCTGCGCGTGGAATTGCAGCCGGGGACGTTCGCGCCGCTCTACCAGAACGACCTGTCCGGCTTCCTGGCGCTGGTCACCGGCAGCACGTTCGGGGGCAGCTTGGGTCTGGGGCCGGACCTGCTCGACCGGCTGCGGCAGGCCCTCGACTGGCTGGCGGCGCAATTTCCCGGCCCCGGCCTGCTCCTGGGGTTAGCCGGCGCGCTCTGGCAGCTCGCCCGTCGCCGCGCGGATTTCGCGCTTTTGGGGCTGGCTTTTCTGGCGACGTTCGTTTTTTGCCTGGTCTACCGCATCGGCGACGTGTACGTGCTCTACATCCCGGCTTACCTCTGCTTTGCCTGCTGGCTGGCGACCGGGGCGGCGTGGCTGTTGGTCTGGTTGGCTGCCGTCAAATACCGTTGGCGAAGATGGATCGGGCTGGCGGCCGCTGGCGTGGTGCTGGTGTCTGTGCCAGTCTTCTCGCTGGCCGGCAATTTCGCCACCGTGGACCGCAGCGGCGACACGGCCGCCCGCGATATGTGGGAGGCCATCCTGGCCCAACCGTTGCCATCCGGCGCAGTGCTCGTCACCAATGACCGCAACGAGGCCGTGCCGTTGCTCTACCTCCAGCATGTAGAGGGCCGCCGGCCAGATCTCACCATCCTGTTCCCGCCCATGTTCCCCGGCCCGGCCTGGGCCGACGTGGGGGGCGTGACCGGGCAGGCATTGGCGACCGGCCGACCGGTCTATCTCATCAAGCCCATGCCCGGCCTGGACGTGGCCTACGAGCTGCTGCCGGCCGGGCCGATCGTACAGGTGGCCGGGCCAGCCCGCACGGACCTGGCGCACCCGCTCGACCTGCGCGTGGGCGGATCGCTGTACCTCACCGGCTACGAGGCGTCGTCCGCGTGGCCGGGCCAGACAATGACGGTGACGCTGGCCTGGCGCGTGGTGCAGCCAGTGACCGAACGCCTGGGCCTGACCATCCGGCTGACGGACGCCAACGGCCACGTCGTGGCGGCCTGGGACGGGCAGCCCGGCGGCGAGTTCTATCCGCCGGCCTTGTGGCGAGAAGGCCAGCGATTGCGCGTTCGCGGCCGGCTCGCGCTCCCCGCCGATCTGCCCCCCGGCGGCTATGACCTGCGGGCCGGCTTTTACGAACTGCCCACGCTGAATCCGTGGCCCACGCCGGCCGGCGACATCCCGATCTTGGGCCAGATCATCGTGCGTGCCCCGGCTCGCTGAACCCCCGGCGCATGTTCAAGCGGGTCTGCGACCCGCGCGCTGCGGTCACAGATCGCCTGGGTGCATAGTGTTCGTGCGTGCCCCGGTCCTTGTCCACACCTTGTTATGCTCCTATCCTTTTGAGCGCAAAATACGCTCACAATTCATCGCAAAAGGGGCTTGACGAACGGGGCGAGTTGGTTTATACTTGGTCCCGTTCCTGTGTTCGCGTGCCGAAGTGGCGGAACAGGCAGACGCGCTCGCCTCAAAAGCGAGTGAGGGCGACCTCATGTGGGTTCGAGTCCCACCTTCGGCACCAAGCCCTCGAAGAGGAGGAGGTATCGTGCGGAGACAAATCCTTCGCCAGGTCCCCTTGTTCGCACGGCTCTCAGACGAAGAGATCGATCGGATCGCCAAAAAGCTGCGCCTCCTGCATTATCCGGCGAGGACCGTCGTATTCCACGTCGGGGACCCCAGTGGGGCCATGTACCTGGTCAAGTCCGGCCAGGTTGACATCCTGCTGGATGCGTCCGATGAGACCCCGCTGGAGACATTGGGGCCGGGGGGCTTTTTCGGTGACGTGGCTCTGATCAGCGACCGGCCGCGGACAATGGCGGCCCGGGTCGGGAAAGAAGACGCCGAGCTGTGGGTCCTGCCCCGAGACCGGTTCGCGGCCCTGGTAGGCGAGGACCCGGTGCTGGCCTCCCGGCTCGCCGTGGGTCGGGACGAGGTGAAGGCCCTGGATGCGGAGCTATTGGAGCTGCTGCGCGGCGTGTCGTTCTTCACGGACTTGGGCGATGCCGAGCTATCGGCGTTGGCCGGCCGGATGCGTCGGGAGACCTATGCGCCCGATGCCCCGATCATCGCAGCGGGAACGCCGGGCGAGGCGATGTACCTCATCGCTGACGGCGCAGCCAAGGTGGTCTCGGAGGAGCCGGAGACGCGCATCCTGGCTACCTTGAGCCAGGGCAACGTGTTTGGCGAGCTGTCGCTGCTCACCGACAAGCCCCATGCGACGTCCGTGCGCGCGATCACGGGCGTCACCGCGTGGTCTTTGAGCCGGATGGACTTTAACCTGGTCGCGGCGCAGCATCCCGCCATTGCCCTGGGAGTGGCGCGCGTGTTGGGCGAGCGGGTCGTGGAAGGCCGGGCCGCCACCGTCACCCCGGTGCACGCCCCGGCGCCCCCGGCGATTACGGCCGGGTTCCGCATGGCCCTGGCGGGATTGGCCGTGCAGGCTCGTGTGGGCGCCGCCGACGCCATCACCTGGTTCCAGCAACGTTCGCGCGGCGCGCAGGTGCGGATCGCCGTGGTGACGCTGTTGCTGGTCTATCTCCTGGGCATCAGCGCGCCGGCGACCGTGCTATCGGCCGTGGCCCCTGTGGGAGCCGAGATGGGCAACCAGTTGGCGATGTTGATCGCCACGCCCACGCCTACCCCCACCCACACGCCC
>FWPV01005448.1_pt1 | contig 16060 bp, 14 predicted proteins | sample 2228371 | NCBI WGS metagenome assembly FWPV01 (sample SAMEA103939776, study PRJEB20133) | metagenome | reverse complement strand
CCAGAAATTTAAGATGGCTGTTGCCTATGCTCAGGACGACGATACGCTGCTGGCAGTAAATCGTGCCGTATCGGAAGGAATTGTTGATGCAATCTTAGTCGGCGATCAGGAAAAAATCCTCAACCTCTGCGCAAAACTTAAAATCGACAGCTCAAAATTCAAAATTCATCATGAACCTGACGAAAAAAAGAGCGGGCTCTGTTCAGTGAAAATGATTATTGACCGGGAAGCCCAGATCCTGATGAAAGGACTGATATCAACTCCCTACTATCTGAAAGCAATTCTCAATAAAGATTTCAATCTGATTTCCAAAGATGGCATTCTCTCGCACACAGCTATTCTTGAAATTCCGACCTACGACAAACTGCTGCTGGTTTCTGATGTGGCCATGATTCCCTATCCTGACCTGAATGCCAAAATCCAGATGATCAATTACAATATCACCATAGCTGCCAAACTTGGTATTGAGAACCCGAAAGTTGCCCTAATTACTGCAAACGAAAAAGTGTCAGATAAGATGCCCTGCACGATGGAAGCTGCCATTATCTCTAAAATGGCTGAAAGAAACCAAATTAAAGGAGCAGTTGTTGATGGTCCGCTGGCGCTCGATGTGGCACTTTCGCCGCATGCCTGCGAAGTAAAAGGATTAAAGAGCAGTGTTGAAGGTAAAGCCGATATCCTGATCATGCCGAATATTGAATGCGGAAATGTTTTTTATAAATCAACAACCATTCTGGCAAAAGGTAAATTAGCAGCCGTTGTCACCGGCGCTCCGTTTCCGGCAATTCTGACTTCCCGCGCTGATGACGATGATTCCAAGTTCTATTCAATAGTTCTTGCTGCAGCTCTTGTTTAAAACGGAGAACGAAAAGATGAATTTTTTTACTCAACTGCAACAGGTTCTTTCAACAAAAAAAATTCTGAGCAGTTCAAAAGCAGCAGACTTCATTCAGCTGGCTGTTGACCGCCGGGAAGTTCTGGTGACCAGAAGTGGCGCACTCGCCACCTGGACTCCTGTTGAATCAACCGGACGCAGCCCGAAAGACACCTATATTGTCAGGTTTCAATCAATTGAGAAAAATATTGACTGGCAGAGTCCGAACAATCTTCCGCTTGATCCTGCCACCTATGAGATGCTGCAGGAAGATACTCTAAAAATTATCAGCCAGAAAGATGAGCTTTTGATAACTGAAAGAGTTGTCGGAGCTGACCCCGCATATGCTCTGCCGGTTAGAACAATAACCGATCGCGCAGTCAGCGCTCTCTTTTCATTGACAATGTTTCGCCCGATTCCGGAAAAGATAGAAAACTCTATCTTTTACAATACTCCTTTTACAGTAATCGTCTTACCAAACGACAAACTTGATAAAAAAAGATATTTCAATAAAGTGCGTCAGCTTCCGGATAATACTCCCTCGGACCTGATCGTTGCCATGGATTTCGTTAACCGCCTGGGAATCATTATTGGCTCAAGCTATCTGGGCAGTCTGAAAAAGCTTATCTTTACAGTAATGAATTATCTGCTTCCGGAAAAGGGAATCCTGCCATTGCACACCTCAGCGAACGAAGATGCCAATGGGAATGTTGCCCTGTTTCTGGGGCTTTCCGGAACAGGAAAGACCACACTCTCTGCTGATCCGGAGAGGCTTTTGCTCGGAGACGATGAACATGGCTGGAGTGAAAACGGTATCGCCAATTTCGAAAACGGCTGCTATGCAAAACTGATCAATCTCAATCCGGACAAAGAACCGGACATCTATAACGCCATTATGCATCAGGCTCACTACCTGGAGCATGGCTCAATAATTGAAAATGCAATGGTTTATCCCGACGGAACTGTTGATTTTAACGATAAACGCTTTACTGAAAATTCACGCGGTTCCTATCCGTTAACCGCCCTCTCAAAAATTAAGCCTTCCGCCTGCGGCGGACATCCGAAGCATATTATCTTTTTAACCGCTGACGCCAACGGTGTTTTACCACCTGTAGCCAAGCTTAATTATCATCAGACAATGCTCTGGTTTTTAATGGGCTACACCAGTAAATTAGCCGGAACAGAAACTGGAATTGTTGAGCCGGTTTCAACATTCTCACGCTTTTTCGGTCAGCCTTTCATGCCCCGCAACCCGGACGACTACACTTCACTGCTGAAAGAAAAGATAAAAAAACACAACTGTCAGGTCTGGCTGGTAAACACAGGCTGGAGTGGCGGTCCTTATGGCATAGGCAAGAGAATTGATATTGCAATAACCAGAAAGATCATTTCAGCAATTTTATCCGGCATGCTCGATAATACAGAAACGAAATATGACCCGCTATTCCACCTGAATATCCCGCTCAGCTGTCCGCAGGTACCGACTGATATTCTGTTTCCGGAAAACAACTGGCAGGACAAGGCAGCTTTCCGCATCCGGGCAGAAAAGCTTGCTCAGGAATTCAGCCAGAATTTTGATAAATACTACAGTAACAAAAACCTGCCGCAGGAAATCAGACAATCCTGTCCGGGAAAATAATCTGCGCTCAGCGATGTCTTGAGCTTTGCCGAAAAGTTGCGCGGCTATAGGCATTAAGTGTTAAATCAAAATAGTTTTCATCAGGAAACGCGCAATATTTTTCATAGCCGAGCCAGGCAACCATAGCTGCGTTATCCGTTGAAAATTCCGGTGCGGCAAGATAGAGCTTTTTTTGGGCAGCCTGCAACTGCTGCGTAAATCTTTTTCGCAATAAAGAATTGCAGCTGACGCCTCCGCTGACAAGAATCGTATCGGCAGAAAACATGTCGGCAACAGTAAGTGTCTGCTTCAACAGGTAATCTACAACCGAAGAGAGTAAAGAAGAGAGCAAATCATACATTTGCCGGCTTCCTGATTCAATCTGCTGCTCTCCGGCATAGCGTAAAACAGCAGTTTTATAACCGCTGAAAGAAAAATCAAGCGTTCCGTCACTCATCTGGGGAAAGGAAAATGAAAATTTTGAGCTATCACCCTTTTCAAATAAGCGATCAATAACCGGTCCTCCCGGATAGCCAAGCCGGAAAAACTTGCAGATCTTATCAAAAAGTTCTCCGGCTGCATCATCTCTGGTTTTTGCCACTACCCGGGGATTAAATCTTTCGGCAAAATAGAAAAGTGTGGTATGACCTCCTGAAACAACAAGTGAAACAAGGGGAAATGAAATTTCAGAATGAGTAATCATTACACTTGCACTATGCGCCAGAATATGATCAACTCCCACTAATGGAATCCTTCTTGTGTAAGCAAGCGATTTGGCAAAAGTCAAACCAATTAAGAGTGAACCGATTAACCCCGGACCCTGAGTAACGGCAATCAGATCAATATCGGCGATTCTAACTCCTGCATCTGCTAAAGCTTGACCAACAATTGAATCAATTACTTCGTAATGATTGCGGGCAGCGATTTCCGGAACAACTCCTCCGAATTTTTCATGAAGCATAATCTGCGATTTAACCCGCTGACTGAGGACGCGGTTAACTTTGCCCCGCTCAACAACCGCTGCAGCAGTTTCATCACAGGAACTTTCAATTCCCAGAACTAACATTACTACTTGGAAAGCTCCTTAATTTTTTTCCAGGCTTGTTCACGATAATAAGAATAATTATCCTGATATTTAGTCTCACCGGTCTGAATAAAATTTTTAAGCGCATCAGCTTCTCTGTTCAAATCATCAATAATTGAAAGCATCTGCAAAAGAACAGACCGGTCACTTGATGAAATCTGCAGTTGAGTCAGATCATTGAGATTTTTTCTGGCGTTAGTAAGAAAGTTAATCGTTTCTGTAATCAATTCCACGGCATCTTCAGATTTGTAAACCTTGCCCACCCAGCTATCAGCAATTACTCCGATGACCGTATAGGTCTGATAACAGAAAACAGCCCCAAAGAAGCCCTGATTATACATCAGCTGTTCTTCCTGCTTGGAATTATAAGCCGTAAGAGTCATTGCCGCCACTAAAAAAATAATTAAAACCAGAATTTTTTTCATAAGACCTCCGTTGTTCAAAATATAGCATATTTTTTTATTTTTACAATTTTTTCCTGCTGGTTTAACCTGCCAATTGCAATTATCGCTTTTCAGAAACAAAGCTCTACTTTCCGCTTAACCAGAGCTTTTATTTAATCCTTCAGGGAAATAATACTTCAGAATAAATTTTTCCTGCACTGAAAAAGACCAGTGCACCTCACTGAGCAAATATGCAGCATGCTCTCTCTCTTTCTGCTGCAAACTGTCAACAATAGCCTGGTGCTCTTTTACTGAAGAGAGCTCCCACTCTTTGAGCCAGTTGCTCTGGGGTGGAAAATCATAAAGTCTTTTTTTGTAATTATTCACAATCTTAATCAGTTCCCTGTTTTGCGACAACTGCAGAAAACTGTTATGAAATTCAAGGTTTTTATGGTAGAATTCCGCAAACTGGTTATTGGCAAGAGCTTGTTCCATTTCAGAATTAAGACGCTGCATTTTTGTTATAATCTCAGCGTTTAGCCGCTCAAATTCAAATCTGATCACCGATGCTTCAAGAGCACCAATTATCTGATAAATATCACGAATCTCCTGCAGACTCAGCTGACGCACAAAAATGCCTTTACGAGGAACTATTTCCACAAAACCTTCTGCCGCCAGCTGCAGCAGGGCATCACGCAATGGAGTTCGTGATACGCCGAGTTCACGACTTGTCTTTTCCAGACTAATCTCATCGCCTGCTTTTAGTTTGCGTAAGCGCAGGCTCTCTTCCAGATATTCATAAACTGCTTCCTTTAAAGACTTATAAATTAAGCGGCCGATACTGTCCTCCTTGCAGAAGATCAATCACCAGATTCCGGGATTATCTTTTTCAGCAGGTTCTTAATCTTGTCAAAATCAAACGGTTTTTGCAAAACTCCGTCAAAACCAAACTCCTGCGGATTTGCCATAACTGCATCTGCCGAATAACCACTGGAAACAATGGCAATCAGTTCCGGATCAATTCTTTTTAACTCCTTAACCACCTCTTTACCACCCCGGCCGCCGGCAATAGTCAGATCAAGAATAGCCATTAAAAAAGGCTCCCCTTTTTCCAGCTCCTGCCGATAAACTTTCAGCGCCTGATCACCATCGGTGGCGCAAAAAATATCAAAACCCAGAAATTTCCACATTTCCGAGGCAACATCAAGAATCAGCTCTTCATCGTCCATCAGCAGAATCTTTTTCGGACGTTTTTTGATACTGATTTTTTTATTTTCCCTCTTTTTTACCGGCAGATAGAAATCGACAGTAGTTCCCTCTCCTTCTGCCGAATTAATAACAAGCGCTCCCTGATGCTTTTTAATAATTGACAGACAGACTGCCAGCCCCAGCCCCTGATGACCGGAGTAGGTAGTAAAATAGGGATCAAAAATTTTTTGCAAATACTCTTTTTTAATTCCCGGACCGTTATCGCTAATTGAAACTTTTACATAATCGGAATCCGTTTCCAGACGACAGTTGAAGAGCTCCGCAGCAGCTGCGGTAATCAGGGAAGTTTCGATTTTTAATTTACCACCTTCCGGCATTGCCTGCTGGGCATTCTGAAAAATATTGTTTATCACCTGAAAAATCATATTCTGATCGCACTCGAGCATGGGAAGCTCAGGTGCCAGAAAAAATTCAACTTTGATATTTGAAGCGCTAAGAAAAACATCCACGCCATTTTTAAGCAGGTCGTTTATCTGACAGAGTGTCTTTACCGGCTCACCGCCGCGGGAAAATGTGAGCAGCTGGTAGGCAATATCACGGGCACGCAAAATGCTGTTCTCGGCAGTCTGCAATCTGCTGAAAAATTTGCCGCTTTCAGTCCCGTAAACCTTAAGCAGCGAAATTGATCCGAGAGCTGCAGTTAAAATATTGTTCAGATTGTGAGCAATTCCTCCGGAAGCTTCACCAAGTGAGCTCAGCTTCTGCATAATAATCTTTTCCTGCTCTGCCTGAATCTCGGCAGTTAAATCTTCAATTACAAACAAAATTCCCTGCTGCTCTTTCAGCCTGAGCAAATTTAACCGTAAATGCTTTTTCTGCCCGTCAGAGTTTAGAAAAACACACCTCTTTTCCACAGGAAGACAGGAAAACAAATCATTAAAATTAATCTCAATTTCCTGATTTTCAGCTTCAAAAAGCTTTAAACATTTCAAAAATTTTTCCGGCTGAAAGGCATTTTCCTTAAGGTCAAAAATTTCAAAAAAAGAGCGGTTGGTAAGCAATATATTTAATTGCTCATCGCTGACCGCCAGTCCGATATCGATCAGGGAAAGAACATTTTCCAGTAATTCTTTTTCCGACTTAAGCCTTTTTTCAAGGTTCTTCAGTTTTTCCATTCCCTGCCATAAACGCTCATTGGTATCGGCAAGCATTGCTGAATTTGCTTCCAGAGCCAGTCTCAGCCGTTCTTCTCTCAACCGCAACTCTTCTTCAAACTGATGCCGTAAAGTAATATCACGGGCTATGGTGGTTACAAAAGCAACTTTCCCTTCCTGATCAAACTCCGGATAAAGCAGCCAGTCAATCCAGATACCTGATGGCAGTCGAAATTCAATCCGCTGCTGCTGTCCGGTTGTAAAAGTTCTGCCGATAGCATCTTCCCAGATCTGGCACAATTCAGCAGGAAATCCCAGCTGTTGATGAGTCTTTCCGATAAAATCGGCCGGATCAATTCCTGTCTGCTCTTTGACTTTTTTATTCACATAAAGATGCCGGTAGTTGCGGTCAAAAACCATAATCACATCAGGAGAATCATCGATAAAGGCAAAAAGCCGCAATTTCCCGCTCTCATCCTGGAATAAATTATTTGAACTGAAACTATTAAAACCGTTTTTATTATCCATAACTTTTTTATAATCCAAATAATTCTTTTTTGCAATCATTGACCTCAGGCGAAAAAAAGATTAAAAATAGAGATGCAGAAAAATTTAAAATTTTCAAAGTCAAGGCGCATCTGCCGCCAGCAGCTAAAACAGCTTTATCAGGAAGCAGGCTGGTGGAAAGAAAATGACCGGAAAAGGGAAAAGAGAGTTTTAAGCGGAATCGTGCGCAACTCTTTCTGTTTGATCACCGTTTTTTCTGAAAAAGAGTTGATCGGTATGGGCCGAGCAATTTCTGACGGCACAAGTGATGCCTATATCCAGGATATCTTTGTCAGGGAAAAATACCGCGGGCAGGGCATTGGAGCAGCAATTGTCCGGATGCTGACCGAAGAGTTGAAAAAAAAGGAGATTGGCTGGATTGGACTGATTGCCAAGCCGGGCAGTGAAAATTTTTACAATAAACTCAATTTCAGCCGGATGAAAGATTTTATTCCCATGCTTTATCAAAATGATTGATTTGATCAGCAGACTGAAAACGCCAGAACCGGAACAGTTTGCCCTGCTGCAGCAATTTGTTCATCAGGCTGAATGCTGGCTTTGCGAATATAATCCGGTAAATATCTTTATCTGGGCTGAACTTTTCGGCACAAAAACAGCAATTTACAATCAACGCCTCTTTATCTACAGCCAGCTCAACGATGTTCTGCTCTTTCCAGCCGGCAAGCCACTGACCTTGCAGGAATTTCTGCAAATCGGCAAAGCCCTGCAGAAAAATAATCAGAGCGGAAATATCGGGCTTGTTCCCGAAGCTTTCATCCAAAAAAATCCAGAGTTAAAAGATTACTATCAGATCATTGCTGACCGGAAAAATGCTGATTATATTTATGATACTGTTCAGCTGGCAGAACTTCCCGGAAATCGTTTTCATTCAAAAAAAAATCTTATCCGCCAATTCAAAAAAGCTTATCCTGATTACCAGGTCCTGCCATTGCAGCAGGAAGATGCGCTGGAGTGCTTGCGTCTGGCAGAAATCTGGTGCAAGGTTAAAGATTGTCAGAAAGAAAATTTCTATTTTGAACTTCAGGCATTGCAGAAAGCTTTTTTAATGTTCAGTCAGTTGCAGCTGGAAGGAGTAAAAATCATCATTGAAAACAGAATCCAGGCTTTTGCCCTCTATTCAGCCCTGAACAGACAGTGTGCTGACATTCATTTTGAAAAATTCAATCCTCAGCTTAAAGGAATTGCTCAGTTAATCAATCAGGAAACCGCCATTGTTTTAAGAAATACCTACAGGTTTATTAACCGGGAACAGGATCTTGGTCTGGAAGGATTGCGCAAAGCAAAATTATCCTATCATCCCGAGAAAATTATTCTGCCCTTTTTTTTAAAACCGAAAAGATGAACTTTTTGGCGATTATTTTCGTTTGTATCAGTAATGAGGAGGCAATATGAAAAGACTTTACCGAAGCGAACAGAACAGACAGCTGGCAGGAGTATGCGCCGGACTCGGAAAATATTTTGAAGTTGATCCGGTAATCTTCAGGGTGCTCTTCGTTTTCCTCACTTTTTTTCACGGCGGCGGACTGCTCATCTATATCTTGCTTGCAATTGTCATGCCTATGGAACCAAAACCTGCGCCGGCGGAAACCGACAACAACCACGCAATTTCAGCAGCAAAAGAAAACGATCAGCCTCAGCAGCCTGCGGTTCAGAGAGCTCAGGCATCATCGTTTTTCGGAATTTTAATCGGCGTGATTTTAATTCTTGTGGGCATCTATTTTCTTCTGGAACAGTTTAACTTTTACCATCCTTTTCTGAGTTATTTCCGCCGCTATTTCTGGGAAAATATAATTGCCTTTTCATTCATCCTCAGCGGTATCTATTTTATTTTCCTCCGACGCTGATCAGCAACGCCAGAAAAGAGCAGAATTCTTTTAACTGCCGGATTATCAGACTAAGCTCAATCATTAAACAGCAAAGCTATTTGTCTTTACCTTAACTTTTTTTTATAATCGGAAATGAACGAAGATAATTGCTACAGTTATCAGGGCAAAATTACTATCGTCAGCAACAGCTCTCAGCTTAAAGCAGCAGTTGAAATTTTAAAAGATGAACCTTTTCTCGGATTTGATGTGGAATCAAAGCCGAATTTTAGAAAAAACGAATGCCATCCGCCTGCCCTGCTTCAGCTTGCCAGTCAGCGGGAAGTTTTTCTCTTTCAGTTGCAGCAGCTCACTTCAGTTAATCTGTTATTAAATATTCTTTCCACGGAAAAGATTATTAAAGCCGGCGTTAATATCAGTCAGGACATCGCTCATTTACAGAAAGTTTATTCCTTTCAGCCCTCCGGGTTTGTTGAGCTGGCACTACTGGCAAAAGAGTGCGGTTTTGAAAAATCAGGTCTGAAAACGCTCTTTCTTGAAGTATTCGGTAAAAAAATCCCCAGCCGCGCCTGCCTTTCAGACTGGGAAAAGGCTCATCTCTCTTCAGCGCAGATCAATTACGCCGCAACCGATGCCTGGTCGGCGCTGCTGCTTTACCGTTTCTTTATTAACCTAAAAAAAACTCCCCGCCACTAAAATAATGGCGGGGAGTTCTGAACTTTATGCGGATTTAATTGTTGGTGTCGTTTTTATTTTCTTTCCAGTACATCGGGCCGAATATATCTGTCAGCACGATCGTCTCTGTTCCTGAAATGGAAAATGATCCGGGCACGCCGGCACCGGTATAGAGTTTATATTTTCCTCCGGAAAGCAACCCATAGCCAAGTATTTTCTGAGCATAGGTGACAGCTCCGGTAATCGAAACGCCTCCGTTAGAGCTGATAAAAGAGCACTTATAAATAAATTGCTGACCGCTGACCGGATTTTCAACACAGACATTCTCTTCGTCCGGCGGAGCATTGGGATCGAAAAGGTCTTCAGGACTGAAGGTGTTAAAGAAAATCAGGTTATTGATCAGCAATGGTGTTGGCTCATAGAGAATCTCGTTGTTTGCCCTGAAAAATTCAATTAAAAAGCCGCGGATATTGTTCGTCAGGTTAAAAGAATAATTATTGTTTGGCTCAGGATTGATAAAAGCTGATGTTACATTGGCAAGATTGGCTGTGGTATAGGCAGGAGAAATATTAAAATTATCAACAAAGGCAACAAAATGACCGGTTGTATTGTCAAAATTATCCTGACTGTCGCGGTGAGCGATATGCGATCGACGCCCTGTTCCCAACATTATCCAGAGATTATAGTTGGCATCATAGCCGATTGTCGGATTAATAAAAATTGTCTGACCATTATCATCCTGGAAAATTTTAGTTGGACTCCAGGTTGCCGGATTTCCGTAAATATTAATCCGGTAAATCGCGCCGCCGCGCCTGTTGGTCTGATAGCTTCCGGTTTCAGCAACATAAATATAATCGGCAACGCCGTCAAAATTACGATCAAAAATTACAGGGGATGCCACAAAGGCATAGAGGAAATTGGGATTGGTGTGAATATACACTCCGTTCTGCACAGTTTCGGAAACAGATGGTCCATAAACAAATTTCTTAATTGTTGCCCCGTTTTCTACTTTGACCACATAAACTGCCTTGCCGATCAGCCGTTCATTATAGAACTGGCTGCCCTGGCCGTTGGCAGCCTGGTCGGCACGTACTTCCTGATCGTAGTTAAGATAAAATCCGCCGGGGAAAAAGACTGCCGGATAAGTTGCAGTTCCGTCATAAATATCGGCAATTACCGGACGCGCTTCAGTATAACCCATTTCCGGTGCCGTGTATTCCCACATAAATGACGGATTTGTCGGATCGGTTACATCAAGACAAACATAGCTCCGTCCGTAATTCTCATTATAAAGGTGAGAACCGCCCAGTCCCATTCCGAAAATGAAAATGGTTTTCCACTGATTACCGATTTTCACATCTTTAACTATTCCCTTACCGTCAACAAAATAGCGGAAGTGCGGCGGCCGGTCAGCAGCCGGAACCACCGGTGTTAGATTCTTCAACCGTTTCAGCTGCGAAGGCGGAATAAAAGCCCAGAGCTCATCTGCCTGAGATATATTATTGGTCACACGAAAGCAGTGGAGCATGCCGTCGTTTGCTCCGGCAAGAATAACCTCTTCCCGGTTGATATTATTCAGATAAAACTGTTTATAGCTCTCATCTGAGGCAGCCTTCCAGGCAAGAGGCTTGCCGACAACCTGCGGATTAAAATGATAGATATCACCTAATTTATAGTTGGGATTATAGCCATTATCACCGCGGATAAAATTAACAACTGCGTCCCGTTCCGCATCACTTGCCACTGCCAGATCAGCCGGAACAATCGTTGAAGTATTGAAGGCAATCAATGAATTGTTTTTTGCTGTATAAATTGTCCGCGCCGAACTGCTCTTGCTTATAAGAATATTATAGGCATCCCAGAGTTTATCGGTAATGTCGGCAGGAAAATCACCGTTCTCATCTAGCTGATAAGCAGAAAGATGACCTTCCCAGACTGTTTTTCCCATTCGCGGAATGAAGGTGGCGATGTAGCCCAGTTTACCATAAGTGAATGATTGTTTGGGAGCGGCAAAAGCGGTAAAGTTCATCTCCTGTTCACGCAAGAGAATATTATTGAATGCTGCCTGAAGTTTTGTGGAAAGCTCTTCAAAATTATTTGCCGTATAGAAAATACCGCCTCCGTTTTCGGCAGTAGCTCTCAGCAGATGATTTTCAACATTGAAACCGATTGTATAGGTGGTAATATTCTGCTTTCCCGGCCAACCGTTTTTCGGACTTGAACCGTAAATATGATCAGGATAAAGATCCTCGTGGTAGATAAAATATGCTACATCGTCCAGATAATCCGTCCCGTCTGAATACCAGCAGGTAGAACCCGGACAATATCCCGGAGGCTCATTGTGATTATTTGGATCATTGGTATCATAATCGCCCCAGCCCCAATCGTAATTCCAGGGCTCGGTGGGCTCATGTGTCCTGCGGCATGGTTTGTTTACAAATATCGAATTGTTATAACGCGTCGCACTGTTATCTGTAAACTTATCCTGGGTGCTCTCACCGTCAGTTACAATGATTACATAATTATTCTGGCAATAGTTGCGCATCTGGTTGGTGGCAGTCGATGGAGGTTGATAGGAGGTTACAGGCCACATATTTTTATTTGCCGGGCCGGGCAGAAAGTCGTACCAGATATCAGCCAGCGATTCGGCAAGCGGCGTCCAGGTTGTTGCCCGCAGCTGCCAGACTTTATTTTTATATTGCTGAAGGTTATTTCCTTCACTCATGTCCTTGATTGTATCCAGTGCCTTTGCTCCTGTAGTAGCACCTTTGGCAAAACCAATAGGCGTATTTTCATCCTGGGTGCGAAAGGTGTAAATACCCAGGTAAACCTTGAGCATATTATCGTTTGCAACCTTACAGGCAACCTCACGGATGGTTTGAATTCTGGTAAATGTTTTTTTTACATTGGTCTGTCCGGAACAATTACATTCAGATGGATTAAGAGCCGGATCAGTCGGACTCGGCATCTGATTGAGGTCAAAAACTCCGTAGGTTGACTGGTGGGTAACTTCAATCCGCTGCGTATCTGTGGCATGAAGAAAGAGCCATGTCAGATAGTTAGTCTGAAACCTGGTAAGGTTACCATCTTCGTTTGTGGCATACAATCTGACCGCACGCAAAACACCGCCACTCCGATTTTGAAAAGACCAGACTGCTTCTCCGTTCTGAAAGGTTCCCTGCCGGTTATAAATATTTAAATAATAATTACCACCAGAAGTTGTTTTGCTTTGAACTCGGGCAACTGTTCCGGAACTATAACCTAAAAGCCAGTCGTTTGTCTGGGCCGTATTATAAAGATTATAGCTGACCCGGATCTGATTTGTACCGCTGTCATTAACCACTGTATGACCATTTCCTTTTGGGTTGGAATTGCGCGGAGCATAAGCCGTTGTTCCGGCAACAAGCCTGCCGTGCCAGGCTGTCTCACTATAATTATTCGAATCAAATTCACCTTTATAAAATGTTCCGGAATAAGTATTGTTTTGAACATAAGCCGGATGATAGATAATTTCATTCATTGAACCCGAATTATCAAAGAGAACAACAACATTAGGCTTTTCACCACGTTTGATTGAGGTAAAAATTGCCTCGTCATCCCAGCTGCGCAGCACAAAGAGCGTGCTTAGCAGCAGAAGCGAAATTATAACTAATTTTTTCATATTTTCCTCCTCACCGGTTAATATTCCGATGTTAAAGTGACAACAACCGTTTCCAGCTCTTTCTGAATGAAATTCCTGCCGGAAGGATTACCGCGCTCAGCAGTAACCTGAAGCAGCCAGGGCAAAACCTTTACGGCAATTTCGCCGCTTATTTCAATGGAGATTCCCGACGGCGGCGGCGGGGTATAACCATTAAAAAACCTGACCGGTTGAGGTGAGGTGTCTTTTGCCCGTCCGCTGCGTAAGTTATAGGAAACAACTCTTTTCTTATCAACACTCTCTACCTTAAACGGCTGATTAAGAACCACGGTTGTCGGATCCCAGGCTGTTTTTAATGTATTAATACCAATGTTAATACCGGCATCGGCGCTGTAAAAAACCTCTTTGTCATCATAAAAGTTGCGTGTGGCAATCAGGTCTGTTCCTGCCTGAGTCAGCCCGGCAAGTCCAAGCAGTGTCAGGATAATTGCCGCAATAATTGCCAGGATCAGAGCCGAGCCCTGTTGCCGTTTTCCGCTTAAAACCAGCAACTTTTTCAGTTGCCTGAAAAATTTATTAACTCTCTGCATAATCTCCTCCATTAATAAACGGTGCTGTAGTTACGCATCAAGACCTCGAACTGATAAAGCCGGTAATGAGTCTTGATGACAGGTAGAGTAAGCGACGGTGCGTCGCCCATTGCCGGCTTGCGGTAAATAGTCCCGCCCGGTTTTTCCGTTTCCAGTTCTGTTTGGGCAAGCAGACTAACTCTTGCTGAAAACAGATTGCGGTTAAGAAATTGATTATAGAAACTCCGGCAATCGTTGGTGATCGGTCCGCTGCCGCAGGGGTTAGGATAATCCTGATTGAAAGTAATATCCGTTCCCGCCCAGAGCTGAGGAGGATTATCCTTTGAGATAAATTCAATCTGCAAATCCTGAATATTCGGCAGAATCGGAATATTGCGATAGGGAGTCGGAGCTGCATTTAACACATCGGCTACTCCTTCACAGTCGGTAGTTAAGGTCAAGGTCCTGTTACCCTGATTATCCTGTCTGACCAGATAAATCTGGAAAAATTCAAGGCGGATTACCGGACTGTTTATATCATAGGTAAAGCTGTTTCCGTAAAAGCCTGTCTGCTCATCAGTAAAATCATTATAGTGGACTGTATTGAGTAAACCGGAAAAGTAAACCGGCTGCTCACGCACCAGAAGTATGGTGTCGCCGAGGGCAGGTGTCTGAGTAACGCGAAAGATATAATAGCCGTTTGTCTGATAAATAATCCCGTAATCTCCTTCTCTCCAGGCAACACGATTGTTTTCGGTGGGGTCATTGGCCGAAGTGATATTGACCTGAGTCTGCCCGGGATTAAAACTTGCCGTCAGACGGGTGACGCCCCGGCCGTCTCCCTGAGCAAGAATAATTCCATCCGGAAAATTGGTATTATTAAGCGGATAAATGCCGTTAAAAACAACGGCTGTACCGACAAAACTGGGAGTATGAGCCATGGACAGCACAGCACCGGCTCCTTTTAAACTGTCACTGAGCATCTGTTGGGTTACACGCGCTGCCTGATGCATATCCAGCTTTCGTCCTTCAGAAAGATGAGCCCGCTGCGTGGAAATAATAATGGCATAAACCGTTCCCATAACTATTAAAAGAATTGTTGTTGACACCATAATCTCTGCCAGTGTGAATCCTTTTCTGTTTCTCATTCGAATACCCTCCGTGTTGAAAGAACTACCGGCGAGGACATAACTCCTCCTTTTTGCCAGAAAACCGTAACCGTTATTGTAGAAATATCAATTCCGAAATCCACACGAAATTCACGGGTATATCCGGCATAAAGCGGACGATCGTTTATGGTGAAATTTTCTGTAAGATCGACAAAATCCTGCAGATCATTCCTCTCGCCCGGTAAAGCTGTATAAGAGACGCGCCTGGTAATTTCTATGCCCTCTTCAGCAAGTTCCAGAGCTTTCGTTAAATCATTGGCAAAGGCATTGCGGTTAATAAAAACAGTTGTCATCATCAATACCGAAACAATAACAAAAGCAAGAACTGTTATGGCAATCAGGAGTTCGACCAGCGAAAAACCGTTGCGGTTATTTAAACTCTCTTTTAACATTAATACCTCCGTAAGGGAAAATAGTTAATATGATCTTATCCTTTTTGCTTTCGGCAGCGTCTGCTGGAGCACTAAGCGTAATAACCTGCATTCCGGCAAGGGAAAAGTTATCAGATTTTAAAATTATTCCGCTGGGAGCAATAACAAAATCGTCGTAATCAGCAGGATCTTTCTGCCAGGCAGTTTTTGAACCGAAATAATAATCTTTCAGGTTCACCCAGCGCTGTGTCTGACGATCAAAGTAGGCAATTCTAAACCCGGAATTATTCAGCTGAATCTGCATCAGACGATTTTCTTTGGCTGCCTGTTGCTTTGCCTGATGAAACGAGGCGCTGAGCTGGCGGGCATCATCTCTTAAACTCCAGCGATGACTATTTTTCAGTGAATAGCCGGCCACAATGCTTACCACAATTCCGATCAGGGCAACAACAATCAGTAATTCAATGATTGAATACCCTTTTCTTTTCATTTAAAACTCCTCAATACTTTCTGCATCAGATATTAACGCATTTTTTATGCCAGAATTTACCTATCACTTTACTGCTCAGCTCACTCTTTCTGAAAAAAAAGTGTTTCCGAAGGAAACAGAACGGAAACAGGCTTCCGGATAATTTTCCGCAACCACATTTTGCTCTTCATTCTTAAGTCCCTAAAGAAGCAGAGATTTTACTCGGCAATAAGTTCCTCTGCCAGTTGCAGGGCAGACTGAAAAGAAGAGTGATCGGCAATATTTTTTCCGCAGATATCTTCTGCTGTTCCGTGAACCGGAGATGTTCTGATCAGTGGAAGTCCGAGCGTCAGATTTACACCTTGCCGAAAACTCAGAAGTTTAAAAGGAATCATTGCCTGATCATGATACATGGCCAGGATGGCGTCCCATCGTTTCTCTACGCTTGAAATGCG
>FWPV01009772.1_pt1 | contig 16063 bp, 16 predicted proteins | sample 2228371 | NCBI WGS metagenome assembly FWPV01 (sample SAMEA103939776, study PRJEB20133) | metagenome | reverse complement strand
CGGGCCTGAAATCTCCGGGTGTCTGGTTAAGAAGAGAAACGCTTCTGTAAGGTCCTTGATATGAATCCAGGAGAACCACTGCTTTCCACTTCCAATCGGCCCTCCAATATATTTTTGAAAGAGGGGGATCATTTGACCGAGGGCCCCGCCCTTTTCTCCAAGGACAATGCCAAATCGCGTGATGACGACTCTCGCACCCTTTTCCTTCGCCCTCAGGGCTTCGCTCTCCCATTCCCTTGCAATCTGGGCCAAAAAGTCATTTCCGGGAGGGGCGTCCTCTGTGAGCTCCTCGTCCCCGCAAAAACCATAATACCCCACGGCAGAGGTGCTAAAAAGCGTGAACGCCTTTTGAGGATGTAGTGGTATCCCTTCCACGATATTTCGAGTGGTGCTGATCCGGCTCTCCCGAATGGCTTTCTTATGCTCCTCGGTCCATTTGGCGAAGATTGAAGCCCCAGCGAGGTTGATCACAGCATCGTGTTCCCGAATCGCCTCCTGCCAGGGTCCTTTCCGCGTTGGGTCTCCCTGCAAGAAGGTGACCCCTCGAGATGACTCCTTTGGAGAACGAGAAAGGTTCCGATCTTCGTGTCCCGCCTGAGCCAAACGCATCGTGAGTTGCGTTCCAACAAAGCCTGTTCCGCCCGTGATCAGGAATTTCATTTCGCTCCCCTCTTACATTGGGTTCTATTTCTTCGCTCCAATCAGCGGCAGGACCTTATCGACATGAAAATAGACGAGGTACTTCGACTTCTTCCCATACTTGTCATAGGCAGGACAGCTCTCCGTTCGCCTAATCTTATCGATCAGTGCACTATCTTTTTCTTCTTTAATTTTGGTTAGATAAAGTCTTTTCCCCACATACTTATCGCCCGACTCCAGAAAAAGGTAGGCAGCATGAGGATTGGACTGTAGATTCTTATGCATCAGGCGATCTGCCATGATGAAGGCGACCGTCTTCTCGTCGAGGAAGTGCGGTCTCGCATATATGGCGATGCCGACCCTTCCCTCGGAATCCGCTGTTGCAATAACCCCCTTGCCTTTTTTCTTCTCAAAATATTCGCTCAATTTCATCGCCGCCCCTCCTTATTTATTTGGAAAGCCGTTTTGACCGATTTCGATCTTAATAAAATCACTCTGCGCACTGCCTGTCAAGTTCTATTATTGGGAGTTCGTAATACGTCACTAAAGCGTGGGGAAGATCGGGCGATCGGACAGGAATATCTCCGAAAATCTTACCAAGCGGACGATTTGGAACCCCCTCTTGCGGTAAGAAGGGGTCGGGGGGAGTTATGAGAATTCCCCTTTAGGTAGAGTTGGTCCCACGGGCGATGACGGAGTCTATGATTTTCACGTATCGATCCGCATCAAATTTTCTCTTTAAGCCCGCGTCATTCATATATCTTACATTGCCAAAGATAGGCCTTTCGCCCCAAGGGCGGTCATGTTTCCCAAAACACCAGGCCACGCCTGTAAACCCATTCGGGTCCCTTCCATCAAGCTCATACTTATTGTTGAGATGGAGGGCCGTTCGGAACGCTTCTTCGGGTGTCTTGCTCCATTCCAAGATCTTCTTTCCCCAGTACATCCGCATGTATCCGTGCATCTTCCCTGTTGCGACCATCTCCTTTTGAGCTGCGTTCCAGTAGGGGTCATGCGTTTTGGCCGTCTCGAGTTCTCGGAGGTGGTAGAGATAGGGCCGTCTGTCATTTTTATGTCTCCTCAATGTCTTTTTTGCCCATTTGGGGATGGCCTCAAAGGAATCGTAGTTCACGTTGTAGTAAACAAAGTTCATGCTTAGCTCTCTCCGAACGATGAGCTCTTCAAGGAATGCATCCACTCCTGGGCTTCGTGTTGCCAAAACCCTTAGGGCAATGTAGAGAGGAGAGATTTGGCCGAAATGGAGATAGGGACTCATGTGGGAAAGATAGTCAACGGTTGGGTCATTTCTCAACTCGGGGAAGCGATCCAATTTGCTTTCAAGGAAAACTTCAAGATGGGCCTTCGCCTCCTTCGTTCCGCCATGGAAGGTGTTCACCCTCTTTACGCTTCGATCGATGCGAAGCTTGGAGATAGCCCTATTGACATCCCCGAGATCGAAAGAGTCGGACTCGAGGGAGAGGGAGTCATGGAGAGGCTCGTGTTCTTTCAATGGAACCAAAAAGGCTTCCAATTTTCTCTTGATCTTTGGTCTTATCGTCGCTGCTGCATATTCCTCCTTGTTCGATGTTTCCTCGACGGGGACGATCACATCGGTCTCCACTTGAATCAAAGGACAGTCCATCCTTTTGGAGGCATAATCCCTCCAGGCCCTCTGAATCTTCAGGTAACCCCGGTCCACCACGACCATAGAGGCTCTCTTCGCTAAGGAAAGGACGCCGATTTCGGGAGATTGGTGCATGAGGACCATCTGGATTCCTCTCCTCTGGAGAGATTCCTTCACTTCCTTCAATCCCTCGAGCATGAAGAGGTAGTGCCTTTCATTGGCTTCCGGAAATCGGTCGGTGATTCCAAAAAAGACGACCACTGGCTGGCGGAGTTCGTTGGCTTTGAGAATGGCATATTCTAAGGCGTGATTATACTCGGTCCTCTGTGAGGCCTGCATCCAGTAGAGAAGGTAGTTCCCTTTCCGGATCTCTTTCCGATTGAGGACGCTTATCCTTTCTTTCTGAATGAGTTCCCTGTGTTTCATGAGTCCTTTTTTGGAGGACGAATGAGGTCCAAAAATTGTTTGAGGATACGAGCCGTGGCTCCCCAGATGATATGATCCCGATAGCGATAGGCATAGACGGTTTCCTTTCGACCCGCCCGAAGGATCTCCCTCTCTCCGAACGAATCCGCTGCGAGCAAGGAAGCAAGGGGAACCTCGATTAGCTCCGCGATCTCGATGGGGCTCACAGTAAACCGGTAGGGGTAGGGGAAGAGTCCGACAAAGGGGGTGACGATAAATTGCGTGACGGTAACGATGTCATCCAGCATGCCGATGATCTGGACATCGTTCTCTTTCAGACCAATCTCCTCGAAAGCCTCCCGAAGGGCCGTTTGCTCGAGTCGGCCGTCTTTCTCATCGAAGACCCCTCCTGGAAATGAAATCTCTCCTTTATGGTATCTCACATTATCCGATCGCTTCGTGAAGACGATGTGACAATCCCCTTCCTTTTGGAAGAGGGGAACGAGGACAGCAGCATGAGCGAGCGAGGGTTCTTCGATCACTCTTCTCTCCCTTGTACTTAGAACCTGCCGAATCTGATCGATGAAATCTTTTTCGCAGCCCTTCATCGGCATTGCCTTTGTCCACGCCTTTCCGTCGATACCCGTCAATCGATCTCTTTGAGAAACTCCTCCAGGGTCATGACCCTGAATAACGGATAGAGGGCAGAGTCCCTGTAAAGGCTGAGACAACGTTGACGGAGTTCCCCACTGCGGCTGGCCATGCAATCCTCCAACAGGATCGCCGAAAAATCATGGCTCAGCCCATCGAGAGCGGTCATTAGGACACAGACCTCCGTGGTCATCCCTGTGACCACGATCGTATCCACTCCGAGCATCCTTAGGGTCTGGTCAAGGTCGGTCTTGAAGAAGGCGCTGAAGCGCCTCTTCGGAAGGATGAAATCTGTCGATTGGGGTGCCAACTCATCGACCACTTCTGCGCCTTTCGTTCCTCGAAGGGAGTGGACCTTCATCCTTCCCCGGAAGATGAAGTCGCCGGGCAGGAAGCTATCGCACGCAAAGACGATTGGAAATTGCCTCCTTCGTCCTTCGTCGAGGAGCCTCTGAAGGTTTGGGAGGATGGCCCTGCCCTCTTCGTAGTATGGATTTCTCACGTTCTCCTTCAAATTGTCTTTCAACATGTCCACCACGAGAATGGCTGGCTTCATGAGATCCCCTCACCCCGATTGGGTTCCCAGTCTGTAAACACGCATCGCATTCTGGCTCGTCACCTCGGCCACTTTTTCAAAAGAGATCTTCTTGATCTCGGCTATCTTTTGGGCCGTATACCGAACGTAGCTCGGTTCGTTTCTCTTCCCCCGGAAAGGAACAGGGGCAAGGAAGGGGGCGTCCGTTTCGATCAAGAGATGCTCCAGAGGAATTTTTCTGACGTTTTCATGAATCCCATGGGCATTCCCGAATGTGACGCTTCCCGGGATGGAGATGAGGAATCCCATCTCGATGCACGCCTTCGCCATCTCGTAATCCCCGGAGAAACAGTGGATGATTCCTCCCTCCTCTCCTGCCTTTTCGGATTTCAGAATCTCGAGGGTCTCCTGATGAGCCTCGCGATCGTGAACCACGATGGGGAGGCCAAGTTCCTTGGCCAAATGGACCTGTTCGCTGAAACGCCTCTTTTGGATATCGCGGGGGGAGCGATTCCTGTAGAAATCGAGGCCTATCTCACCGTAGGCCTTCACCTTGCCATCGGTGCAAAGCCTTCTCAATGTTGGATAAGTTCCGTCGTCGATCTCTCCGGCATTGTGAGGATGGACCCCCAGGATCGCATAAACGGAGGGATGGGCGTGGGCGATCTCAAGCGCCCTCATCCAATCTCTCTTCTCCGTCCCTACAGTGAAGACATAGGAGACGCCGGAGGCCTTTGCCCTCCGGAGCACTTCATCCAAATCGTTCTCGAAGTCTGGCATCTCGAGATGGGCGTGGGAATCGATAAGCATAACCGAAGACCGGAATAGTGGAATAATGGAAGATTGGAATATTGGGGATAAATCTAATTTTAGGTAAGTCTTGAAGTTAAGCCATTATTCCAACATTCCATCAATCCTTCTTTTGAGATTCGGAGCTGGCTGTTTTAACTCGATTAAAATAATCCAGCAGCGCCTTGGCCACCTCTTTGGATTTGATCTTCACCGAGACCTCGTTGTTTCCGGTCAGTGCGTAATAGGTCCAGTTTGTGCTTCCCAAAAGGGTGAACTCCGTATCGACGACCATCCACTTGGCGTGATTCGTTTTCGCAAGGTCATCGTAAATAACCTTGACCCCTCCATCGGACAGGATCTTTCCGGTTTGGCGGTTTCTCTTCGTCGTCCGATCCTCCCCTTCCCTCACCTCGAGGATCACCTCGACCTTCACCCCCCGTTGACTTGCGTGGATCAATTCTTTGATGAGTTGATTGGAGGGGCTGCCGGGGTGCTCGGGATAATAGGCCATCTCGAACATCATGACATGAATCGTTTTCTTCGCCTCTTGCATCATCTTCTGAGCCACTTGAACATACTGGTTGTCGAAGACCGGCTGGACATCTTCGGCGGGCAATCCAAAGGCCTGCGAGACAAAAGAGGTAATGAGAAGTAGAAGAGCAAGGCATCGCAAAGGGGTTCGTATCATGGGACCAATCTTCTAATCTTTTTTGGCCTATCGGTCTGTCGTTCCGCTCGCTCGTCGAAGACGATCCATGATGGCCCTTCCCAACCCAATCTCTGGGATGGGCTCGGCCAAGATCAGGTCCAGATTTCGTGCATCCAAGCGTCGGATCGCGGCGAAGAGATTCGTTGCTGCCTCCCTCAAATCGCCTTTACTGGACAGCACCTCCACCGAATCGAATTGGGGACGATCGTTGGGTTCCCGAAAGGCGAGAAGGCCGATCCTTTTGTTCCTCCGATAGCGCTCGACCTCCTTCCTTTCCCAGTCCAGTAGGATCGGCGTTCGAGGCGCATAGTGTTTGGATAACATTCCCGGGGCCAAAGGTTTCTCCTCCCCCCTTGAGTTGATCGCGATTTTGCCAAGGATCGATTCGATCTCCTCCAATGAGACCCCGCCCGGCCTCAATAACCTCGGGGGTTCTTCCACGAAAGAGAGGATGGTTGATTCGACTCCAACCGGACAGGGGCCTCCGTCGAGAATGAGATCGACTTGATCTCCAAGTTGTTCTCGGACGTGTTGAGCCGTCGTCGGGCTGAGGTATCCGAAGGGATTGGCGCTCGGCGCGGCGATGGGACAGCTGGATTCCTCGATTAGGGAAAGGGCCATGGGGTGACTCGGCATCCGAATGGCAACCGTTGGAAGTCCTGCGGAAACGATATCGGGAATCTCTTCTTTCTTCAAAAGGACGAGCGTTAATGGTCCGGGCCAGAACCGCTCGATCAAACGCTCGGCACTCGCTGGGATTTCTTTCACCAGCCTTTCGAGATCCGCCAAATTGGCAATGTGGACAATCAGAGGGTCGAAATAGGGCCTTCTCTTAACCTCAAAGATTCGAGCATCTGGAAGGGGGTTGAAGGCATCCGCTCCCAATCCGTAGACCGTCTCCGTTGGAAAGGCAACCAACCCTCCTCTCCTGATGATCTCTGCAGCCTGTTGAATCGATCTCTCATCCTTCATGGCACTCTTTTTTTCAGCGTCTTCGACTTTTCCTCTAAGGACCTTTTCGTCTTTTCTCTGAACTCCTCCAATTTCTTAGCAATCTCGGGGTATTTAATCGAGAGAATCTCACAAGCCAAATAGGCCGCATTCTTTGCGGCATCAATCCCCACGGTGGCCACTGGGACCCCGGGGGGCATTTGTACGGTTGAATACAAAGCGTCCACCCCTTCCAGAGCTCCCGATTTAAGCGGAACGCCAATGACGGGCAAGGTCGTATGGGCGGCCAGTACTCCGGCCAGATGAGCGGCCATTCCAGCGCCAGCGATCAAAACCTCAAGGCCCCTCTGCCTCGCCGTCCTGGCGTAGTCCGTTGTTTTTTCGGGGGACCGGTGAGCGGAGCTGATATCCATTTCGAAGGGCACCCCCATCTCGTTAAGCACTTCTATCGCCTTTTCCATGACCGGCAGGTCGCTCTCGCTCCCGATCAGAATTCCGACCAAAGGTTTTTTCATAGTGAACCCCGCCCTTTCACTTTGGATTCGCCATTTGGGATTTCAGATCCCTTCCAATCTTAAATCCGAACACCCTCAATCCTAAACGTAGTCCTGTATCATCTTAAGAAATTACCGGCAATTCCACAAGAGGATAAAAAGCCCCTCCGAGAAGAGATGGAGAGGGGTTGGCTTAGAATTGTACGGATGCCCTCGACCGTTCGGAAAGTGGGCTATGAAATACGAAAGAGAGAAACGAGAAAGGTCTCCCGTTGCTCCTACGGCATCACCTCATCGCATGAGCGTTAGCGGAGCATGCCCATAAAAACTCCAGCGACCAAGGAGGTGCCGATCGCTCCGGCCATGTTGGGCCCGAGGGCATGCATCAAAAGGTAATTCTTTGGGTTTGCTCTCTGTCCTTCGATTTGGGCAACCCGGGCGGCCATTGGTATGGCTGAAACCCCCGCAGCACCGATGATCGGGTTGATCTTCTCTTTCAGAAATAGGTTGATCAACTTCGCCCCGAGCAAACCTCCAACTGTGGAAAAAATGAAGGCGAGGATAGCCAGACCGATGATCACCAGGGTCCGAGGGGTGAAGAAAACCTGAGCAGGCATCAGAGATCCCACGGATATCCCAAGCAGGATAATAAGGACATCGTTCAAAAGGCCCCCGGCATGGGCAAGCCGATCGGTCACCCCGCTCACGCGTAACAGATTTCCGAACATGAGCATCCCCACCAAAGGAGCGCATTTCGGCACAAGGAGGGCCGAAACGATGAAGACAACAATTGGAAAAAGAATCAATTCCAGTTTGGACATTTTCCGTATCTGCGGTTTCATGAAGATCTGTTTCTCTTTCTTGGTCGTCAGTAGCCGGATGACCGGAGGCTGCAAGATGGGTACCAACGCCATGTAGGAGTAAGCAATCATGGTGATCGGTCCGAGGAGAGTTGGCGCCAAAGCCACCGTCAGGTAGACGGTAGGCGGTCCATCGGAGCCGCCGATAATTCCTATGCACGCAGCTTCGTTGATGGTGAACATCCCACTGAGGTGGGCAATCAGGAAAACTACAAAGACACCTAACTGAGCCGTCGCTCCAAAGACAAGGGAGATGGGGCGGGCAATGGTGGGGCCGAAATCCATCAAGGTTCCGACGCCCAAAAAGATGAGGAGCGGGATGAGCTCCGTTTCCAATCCGTAGTGATAGAGAAGATTGAGGATGCCGATCTTCCCTTCTGCTATCTCTTTCAAACCGCCGGTGGCAGGTAATCCCTCGGAGGTATACGTCATGATGCCGGCAATGGGTAGATTGACCATGAAAATGCCAAAGCCGATGGGTACCAGAAGAAGGGGTTCCATCTTTCTGGCGATACCTAAGTAAATGAGCACTGCACCAATGAAGATCATGGCTATGTTGCCCAGGGTGATCTGCCCTAACGCGCTCTCATATAGCCCGAACATAGGTCGCTCCTCCTTTATTCCTTCGTCCGAATCTCATGTCTTCTTATTGCCTTTGACTACCATGCTGATCAACCAGATAAAAACAGAAATGATGGTGAGAACCAGGATGGTGATTCCATAACCCGCGCCTGAAATCAAGAAGGCCAAATTCCAATCCACCATGGATGTCTCCTTTCTTTTGAATATCTTCCTTAATTCTCAGATCACTCCCATGCCCTTCAACACAGAGAGCATCACGGCCGCAGCCATCACCGAGCCGACCTGGCCCCCCGTGTTGGCTCCCATAGCATGCATGAGGAGATAATTCTTTGGGTCGTATTTCTGTCCCTCTCTCTGGACCACTCTTGCGGACATGGGGTAGGCGGAGATGCCGGCAGCCCCGATGAGAGGGTTCACCTTTCCGCCCGTCATCACTTTCATGACTTTGCCAAATAGGACGCCACAGGCCGTATCGAGGCAGATGGCTAAGAAACCGAGTCCCAGAACGATCAATGTCTGTGGTTTCAAGAATATCTTTCCATCCATCGTGGCTCCGATCGAAATTCCCAGGAGCAAGGTGACGATGTTAGGAATTTCATTCTCTGCGGCTTTCGTGAGACGACCCACGACCCCACACTCCTTCATCAGGTTTCCTAACATAATGGTACCCAAGAGGGGTAAGCCTCGGGGGGCAATGAGGCCCCCAACCACGGTGACGACCAACGGAAAGAGGATCTTCGTTGTCTTCGACACCGACCTCTTGACCGTCCCCATGTTGATCTTTCTTTCCTCCTCAGACGTCAGAAGTTTCATAATGGGAGGTTGGATCACAGGGACTAAGGACATATAGGAATAGGCAGCGACGGAGACCGCGCCCAAAAGATGCGGCGCGTATTTGGATGTAACATAGATGGCTGTGGGCCCGTCACAAGCCCCAATGATCCCGATGGCCACAGCATCTTTTTGGGAGAACCCCAAGGCCAAAGCTAAGCCCAAGGTGAGAAAAATTCCACACTGTCCGGCGGCACCAAGAAGAAAGATCTTTGGATTTTCAAGGAGAGGCCCGAAATCGGTCATGGCACCGATCCCGACGAAGATCAGAAGCGGAAACAGTTCCGTCACGATTCCTGCGTCATAGATGATTCTCAGGAAACCCTCTTCCTCCATTAACCCGGCCAGCGGAATATTGACCAAAATGGCACCGAATCCGATGGGTACGAGGAGCAACGGTTCGAAGTCTTTTTTGATTCCGAGGTAGAGGAGAAGGCAGCCGACCGCAATCATGACCGGATTGGACCAGTGAAGGTTAGCGAATCCAGCAATAAGGCCGTTCACTCCGCCTAAGATTGCGTCTGACATATTCGTTCCTGCCTCCGATGGAGCCTACTTCCCTCCTTGATCTTCCTTGTAGGGAAACGCAGCCTTTAGAATACTCATGATAAGGCTCAATATCGAAAGGGTTAAGAGCGTACCGCCCATACCGACGACGATCATCGTAATTCCAAATGTCCAGTTATCCATACCACGTAGCCTCCTGTTGAGCTCCCATCAGATCGAACAGGAATCCCGTCGATTGATGTCGGTCCGCATTCCCACCGATGGACCTCATTTTCTTTGGACAGCGTTTATGGAAATACCCGGAGGGGGGTTTGGAAATGGTAAGACCTGCGGATCATTGGTCATTTAGGCCTTTCTATTTTTCGAAATCACCTTCTTATAGCATTGGGAGTATAAAAAAGCAACAGAAAAGTGACTTTCTTAACAAGCCGGGCGGGAAGCTGTAAGCCTTTGAAGTTTCGCCTGTGTGTCCAATATTCGGCGCCGATCTGGAAGGGAATTTATGCTTTCTTGTTGTTCCTCTGTTGAAATTCCTTCGCTTGATGCATGAAGGCCTCGAGGCGAGTTAAGGTGTTGGTTTGCTCCTGTCCGTCATAGGCCATGTTGATGATGGGGATGTTGTTGTTCTCTTCCCGATATCTCTTCAGAATCGTGCTCACGATTGTCCCTGGCATGCAGGTGAAAGGCATGATATTGACGACCCCGCTGACCCCTCTTCTTGCAAAATCGATCGTTTTGCCTACGGAAAGAATGGCCTCCCCTTCAAAGGACGAATCAAGATAGGGTTTTGCCTTCTTGAAAAGAGAGGTTGTTCTTGGTTCCCCAAAGTTTCGGAGGGATTTCTTGAAAAGTCTCTCCAGATGGTGCTCATCCTTTTTCTGGTAGTAGTCCGTGAGAAAGACTTTCAATAGGTTGGAAAAGGACTTTTTCATCAAGCTCCTTCTCTTGGCAATCGTGTTCACATAGAGAATCCATTCGGTCAAAGGAGCGATCCATGCTTCTCCCCCGAAATGTTCTATCTTCCGGATGACGTCTTCATTACTAAATCGGTTGAGGCGGACAAAGATCTCTCCCACGATTCCAATCAATGGCTTCGTTCCGGGAGCATTGACCTCAATTCGGTCGAAGTCCTCGAGGGCTTCCTCGAGGGCCTCCTCCAGGTTGCCTTTCTGCTCGATCGTTTGGCAAATCCTCCCCAGAGATTCCTGGTAGACCCGTTCGGTTCTTCCCTTTTCTTTCTCGTAGGGACGGGTCTCCAAGAGTTTTTTCATCAAAAGATCCACAGCAACGATGCCTTGCCATCCAAGACGGGTGAATTGCGACCCCATGATCCCAAGATCGCTATAGAGGGTCTCATCCTGATTGGGAGAATAGATCGGAACATGTTGAAAACCCAGCTCATCCAAGACGAGGCGGTGGAAACGATGGTACTGCCCGAACCGGCACGGACCGTTCCCCGAGGGCATGAAAAAGGCAGCTCGCTGATGATCGAAGTTTGGGCTCTTGAGCAACTTCACCATATCCCCCGTCGTCACGATGCAGGGATAGCACTCTTTTCCAGAGGTGAGCTTTCTTCCCCAGTAGAGGGTTTCTTCGTCCGATTCCGGAAAGACCTCAGCCTCCACCCCACAGGCCCGGAAGGCCGCGGCGACCGCGAAAGAGTGGTCGCACATCTGAGGGATGTAGATCTTCCTCGTTCGATCCGTCTTTGGCCTCTGCTTAGGGAGCGGCGTGATTCTTTTCGTTTTGACGTGCTTCAGGCTGTCCAAGAAGGCCTCCAACCTTGTGATGACCCCTGCATCGGCGCTATGCTCATCGATCTCCAATTGAAGGTAGGGTTTCTCTTTGGACAAATTCCTAAAGAAATGGCTAATGAAGGAATCTGGACCGCACCCAAAGTTACTGATATAGACGGCATAGAGTCTGGGGTCCTCATTGATGATCTTTCCTGCGGCCAATATCTTCTGCCCATAGCGCCAATACATTTCTCGGATCTCATCGGAAGGATCTACCGAATCCAAGGGAAGGAAATCCATGGGAATGGAGAGGACTCCCATATCCCTCAGCTTCTTCGGAATGTCCAAATTAACTGCAGAGTCACAAGAGTTATAGGGACGGCCAACAATGACCATGACCTTTTGATCCGGGTCCACCTGGTCCAGGATCTCCTTGCCCCGATTGAGTAGAGACTGGTAGAAACGAGCCTGGAATCGTTCCGCCTTTTCGAGAGCCTTCTTCACCTCGCCTTTCCCTCGATGGAGCGTCTTGCCGAACCGAATCAGTTCCCCTTCCAGATGCTCCCGGCCGAAACCGAAATGGAGGATGGGTTGAAGGATCGTGACCTTCGGTTTAGCGAAATCGATAGAGGATCGCACGGCATAAGGAAAGGCTTGGGCATAGGGACAAGCAGTATTGTTGGGAATATCGGGATGAGCGGCCTTGAGGTTGATGATGCTCGGGAGAAATATTCTCCTTACCCCCTTCTCGATCAAGTTGAGAACATGACCGTGGCTGACCTTGATGGGGAAACAGGTTTCGGCAACCACATTCTCCACGCCCTTTCGGATGAGCTCTTTATTCGTCGAATCGGAAAGGACCACCCGATATCCCAATTCTGTAAAGAAGGCCTTCCAGAAAGGGAACATCTCATGGAGGTAGAGAATTCTAGGAATTCCCACCTCGGGGGCTTCGGGCGAGAGGCGTTCTTCTCCTGCGTAGGGAGCAAAAAGCATCTGTTCCCTCTCCTGAAAGAGATCGGGGAGATGGGACCCCTTGGTTCGCTTGATGACATCATACTTCTCACAACGACTCCCGTAGAAGAGGGGCTTTTCCCCCTCGACGCTCACCTTTCGGATAAGACACATGTTGGGACAGCCCTTGCATTCGAACGAGGACTGTTCGTACCGACGCTGGCTCAAATCGAACCCTTTGAAGGAGGAATGTTCCCAGGTCCTTTCCTCCATCGCCAGGATGGCCACCCCGATTGCTCCTGTGACATCGTGATGCTCTGGGACAGTGATCGGCTTCCCAAGGACGCTTTCGAAAGCTGCCACGACCCCCTGGTTGAAGGCAGTCCCCCCTTGGAAGAAGATTCGATTTCCAATGCGCCGATCGCCCACCACACGATTCAGGTAGTTCTGGACGATCGAGTAACTGAGCCCAGCAACGAGGTCATCCTTTTTGACCCCTCTCTGCTGATGGTGGACGAGGTCAGATTCGATGAAGACCGTACACCGCTCCCCCATTCTTGCTGGTTCTCGGGCAGAGAGGGCAAGGGCACCGAACTCCCCTTTGATGGAGATGTCCAATTTTTCCGCCTGTTCCTCCAGGAACGATCCGGTTCCTGCGGCACAGACCTTGTTCATCTCAAAATCGACGACGACCCCGTGATCGATGCTGATATACTTAGAGTCCTGACCGCCGATCTCAAAGATTGTGTCGACCGTCGGGTCGATGTGAATGGCGGCCGTGGCCTGAGCTGTGATCTCATTTCGTACCAAGTCCGCCCCCACGAAATCGGCGGTGAGGTAACGGCCGGATCCCGTCGTTCCCACCCCTTTGATGACCACTCGGTCCCCGATCTCCTCGCCAATCTCCTTCAGTCCCCTGCGAACTGCCTCGATCGGTCGCCCTGCCGTCATCAAATATCTTTTCGCAAGAACCCTTTTGTCTCGATCGATCACCACGAGGTTGGTACTGATCGAACCGACATCCAACCCCAAGTAGGCCTCGATCTTTTCGCCAGTGGGGTTTAACGGGGGAGGGTTAGGATCGCCGCAGTTAAGATGGTGAGGACCAAGATGAAGGGGTTTCAGGGGGGTCTGTACCTCTTGATGTTCTTGAAGATATCGATGGAGAGGAGCCAAGCCGTTCCACCTTTTCTTCGCATCCTTGCGCTCCAGCGTGACCAGAACCGCACCAATGGCTCCCATGGAAGCGAAGTATTTCGGAATGATCAGCTCTTCTTTTGAGAGCTCGAGCACATCCAGAAAGGCTTTTTGCATTCCCACGTTGGCCGCCACTCCCCCCTGGAAGGAGATGGGCTTCGCAAAAATCTTTCCCTTACCAACATTGCTCTTGAAATTTCTCGCCAAGGCATAGCAGAGACCCGCGACAATGTCATAATCGGGTGTGGCGATTTGCTGCAGGTGGATCATGTCTGTTTTTGCGAAGACACTGCATCGTCCCGCGATTCGGGGCGGGTTGGTTGATTTCAAGGCCAGCTGGCCGAACTCCTCGATGGTGAAGCCCAATCGGCTGGCCTGTTGATCTAAAAAGGACCCTGTCCCCGCGGCACAAAGGGTGTTCATCGAGAAATCGCTGATCCTCACGCGGCCGTCCTCTTCCTCCATGAGAATCAACTTCGAATCCTCGCCACCGATATCGATGATCGTCCGAACCTGGGGATAGAAGTGCTGGACCGCCCTGGCCTGAGCGATGATCTCGTTAACGAAATTTCCGCCCAACAACTCGGAAAGGAGTTTCCCACCGATCCCCGTAAAAGAGATGGAGTGAAATTGTTCAGGAGAGATTCGCTGGAGAATCTCCTCCAATATCTTCCGGACAGTCTGTAGGGGCTGCCCCTTGATCCGCGTGTAATGTTCCTCGACCACCTCTCGATCATGATTCAGGATGACGGTGTTGGCGCTGACGGAGCCGACATCGATTCCCAGATAGAGTCCTTCCTTTTCCATCGACCATCCACCTCGCTGGAATTAGAAAAATTCTAATTTATTCGTTCTCCAAGTTTCAAGTGCCAACCCTGTTTCAACGTATCCCCACACTCTCGGGGTTAAAATAGGAACTCTTTCCTAACCCCCCATTGCCCAGATTGTTGATATTCGCCTCTCCCCTTTATCCTCGAGGAGTGCAATGCCTTGCTGAAGCGTGAGGAGGATTGGGCGACCGGACAGGAATATCTCCGAAAATCTTACGAAGCGGACGATTTGAAATGATCGTTTAGAAAAGGTCACGTCGCCCGTCACAGGAGGGTCCTCTCAATCGGTAATTGGGCTCCTCGAGCCAGGGGACAGTCTGAGGTTTCCGGTATAAGGCTTTCTCCAACATTCCTGTCCGATTCCGTGGAATTTCCCCGGCAGAGTGAGGCGTTGCCGAGGAGCGGACCTTGGGTTTGATTTCCAAAAGGGGTTGTGATAATAATCAATTCGTTGTGGAAAGGGTGCGGGCAAGGGTCATCATCGAGGGAAGCGTTCAAGGGGTTTTCTTCCGTCATCACACGCAGAAGATGGCTCAACGGTTGGGTGTGAAAGGCTGGGTGAGAAACCGTCGGGACGGTTCGGTGGAAGCAGTCTTTGAGGGCGATAGGAAAGAGGTTGACCAGATCATCCAGTGGTGCCATCGGGGTCCCTCGGAGGCACGCGTGACGAATGTCGAAACGACGTGGGAGAACTATACTGGGGAGTTCGAGGATTTTTCTATTCGCTATTAAGGCTTCTTCTTGATCTCCTTCTCTTCCTTTAAGAATTTCTTCTTCATTTCCTCCCACACGTCGTCCTTCCCCTTCTTAATCTTTTCTTCAAGCACCTCCATTTTCCGGCCCGTTTCGGTCAACCCTTCTCCAATCTTCTTCACCGTCTTCCCGCCCCCGAACCAAACTATGAGGAAGAAGATCAGGAAACCAACGAACACTCCCAGGAGGAACCTCATCATCGCTTCTTCACCTCATCGGCCATGGCTTGCTCTCTTCTGGCCGCTTTGATCTCTTCGAGGTAATATTGGATCAGTGGTGATATCTCGGGAGGTTGCCAATCGGTCTTCTTTGGATCTTCAGGCCAGATGAATGGGAGATGGAAAACCTCCCCCGGTCTTTTCGCCCTTTCGAAGACCGAAAGGGCCATTAGAAGAACGTTTCTCTGACCCTCCCTGTCTCCGACCTGTCCGACGGGCCTGCCGTAAGGATATTCAACAGCAGCAGTTCGAGGAATGCCGACCGCCCTATGAAATTCCCAGGTGGGGCTTATGACAACCGTTGAGAACCCAGCTCCCTCCAAGACCCTTGCCGCCAGCCCGACGGACTCGCAACAGAAGGGTCAAGCAGGAGTGAGAAGGACTGCCTCCACCCCCTCGTCTTTCATCCTTTGCGAGATAGGTTCGATGGCCTCTTTCAGGAAGTCGGTATTTTTCCATTGGTAACCGTAGAAGGAGTAGGAAGAAGGGGCGAGGTGACCGATGATTCCTTCCCGTTCAAATTCGGCCATCCGTGTCAAAGGAAGCATGACGTTAATATCTTCCTTAATATATTTTGTGTTGATATGAAGGTGATTGACTTCAATCTCTTTTTCTGTAGTCTCTCTCGGGATGACTCGGAAGGAACGGTCCCCCCAGAAGATCTCTCTTTTTTCCCTTTCCATATCAAAGGGAGGATCCGTTTTTAGGCTAATGCCGGCACTCGTCACCAAGGCGAAGGTGACCTCGCGCAAGGGTTTCGACATCGGGGACCATGGGATCGGTCCTCTGAAATCC
>FWPV01009768.1_pt1 | contig 16070 bp, 15 predicted proteins | sample 2228371 | NCBI WGS metagenome assembly FWPV01 (sample SAMEA103939776, study PRJEB20133) | metagenome | reverse complement strand
TAATTATTTTTGACTGTCTTTTTATTAGTTTTTGTCTATTCAACACTTTTTGGAGATGAACCAATTTTTTAATTTGGAAATAGGAAAATTTGATGTTGGTAAAATGTTTTGTAGTTTTAAGAGGAAGGAAAAAAAAGTCAGTTAACCTTTAAAGTTATCAGGAATAGTAAACTTTTTGTTATCGAGTTCTTCGTTTATTTTTACATTTTCAATAGATACTTCTAATTTTCTCAAAAGACCACCCTTATAAGTAATTAATAATTTAGTTGGGATACCTGTTTTTGAATTAAAGTAGATAGTTTGTTCCATTGAAAACTCATCATCTTCTTTGGGTAAAACTTTTAAAGCGTATGTTTCTACTCCATTTACAGTTTCTTTTCCTGCATATTTTATTTTTAAGCCTTCAAAAATTTTTTCTCCTTTTTTTAAAGCGTAATCAGCAAGGAATCCAACATAAGTTTTCATCAAATCTTCACCAACGCCACCTTTTATTTTTGTTTTCTGGACTTTTTTTAGTGCTGGAATGTATCTATACAAGTACTCTCCATCAGAGGAAATAATTCCACCTGCTATTTTTTGAGGACCAGTTAGGTCTATTCTCCATTTATCAGGGTTCATGGAAGAAAAATTTAATTTTACCTCTTCTCCTTTTTTACTATAATACATTGTGGTCGTGATATTTGCAGAAAATGTTTTTACTTCTTTTGCTCCCTTTTCAATTGTTCTAATTAAAAACTCAAGAATTTTATTTTCTGCTTCATTCCCCAATGAAAGTGAAGTTCCAACTATAATGTTGATAATATTTAGTATGATAAAAAAGTTAATTATAATTTTTTTCATTTTTATCTTCTATCTTTTAATGTAAGGCTACCTAATATAACCATAATTATTCCATAGAAGAGCAAGAATAAAACATCCTTATAAATACTTAAAAACGGTTTTCCCCATAATATAGTTTCCTTCAGAGAAGTTATGGCAAATCGGAGAGGGAAGAAGGCACTGAGTATTTTTAACCCTTTTGGCAATGCCTGGATAGGGAAGATTAAGTCACCAAGTAAGAAAGAAGGGATTAATATTATTGGAATTGCAAGCATTGCATGTGATTCTTTATTACAAAAATTTGAAATAGCCATAGCCATTCCAATGGATACCATTCCCAATAAAATTATTATTCCCAGAACAGTAAATATGTTGGAGCCTATGGGTAATTTAAAAAAGAAAGCTCCAGTTACAAGAACGACTGCGGATTGAATAAGAATAACAACAGAATAGCCTAACAAATATCCCATAATGATTTCAAATTTCTTAAAGGTAGAAACGAAAATTCTGTCTATAGTTCCAGTTGTGCGTTCTCTAATTATTACCAGAGAACATAACATATATCCATTAAAATGAATAATGAGTGAAAGGAAGCCGATTCCCATTGCACCAGCAGGTAGGGGAATCATTACCAATTCCTCTACACTGTTTAGGACGAGTTTCGTGATAAATAATGCTGCAATTGGACCAATTATTATATGTAAAATAAATAAGGGGTCCCTTCTATTTTCTGTTATGAGTCTTTTAGCAAGGCTTAATATATGTGTTATCAATCTCTCATCTCCTCCCCTTTAATTAACTCTCTTAATATTTCTTCTAACGAAGAACTATTGATTTCAATTCTGTTTATATTTGAGATATGAGGAAAATTTTTTAATATTAAAGGTAATTCCCTTTCAACATCGTTAACTTTAAAAGAATCTTTTTTTCCCTCATAATGGATGACAATTTCAGATTTTCCTATTTTCTTTATGTTTTCTGGTGTATCATCGATTATTATTTTCCCTGCCTGCATAAAAGCAGTTCTATAACAACATTCTACTTCATCCATTTGGTGAGTCGTAACGAAAATTGTGACATTTTTTTCAGCCAGTTTATGGAAGTAATCCCAGAAATTTTTTCTTAATCTCAAGTCAACTCCGCTGGTTGGTTCATCAAGGAATAGTATTTTTGGTTGATGGACAAGAGCGCAAGCAAGGGAAAGCCTTTGTTTCATCCCGCCAGAAAATGTTCTGACAAGTGAATTTGCTCTCCCCAGTAGTTCTACAAATGAAAGTGCTTCATCAATTTTATCATCTAATTCTTCACCTTTTAAACCCTGTGCTTGACCAAAAAATTTTAAATTTTCCCTTGCCGAAAGTTCATTGTATAAAAGAACTTCCTGGGGCATGTAACCTATAATTTTTCTTATCTCATATCTTTCTTTTTCAAGGTCAAGTCCAAATATTTTAACAGAACCGCTTGTTGGTTTTAACAGCGTGGATAATATGCGGGTTGTGGTGGTTTTACCTGCACCATTTGGACCAAGAAGTGCAAAAATTTCCCCTTGTTTGATGCTTAGGTTAATGTTATTAACTGCTTTTAAATTGTTGTAAAATTTGCAAAGATTGTTTACCTCAATGGCTCTTTCACTGCTTTTTTGAATGTTATATCGATTAGTGTATACATAATCTATAATTTCTTTTCTGTCCTTATCTATTATGTTAATAAATTGAATACCATAAATATTTTTATTTTTCTTGTGATCGTAAAATTTCCAGGCTATTTGTCCACTGCAACGGATTGTTTTTTTACCAGGGATATTAAAAGTAAGTTCTAATTTGTCATCTACTTTTAAAGTTTCCTCAGTTTCAATTTTTACTCCACCACCACCAATATTTGTTATGATGCTATCCCTTTCTTCGCTATTACTTAAAAAAGAATATTTGAGAGGTAAAATGTCATCAACTCTTATGAAACCTCTTCGTTCATTTGTTTCCATAGCCTTTCATCTCCATTTCTTTTTGTGGTAATATACCATTTACTAATGTTTCACTAATTATTCTAAGAATCTCTTCTTTTTGTAAAAATTTAAATGAAAATAATCTATTTACTGTATTCGCATAACTTAAAATTGTAAGAGGAATTATTTTTGGGTCAAGAAAGAGTCCTTTTTTATCGCCAAAGATTTTTCTAATATCATCTGCTACTACTGTAAGGTATTTTTCCTCTTTTTCTCTTATTTTAGTCTTGTATTTTTTTGGCAATAAATCGACTTCTCTCACAAAAATTGCAGTTTCTTTTCTAAGTTTTGCATGGGTTTTAATTTGGTTAATGATAATTTTTATTAATTTTTCAAATTTATCTTCTATTTCTTTTGTTGCCTCAATATGGGATAATAAAAGTAAGTCTAAAAAATTATTAAGAATTATAAATAATAATTCATTTTTACTTTTAATGTAATGATATATTGTTGGTTTTTGGATGCCAATTTTTTCTGCGATGTCGTTTAAAGAAGTTCCGCTAAAACCTTTTTTATAAAACAAATTAACTGATGTTTTTAAGATTTCATTTAATTTTTTATTTGTTTTTTTGTGGTTTGATGGGGATTTTTTGTTCATAAAATATTACCCGACCGTTCGGTAGATATTTTTTGAGAATATTGTAATAAAAAAGTGGAATTTGTCAATTAATTTTTTAAAAATTTTTGAAGTGAAAGTGATGTCTCTTTGAAAGCTTTATTTTTCTTCAATAGTTGTTTTGGCAACAAATGAAATAAGGAAATTTGAACCAATGATTTGAGTATTCTGGACAAACAAGAAAAACAACAAAATATTGATTTAGAAACCAACTATAATAAAGTGGAAGTAAAAAATTGAATTTGAATATTATATTGTTGAAGTTTAAAAACACACTTTGTAAATTTTATGATGCTATTAAATCTAAATAAAAGTCACATGTTAGGGGAGGTAAAAAATGGGTTCGATATCGGATTATGTTGTTATTGAAAATCTATATTACAGTAAAAGACATATGTGGGTAAGAGTAGAAGGAGATATTGCAATAGTAGGGGTAGATGATTTTACTCAGAAGGCAGCTGGAGACATTGGATTTGTTGAGTTGCCTGAAGAGAACTTAGAGGTAAAAATTGATGAAGCTATAGGAACGATAGAATCAGGGAAATGGATGGGGAAATTGTACGCGCCAATTTCAGGAGTTGTTATTGAAATTAATGAAAGAATAGAAGAGGAACCTTTTTTGATTAATAATGACCCTTATGGTGAAGGGTGGTTATTTAAAATGAAATTTTCTAATGCTTCTGAGCTGGAGCAGTTGATGAAAGGGAATAGTGAAGATTTTAAAAAGTGGTTGCAGGAAGAAATTGACAAGCACATAAAATAAAATTTATGATGTTTTTTTCAGACCAGAACATGCTTTTACACATAGTCCACAGATATAATGGCCAATGTTATATTGTTTTGAAAAATGGATTAATTTATTCAGACAAGAGATTCTATCAAAGTTTTTGATATTTTCTTTAATTGCGTTAGCTGGGCAAGAGGAGATACACTTGAGGCAATGATTACACAATGAGGGTTGTATTTTTTCATTTTGAGGAAGTGGGAAATTAGTAAGGACGGTAATATATCTAACTTGCGAGCCATAAATGGGATGGACAACAAGATTGTTTATACCAAGCCAACCGATACCTGCATGCACAGCAACAGACTTATGTGATAAATGTCCTCTTTGTTTTTCCCAATCAACTGTTTGGGAGGCTGGTATGGGAAGGGCTTCAAAACCTTCATTTTGTATTTTTGCAACTAACTTGGTTGCAAGTTTATCAAGTAAGTTGTTTATTTGTCTATAATGATGGAAATATAATTTTGTGGGTTTATCGACAAGAGAATCAACAACTGCCTTAGACAATCTCATCCCAATTGATATAGCAACGGGAAGTTTATTTTCTATCTTTTCTGGAAGTTCAATAAAAGTATTTGCGACATTACTTGTATTTGTAGTTCCAAAAATTGATATGTCTTCTGCTCTTAAGAAATTTTTTAACACAATTAAATTTTTTTCTAATGTGTCCATAGATAATTAAAAAATTTTGGAAATATATAAAATCACAGGATTCTTTGTGGGTGAGAGTATATATTCATTCTATTTGCTCTGGCAAATCCAACCAAAGTAATGTTACTATTAATTGCAATTTCTATTGCACAGTCAGAAGGTGCAGAGCGAGAAATAATAATGGGGATGCCTGTTGTTCGGCATTTTTCAATTGTGTCTTTAAAAATTCTTCCACTCGATAATAAGATTTTATCATAAAGTGGAATAGAATTCATAAAGCACTTTCCAATTATTTTATCAATTGAATTGTGTCTTCCTATATCTTCTTCAAAGTATATTATTTCTTTTGAATTACAAATTGCAGCAGAGTGAACTCCTCCTGTATTCTTAAAAATTAGAGACTTAGCGTGAAAAATCTTCATTAAATCAGTTATTTCTGAAGCTTTAATTTGTAAGTTGGTAGATTTTATTGAATCTTTTGAGGTGTTTCCGCTTGTTAATAAAGAAGAAGAATCTCCGCAACCTATAGGAACGGATTTTATATTGAAAAATTTTAATAATAAATCTTGATTTTCTGTGATTTTAACTCTGATAATATTGTCTTTTGGGTCTATGCTCAAATTGTTTATGTCTGAATATTTATTAATCCATCCTTCTGATAGTAAGAACCCTAAAACAAGCTCTTCTACTTCCATAGGTGAACAAGAGAATTTTGCCACTTGGTTATTATTGATTGAAAGGATGTAATTTGATTCTATAACAACATAATCTGAAGCATTAATTTTCTTTTCATCTTGAACTTTTACAATATTTACTTTTTTTACACAAGGAGTCATAGGTGATTTTCTATTAATTTTGTAAATTTTATAATTGATTTTAGTGGTATTTTATGGTTGCTTAAATGGTAATCTACAATTTGGAATTAATAAAAATTTTTCTAAACAGTTTAAATTAACGCATTTTAATGCCTATATTTTCAAAAGCCCTAATTATTTTTTCTTTTGTTGCTCCATAACCTCCAAACCTTTCTACGACTAAACCATGTTTATTAATTATAGTGATAACAGGAACCCCTGGAACTCCAAAAATATCTGCCATTTTATAGTCTTCGTCAATGTTTATCCAAATAATTCCAACTTTATTGGAAAATTCGCTTTCAAACTCTTTAATTATAGGTATTAACTTCCTGCAGTAAAAACACCAATCTGTATAAAAGAATAAAATTAAGGGTTTTCCTTCCTTAAGTTTTTTTTCTATTTTTTTTGTGTTTTTTAATATTTCATTTCCTTTAATTGCATTTTTCAAGGCTTTTTCGTCGATTTCAAGAGTAAATCTATTTGTTATTGATTTTTGAGGTTTTATTATTAATAAATCTGGAACATAAGAAACTTCATATAAATAAGCAAAATCAGAATATTGATCTGCGTTGATTGAAAATACTTTGATATTATCTTTCAGTTGAAGTTTTAAATTATCAATGGTTTGTTTGATTTTGAGGCTGTTTGGGATGCTGTCAGCATAAAAATAAAAAAGAACTGTTGTTCCTGAAGATAAAGCCTTTTGGACCTCTTCCTGTGGGAAATCTGTCTTTTTTGTATTTGTTGCACAAGTGATATTAAAAACCAGGAAAAAAATTATTAGAACAAACTTTTTAAATTTGTATAATTGTAAAATTTTACTCATTTGTTTGCCTCTAACTTTTTAAGATAGCTTTTATGAATCTGGCTTTTACTTTTGGGAAAAGAAGACCTTTCAACTTGAGTTTGCAATTTTGTATTTTGAATTTATGTTTTGTGTTTAAAAAGATAATGTATATTACTTTACTTCGTTTTGAATCCACTTGAGGTAATCTTTATTACCTTCAATAATAGGAATTGCTATAATTTCTGGAACTTCATAAGAATGATTTTTTTTGACTATCTCTATTAAATCTTCTAAAACTGTAAATTTTGTTTTTATGAGAAGTAAGAACTCGTTAGCAAAATCTTTTTTTCCTTCCCACCAGAAGAATGAGTTAATGTTTGGTATTATATTTACACAAGCTGCTTTTCTTTTGTCAAGAATTTTAGAAGCAATATTATTTGCTTCATTTTCAGAAGAGGTTGTTACAAAGACTAAAATTGCATCCATTCCTTCTCCTTTTATTTGTTTCCTTATCGGTTCAAAAGAAATGAAAAACATAAAAATTTGACATAACTAAAATCTTTTGAATTCCAAATTCATTTGAAAATTATAGAGTAAGTTAAGGTAAAATTTCAAAATTTCATTATATACTATTAAGGATAATTTTAAAAGGTAAAACAGTTAAATTATGGAATGATTAAGTGTCCCTTTAAAGTTTTGCAACGGATAATGTTATAGATCAGCCTTTAAAACTAATTTAAAAAAATTGATAGTTGGGCGTGTAGATTTTTAAAATTTTTTAAGATAAATCGTCTTTGCATTGGGCGAATAAAAGAGAAAAAATGTGATTTTTATTGTTAGTTGCGATGTAAAATATTAGCAGGTTCTTATGATTATTATGGACGTGAACAAAAGTTTGTTTCTTTTTTTGTAGTTCTGAACAAAACGAAAAATCTCGTTTGATATTGCTTTGGGATTTTATCTGTTACTTTGACAAAATATCGAATTTTTTGAAAGTGGTTATCTAAACCTTGTTTGTAAGAAAACCTGTAATTGAAAGGAGAACTTATTATGCATATTGGAATTTTAGGCCTTCAAGGTGATTTTCAACTACATGAAGATATGATTAATAAGATAGGCTGTAAAAGTTTGGTTGTGAAGAAAAGAGATGATTTAAAAAAAGTTGATGGTTTAATAATACCTGGGGGTGAAAGTACCACTGTAGGCAAGTTACTGGTTAGATATGAAATTGACAAAGGCATTTTGGAGGAAAGGGAAAGAAGAAAATTTCCTATCTTTGGAACTTGTATGGGAGTTGTGATTTTGGCAAAAAAAGTATTTTTAGATGAACAAACCCCGTCGAGTCAATTTACACTTGGAATTGCAGATGTTGAAGTTGTGAGAAATGCGTATGGAAGGCAAAAAGAAAGTTTTGAGGTAGACATACCCATTGAGAATTTAGAGGGAGGAGATTTTCATGCAATATTTATTAGAGCACCACAAATAAGAAAAATTGGAAAGGAATTTTCCGTAATGGCAAAGTTAGGAGACGATGTAATTTTTGCAGAAGGGAAAAATATTTTACTTTGCACTTTTCATCCTGAATTAACAGATGATGTAAGGGTCCATAGATACTTTGTAAACATGGTTTCAAAGAGTTAAAAGTTAAGTTTCAGAGTTATTTTTAAAGTGTCCTACTGTGTCTACTTTAAGTAGGCTTTTCTAATTACTTTTTTCTGTTTTTTCAGTTTTTTTACCCGATGCAGAAACTTTTCCTTGGGCTTCAAGATAATCTTCCTTTAAATTTATTAATGCCTTTTCAGCTTGCATCCAGGAGCCTTCTGTTTCTTTAACTTTAACCTGTCCCAAAAGATGCATAATGCCTTTTTTTGATTCGAAGATTGCAGTTTCTGCTTTTGCTTCTCCATCTCCATGCTCAATGAATATATCTCCATTGAAATTATAGATAGATTTTTCTATATTAATTTTAAGTTCGTTTGATGTTATCTTAACTTTTTTCTCCAATTTCTTTTTTACATCTTCATCTTCTTTGTCAATTAGCCCAGCAGAAATAATCCATTCGCCGTTTTCTTGATTTAGGAAAATATTGCCTTGAGCGAGGATATCTTTTTCTGTTATAAGAAAGAAATCTGCTTTAAGTTCTTTCCCATCTTGAATAAAAATTACATTGCTTGAAAACAAGGAGTTCTTTTCTTCAGTATTTATTTTTGCATAATCACAAGAAATTTTTGTTCTCTTTTTAACAATTTCATTAATTAATTTGTCGTCTTTTTGCTTTTCATTTAAAAGCCATTTTAAATCTTCTGCCGAAATGTTTACAGCCCCCTGTAAGGCTATCAAATGACTTTTGTCAGAAAAATTCATTTCTTCAGCAAACAAAGTTGCATTTTTATAGATTATTTTACTTGCAGGTTTACAAAAACCTTTCTGTTGCTCACTGTTGTATTTTAAAAAATCTGTTTCGATATAAATTTTCTCATTTTTGTCTAATGATTGTGTGGCTTTTATGTTACCTTTGCTAATAGTTAAGTTTTTATTGAGGTAGATTTCCATTTTATCGCATGATATTGAGTGTTTTTTTGATTCTAAACTAATGTTCCCAGAAATTTTAATAATTTTTTTATTTGCATCCTGGAATATATAGTTGCCTTTGATAAAAAGGTCTGCATAATTAAAAGTTGAATCTTTCTTTAATTCTGCTATTTTCTTTTCCCGGTTGTAGTTGATTTCGTCTGCAGAAATTTTAGCGGTTTTAATTTTTAAATTTTCAACAGAAAAATGTTCCTGGAGTTTTTTTCTGTAATCTTCTTCTAATTCAAGACTTAATTTTACATTTCCTTTTGCAAGGAATTGTTTGCCTTTAATTATTAAATTATTACAGTATATTTCTCCTTCTTCACTTTTTATGAAGACATTATCTTGCAATTCCCACCTTTTTTGGTTTTCTGTATAAGTCAAATAGTTTGATTTAAGGGTGGCACCTTCTTGAGTTATTTCAAGATTTCCTTCTGCTTTTATGTTGCCATCGTCAGTGGATAAGTAAAGGTAGTTGCATTTTATATTAGTTGCCTTTTCAAAATATTTTTTATCCTCTTCTATATCTTTATAAAAGTCTTCCTCTTTTAACCAATCCCCACTGGTTTGTTTTGCATTTACATCGCCATGTAAATAAAAACTTTCATCATCTTTTAAAAATACTCCTCTATTTGCAGTGAGAATTAGTCCGTTCCTTTTTAAACTTAGAGGATAAGGGAAAATTGTAATTTCATTATCCCAATTGTATTCTATGTAGGTGGTATTAATAAGTAAGTTTTTACGGCTTAAGGTCTTTTCTAATTCCTTCACTTTTTCCCCCGAAGTAACTTTACCTTTTCTTAAAAAAGTTACTTCTCCTGACATAACAATCATTTTATATTTTAATTTTATTACTGCATCTTGGGCTCTAATAGATATTTCATTCCTATTTATTTCTAATTTTTTATTATTGTTTGAAGAACAATAAATGACTTCATTTTTTTTATCATATCTAATAGAGTGCGATTTTATGAACAAGTTTTTAATTTCATTTTTATTTACTCCATATTCAGATATTTTTTCCTTAAGATTTAATAATGGAGAGTCTTTGGGTTCATTTAATATTATTTTTACTTCCCCCTCAAGATTTATTAATTCAAGATTTTTATAGGCGGTAAACTTGTTTGAAAAAAATTTATTTTTGCCAATAAAAAGTTCAACAGGTGCAGTGGAAGACAATGTTTTAGTTAATTCATCCCAGTGAACAAAATGTGTTTTTAACTCATCACCATCATTTGTTTTAAGTAGGATTTTTTCAAATAGAGTTAAATTTTTGGTTTCAAGATTGTATATGCCTTTTTTTGCATTAAAGTTTATTTTTCCGTTTTTTTTGAAAAAAGTTCCTTTATTTATTTTATGCAAAGTAACAGTTTTTTTATCACTACTTATTGTGGATTTTGTGACTGTTGCCTGCCAAGATAATTTTCCCCTATCAAAGCCATATATATTCATTCCTTTTATTTCTATAAAAGGGCGTTCTTTTGTTTTTAAAAAATTGTTTCTTGGAGTTATTTTGTAAAGGAAGTAAAAAAGTAGCAATATTAAGACAATGAAGATAAATAATTTCTTTCCATCCATATAATAAATCCTTTGAATTTCCTATTATAAACTAAGTGTTGTTTTAAAACAAAATAAAAAACGGGTAATGAATGAATAGATTGAATTTCAAGCAAGTTTCTTGAATTGTTTGATTAGGGGGGTTTTGTTAATTTTTTTAAATGCAGTTTTTTGCTCTTTTGTTTTTTTTAAAAAGTTGTAGTAGATTAGATATCTTCCATCTTCTTTTATAATTTTTTCTTTTTTAATTGTATATTTTTTCATCTTTTTCACAAAGGATGGAAAAAATGATAATATTTTTATACCACGGTCCTTTTGTTTTGTGAAATATCATAATATTATACAATAATCGTTTTTAGTAAAGCAGAACAATTCTAATAAAGAGATTGTTACTTAGAGTTAGCATAATTGAAGGGAAAATTTCTGATGAATATTGTATTCTCAAATTCATAAAAAATCTCAATTTTTTTTAGAAATACTTAAAGGCAAACTAAGAATTTAACAAAGGTCATCAGATTTAAGTATAAAATTATTAAAAAATGAGAAAAACTATATTTTGGGTTGTTTTATTAGTGTTTTCTTTTGCATATTGTAGGAATAGGAGGGGATTAGAAAACCAAATTGCAAAGAGGATTAAAAATGATGAAAAGTTAGTTGAAGCATTTAATGGTAGTGGGGAAATAGCCAAGATTGGAAATGTTGTTTACGACTTCAAATTATACAATCAGGAAGGCAATTTAAAAAAACTGAGTGATTTTAAAAACAAAGTCATATTATTATTGTTCTGGGTTCCCAAGTATGAGGGTTGTAATAAAGGAGATTGCACGAATACAGATTGTATTGAGGAATTAAAGAGAGTAAAAAAATTTGTAAAGAATTTAGGGAACAAATCTTTAAGTATATTAGCAATAACAAGAGGGAGAGATAAAAAAGAACGAGAATTTGCGAAAAAAGTGTTTGCAGAAAATAATTTTGATTTTCAATTATTATTTGACCCTGAATTAAAAATGACAAAATATTTTTGGGCAGTTCCTCAGCCCGCTTTATTTCTTATTGATAAGGAATTGATTCTAAGAACTCCTATTTCTAAAAGCATTGAGTTTAAATTTAAGACAAAGAAATTTAAGGACTTAATTATAGATTTACTTAATGATGAAATTGTTCCTGAGAAGGAATTTTTACATCCAATAATTGATGAAAAATTGCCTTCAATAGTTCTTTTAGATATTCGTAACAATGAATATAAAATTGATGAATATATTGGGAAGAAGAAATTAATAATTGTTTTATGGAATTATTCTTGTTCCCATTGCTTAAAAGAATTGCCATTATTACAGTCATATTATTTAAAGAATAAAGATAAAAAAGACTTTGAAATGTTTGGAATAGTGAAAGCTGAAAATGTGGATGCAAGGAAGTTAATTGAAGAAAGATTAAAAGAGAACCACATTACTTTTCCAAATTTAATAGATGAGACGGGGAAAGTGTGGAAAATATTTTTAAATTATAAGATTAATACTGTTCCAACTATGCTGTTTGTTGATAAAGATGGCTATGTAAAGAATATGCTGAGAGGGTATAATGAAAATACTGAAAATTTAATAGATAAAATTATTGATGAATATTAGAAAGTCACTTATTTTCTTCATCGATAAAAAGTTGACCTTTATAGAGATATCTTTCTAAGAGGGTATCATAGGGGGTCCACTCACCAGCTTTAATGTTTGCCTTTTCTATAATTTTAGAAAATCTTTCTATTTGGGCGTCAAGATTATCTATAAGGTGGAGAGCAATAGCTTCTATTGTTTGAGGAGGTTTAGGAGAGCCCATTTCTCCGCTTCCGTGATGACTTAAAATAAGATGAAGTAGTTCATCTTTTAGGATTTTAGGAAAGTTTGGTATCTCATTACAAGTTTCTGAAATGATTTGTGCACCGATGAAAATATGCCCCAGTAATCTACCTTCTGTTGTATATTCAATTTGCGATTTATAGCTTAATTCTTTTATTTTTCCAATATCATGGAGCATAATTCCTGCAAGTAATAAATCTTTTCTTAAAAAAGGATATATCTCGCAGATTTTTTTCCCGATTGTAATACAGTTTAAAGTGTGTTCTAACAAGCCTCCAATATATGCGTGATGGATGGATTTAGATGCAGGGGCTTTTTTGATTGCGCTAAAAAATGGGGTATTTTCGCTTATCTTTATTAAAATTTGAGAGATAAATGGATTTTTTATTTCTTTAATCTCTTGCTCTAATTGAACATATAACTCTTCAAGGTTTTTTTTTGAAGATTGAATAAAATCTTCTAATTCAAATTCATTTTGATTAGGTAATGAAATGTTAAAAATTCTAACTTGTAATTTTTCGTTGTAAATCTCTGCCTTCCCTTTAACTTTAATAACATTGTTACCTTTCGTAAATTCATAATATTTTTCTGCATCATCCCAACAGAAAGCTTTTATCGAGCCGGTTTTATCACAAAGATACAATTGTAAGTAATAACCAGCCTTATTCTTATGGGGGATTAGTTGAGGGTCTTGGGCAACAAAGTTACTTAAGATATTATCTCCTTCTTTGATGTCTACAATAAATTGTTTTGCCATAATTAGTGCTCAAAATTATTATTTTTTAGTTATGCGTTCTGATGTTTGCTATACTATTATATAATTTATTTGATTTAAATCAACATTCTAAAATTCTAAATAAAAAGGACAACAATGGTTCCATTTTTTTTAAAGAGCAGTGGAGATGCCTATAAAAGTGGAAAAATTCAAGGTAAAGAATGTAAAGATATAATCTTTGATTTTACAAAGAACTTAACTAATCTTCCGTCCCTTCGGTTGGGTTCAAATAATTTGTTAACAAAATTAGCCTTCAATTTTGAACTTTTTTTTAACTATTTTAGGCAAAAACCCTTAATAGAGAAGGTCTTAAACTACCAGGCAGAAAAAATTCGAGGCATTTCTGATGGTTCAGGTATAGATTTAAAAATGTTTTATTTGCTTAATGCCAGTGAAATTTTTAGTTCACTATTAAAATATGGAACATACAATGTAGTTATTGGAATAGAACCTTCAAGAATGGAAAATAGAGAGTTAGTAATTTATAGAAATTATAGTTATTACAAGCAGTTAGAGGAATCTCAAATAGTTAGATTAGTTGAACCAGAAAAGAGGTTTAAGACTCTTGATTTTACTTTATCACCGTTAATAGGAACGATAAGTGGAATTAATGAACACAGTTTAAGCATTTTTTACAATTTTGTTCTTGCAAATTACAAAAAGAACGGCTTACCTGCAAGTTTGGTTATTCAGGAAGTACTTGAAAGGTGTAAGAATGTGGAGGAGGCTTTAGGATTTTTGGAGGCATCAAGTATTTCTGAGCCAGGTAATCTAATTTTATCGGATAGAGGCAAAATAATTGGTGTGGAGATTGGGGTATCTGGCATAGAAATATTATATCCAGAAGATGGAATTTTAATATTGGCAAACCATTTTACATCCCCAAAAATGAAAAAGTATAATCTTAAAAGTAATGTTCCATTTCCTTTACGATATCTTGTACATATGAGTGCAAAAAGTTCTTTGGGAGAAAGTCAAGGTAGGTATGAAAAGGTAAAAAATTTACTGACTAAGAAAGAAAAAATAAGTTTGGAAGATTTAAAGGTAGATTTAAGCAAACATATGAACTCTTCAAGTAATGGCAGTTATGAAACAAGAGGGAACGGTATTTATAATTTATTAACTGGCATAGTGATAATTTTTCCATTAAGGAAACAATTATTAGTTTCAACCAATGATTTAAGTGTTTATGCTTCGTATAGTTTTACAGATTAATTTAAAAACATTATAGGTGGAACAACATTTTAAACTATGAAATCTTTAAAGATAGGCATTTCTGGATTACGAGGAATTGTAGGGGAATTATTAACACCTGAATTAGCAACTTTTTTTTCTCAAGCTTTTGGGACTTACATTGATGGTGGAGAAGTGTTTGTATGCAGGGATACAAGAGCTTCGGGCAAAATGTTGAGTTCAGCTGTTTTTGCTGGTTTAATTTCTTGTGGATGTAGGGTAGTTGATTTGGGGATTTGTCCTACTCCATCTATGCAATTGTTAGTGAGAGATCTTGGAGCTTCAGGTGGTGTGTCAATCAGTGGTGGACATAATTCTTGGGAGTGGAATGCCTTAAAGTTTGTGAGAAATGATGGAATGTATTTAAATGAATATCAAGCTGAAGAGTTATTAGATATTTATCATCAGGGAGACTTTAAACAAGCAAAATGGGATGAAATAGTAAAATTAGAAAATTATGATTATGCAATTGAAAATCATATAAAAATATTAAAATCAACTCTTGATATTGACAAAATAAAGAGGAAGAAGATCAAGGTGGCATTAGATTGTTGTAATGGGGCTTGTAGCGTTTTAACTCCAAGTTTTCTAAAGGAAATAGGTTGTGAAGTATTTGTAATAAATGATAGTTTAGAAGAGAGATTTCCGCATAATCCTGATCCAACCCAATCGAACATGAGTCAACTTAAAGCGATTGTTAAAGCAAGTAATTCCGACATTGGATTTGCACACGATGCAGATGGCGAAAGACTTGGAATTATTACAGAGAAAGGTGAGCCATTAAGTGAAGAAATAACTTTTTGTATTTGTGAAGAGATAATGTTGCGGAATAATAATGGTTTAGTTGTTACAAATCTATCAACAACATCATTAGTCGATGAAATTGCAAAAAAATATGCAAGCAAAGTTATAAGGACAAAAATAGGGCAAGCATACATTTCTGAATCTTTGAGAGATGTTAATGGGGTAATAGGAGGAGAAGGTAGTGGAGGAGTTGTTATACCATCCATAAGTTATTTCCATGATAGTTTGGCTGCAATTTCTCTCATAATTAATTTTTTGGTTACTAAAAATTGCAAAATCTCAGAAATAAGTGAATTGCTTCCAAAATTTGCAACTTTGAGCATACAAACAGACGAAAACTACTGGAATTATGGCTGGGAAATCAGAGACGAAATAGGTAATATTGTGATGAGTAGATTTGTTGAAAGTCCTTACACAACAGAATATGATTTGTGTTTGCCAGAAGGATGTTATTATTTTGTTCCTATTAACAATTTTGACCAGGTAATGAATGTTGATACAGCGGTAGTAATTAGAGACATCAGCGGTCAAATTTTATTAGTAGTAACAGGGGAAGAATTTATTAATGAAAACCAATTCAAATTCTGTAATGAACTTACATCAGTTAAAGATGATATAATAGTTGATAACATATCGTTGTTTCCTAATCCAGTATCAAATTCAATTAATCTGTCATTTGCAGCGAGTAACATTTCAAAAGCATCAATTTCAATTACAAATACTCTGGGTAATGTGCTTTACCTGAATGAAATACAAACAAC
>FWPV01009765.1_pt1 | contig 16072 bp, 19 predicted proteins | sample 2228371 | NCBI WGS metagenome assembly FWPV01 (sample SAMEA103939776, study PRJEB20133) | metagenome | reverse complement strand
TGGCCGAGCGGGGGCACGCCCAGGCCATCGCCGCCCGGTTCAGCCTGGGCGCCTGACCGGTGGCACCGGCGGCGTCCGGGCCGCCGCCGTCACCGGGGGTCGTGCGTAGCATCCCGCCGATGGCTCCCCCCGACGTGATCGCCCGAGTGGAGCGCCTGCGGGCCGAGATCCGCGAGCACGACCGCCGGTACTACGAGCTCGACGACCCGATCATCTCCGACGCCGACTACGACCTGCTGGTCCGCGAGCTCCGGTCGCTGGAGGAGGCCTGGCCCGAGCTGGTCACCCCCGATTCGCCCACCCAGCGGGTGGGTGGCCGGCCGGTGTCCACCTTCGCGGAGGTCGTGCACCGGGTGCCGATGATGAGCCTCGACAACGCCTTCGACGCCGATGAGCTCCGGGCCTGGGGCCACCGGGTCGAGCGGGCGCTCGGCCCTGGCGTGGCCACGGCGTTCGTGGCCGAGCTGAAGATCGACGGGCTCGCGGTCAGCGTCCGCTACGAGCACGGCCGGTTGGTGCAGGCGGCCACCCGGGGCGACGGCCGGGTCGGCGAGGACGTCACCGCCAACGTGGCGACAATCGCCGGTGTGCCGCACCGCCTGCGGGACGCCCCCCCGGTGCTCGAGGTGCGCGGCGAGGTGTACCTGCCGCTGTCGAGCTTCGAGGCGCTGAACGCCGCCGCGCTCGAGCGGGGGGAGAAGCGCTTCGCCAACCCCCGCAACGCCGCAGCCGGCTCGCTGCGCCAGAAGGACCCGGCAGTGACCGCAAGCCGGAACCTCGCCATGTGGACCTACCAGCTCGGCGAGGTGCAGGGCGGGCCCGAGTTCCGCACCCACCACGAAACGTTGGATTTCCTGCGGGACAAGGGGTTCCCGGTGAACCCCGAGATCCGGGTGCTCCCCTCGCTGGCCGAGGTCGAGGACTACTGCCGGCGCTGGCAGGAGCACCGCCACGACCTCGACTACGAGATCGACGGGGTGGTGGCCAAGGTCGACGATCTCGCCCAGCGGGAGATCCTGGGGGCGACCTCGAAGGCCCCCCGGTGGGCGATCGCGTACAAGTTCCCGCCCGAGGAGCGCACCACGCTGCTGCGCGACATCCAGGTGTCGATCGGCCGCACCGGTCGCGCCACGCCGTTCGCAGTGCTCGAGCCGGTGTTCGTCGGCGGCTCGACCGTGGCCATGGCCACCCTCCACAACGAAGACCAGGTGCGCCTGAAGGATGTCCGGCCCGGGGACACGGTGGTGGTGCGCAAGGCCGGTGACGTCATCCCCGAGGTCGTCGGCCCGGTGGTCGCCCTGCGGCCACGCGACAGCCGGCCATGGGTGTTCCCGACCACCTGCCCGTGCCCGCTGGCCAGCACGCTCGTGCGGGCCGAGGGTGAGGCCGACCGGCGCTGCGTCGAGCCGTCGTGCCCGTTCCAGCGCGACCAGCTGATCATCCACTTCGCCTCCCGGAGCGGCATGGACATCGAAGGTCTCGGGGAGCGCACCGTGCTCCAGCTCACCGAGCGGGGCCTGCTCGCCGACCCGGCCGACATCTACACGCTGACGATGGAGGACCTGCTCACCCTCGAGGGGTTCGCCGAGGTCTCGGCCGGCAACCTGCTGCGGGCCATCGATGCGTCGCGTCACCGGCCCCTGGCCCGGCTGCTGGTGGCGCTCGGCATCCGCCACCTGGGGCCGGCGGCCGCCGAGTCGCTCGCCCGCACCTTCGGTTCGCTCGACCGGATCATGGCGGCGTCCGAAACGGAGCTCGCTGCGGTCGACGGCATCGGCCCGGTGATCGCCGCCTCGGTGGCCGGGTGGTTCGCCGATCCCCGCCAGCGTGCCGTGGTCGAGAAGCTCCGCGGCGCCGGCGTGGCCTTCGACGTGGTCGAGCGCCCGGCGCTCCCCCAGACGCTGGCCGGCAAGGCCGTGGTGGTCACCGGCACGGTGCCCGGCTACAGCCGGGAGGAGGCCGAGGCGGCCATCAAGGCCAGGGGTGGGACGTCCCCGGGCTCGGTGAGCCGGCGGACCTTCGCCGTGGTGGTGGGGGAGAACCCGGGCTCGGCCAAGGTGGCCCGCGCTGCGGAGCTCGGGGTGCCGGTGGTGCCCGCCGCGTCGTTCGAGCAGTTGCTCGCCGAGGGCGAGCTGCCCGGCGTCACGACAGGGTGAAGCTCCACGAGAACGAGCGGCTGCCGTTGGCCTCCCCGTCGACGATCCGCCAGTAGATCACCGTCACCCGGCGAGGGCCGGGGGCGAACTCCTCGATGTCGGTGCCCGGGCGGGCCTGGAAGGCGACCACGTTGAGGGCGTTGTCGATGCGGAGCTGGTCGGGTGGGATCCGCACCCCGTCGATGACGAGGGCGCCGGTGAAGCCGGGCGCGAGATCGGCACCCACCTCGGCCTGCCGGCGCTCGATGGCCCCGGGGGTGGGGAACACGAACTCGATGCCCTCGGGCAGCGTGACCTTCGGGGTGCCGGTCTCGGCCTGGGCGAACCCGATCACGATCAGCACGAGCGCAGCGGCCACGAGCAGGGACCCGCCGAGCCGTGGCCAGTTGATGCGCTTCACGGTGGTCCATCTTCCCCCAGCACCCCGCCCGGTGTGCCATCGGGCCGGGGCGCCGCCCGGCGGAGGTGCCGCTTCCGCCACGGGGCCGCCGGGTAGCGTCATCCCGATGGCCGAACAGGTGGGACGGGTGCTGGGCGGGCGGTACCGCTTGCGGGCGCTCGTGGGCACCGGCGCGTCCGCGCAGGTGTACTTGGCCGACGACATCACGCTGGAGCGCCGGGTGGCGGTCAAGGTCCTGCACCCGAGCCTGGCCGACGACCCGGGGTTCCTGAAGCGCTTCCGGGCCGAGGCCCGCGCCGCGGCGGCCCTCAACCACCCCAACATCATGGCCGTCTACGACTGGGGGGAGGAGCCCGAACCGGGCACGCCCGGCCGCACCCAGCCCTACCTCGTGTGCGAGTTCCTCGGTGGTGGGAGCCTGCGGTCGATGCTCGACCGGGGGCGGCTGCTGAGCCCGTCGCAGGCGCTCGTGGTCGGCCTCGAGTGTGCCCGGGGGCTCGACTACGCCCACCGCCGTGGGTTCGTCCACCGCGACATCAAGCCGGCGAACCTGCTGTTCGGTGAGGACGGGCGGCTCCGGATCGCCGACTTCGGGCTCGCCCGTGCGCTGGCCGAGGCGGCGTGGACCGAACCGGCGGGTGTGGTCATGGGCACGGCCCGCTACGCCTCGCCCGAGCAGGCCCGGGGTCAGGCGGTCGACGGCCGCACCGACGTGTACTCGCTGGCGCTGGTGCTGGTGGAGGCGATCACCGGCCAGGTGCCCTTCGCCGCCGACACCGTCACCGCAACGCTCATGGCCCGGATCGACAAGCTGCTGCCGGTCACCGCCGAGCTCGGCCCGCTGGCCCCGGTACTCGAACGGGCCGGGCGGCCCGATCCCGCCGAGCGCTTCGACGCCGGGGAGCTGGCCAAGGCCCTGGTGCTCACCGCCGAGCGGCTCCCCCGGCCCCAGCCGCTGCCGCTGGTGCCGTCGCTCCCCACCGTGCCCGGTGAGCCGACCGTGCTGGCCGCCGGCGGTCCGCCGCCTGGTCCGCCCGCCGGGGTCGGTGCGGCCGAACCGGCGGCGACGGGCGCGGTCGCCACGGTCGCCACGGTCGTCGCCGACCGGGTCAGCGACGTCGGCGAGGCCGGCACCCCGCCGGCACCTCGGGCGGCACCGCCGTCTGCGCCCGGTGGAGACCGGCCGGTGGTGGTACCTGCCGGTGGGGCGCCGGCGGAAGCCGGCCAGCACCGGCGGCGCTGGCCGCTGCTGGTCGTGGCCCTCGCCGTGCTCGCCGCCGCGCTGGGCGGGGGCGCCTGGTGGTTCACCCTCGACCGCACCCCCGAGTACCTGGTGCCCGATCTCACCGTGGGGATCACCGCCGAGCAGGCCGTCAACCAGGTGGCGGACTTCGGCTGGGTGATCACCACCTCGACCACGCGGGTCGACGGGACGACCGTGGGCCAGGTGGTGGCGCAGGACCCGCTGCCGTCGACGATGCTGCGGCGGGGCGGCACCCTGGTGCTCACGGTGTCCATCGGCCAGACGCTGTCCCGGGTCCCGTCGCTGGTCGGTCTCACCCAGGCCGAGGCCGAGGCGCAGCTGGCCACCGCCGGGTTGACCGTGGGCCAGGTGACCCCCCGAAACGACGAGGAGGCGCCGGCCGGTCAGGTGCTCGAGCAGCAGTTCCCGCCGGCGACCGAGATCGAGAAGGCCACCCCGGTCGACCTGGTGGTCTCGGCCGGGCCCGCGCCCCGGACGGTCCCGGACGTGGTGGGCAAGCCCTTCGCCGAGGCCGAGGCCGCGCTCACCGCAGTGCAGCTGGGGGTGCAGCGCAACGACGTGTTCAGCGACTCGGTGCCCGCCGGGGTGGTGGTGGCCACCGAGCCGGGCGCGTCGGCGACGCTGAACCGGGGTGACGTGGTGCGGGTCGACGTGTCCAAGGGCCCCGACCTGGTGACCGTGCCCGACGTGACCGGGCGCTCCCTGGACGAGGCGGTGGCCATCCTCCGCTCCAGCGGCCTGGTCGAAGGGCAGGTGTCGGGTCGGGCCGGGCGCAAGGTGGCGGTGACCGATCCCCGGGCCGGCACCAACGTGCGACGAGGTTCTCGCGTCGATCTCGTCCTCGGTTAGCCTCCCGCCGTTTCGCGGGCGGTCTGAGGAGGCAGGACCATGGGGGCACTGGACGGGCGCGTCGCCATCATCACCGGAGCGGGCCGGGGGATCGGCCGCGAGCACGCGCTGCTGTTCGCCGCAGAAGGGGCCAAGGTGGTGGTGAACGACCTCGGCGGTGCCAACGACGGCACCGGTGCCGACCTCACCCCGGCCCAGCAGGTGGTGGAGGAGATCCGGGCCATGGGCGGTGAGGCCGTGGCCAACGGCGACAACGTGGCCGACTGGGAAGGCGGCCAGCGGCTGATCAACACCGCCATCGAGGCCTTCGGCGACCTGCACATCCTCGTGAACAACGCCGGCATCCTGCGCGACCGGGTACTGGTGAACATGACCGAGGAGGAGTGGGACGCGGTCATCACCGTCCACCTGAAGGGCCACTTCGTCCCCACCCGGTGGGCGGCGTCGTACTGGCGGGAGCAGAAGAAGGCCGGCAAGGACGTGAAGGCCAACATCATCAACACCTCGTCCACGTCGGGGCTGCTGGCCAACCCCGGGCAGACCAACTACGGGGCGGCCAAGTCGGGCATCGCCACCTTCACCCAGATCTGTGCGAAGGAACTCAAGCAGTACGGCGTGCGGTCGAACGCCATCGCCCCCGCGGCCCGCACCCGCCTGACCGAGGCCACGCCCGGCCTCGGCGAGATCATCCAGCCGCCTGCCGAACCCGGCGCGTTCGACGTGTGGGACCCGGCCAACATCTCCCCCCTCGTCGCCTACCTGGCCACCGCGGACTGCCCGTTCACCGGCGAGTGCTTCTTCGTGCAGGGCGGCAAGGTCAGCCGATTCCAGCCGTGGACCATGGCCCAGACCATCGAGGTCGACCACCGCTGGGCCGTCGCCGAACTCGCCGCCGAGATGCCCAAGCTCCTGTCGTGACCGGCCTGTTCGACCTGACCGGCAAGGTGGCCCTGGTCACGGGCGGCAGCCGGGGGCTCGGTCGTGAGATGGTGCTGGCCTTCGCCCGGGCGGGCGCCGACGTCGTGATCGCCAGCCGGAAGCAGGGCCCGTGCGACGAGGTGGCAGCCGAGGTGGCGGCGCTCGGACGTGCGGCGCTGCCCTACGCCTGCCATGTCGGCGAGTGGGATCAGCTCGACGGGCTGGTCGAGGCCGCCTACGGCCGCTTCGGCAGGGTGGACGTGCTCGTGAACAACGCCGGGATGTCCCCGCTGTACCCGTCGGTCGACGCGGTCACCGAGGCGCTGTGGGACAAGGTGATCGCGGTGAACCTCAAGGGCCCGTTCCGGCTGACGGCGCTCGTCGGCACCCGGATGGCCGCCGGCGACGGGGGGTCGATCATCAACGTGTCGTCGGTCGCCGCCATCCGGCCCACCGCCGACGTCATCCCGTACGCCGCGGCCAAGTCGGGCCTGAACGCCATGACCGAGGGCTTCGCCAAGGCGTTCGGGCCCAAGGTGCGGGTGAACTGCATCCAGGCCGGGCCCTTCCTCACCGACATCTCCAAGGCCTGGGACCTGGCCGCCTTCGAGGCCAACGCCAAGCGGACGATGGCCCTGCAGCGGGGCGGCCGGCCCGACGAGGTGGTGGGGGCGGCGCTGTACTTCGCCAGCGACGCGTCGAGTTTCTGCACCGGGGCGATCCTGCGACTCGACGGGGGGACCCCCTGACCCACCGTTGACAGTCCGAATCGGATGGTTCATGCTCACCTGCAGGCGGGCCGCCGGCGAGAGGGGAGCCATGACCACGAACCGCTATCTCGAGGGCAACTACGCGCCGGTCACCGCGGAGGTGACGGTCACCGACCTGCCGGTCACCGGGCGACTCCCCGAGGTGCTGACCGGCCGGTACCTGCGCAACGGGCCGAATCCGATCGGACCGCAGGACCCGGTCACCTACCACTGGTTCAGCGGCACCGGCATGGTGCACGGCATCCGGCTGCGCGACGGCCGGGCCGAGTGGTACCGCAACCGCTGGGTCCGCAACGCCGAGACGGCCGCCGCCCTCGGTGAGCCGGCCCGCCGGGGTGCCGAACCCCATGGCGGGATGGACTTCGCCCCGAACACCAACGTGATCGGCCATGCGGGGCGCACGTTCGCGATCGTGGAGGCGGGGGCCCGACCCTACGAGCTCACCTGGGAGCTCGACACGATCGGCGCCTGCGACTTCGACGGCTCGCTCCCCGGCGGCTACACCGCCCACCCCAAGCGCGACCCGGCCACCGGTGAGCTGCACGCGGTCTGCTACTGGTGGGGCTGGGGGAACCAGGTCCAGTACGTGGTGGTCTCACCCGACGGCAAGGTCACCCGGGCCGAGTTCGTGCCCACCAAGGGCAGCCCCATGCTGCACGACATGTCGCTCACCGAGCGGTTCGCCGTGGTCTACGACCTGCCGGTCACCTTCGACCTCGACCTCGCGGCCGGAGGGTTCTTCCCGTACTCGTGGGACGACGACTACGGGGCCCGCATCGGGCTGCTCCCCCGGGCCGGCACCGCCGCCGACACCCGCTGGTTCGACGTGGAGCCCTGCTACGTGTACCACCCGATGAACAGCTACGACGACGGCGACACCGTGGTGATCGACCTGGTGCGCTGGCCGCGGATGTTCGCCACTGACCGCAACGGCCCCAACGACGGGGTCCCCACGCTGTGGCGGTGGACGGTCGATCTGGCCGCCGGCAAGGTGCTCGAAGCCCAACTCGACGACCGGGGCCAGGAGTTCCCCCGGGTCGACGAGCGGGTGGTGGGCCGCCGGCACCGCTACGGCTACGCCGCAGGCGCGGCTGACGACCTCGTCGATGACGCCGGCACCGATCAGGGTGCCCTCATCAAGCACGACCTCGTGGCCGGCACCCGGGAGGTCCACGTGTTCGGTGCTCACGCCGGTGCGGCCGAGGGGGTGTTCATCCCGTCGTCGCCGGATGCCGGCGAGGACGACGGCTACGTGATGGCGCTGGTGTACGTGCCCGAGCGGAACGCGAGCGACCTCGTGGTGCTCGCCGCCCAGGACTTCACCGGTGAGCCGGTGGCCCGGGTGCACCTGCCGGTGCGGGTGCCATTCGGGTTCCACGGCAACTGGGTGCCGGACGGCCAGTGATGCGCCGCGTCCGGCCCGGCCGCTTCACCGCCGACCACGAGGGCGACGTGGTCGTGTTCCTCATCGGGATGCGCATCAACAAGCCGTGGAAGCTCCGTGCGTGGGTTCCCGTGGCCCGGGCGATGGGCCCGATGCTGAAGGACCTTGCCGCCGACCCCGCGTCCGGCCTGCTCGGCTTCGACAGCGGGTTCCTCCACGGGGGCCCGCTGATCGTCCAGTACTGGCGCAGCGTGGAAGACCTGAACCGGTTCGCCCGCGACCCCGAGCAGCGCCACCTTCCGGCCTGGCGGGCGTTCAACCGGGCCGTGGGCACGTCCGGCGACGTCGGCATCTGGCACGAGACCTACCGGGTGCCGGCCGGTGCGTGGGAGTGCATCTACGGCAACATGCCGGTGGTCGGCCTGGCCGCCGCCACCCGGCAAGTGCCCGTCGCCGCCCGCGGGCAGAGCGCGGCGAGGCGCATGGGCCTCACCGAGACCGACGACGTGCCCGAACCGGCGCCGACCTGATCGCCACCCACAGGTCCTCCGCCGGCCACCGGCTCGCCCAGTCGTAGGTCGCGTACCAGGGGTAGGTGGTGGTGGTGCCAGGCTCGGGCCGCAGCTCGTGCAGCGCCTCCACCACGAAGCCGTGGGCCCGCAGCAGCCGGATCCACTCACCGTGGGGTGGCGCCCAGTCCACGCTCTCGCCGTCGGTCAGGGCGCCGAGCCCGAAGTACGGCCGGTGCAGCCGTTCGGTGAGCTGCCACCGGTCGTCGCTGCACACCGCCTTCCACGGGCTGGTGATGCAGAACGCGAGCCGGCCACCGGGGCGCAGGATCCGGGCGACCTCGGGCAGCCAGACCTCCGGGGCCACGAAGGTGGTCGCCCCGTGGTCGCTGAGCACCACGTCGACGCTCGCGTCGGCGAGGGGGATGGCGTGGGCGCTGGCCTGCACGAACGGCACGGCGGGGGCCAGCGCGCGGGCGTGGCGCAGCTGGGCGGCGGACAGGTCGAGCCCGATCACCCGCACGCCTTCGCGGGCCAGGGCCCACGACCACTGCCCGCCCCCGCATCCCAGTTCGAGCACGGTGCAGCGGCGGAGATCGCCGAGCGCGCCAACCGCAGCCTCGGGCACCCGCCACGTCCCCCAGGCCAGGGGTGCCTCCCGCAGCGCGGCGCCGTGATCGGCCTGGTACTCGTCGGCCCTGGCCTCCCAGTACCGGCGGTTGAGGGCAACTCCGTCGTCCACGGCGACGCACCGTAGGCTGGCCACCCGTGCCGGCGCCGCCACCGTCTGCCGAGGAGCCCGGCCGGGCCGACCCGGTCGCCGTCGACGAGATGATCGTCGAGGGCTTCGGCGACGCCGCCGGGGTCGAAGAGGTGCCGGTGGTGCCCTGGCCCCTGCTCGTCCGGGAGCGGCTCCGGACCCGGGTGCGCCCCGCCCGCTCACCGTGGCTGGTGCTCGGAATCTCGCTGTTCGGGCTGTTCAGCGTCGGATTCACCATCACCCTGCTGGCCATCACCATCCCGACCATCGCCGACGACCTCGGCACCGCCGACAGCACCCTCACCTGGCTGATCACCGGGCCGACGCTGGCGTTCGGCCTGGTCGGACCGGCGCTGGCCAAGCTCGGTGACCTCCACGGGCACAAGCGGCTGACGGTGCTGAGCCTGCTCGGCGCTGCGGTGTTCGCGCTCGCCACCGCGGCGGCGTGGAACGCTGCGTCGCTGATCGCGTTCCGGGTGGTCGGTGCCGGCCTGGGCTCGGCGGTCGGGCCGGCCTCCATCGCGCTGCTCAACCGCACCTTCGCCCCTGAGGAGCGGGTGAAGGCACTCGGCTACTGGTCGTTCGTCGGTGCCGGCGGCCCGGTGCTCGGCGCCGTGCTCGGCGCCCCGGTGGTCGAAGCCGTCGGTTGGCGGTGGGTGTTCATCGCCCAGGCCCCCATGTGCCTGGCCGCCGCCGTGGTGGCGCTGGTGTTCCTGCCCGAGACCGAACGCGGCCGGCGGGCCCGGTTCGACGTGGCCGGTGCGGTGACGCTCGCAGTCGGGCTCACCAGCCTGCTGTTCGCCCTCAACCGGGGAGCAGCCTGGGGGTGGACCCATCCGGGGGTGCTCGCCGGCCTCGCCCTCGCCCCCGTCGCCCTCGGGGCGTTCGCCATCGTCGAGCGGCGGGCCAGCGACCCGCTCATCCCGTTGGCCTACCTGCGGCGGCGCAACGTGGCCGCACCGGTGGCGAACCAGTTCCTCACCAACTTCGCTTACATGGGCGGGTTCGTGCTCACCCCCCTGCTGCTCGGCAAGGGACTCGGCTACACCACCACGCACATCACCCTGCTGGTGATCTTCCGGCCGCTGGCGTTCAGCATCACCGGCCCGGTCGCCGGCTACGTCACCGTGCGCATCGGCGAGCGGACCGCCGGGATGATCGGGGCGGTCGCCGTGGCCGTGTCGATGGTGTGCCTGGCCATGATCGGCACCGGCAGTGCCGACTGGTTCATCGCCTTCGGCCTGGCGCTCAGCGGCATCGGCCTGGGCATCTCGTCCCCGGCCATGGCGGCGAGCGTGGCCAACGACATCCACGAGGACGACTTCGGGGTGGCCGGTGCCGCCCAGCAGCTGGTGATCCAGGTGGGGGTGGCGGCCGGCATCCAGGTCATGCAGACCATCCAGCTCGCCACCGCGACGCCGGGGGACCCGGTGTCGGGGTACGCCGCCGCCTACCTGACCGGGGGTGCCGTGGCCCTGCTCGGCGTGGTCGCCGCGCTCGCCGTCAGGTCGACGCCCCGGCCTGGGGCGCGTCGCTGACCGGAGTGGTCGCCGGCGCCGTGGTGCCGAGCTCGGCGGTTGCCTCGACGGTGATGCCACCCCGCGGGTGCTGGCGGAGCACCACCCGGACCCGGCGGGGCCGGGCGGAGGTGCGGATCTCCTCGGCGATCTCGGCGGCCAGCGCCTCGGCGAACACCGGCCGGTCGCGGAACGACCACAGGTAGAGCTTGAGTGACTTCGACTCGACACACCAGCCGTCGGGCTCGTACTCGATGGTCACCGTCGACAGGTCGGGCTGGCCGGTCACCGGGCACACCGAGGCGAGCTCGTCGGTGGTGAACCGGACCAGCGTGCAGCCCGTCGGTGCCGGGAAGCATTCGACGTGGGCGATCGGGTGGCGGACCTCGCGGCCGAGGACGGTCAGGTGCTCCATGCCGGTCACGGCGCCATGGTGGCATCCGGGCACGGCACCGGGGTCGTCACCGGGCCGTCGGCACCGACGCGCACCAGATAGCAGCGGTCGGTGGAGACCTCCGTGCGCACCGGCGCCGGTGGCCGGACCGCCGTGGCGGTCCGCCGGGCCTCGAGCACGGCCGGGGCAGCGGCCACGGTGAGCACCCCGACGATGGCCAGCACCACCAGCAGTTCGACCAGCGTGAACCCCTCATCCCGCATCGTGCGCCCATGGTGGGCCATGGGCGGCGTGCCGGCCATGGGCGCAACGGCCCAGCGTGCCGTTCGGGGTCAGTGCTCGGTGATCGCCTTGATCTCCTCGATGACCTTCTGGCCCAGCTCCGACCCCACGTAGGTCGACATCACCTGCCCGAGCAGGATCAGCTTGGTCATGTCGCCGGTGATCTTCACCTTGCCGGCCATGAAGGCCTGCATGCTGGCGTTCTGGTCGCCCTCGACGAACATCGCCCGGGCCGTGGCGTGGTCGGTGGAGATGGTGGCGTCGGGCGACTCGAGTTCGCCCACCTCGATCTCGAGCTCGCCGGAGGCGGTCGACAGGTAGCCCTTCAACGGGCCGTCCTGGAACGGGACGTCGGTCATGAGCAGATTCAGCTTGACCGGCACCGTGATCGGCGGCAGCTGACCCTTGTACTTGTCGCGGATCACCCGGGCTTCGGCCACCCAGGCGTCGGAGAGGAAGGGGTGCGGCACGCCGTGAACCTAGCGCCCGATCAGCGCGCGGTCATGGCCGGCCAGGGCGCGGACCACCCAGCGACCGGCGAAGGAGGCGAGCTCGTCGATGGGCAGCGTGAGTCGACCGTGCCGGTGGGCGTTGGCCAGGTGGGCCACGGTGCCGACCACGGCCAGGGCGAGCAGGTCGGGGTCCTCGTCACAGGGGATCAGGCCGGCGGCCATCGCGTGGCGGATGAGGCGGGCGGTGTCGGCCTGGTGGACCTCGCTACCGGTCCGCAGCAGCCGGGCGAGCTCGCGGTCGCGGGTCTCCACCTCGAGCAGGGCGAAGTAGCTGGCGTGCTCGGCCATGAACCGGACACTCGCCTCGGTGCCCTGGCGGATCTGGGTCACCGGGTCGGCGAGTGGGTCGATGGCCTCACCCTGGGCCCGGCGCAGCCGGAGCCGCATGCTCACCACCAGCTCGCGGAACACCGCCTCTTTGTTCTCGAAGTACCAGTAGAACAGCCCCTTGGCCACCCCGGCGGCCTCGCAGATGTCGACGATGCGGGTGGCGGCGTACCCCCGCTCGGAGAACAGCTCAGCGGCGCGGTCGAGCAGCTGCTGCTTGCGTTCCCGCCCCTGCTCGGTCAGCCGTCGCTCGTCGGACATCCCGCGGCCAGGTTACGACACCCCTTGACCCGCGGGTCAACGGCCACGCATGCTCGCCGGCGATGCCGTCGTCCACCCGTGCCGAGCGCATCGCCAGCCGGGCGCGCAACCCCAAGTGGAAGCACCCGCCGCTGCGCATCGAGATGTCCGAGTGCATCAACTGCGACGCCTGCCTGCGCCACTGCCCGCCGCAGTTCGGGGCGATCTTCAACCACGGGCCCGACGTGGTCATCGTGCCCGAGCTGTGCAGCGGGTGCGACAAGTGCCTCCCCGCCTGCCCGGTCGACTGCATCCACCCGTTCCCCGAGTGGCAGGAGGTCGGTACCCCGGCGCCGTGGTGGGAGCTGCCGCTGTCCGATCTCGACCCCTACCGCTGAGTGGCAGACTCCGCGCCATGAGCCAGCATGCCGCCCGTGGCTTCTTCGACGCGTGGAACCGCCGGGCCTTCGACGAGGCCATGACCTTCGTGGCCGACGACTGCCACTACGACGACTTCAGCTTCGTGCGGCCCCACGTGGGCAAGGCGTCGGTGCGCACCCTGTTCGAGAACGTGGCCGCACGTGCTCCGCAGGTGACCTTCCGGATCATCGACATCACCGGCGACCGGGACGTGGGCGTCTACTGGGAGGTCGACGTCGACGGCCGGCCCAGCGGGCGCCGGGGGGTGAGCTTCTACAAGTTCGACGACGACGACCGGCTGGTGTGGGCGCTCGACGCGGCCGACCCCGGGCCGGCCCACCGCACCAACGACTTCCACGGGGCGCCGTCGTGAGCGCCGGGGCCGTCCCGGTCATGCCCGGCGCCGAGCCCGGGTCGTGGGTCACCGACAGCCCGGTCGGGGTGCTGTGCCTCCACGGGTTCACCGGGAACCCCAGTTCCATGCGGGGCCTGGCCGAGGCCATGGCCGCGCAGGGCTGGAACGTCGAGCTGCCCCGGCTCCCCGGGCACGGCACGTCGGTCGAGGACATGCTCGGCACCCGCTTCGAGGACTGGTCGGCCGAAGCCGAACGTGCCTACCACCGGCTGGCGGCGCGGTGCTCGAAGGTGGTGGTGGCCGGGCTGTCGATGGGCGGCACGCTCACCCTGTGGCTGGCGACGCGCCACCGGGACATCGCCGGGATCGTCTGCGTGAACCCCGCCGTGCAGCCCCAGGATCCCGAGGTGATCGGGATGGTGCAGGGCATGGTGGCCGAGGGCCACACCGTGATGCCCGGGATCGGCTCGGACATCGCCGACCCCGAGGCGGTCGAGCTCGCCTACGACGGCACGCCGCTCGCCCCGCTGCTGTCGCTCATGGACGCCCTCGCCGCGCTCGAGCCCGCCCTGCCCACCATCACCTGCCCGCTGCTGCTGTGCACCAGCCCCCAGGACCACGTGGTCGACCCCCGCCAGAGTGACGTGCTCGCCGCCGCCGTCAGCGGACCGGTCGAGCGGGTGACGCTCGAGCGCAGCTACCACGTGGCCACCCAGGACTACGACAAGCAGCTCATCTTCGACCGCACCGCTGCGTTCGTGCGCGCCGTGACCGCCGGGGAGCGGTGAGCGCGCTGCTCGCCTCCATCCCGAGCCCCGGGTCGGGGTCGATCAGTCTCGGTCCGCTCGAGCTGCGGGCCTATGGGCTGATGATCGCCCTCGGGGTGATCGCCGCGGTGTGGCTGGCCGGCCGCCGGTTCGAGCAGTACGGCATCGGCACCCGGGACGACGTCGCGGCCATCGCCCTGTGGGCCGTGCCTGCAGGGGTCATCGGGGCGCGGCTCTACCACGTCGTCACCGACTGGGAGCTGTTCCGGGACGACCCGCTGGAGGCCCTCGCCATCTGGCGAGGTGGCCTGGGCATCTGGGGTGGGATCGCCGCCGGCGTCGCCGTGGGTGTCTGGGCGGCCCGGCGGCGGGGCCTCCCCCTGGGCTGGGCGGTCACCGCCGCCACCCCGGCGCTGCCGCTGGCCCAGGCCATCGGCCGGTGGGGGAACTGGTGGAACCAGGAGCTGTTCGGTCGGCCCACCGACCTGCCGTGGGGGCTCGAGATCGACCCGTCGCGCCGGCCCCCGCAGTACGCCGGCGCCGAGACGTTCCACCCGACGTTCCTGTACGAGAGCCTGTGGAACCTGGGGTTGTGCCTGGCGCTGATCTGGCTCGGCCGCACCGTCGTCCGCCGGCCGGGGATGCTGTTCGCCTGGTACGTGGCCGGCTACACGTTCATGCGGTTCTTCATCGAGGGGCTGCGGGTGGACCCGGCCAACGAGCTCGCCGGCCTGCGGGTGAACGAGTGGGTGAGCCTGGTGCTGTTCACCGTGGCCGTGGTGGCCATCTGCGTCGACGCCGTCCGCCACCGGGGCGAACCACCGCCGCTGCCACCGTCCCGGCAGGCCGCCGAGGTCCGGTACGGTCCGCCGGCATGAGCGAGCAGGATGTCGTCCTTCACGAGCAGCACGGCGCCGTGGCCGTGCTCACCCTCAACCGTCCCGACCGCCTGAACGCATGGAACGGTGAGATCGAGCGCCGGTACTACGACCTGCTCGACGGATGCGCGGCCGACCCCTCGGTGCGGGTGATCGTGGTCACCGGGGCAGGCCGGGGGTTCTGCGCCGGCGCCGACATGGACGTGCTCCAGGGCATCGGTGCCTCGGCCGGGTCGGCCATGGACGTGGGCACGGTCCGCCAGCCGAACCATGCCACCACCATCCCCAAGCCGGTCATCGCCGCCATCAACGGTGCCGCCGCCGGGGTCGGTTTCGTGCAGGCGCTGATGTGCGACATCCGCTTCGCGGCCCGGGGTGCGAAGTTCACCGCCGCCTTCGCACGGCGCGGCCTGGTGGCGGAGTGGGGTTCGAGCTGGGTGCTGCCCCGGCTGGTGGGGCCGGCCCGGGCGGCCGACATCCTCATGTCGAGCCGGGTGATCCTGGCCGAGGAGGCGGCGGCCATGGGCATCGTGAACGAGGTCGTCGAGCCCGACCGGCTCATGGACCGGGTGATGGAGTACGCCACCGACCTGGCCACGAACTGCTCGCCGTCGTCGATGGCGGCCATGAAGCGCCAGATCTGGGGGCACCTCGACCTGACGTTCCAGCAGGCCATCGACCACTCGGCGGTGCTCATGCGCCAGTCGCTGCGGCACCCCGACTTCACCGAGGGCGTGCAGTCCTACCTCCAGAAGCGGCCGCCGCAGTTCGCACCGGTCCAGCCCTGGGCCCTGGAGAGCTGAACGCCCGGGCGCGAACGCGGCGACCGGCCTACGATCGCCCTCCGTGTCCGATCCCAGGATCACCCCCGACGACGTACGCAAGGTCGCCCGGCTGGCCCGACTCGACCTCACCGAGGACGAGCTGGCCACCTTCACGGCCCAGTTCGCCGCCATCCTCGACCACTTCGCCGACATCGACGCGCTCGACCTGGCCGGTGTCGAGCCGATGACCCAGCCCTACCCGCTGGTCAATGTCCTGCGGCCCGACGTCGTCGGCGAGACCCTCGACCGTGACGAGGTGCTCGCCGAGGCGCCGGCGGTCGAGGACGGGCGGTTCAAGGTGCCCTCCATCCTGGGGGAGCCGGCGTGAGCGGGCGGGCCGTCGACATCGCCGCCGACGTGCGCGCCGGGCGGCGCCGGGCGGTCGACGTCGTCGAGGAGCACCTGGCGCGCATCACCGCGCGCGAGCCCGAACTCCACGCCTTCAACCTGGTGACCGCCGAACAGGCCCGGGCCGCCGCTGCCGCCGTCGACGCCGCCGTGCGGGCGGGGGAGGACCCGGGGCAGTTGGCCGGGGTGCCGGGCGCC